>Ga0207694_10000852_pt1 | contig 27140 bp, 41 predicted proteins | sample KBSC34metaG_FD_184353 | JGI IMG/M metagenome (GOLD analysis project Ga0207694, IMG submission 184353) | Corn rhizosphere microbial communities from Kellogg Biological Station, Michigan, USA - KBS C3-4 metaG (SPAdes) (version 2) | ecosystem: Host-associated > Plants > Roots > Rhizosphere > Soil... | reverse complement strand
AGCCAGCCTCGTCGGCCATGGCGAGAAGCTTCTCCGCCACCTCGTGCTCGGGCTCATGGTTCGCAGTGATGATGATCATCAGTCTCTCCTACATCCCAACCAGGGACACCAGAACGAAGTACGCCACACACTCCACCGTCATCGCGTACGCCTGCTCAGCGACCGCGAGGAGCTGGTTACCAGTCCGATCCATCGTGCGGAAGATCGGGTTGACGTACACCGTCGGATCCCGGAACACCGTCACCGGACCCGTACCCACCAGATAGGCGTTGGCAACCGACGGAGCCGTCGGCGGCCCCGGAATCGCGCTGCCATCCGACGGGTTCAGCCCCGAGTAGCCCCGGCCGAACGACCACACGTTCCCCATCGGGGAGCGGTACTTGTTGTTCGCCGTGCCCGGCTTGCCGTCCGCAATCGCCAACAGGCGTTCGGTGGCGAACGGCGACACGATGGGCCGGGCGTGGATGATCCCCGGATAGCCGTAGTTCGCCAGGTTGTCTTCCAGGATCGCCACGCCGTACTCCAACGGCACCGGAGTGCCCGGGGTCGGCGTCTTGTCGGTCAGAGTGAAGCCCTTGTTGGTGAAGTTCGGCGACGGGGTACCCCGCAGCACATCACCCACGTCGGCGGTGCCGCCCCAGAACGCCTGCTCCGCGATCTGCTGGGCGTTGTCCTGAAGGCGCACCCGCACCCGGCGGGTGAACTCCGCCTCACTCCACGGGAATGCGCCCATCTGCAACGAGGCGATGACCTGAAACGGCATGCCCAGGGCAGCACCGTCGCAGGCGTCCATCGGCTTGTTGCTGGACGCGGTACCGCACGAGGCCGAGGGCCACAGGTGGCCCTGCCCGCAGTGTTCCTGGTCGTAGTAGACGCCGCCGAGGCTGCCGTGCGCCGGCAGGTCGAGGGGTCCACCGGCGGCCGAGAACAGCCCGTAGCGGATCGTGCCTACGTTCGGCTGATCGACCTTGATAGGCCCCGACATCGGGACAAGCGTTGCCATGTAACCCCTCCTCTCTGGACGGACCCGAAGGCGGGGGGCCGTGAAGCCCCCCGCCGGGAACTGCTACGGGTTGGTCCAGGTCGGCTGGGCGGTCGGCGCGTAGTTGTTCGCACCGGAAGGCACCAGGCCGCCGTTGCCACCAGCGGTGAGGGTGTAGACGCGGCTGTCGAAGCAGGTCTTCGCCGCCAGGATGCCCTGCTCGGTGAAAAGCTGGGTAGCCCGGTTCTGCGCCAGCAGCGTCGAGTCGTACACCGTGTCGAGGGTGATGATGTCGGCGTTGCCCCGCACCCACGTGCCGGCCGCGTACACGAGGAACTGCACGGTGTGCGGCCAGTCCTGAAGGAAGTCCTGCGAGGTGTTGACGTTGCCGAACTGCTGCCACGCCGACGGGGCACCCGTCGGGTAGGCCGCCCAGTAGAAGGCGTCCTGCCAGTCGTAGACCCACTGGACGCGGGCGTTCCGCACCGACAGCCAGTCGTTGATCTTCGCCATGGTGATGGCGAACTGGTCGACGCCGTTGTCGCCGTCGTAGAACGCGCGGCGGGTGACGTCGGCCCGGATCCACGACTGCACCCAGTAGGGCAGCACCACTTCCAGGGTGCTGTTCAGCCGCATCCGCTGGCGGTACTTGTAGTCGGTGATGGCGATGTCGATGCCGGAGAGGAGCTGGCTCACCACCGAGTGGTCGGTCGCCCAGGTCGAGCCGGTGAGGCTCGGGGTGTGCGAGGCGACACCGGAGGGGAGGCTCAGCGCGGTCGAGCCGGTGACGAGCTGGTTGATCACCCACATGTTGATCTTGTGGGCGTGGGCCACCATCGCGCCACGCACGAACCGGGCGATCAGCTCCGGGTAACCCCGAAGCTGAAGCAGGTCCGTCGAGATGCACAGGCCGTCCGCGTCGAGGCGGGTCGTGGTGAACGCGGGGCACGGCACCGGCATGCACGGCTTCGTGGTGCCCGCGATGACCTGCGCCTCGGTCACGTGCCAGTAGCCGGCACCACCGAAGATCGCCGAGAAGTCCGGGCCAGTCGTGTACTGGATGCCACCACGGGAGACGTTGATCTCCGGGATGTCCAGCATGCCATCCGCAGACTCAAGCTCACACAGGTCGTACAGCACCTCGGACGGGGCACACCAGCCCTGACCGGCAGCGGTCAGCGAGTCCAGGCCCTTCGCCTTCGCCTCGTTGCGCTTGATTTCCAGCGACTTCAGCAGCGAACCGCCGGGCAGCCGCTTCTCATCCGCCGCGTAGTTCAGGATCTCGGTGGCATTCTCCAGCTCGCCACCCGACGCGGTCAGCTCCGCCGGGTATTCGAACTTGAACTGGGCTACCGCGTCCCGGGTGTACGGGGCCGAAGCGCTCATCGAGCCGTAGGTCCGGAACCGCTTCTCGACGACGTTGGCGACCGCGTCCCAGTCCATCGCCGCGCCGGTCGAGTGCTCCGGCACGTTCGCGCCGGCCACGATCACGGCGGGAGTGTTGGTGATGCGCTTCTCGACCGACTCAGGCTTGACGCCCTTGCCACCCGAGGCCGCTACCACCTCACGCGCGGTGGGCGTCTTCCGCTTGACGGTGGTGGTCTTCGCCGCCGGAGTCTCCTCGGGAGTCTCCTCCTCGGCGTCCTCCTCCTCGTCGGCGTCGCCGTCCTCGCCGTCCTCGCCGTCCTCGCCGTCGACCTCGTCCTCCTCGTCGCCCGCGTCGAGCGTCTGACGGAGGGTGGAGAAAGCGGAGGCGGCCCGGGTGCGGCGGCCCTTCTCGGTGTCGATCGCCTGAACCACCTCGTTGGCGGTGGTCATGTCGGCGATGACGTCGTCGGTCACCTCAGAGAAGCTGAGGGCGGAGCACTGGATGGAGAAGTCACGCGCCTGACGGCGCAGGTCGTTGAGAGCGGTGGTCGACAGCGCAGAGAAGTCTGTCGGCACCTCGAAGGGCAGCATGTCAGCTTGCTCCATGATGTCGACCGCCCAGCCGGCTCAAAGCGCAGCACCGTGACGTCTATGGGGATGATAGCGAATTGTCAAGGTCGTGGATCATCACGGCGACCTGCTATTTTCTGCGTATGACTGAGCCCGACAGTGGACGTTCTGCTTCGCGCGTCACCATCGCCTACGTCCACGAGGACATGGTCGGGGCAGCCTTCACCGAATCGCTGCTGCGCATGGTGTCCCACGACGCCAACTTCGGCGGCCGGTACCTGATGCACGAGGACCCCGCCAACATGGGCGGCCCCATCTTCGACTCCTCCGCGATCCTCCCCGTGTGGGGACGCGGCCAGGGCCTCGACTACTTCCGCAACGTCGTGGCGGAGGCGTTCCTGCGCACCGACTCCGACTGGCTGCTGTGGATCGATACCGACATGGGTTGGCAGGCCGACGCCCTTGACCGGCTCATGGCCGTCGCCGACCCGGTGGAGCGGCCCATCGTCGGCGGCCTCTGCTTCGTCGAACAGCTTTACGAGGGCGATTTCAAGGGCGGCCTGCGCACCAAGCTGGCCCCCACCATCTACGACTGGCTGTTCCTGCCCAACGGGGAGGGCTACAAGCTGGTGCCCCGCGTCAACTACGCCCGGGGCGAGGTCACCCAGTGCGCGGCCACCGGCACCGGGTTCCTGCTCACCCACCGCTCCGTGTTCGAGCGGATCTCCGACTGGTGCCAGCAGAACGGGGCCCCCCGCAACATCTGGTATGAGCGGATCCCCGGCCCGACCGGCGCACCGTCCGGTGAGGACATCTCGTTCTGCATGCGGGCCGGGCAGTTGCAGATCCCCATCTACGTACACACCGGGCTGAAGATCACCCACCAGAAGACGTCATGGCTGTCGGAGCGTGACTTCGACGAACGCAAGGCAGTCATCGCCGAGACGGGCCTACCGATCCTGCCCCCGGACCAGTGGCCGCAGATCCTCGTCAACCGGCACGCGGTGGCCGACGCCCGGGAAGCCTCCCCGCTCGGTGACTTGCAGGGCGGGCCGATGCACTGGAACAACGTCAAGATCGTCGTGCCGGTGTTGTCCCGCCCCCACAACGCGCTCACCTTCATGCACAGCCTGCGCGAATCCGGTGAGACCGCCGACGTGGTGGTGATGGCCGACATGCACGACTTCGACACCGTCAACGCGTGGCGGGCACAGCCCGGCGTCACCGTCCACCAGCAGACCTACCGCCGGCAGCCCGGCGGATCCTTCGCGCAGAAGGTGAACCGCGCCTATCAGCTCGACTATGAGGCTCTGACCAACCCCGACTGGTACTTCATCGTCGGTGATGACGTGCGGTTCACCCCCGGCTGGCTGTCCGCCGCGATGGCGAAGGCCGCCGAAACCGGGGCCCGGGTGGTGGGCACCAACGACAAGGCCAACAGCGCGGTGATGTCCGGGGTGCACGCCACCCACTTCTTCATCCGCACCGACTACATCCGCGAGCAGGGCGCGAGCTGGGATGGGCCGGGCATCATCTGCCACGAGGGCTACCACCACTGGTACGTCGACAACGAGATCATCGACAAGGCGAAGTGGGGTAACGAGTGGACGCCGTGCCTCGACTCGGTGGTGGAGCACCGGCACCCCATCTTCGGCACCGCCCCGACCGATGCCACCTATGAGCTGGGCCGGTCCCGCAACAGCGCGGATGCGACCCTGTACCGGACCCGCAGCGCCATCTACAACAACAAGCCCGAGGAGCCCGCAGCATGACTGAACGCGACGTGCCGACGATTGGCCGGATCGTCATCTACAAGAGCAAGATCGACAACGGGCCGGGCAACGACGTCCTGTCCCCCGCCGTCGTCATCCGCACCCGCGCCACCACCGTCCTCCCCGTCGCCGCCCGCTGGTCCGTTGAGCCGCGCATGGTGACCAGCGCCAGCGACCCGAACATCACCCACACCACCGCCGCCCGCCCCGACTCGTTCCGCGAGGAGCTGGCCGACGACTACACCGTCGACCTCCTCGTGCATGGCCTCGGCAAGGACTACCGCGAGTATTCGGTGCGCATGGGCAACGGCCTCGGCGAGTGGTCCTGGCCGGTGCGAGTCTGATGCACCAGGCCGTGTGGGACTACGTCGCCCAGTTCGCCACCCGCGAACCCGTCTCCGTGCTCGACATCGGCGGCCGGGACCTCAACGGCACCCACCGTGCCGCGTTCCCCAACGCCGACCCGTACGTGGTCCTCGACCTGCGGCCAGGGCCGAACGTGGACATCGTCGCCGACGCGAGCGAGTGGGAACCTGACCGGCTGTACGACGTGGTGACCTCGTGCGAATGCTACGAGCACACCCCGAAGTGGCCGGGCATCGTCGACACCGCCTACCGGGCGCTGAAGCCGGGCGGCCTGTACGTGGCGACGTGTGCCGCGCCGGGCCGGGCCCCACACTCTGGGGTGCAGGCCACGCCGCTGCTGCCTGGCGAGTACTACGCCAACGTCTCCGTCGAGGAGATGCGGGCGGCGATGGCCGCCTACGCCTGGGAGACGTTCGACGTGCAGCAGAACGGGCTGGACCTTCAGTCGTGCGGGATCAAGTTCGACGGGGGGCGGGCCACCAACATCGGCGGCCCGGTAGTCTGAGGTCTTCATACACATTGCGTCGGTCCCCGAACAGCCGACACGACGAAGCCCCGGCCAGTAGGCCGGGGCTTCGGGCTTTGCGGAGGTCAGGAGAAGGCGATCTCAATCGCCGTGGCGAGGGCCCGCAGTTCGTGCGGCTGTGGCCTGTCCTGTTCGTCCAGCTCACGGACGGCCTTCTGAAGGATCGGGTAGTCGACACCCCTGAGGGAGCGGAGAGCGTCGACGATGTCTTGCAACGTGCCTTGCACCTCGGCGATGTTGCCCGGGTTGTCGGTGACGATGTGCTTGACCATGGGGGTTCTCCTAGTCCTGGTTGAAGGTGACCCGAACGTTGAACGTCATCCATTGGAGGAGGAAGTCTTCCGCGTCCGGGGTTTCGAGGAACGCCCGGAGCGCGTCCACCTTGGATTCGGGGGTTTCGTAGACCTGCACCGCCAGTTCGGGCTGGTCGTGGACGGGGACGAATGACGCGACGATCTCGATCATGGCTGCCTCCTCGTTGTGTATACCCAAAGCATACAGGCCCTTGCACGTGAATGCAAGGGCCTGTGACGTGCTGTTTTACATCCCCCAGGGGATCGCCAGGTACACCATGAGGAGCCCCGACAGAAACAAGCCCTCCACGAACAGGGAGAACCACAGCGGGGCCTCCCACAGGGCCCTCAACCCTCCCCGTCGAACGTGAGGGCGAGCTGCCCGTCGATCTGCACCGGCACCAGCAGCACTGCGCTGCGTAACCCCGGGTCTACTCCCAGCCATGCCAGCAGTATGACCGCCGATTCCAAACGCACCGGCGTACCGGCGAAGAAACGCGACACCGTGATGTGCGGGACGCCGGTTTGCCGGGCCACTTCCCGCAACGTCACCCCGCGTTGCCGGCGCACCGAAGACACGTACGCGGCGAACATCTCCCAGTCCACGCTGCTTGTCGTCACGAAAGATCCGTCCCACAGTCCACCGTGCCCTTCCCGCCGCAGGCGAGCAGCAGGATGTTGTCCTTGTAGATCGCCGCGATCAGCGACTCCGCCGGGTCAAGGGCCTGCGCGTGCAGGTAGCCCGTCGTCCGGCCGCCGTCCACCACCTTCGCCTGCTTCCATGGCGTCGACACCAGGTGCGCCGTGTCGTACTGGTGGCCGCCGGGCCCACCAGTGCCGTACTGCACCTGAAGCAACTGCGCCTCGCCTTGCAGGTGTTCATCCGCACCCAGGTCGCCCGTGTTGCAGTTGCACTTGCCGCCCGTGTCGTCGGCGTACACCTCGAAGCGGAGGTTCTGGTCAGGTTTCTTGCACCCCCCCGCCGCCCCCGTGAGAGCCAGACTCGCCACCAGGGCCGGGATGATCACTAGCAGGTTGCGCTTCTTCATGTAGTTCACCTTCCGCAATTGACGTCCCCCACCAGTGGGAGACGTTCCGTCGGTCTTTGCCGTAGTGCCGTGGGGTATCCACCCCGGGGTGTTTGCCAGTCGCGGGGTCCGGCGGGGGCAGGGTGCAGGTGACGCCCTTGCGCCGGGCCCCGCAGATCATCCGACCGTCACCGTCAATGGGACGCCGACAGCTTGTGCGTACAGGTACAACCAGGTCAGGCGCGGGTCACGGACTCCGCTTTCCACCTCGGAGACCATTGATTGGTGGATGCCCATGCGGGCAGCCACTTCCACCTGCGTCAGGTTCGCCGCCTTGCGGGCGGCCTTCAGGTCGGCGACCGCCTGCGATACCGCGTGCAGGTTGCGGCGAGTGGTGCGCCTCATCCGCCGTCCTTCGCGCCGCAGTGTTCGTTGTCGAACGGCACGGTGGTGCCGGACCCGTCGGGGAAGACGTAGACGCGGGTAGTGCCGTCGCAGTGCTCGATGACCTTGTTGCTGCGCTGGCCGGCGTCGTAGGCGACATACCCCACGACGCCGACGAGGATGATCAGGCCGACGATGGCGAGGATCCCCATGGCGTCGGCCATGGTGTTGAGCCGGCCAGCTACGCGGCGCGCTTCAGCGGCATCCATCGCGGGCCTCTTTCCGGATCTGGTGGTAGTGCCACAGGGTGGCGTGGTAGTCGTGCCGGTGCCCCCATGCCTTGCGCTGCAAGGCAGACTCCGGGCCGCTCATCTTCAGAGCGGCCCGGTTTGCCTGCCAACGGTGGTAGGCCAGTCTCACCCGTAGACCTCCTTCAGGTGTGTGTGCCAGATCCCGAGGATGCCGGGGGCGGAGCCGGCGTCACCGACCGCGCCGAGGAACCCGTGCTCGGAACAGGCAACCGTGGTGATCTTGCTGTCCGGGTCGAAGGTCAGCCGGTTGTGACACTGGCCGTCCATCTCCTCCGCTGTCTTCGCGGCAGCCCCCACCATGTCGTCAAGGGCCTTGTTCAGCTCCCGCGCCATCGCCTGACGGGTCGCCATGACCACGTGCTCGACAGCGGCCCGGAACGGCGGGTAGTCCGCCAGGTACGCCTGTTCCACCGCCGAGGGTGGCAGCCCGAGGTGTCGGGCGTGCCCCTCGATGTAGATGGCGGCGGCCTCGTCGAAGAGACCCATGCACTTGCCCCCTTTTTGGGTCACAGCGGCATGATCCGGAAGTCCCGGATCGGCTTGTTCGTCGCCTCTGCCTCGTGTTCCATGCGGGTCTTCGCGGCTTCCAGGTCGCGGTGACTGGACAGCAACACCAGTTCGTTGCCGTTGCCGGTGAAGACGTAGAGCCCAACCCGGGGCGGTAGCCCGAGGGTCTGGGTGGTGGATCGGACGTTTGCCCAGGAGGCCCGGCACGTGGCGTGCTGGCACAGTTCCCATGGGCTTGGATCGTCGGCCCGGTTGGAGTGGTCCATGGCGTGGTGCCACGCGGCGAGTTGGGCGAGGTGGTCGATCAGCTTCGCTGCTGCCTCGTGTTCCCCGTCGGTGAGTGGCATGTGGGGGGCCTCCTTCGTTCGGTGTACTGTCTGTCAATACCATACACTCCTCTTGCCACGCCATGCAAGGCCCATGTAGTGTAGAGGCATACACCCCTGAAGGAGGAGGAATGACAGAGCGAGTCATCGACGGCGTGATCCACGTGTGGAGCATCTTCGACAATGCGTGGGTGCCGTTGAGCTGGTGGCGCTGGGTAAACGGAGGGAAGGCATGACAACCCCCGACGACATCGCGGGCGAACTGGCACAGGCCATCGACAACCTCACCGAGTTGTGTGACGACATCGGCGGGATCAGCTTCGGTGCCGCCAGCGTCACCGGCTTCGTGCTGGTGCCCCACCAGTACGCCGAACAGTTGGTGGCCGGCTCCCTGGCGCGGGCCTACGCCGGCTACCTGGTACGGGCCTTCGCCATCCTGCACCACAGCCAGCTACCCCAACCCAACTGGTGGCGCAGCGAGCTAGGTCAACTGGTCTTCGCCGCCCACCCCTTCCATGATCACGAGCAGGTCGACTTCCAGACCGCCGCCGGCATCCTGAAGATCACCCGCCAGCGGGTCGCCCAGTACGTGTCCGGCGGCCGGCTGAAGCGCACCCTGCAACGCGGCATCCTCTGCTCATCCCTGTACGAGCTGTGGACCGCCCGACGCACCGAAGAGGAGCAAGCAGCATGAGGAGCTTCGTCGGGGACTTCGAGGTCCCCGCCCTGAACATCGACCTGGTCCGGCAGATCCGGGAGCAGGTCACCGACTACCCCGAGTCGCATGACCAGAACACGTGGGGAACCCGCACCGCCTGCGGCACAACGCACTGCACTGCCGGCTGGGCCGCCGTACTCACCCGCACACCGGAGCAACTGGTGTGGTCGAGGTGTGTCGACGGGATCGGCAGCGACGAGCTGGTGGGGGTTCTCGACGACAGCGGCGAGGAGGTCGACGTCGAGCGGTGGGCGCACCAGGCAATGGGTCTGACGTGGCCGGAGCGCAACGCGCTGTTCTCCTCGTACGCCACCGACGTACCGGAGCTGCTGGGTGAGCTACTGCGTGGCCGGCGCTACACCAACACGTGGGTGACCGGAGACCGGCACGTGGTGACCCGCTGGACGGATGCGCCGGTGCCGATCGACGCCTGACCGTCCACAAACCACACCCCCCTTGCTGAGACTGGCAAGGGGGGTGTATTGTGTTGTCATACACCCCCACCGCGCCTGAAGGAGGCACCGTCATGGACCCGTACAGCCCCGAAGCCGACGCCCTGCTCGAACGGCACCGCGCCGAAGCCCTCGAAGTGTCCCGGATCAGGCGGGCGCGCGAGATCGCCGAACAGCGACAGCGTGCCGCCGACCGGATGGCTCGCGCCCTGCATGACCTGGCGCAGGCTTACTACGACTACGGCTCCGGCAGCGACGAGGTCCACGAGACGGCGGGCGACCTCGGCGATCTCCTTCAGGACCACACGCTGCCCGCCGCGCAGCGGGCCGACGTGTGGGCGTACGTGGCCGCGTTCGCCGAACAGTGGGGCTGGTAGCCGTGGGCATCACCAGTAGGTACCGCCTGTTCCTCTGCGGACAGGGCGACCAGGAAACCCGGGCCCGCCGGGCACTGCGGGAGATCACCGACGATGTGCGCAGCATCCCGGTGCCGTTCGACATCGACGCACCCCGGACGTTCCGTATCCCCGGCCTGTTGCCGGCGGCGGCGGAGCCGGTGGACGCCGACCCCACCATGATCCTGACGGTGGGCGACCCGTGGGCTGCGTATGGGATCACCGCCAGCAATGGGGGTGTATGATTGAGGCAGACACTAAGGAGGCAGTGATGGATCGATCGAAGATGCTGGACCTGATCGCGGCGGACCCGGATGACCGGCGCACCCTCGCGGCGCTGGATGACGAGACCTTCATGCAGACCGTGTATGAGCGGGCGTACGAGCGGGGCAACAAGTACGGCCACACGATGGCTCGCCATGAGGCGGAGGACGGCGACGGGTAGCGAGCCGCCGCACCAAGCACCCCCTTGCACTTTCACGCAAGGGGGTGTATTCTTTGTCTATACACCCCGGACGAAGGAGATCCCCATGAGACTGCCTTTCACCCGCCCCGCGTCCCCCACCCTGCGGGAACGCATCACCGGCTCCATGTTCGGCACCGCCTACGGCGACAGCATGGGCGCGGTCACCGAATTCATGAGCTACAGCAAGATCGTCGAAACGTTCGGTTGGAAGGGCCCGAAGACGCCCCGCTCCGGATTCAAGGTCACCGACGACACGCAGATGGCGCTGTGCGTGTCCCGGGCCGTCAACTCCGGCCTGTACCTCGACGAGATCCTGACCGACGAGTTCGTCGACTGGTCCTACAGCATGGGCACCCACCGGGCCCCGGGCCGGGCTTGCATGACTGCCTGCGCCCGGCTGGGGCGGGGTCTGCCGTGGTGGGAGGCGACCAACTACGACTCGAAGGGGTGCGGCGCGAACATGCGGGTTGCCCCGGTCGGGCTGAAGGCTGGCCTGACGGTGGATGAGATGGCCGGCATGGCGCAGTTGCAGGCGGCGATGACCCACGCCCACCCGACGGCGCTGGCCGCTGCCGAGTTGACCGCGTACGCGGTGCGGCTGCTGGTTGAGGGCACGCCGCTGGTGTCGCTGCCCCGGCTGCTGTTGACCCGCTGCGACGAGCAGCGGTGGAACTACCGGGATGGTTCGCTGGGCGAGCTGTGGGCCTGGTGTGGCTACGACTCGCCGGAGTCGTACATCTCGACCGGCTGGGACGAGTGCGAGGCGGCGTTGTGGGATCTGACGAACGCGCTGCGGCACCCGCGCCCGAAGGCGGATCCGTGCATCGCCACGGGGGGCGGCTGGGTGGCTGAGGAGTGCTTGGCGACGGCGTTGCACTGCGCGTTGCTGTTCCCGGGGGATCCGGTGATGGCGATCCGGCGGGCGGCGACCACGTCTGGGGATTCGGACAGCATCGCGGCGATCACGGGTGCTCTGGTGGGGGCGGCGCACGGGTTCAACGCTTGGCCGCGCGAGTGGGGGATCCGCATCGAGTACCGCACCGAGTTGGTGCAGGAGTCGGCCGCGTTGTCGGTGGATTCCTTGGCGGAGTTGGCCACCGTCTGACCGCACCCAACACCCCCCTTGCGCGTGATGGCAAGGGGGGTGTACTCTTTTCCCATACACGCCAACGAGGGAGGCCCCATGATCACCACTTGCGAAACCTGCAACGGCGGCGGCCGGCACACCTGCATCACCTGCAAGGGCACCGGCGAGGTGTTCGGCAGCTTCCAGTGCGGAGACTGCGCCGGTGCCGGCACCGTGCCCTGCGGAGACTGCGGCGCGACCGGCGACGTCACCTATGCGGGCCGAGAGAACGACCTGCGGTGAGTCGACCGAGGAATCCCCGGCGCGAGGTGGTCCGCAGCCTGCGCCGGGTCCGCGTCCAGCTCGGGGAACTGACCGCCCAGTGGAACGAGCCCGGCGGCAAAGGCTTCGACAACCTGCTCGAAAACCAGGCCACCGCGTGGCGGGCCCTCGCCACCAACCTGGCGGTCACCATCCAGGAGTTGGAAGACCTGCGCATCGAGGCACTGAGCCAGGCGCAGGGGTTGGAGTACATCGCCAGTAATCGGGCCATGGACGCGGACCGCGCTGCGCCAATGGCTGAGGAACAGGGAGGGCAAATGATCGACGAAGGGGAGCTGCGCCGGCTGGTGCGGCTGCTGAAGGAGGCCGATGCCCGGCTGTTGGAGGGCTACGGCAATGCCGACTGGGATTGGGTGCTCAACGCCCAGTGCGACGTGGAGAACATCACCCGCGACCTGTGCAACCTGGTCGGGGTGACAACCAACCAGGACGACATCACCAACCGGATCAGGGCAGCAAGCCAGAAGGAGAGTACCGATGATCACTCGTGAAGACCTGACGTTGGAGCCGTTCACTCAGCACTGGGGCGGCGAGGGAATGCGCGCCAGCGTCGCGTTCCCGGACCTGTGGGCACCGGAGGGCACCCGGCCCCGCTCGTTTGAGCTGTGGTCTACGAAGGGCCTACGCGGCACGCCGAAGGCCGGCGGCGGGACGCACGTCAACGACACCACCAACGGCAAGACCTACGACTGGCGCGGGGTGCTGCCGGCCAACGAGATGGACGAGGCGATCGACCAGCTGGTCGACTACATCAACGATCTGATCGACCGGCAGGCGTTGGCATGGAAGATGGAGTCCGCCCTGCACCAGTTGCGGGATGCGCTGTCCCGGTTCCACAACTCGTTGGAGGATGACTCCCGGTTTGACTACGACGAGGAGTGGCCGAAGGCGCGGGCCGCGTTTGAGGCGGTCGAGTTGGCGATGGCGAAGCCGGAGTCGGTGAAGCACCCGAAGGCGTCCTGAGTTTCAGCAGATCACACCCCCTTGCGCGCCATGGCAAGGGGGTGTATGCTTTTCCTATACAACGGAGCGAGGGAGACCCCAAATGGCGAAGCAGAAGATCGACATCGAGGCCGCGAAACGCGAGCTGGCCGCAAAGTACGGGGCCGGTTCCGTGACCTACTGCCTCGCCCTCTCCCGCCTGCTCAGCGCCATCGAGAAGGACGAGCCCGTCGGGGTCACCACCAGCGTGTACCTGCGCATCGGCAAGTTCGAGATGCGCGCCTGGGTCCGCCACACCAAGTAGGAGGCAACATGGCACAGCCAGCAAACCCGCTCCGCTACGAAGAGGTCACGGAGTACATGGAGGTGGCGGTGTACATCCCCGGCCTGTCCCGGCCGCTGTACGGCGTCGTCAAAGGCAAGTGGGAGACCTTCGGGCCCAACCCGCAGGCCCGCATCCAGGTGGAGGTGTTCCGGTTCAACCAGACCGCGATGATCGAGGTGGACCTAGCCCAGATCGTGCCCTGGTAGGCTGATCTCACCTTCCGTACCAAACAGAAAGCCCCCGGCCTTGTAAACCGGGGGCTTTCTGCATGACCAGGTACTTTTGTCGTCGAGCGCGTCGAGAGCTACCGGGTCCGAGTGTACGACGCGGCCTTGCCGGCGGCCTTCGCCTTCGCCACCGCCACCTTCGCGTCGATCTCGGTGGTCTTCGTCGTCACCGACCCGTCGATCGTCACCGCGTACTCCGCACCACCCGCCGGGGTGCCGTTACCGCAGTTGCAAGAAATCGGAATCACCTCTTCCGCTTCCGGGCCTCCGCCCGACCCTTCCAGCAGAGCAGGCAACCCCGTCGCTGGCCTTTGTTGTCCCACCGACAATTCGCCGGGTCAGTAAGATCGTGCAGCCCAGCGCGACAGATCGTCAACCGGCCTCGCCGACGGTTCTCCGCATGGGTCACGGGTTCAAGGTGCTCGGGGCGGACGCACAGCTTAATCCGGCACAGGTGGTCTAGTTCCAACCCGTCCGGCACTGGGCCATTGTGCTGCTCCCACAGCCAGACATGGGCGACACGCTTCTTCCCGTCGTTACTGGTCGTCGGGTTGAAATAGCCGTACTGGTGGGCGCGGTTGCTGCCGCCTTTGTTGCCAGTCCACAGCCAGCAGGTGTCCGTCTTGATGACTCGCCGCATGAACCGCACCAGGGGTGGGGTGATCATGCGGCGGGCCTACGCCACACTGGCTACCTACAGTGCATCCGCCAATGCCTGCCGCGCCGCCACGAATCGGGCCTTGCGGAACTCGTCACGCCGGGCGTCGAAGTCGGCGTCCGCCGCAGCCGCGACCAGCCGGTCGAAGTGTCGGCGGCGGGCCTGCTGCTCGCCCTGTTCGCGCAGGAACGCCTGCGCGGCCTGCTTGCCGAACTCGTCCGGGCTCAGGCCGGTGGTCGGGTGGGTTGCCTCTGCCCCGGCCGGTAGGACACCAGCAGCCACCAGGCTGACCGGCTGGCCGCCCGCGACAACGAGCTGCGCACGGGGGATCGGGAAGCCAGGGGTGTTGACGTGCAGGGCACCGACCATTTCCAGGTTGTCGCCGACCCGTCGCCAGTCACCCGAAAGTGGGGTGTGGCGCATGGTGTAGACGTCCCGGTCGTCGACGTCGGGGACCAGGGCCCCGGCGACCCAGATGCCATGCTCATCCTCCCCGGCCCGGACCACCGCGCCGGTGTTGCCGGAGTTGTCGTAGTGCTCGCTGGCGGCCCGGAACCCCATGTTGGGGACGGCGTGGCCGGTGCCGTAGGTGAGGTGCCCGACCGCGACACTCTTCCCTTCGGCGGTCAGCACGTTGCCGACGTGGAAGTGCGCGTAGCCGGTCTTCGAGTGGGGTGGGGTGACGCACTGGTTGCCGATGCCGATGTGGCAGGTGCCCCACGCGGCAACATGCCCGTAGACGCGGCCGTCGTCGGTGATGGTGAGTGGGGTTGGTTCGGCCAGGTTCGGGTTGGCGAACCAGGCGGCCGGTGGGGACAGGGGGCCGGCGGCGGCGGTGACCGACTGCCAGCCGGCGGGGATGGCGTCGGCGAAGCCCTTCCGCTTGGCGATGGCGATGATGCGCGCCTTGACGGCTTCCGGGTCGGCGGCCTTGCCGATGAGCCGGGCCGCGTCGGACACGTCGGCGGCGGTGACGATGGGGAAGCTGCGGTTGGGACCGGCGAAGTCGGACGCCTTCAGCTTGTCCCGGTCGACGCCGCCACCCACGCCGGGGTCAAAGTTGCGGAACTCGGTCTCGGCGTCGTCGTTGTCGTCGGCCAGTTCGAGGATGGCGTGTCCGGCCAGTTCGGCGAAGGCGGGGATGTGGACGAGGGTGGCGGAGGCGATCCGGCCCCGGGTCACCAGGTTGATCATGTCCTGGGTGTCTCCGGCGAAGCCGCAGCCGCAGTCGCCGCCGGTTTCGTCGGCGTGGTCCCGCTTGGCCGTCTTCAGCTTGAACTGTTCGGCCGGCACCTGCTCCATGTCGGCTTCGTCGAGGTCGACGGAGGGGCCGATCACCTTGTCGCCGGTGAGCATGCGGGCGGTCTTCGCCATCTGGCGCATGTCGTCGGGCCATTCGGGTCCGTCGTAGAACTCGCCGTGGCCGAACATCTGTCCGTCCGCCTCGGGGTCGATCTTGTCGATGCGACCCACGACAACGGCCTCTTTGTGGCCGCCGGAGTCGGAGTGGACGTAGCGCAGCGGCAGCGGGAAGTCCCGGTGGGACAGCGCGCCGGCCTTGAATTGCCGGTGGTCGCCGGTCGGCTTGTCGATCACCGCCAGCGGCATATGCCACTTCGTGCCCATGGTGCTTACTCCTCGCCTGGTTGATCGACATCGTACGGCGGTTCGAACAGGTCGTTCTCGTTCGTACCTCGGGCGATTTGTTGGGCCCGTAGTTGGCGGGCCAGGGCCGGGCTGGGAGGGGCCGGGATGATGGTGGCGTCCTCGGAGAGGTGCCGCTTCTCGGTTTCGGTGAGCTGCTTGCGCTTATCTGCCATCGTGCTGCCTTACTGCGCGGTGGGGATGCGATCGACGACGACGTCGAATCGGCGTCGGCCGTTGATGACGCCGTAGTCGGCGACAACCGTGTACCGCAGCCCGGGCTCCAAGATCACTTCGGCTTCGCTTTCGTGCTGGCCACCCTCCTGCGCGTTCACCCCCCGGAACTTCTGACCCTGCCGCAGCAAGATCCGGATCACGAACGGGTCCTGCCCGAGGTGGGCGAAGTTGTCGGCGGTCGACTGCTGCACCGACGTGGACGACGCCCCCAGCTGGTCGAACGACGCCCCCACCATGTTGGTGTCGTTGGCCTGCGCGCCGAACTTCTGCGACATGCGCCGCAGCCCCCGGAACAGCACCACGTCGGTGTCCACTACCGGGGTGTCTTCGTACGCCTTCTTTAGCAAGTGCGCCTGCCCGGTGACCTTCCCGCCCGGCCCAGCCTTCATCAACTCCTGGTTGATGGCCTCGTAGCCGCCGCCCGTGTACGACACGAAAGCGGACTTGGTGGCCCCGGTGAGCTGGTCAATGCGCTTGTACTTCTTGATCGCATCCTGGCCCTTGGCGGCCTCCTGGCCCCGCTCCGCCCACGCCGCGTAGTCGGGGGACACGTAGGCCGGCATGCCGTCGAACGCGGTCGTGCCGTAGCCGCCGGTGCCCAGCGTCGGGCCTTCCGGCATAAAGTGCACACCCAGCGCAGCGGCGGTCGCCGGGGAGGGTGCGCCAACGTTCTCGGCCTTGGCCGGGACGGCGTGGTTCGCAGCCAGCTTCTTTTTGGCCGCCTCCACCGCCTGGACGTGCTGCTGGTCGAAATACTCGAAGTTCTTTTCGAGGTCGGCCGCTTCCTTCAGGCTGGCGTCGGCCAGCTTCTTGTTGCCCGTCGTGTAGTGGTAGGTGGTGGTGGCGTTCTTGTCGCCCAGCTTGGCGATCAGGTAGTGGTAGGCGGCCGGGGAATGCCCGGCCAGGGGCTTGCCGTAGCCGCCGATCTGGTAGGGCATGTCACTGGCGGCGTGAGTCTGGTTCGGCTTCGCGTTCCACTGCGGGATGTGCTTGGTGGCCAGCCCGGCATCCTTGCGGGCCTGCGCCACCAGCCCATCGGCCTTCGCGTGGGCGGCCTTGTAGTCGGCTTCGGCGGCCTTCAGCTTCTCCGCCGCGCCGGGGCTGCCGGCGTGGGCGTACAGGTGGGCGACGGCCAGGGCCTCCGTCTTGTCGTACAGGTCCTTCACCGAGGCGTTCAGGTCGTCCTTCAGCGGAGAAGTCTTGATGGACTGCTGCGCCTGCCACTTGCCCTTGCTGCCGTAGTACAGGGCCTCCTTCGCGCCCTTGACCATGGCGGAGCGGTACGCCTTGCCGACAACTTCTTCGTCGGTGGCGGTGACGTCTTTGCCGAGGGCGGCGTGGACCTGCTCGACCGCATCCTTCTTCTGCTGTTCGGCGTTGCCGGCCATGGCGGCAGCAGCCTCTTTCAGGGTGGCCGCCTTCGCCTTCGAGCCGGATTCGCCTGACAGGACGGCCTTCGCCTTCGCCGCGTTGCCGTAGAGCGCCGAAGTCTTCGACGTCCCGGCGATGGTTTCGTCGAGGAATCCCATGATGTGCTGCTGGTGGGCGGGGGTCAGCTCGGTGAAGTCCTGGTGGTTCAGCTGGTTCAGCGCGTCGATCTTGTCCGAGGTGGCGTAGTAGTCACTCTTCGGGGCCTTGATCGCGTTGACCTGGAGTTGCGAGTAGTGGCCGGGCACGGTGGTCTGGCCCACCGTCTTGTCGGGCAGCTTCGCCCCCAACTCCTTCGCCTTCGTCGTGGCCGCCACGTCGTGGGTGGCGATCTCGGCGAGGTAGTGGGAGACGGCGTGGCGCTGACTCGGGGTGAGGTTCTTGAACTCCTCCGGGGTGAGGGCCTTGATCGACGGCCAGGCGTTGCCGGGGCCGACACCGTTGAAGTCGGCCGACTGGATCTGGGCGAGGTGGTTAGGGCCGCCCTCTTCGGTGGTTCCGTGCACGCCACCGGGGGCGACGATGGTGACCGGCTTGGCCGGCGGCTTCTCGCCCGCGTACGGGGAGGGGCCGCCGGGCTTGGCGAGCCCGAACCGTTCCCGCAGCCCGTCGACGCCCTGCACCCCGGATTCGTCCATCTGGTTGATCTGGGTGATCAGTTTGCCCTTGTGGGATTCCTTCAGCTTGGCCCAGTCGTCGGCGGTGAGCTTGTCGACGATGGTGGCCTTCTGTTGGAAGGTCAGGTTGGGGCCGGTGCCGTTGCCGGCCTGGTGCGCCATGGTGGCGGCTTGCTTCATGTCGTCGGTGTAGCTGTCGGGCCAGGTGTTGCCGGTGGTGTCGAAGGTGGGCACCTCCACGTGGTTGATCTTGACCGGCTCGGGCTTCACCTCCGGGGCCTTCGACTCCTCCGGCTTGGCGGTCTCCCCTGCGCCCCACTTCGCCAGCAGCTTGCTGGCCACAGAGCTGGTGACCACGTGCTGGCCCGGCTTCGACTTGATCGCGGTGACCTTGTCGACGAGGGCGGTCTTCTCGTCCTGCGTCATCCCGTCAAGGTCGGCCTTCGACAGATTCCACACGTGGTCAAGCACGGTGTCGTCGTCGAAGTTCGTCGAGAGGATCGCTAGCTTCGCCTTCGCCTGCGCCGGGTTGTAGCCGGCCGGGACGTCGATCTTCGGGGCGGCCTCCGCCGTCTTCTCGGCGATCTTGGCGGCTTCGGCGGCCGGCAACGGCTTCGCGGTGCCCGGGCCGCCAGTGGCGTCGATGAACTTGTCCAGCAACTCCTGCGTGGCCGCGATCTTCTTCGGGTCCTTCAGCTTCGTCAACGCGACGGCGAGCTGCGCCTTGATAGTGGTCTGGGTGGCCGGGTCGAGGGATACGAAGTCGTCCTTCGACAGCGGTTCGTAGGTCTCCAGGTGGGCCTTCGACATGACGAAGCCCTTGGAGTTGGCAAGGTCATGGGCAGCAAGCGCCTTCTCCGAAAGCTGGCTGCTGGCCTTCTTCTCGACCGAGTTGACGGAGCTGCCGCCAGTGCCCTTGGCCTCCTCCGGTAGGGCGTTGACCGACTCCTTCGCGGGCTTGGCCAGCTGAGCGAGGGTGCCCTTCACCCCGGGCGACACCTCTTCGTCGCCAGTGCCCGCGTTCAGCTTCGCCAACATCGCGTGCGCGTGCGCGCCAGACAGGGTGGGGGTTGCCGAGGCCGGACCGTGGTCTTCGACGGCGTTGCTCAGCGCGTCCTTGATGATCTTCTGGTCGGCGGGCTCCATCTCACCGATTTCACCGGGGGACAGCGCGCCAATCGAGTCGATGGCAACCCCGTGAGTCAAGGGCGTCGGTTGATGCATCGCCGACGTCGCATCGGTGAGAGCAAGCTTCTGCTTGTAGTTGTAGCCCTTCGCCGCCGGGGCCTTCACCTCCGGGGCCTTCGCCTCCGACCCCTTCATCGCCGAGTCATGCCCGCCGAAGGTGGTGCCCGGCTTCATTTCGCCGACCTGGTGCAGGGCCAGGGACAGCTTGGATGCCTTGGCCGCGTTGTCCGAATTGCCGTGCAGGGAGATGGTTTGCAGATGGTGGCGGATGGCGACCCGGCTGCTCAGTGGCAGGTCGGTGTAGTCCTTCGCTGTCATCTTCGAAAACGAGTCGAGGAAGTCGGCGTGCGGCTTGCCGGTGATGGCGTCATGGGTGGCAACGCCCTGGTGCTGTTTGACCGGCTCAGCGGTCTTCAGCTCCATCGTGCCCTGCCCCTTGATGCCAACCTTTGAGGGGGCGGCCGGCTCAGGCTTCGGGGCGATCTTGTCCATGAAGTCGTTGGCGGCCTGCTTCTGCGCCGGGGTGCCCTTGTCGAAATGCTGGGCGACCTGAGTGAGGACGGCCTTCTTCTCCGGCGCACTCAGCTTGTCGAAATCAGCCTTGCCCATCTCCTCGTAGGACTTCTCGGCAGGCTTCACGAACACGCCCTGGGTGGTGGCCGACTTCACCGCCTCGCCGAGGGTGTGCTTGCCGGGTTCGCCGTGCTCGATCAGCGCCTTCGTCTTGGCGATCTTCTTTTCCAGCGGGGTGCCGGGGCCAGCGTCGATCTTCTTGTGGGCGGCCTGTTCGGCGGCCACCTCTTCGGCGAGCTTCTTCGTCGCCGCGACCTTCTCGGCGAGCGGGTTGTCCTTGCCGGCCGGCTTCTCCGGCTCCGCCTTCTTCGGCCCGGCGAAGTACGCCTTCAGCTTCACGGCCTTTTCGAGGGTTTGGCCGGTGGCCTGCTTGTGGGTGGACACGAAGTCCAGCTTCGCGTCGAGCTGCTTGCGGTCGGCCGGGGACAGGGCGTCGTAGTCGGACTTGGACAGGCTGGACAGGGCGGCCAGGAACACGATAGGTCCGCTGTTGGCGGTAGCCTTCATCGCGGTGTGCATGGCCGGGCTGTAGCCGTTGCCCGTCTTCGCGGCCTCGCCGAGGGTGTCCTTTGCCTTTTCGGCGGCTTCCACCCCGGCGGTGTTCAGCTTCTCGTCGTGCAGCTTCGGAGCCGGGTTGGCGACCACGCCGGCCGACTTGTTGGCAGCCTGGGCGGCCTTGTGGGCTTCGCCGCCCACCACTTCGGCGTGCTGGCCGATCTGGTGTTCGGGGGGCGGCTTCGGCAGGCTGTAGGTGATGGGCTTCAGGAGGGCGGCGGGGACCTTCTTCCCTTCCGCCTTCAGCGCGGCGATCTTGGCCAGCCGCTTCTGGTTGGCCTTCTCCACCCGCGACGATTCGAGGGCGTGGTAGACGCCGGGGGCGGTCAGGTGCAGGGTGTGCTTCCAGCCCTTGCACGGCCCGGGGTGCAGTGGCAGCCGGCAGGCGACCAGTGAGCACATCTGGTGCGGGCCCCACTCGTCATCGACGAACGCGGCAGCCAACAGGGTGAACTGCGCCTGCGTGAAGGGCAGTTCGGTGTCGTTCGCAACGTCGAGCAGGGTCAGCACGGTGTCCTACTTCTTCCGGGTGCCGGCCTGGTGGCCGATCTTCTCCAGCTGGTCATGTACGGTGCCGCCGGCCTGCTTCGCCTGCTGGCCGTGGCCATGCTTGCAGGATGTCATGGCCGGGATCTTGTGGTCTGCTGCCATTTCGGAGCCTCCTCAAATCTTCGTGCTGGTCTGGTAGGGCTTCAGCACGGTGCCGCCACCCTTGCCCTTGGCTTTGGCCTTCTTCTTCGCGGCGGCCTTGTCGAGCCGGTCCTGCTGCTTCTCGTCGCCGATGGCGGTGTTGCGGCGACGAACCACGTCGGTCTGGTGCTGCTTGTCGGCGGCGGCCTGCTGGCGCAGGGTCGCCAGGTGCGGGGCGAGCTGCTTGCGGTAGTCGGCCAGGGCCCGGGCGGCGGCCTGGCGGGTTTTCGGGTCGGGGCTGGACGCCAGGATGGCCTGGGTGCGCAGGATGGCCTGGTTGAGGCCGGCGACGGCCTGGGTGGCGTGGGCGACCTTCGCCTGGTCGCCGGGTGGGCGCACCTGCACGGGGCTGTTCGGTTCGGCGGCATCGCCCCGGTGCTGGCCCTTGCACAGGCCCGGCTTGTGGGTTTGCTGGCAGAACTGCCCGGTGGTGCATGCCTCCTGCATCAGGGTGTACATCACCACCACCTCCCAGCTTCGGCGAGCAGCGAGCCTTTGAACCCACGGTTGGTCATGTTGGTGGGTTGACCTGCTTCTTCGAGCAGCATGTCGCACCGGCAGTTTATGACCTCGCCGGGTGAGCCGGTGGGATCGCCAGGGAAGAGGAGGTCGTCGTCGCCAACCCGGAACGGGCTGCCGAACGGGACGGTCTGTCCGTCGGCTACGCGGTGGGTGGGGCGGGTGCGTTCGTCTTCGGTGGCGATCCACCGTTTCACCCACTGCGTCTCGGGGTCGGCTTCGACGATCATGGCGTAGGCGTCGTATCGGCCGCCGACGTATGCGGCGTGGATCTCGGTTCGGGCGACGGTGGTGGCCCGGTTCTTCCACGTGTCGGTGCCGGTGGCGGAGAGGGCCTGCTGGATTTGGGCGGCCAGGTCGGAGACCGATGCCCCGTTGGTGACTGCCGAGTCGACCAACTGGCTGACGACGCCGTACACCTCGGTGGGGGTGTTGACCATCTTGTTGGCGGCGGTGGCGAGGAACTGGTGGACGAACGGGCGGGTGGAGAAGATGACGTCGTCGCCGGGGCCCAGCACGGTGTGGTACGCCTCAGCGAGGACGTGGCGTAGGACGGTGTCGGTGTAGGTGTCGACCAGCTTCGTCCACTGGGGAGCCTTGGAGAACACGGTGAGCGGGTCGGGCATCAACGCCAGGCTGGTGACGCCCTGGTTGACGACGGAGGCGGACACTTCGGCCAGCCAGCCGGTGATCATGTCCAGGTACGCCCGGTAGAGCACGGGCTCGTAGTAGGCGTACACGCCGAGGGCCTGCTCCCGGGCTACGTTCGCGGCTGGCGAATCGTAGAGGGGGGCAGGCCCGTCTGGTGGCTGTGTCACACGATCATTGTGGCGGATCTTCCGTCATGATCGGGTACACGTCGATCGACTGAATGTTGTCGCGGACCAGGCCGATGGTGCCGCCCCGCGAATCCTGTAGGTAGATCATCTTGGAGCGGGCGAAGCAGTTACGGATGTCGGTGATGACCTGCTCAGCATCCATCACTTCGGTGCGGAGGGTGCCGGAGTAGGTGCGGGAGTCGCGCCAGTAAGTAACCCGCACCGTCCATGTGTGCCCGTTCAGGCCGCTCATGCTTCCGCCTCGCCGGGTGCGTCGACTTCGGCGACATCGAAGCCTTTGATGTCGGAGGCCCGCCACCGGGTGATGCCGTCGCGGCCGTCGATCAGGGTGACCCACCGGCTGTGTTCGGGTATCGAGTTGGGTCCGAGCTGCACGGCGATGGTGTTGACCACGCCTTCCAGGGTGGTTTCGTTGTTGGTCTGCACCGCAGTGTTGATCTCGGTGTATTCGTCGCCGACGTACAGGTGGACCTGCCAGCGCCTCACCAGTCCTCCCCCCGCTTCTTCGAGAAGGAGAACGATTCGATGTCGGAGCAGCGCACCCATGTGGGTGTGCCACTCTTCGGCACGAGGGGCATCCAGGGTTCTTCGGCGATCAGCGTGATCATCTGGTCGGCGGCGGCGGCGATGTCCACATCTTCGGGTAGGTCGTCGCCGAGGGTGCCGTAGGCGACGTGGCCGGAGGCGGTGCGGACGATGACGGTGACTTCGCTCATGTCGTCGCCGGCTCGGGGCGGAGGAACTGGGTGAGGGCGGGGGCCCACGCAATGCTGTCTTGCTGATACTTGCCGGCGAGGGCCTTCAGCTTTGCCTGTAGGGCGTCGTGAGCGCGGACGGGGATTTCGATGCACCAGCAGGCGTTCTGGAAGGGCGAGGCGGTCGGCGAGAACCAGTTGCCATGGATCTCACCGGCGTTGTCGAAGAAGGCATCCTCTAGGGCCTCCACGACATCGACAACGAACGAGCACCATTCGACCTGGGTCAGCTTGTCGTCGCTGTTGCCGATAGAGATGTAGACGGTGGTCATTCGGGGGTTACCTCCAATAGGGCGGCTTCTTCGCGGTCGAGTCTGTCCAAGATCGGTGCCACCTCTTCCGGCGTGAGTCGTTGCCATCTCTCCGGATCGAACCAGACCCGGTGTCGTTGGGCCTCGAAGTAGCGGGCGATCCATTCGCGGTCGATGGGGAACTCCTGCTTGCAGATACCGCAGCGAACCATGGGTGGCCGTTCTGCCGTACCTGCCGAATAGCCGTAAGAGACGGGCAGCCGATGTTTGTGTCCGCTAGCCGGTGCCGCCGGCAGGTTAGCCAGGCTGGCCGATGTGGCTCCGAAGATGGCGCGCAGCTCGGCGAGCTGGGCTTCGGTGAGAGGTGGGGCGGCATCGACTAACCGGCGGATGTGCTCAGCGGCGTCCATGCGGTTCTCCTAGAAGTCGTGGGCGCAGTGGGGGCAGGAGTAGATGTGTCGGCGGACGAGAGCCCGCAGCTTCCACCACAGGAACCGGCGGCGGGGGCCGTCGGCAGCCGCCCAGTAGCGGAAGCTGCGGAAGTTGGCGATGCGCAGGTGCAGCCCGGAGCGGTAGTAGTGGCCGCATTCCCAGCACAGGATTGCGCCGGGGATCCACCGCATGGTGATCTGCTCGTCGCGGTTGTGGATGGCGCAGTGATCGTCGTGGCAGGACGCGGACGGGTCATGCGGCGGCCCGTACACCAGGTCGGCGAACTTCATGCGGTCACCGCATCGTGGACTTCTTCGAGGTGCTGGCACCAGGCGGTGAGCAAGGTGCGGAGGCTCCCGGGGTGGTGTATTAGTCACCCATACAGTCTACGCCTTGACGGCGGCCCGGGCCAATACCAGCTTCAGCAGGTCAGGGGAGTGCGGTTCCCGGTTTTCCATCAACGCACGGACGTAGCCGTCGAGGAGGGACACGTACTCGTCGCGGTCGACGTCGAGCATACCGGCCTGCGCGGCGGCGAAGTCCCACGCCCCGGCGAGGAGGGCGGGCATGCGCTGCGGATCGACCCACACCTGGGTGTGCAACTGGTGTTGCGGGGTGTCCCGGTAGCGGGTGAGCCGGTCCTTCGACGGCACGTTGCGGGCGTTCGCCATTTCCAGGGCACGCATGACGGTGCCTTCGGCAGCGAAGAACAGGGCGGAGGCGGACACGGCCGGGTTGGTCTGGTCCTGCTGGGGTAGGGCCCGGGTGCCGGCGTCGGCGGGTTCGGTGGTGGTGTCCTGGGTGCCGGGGAGTGGGTTGCCGTCCTGGTCGTATTCGGGGATGGTGCTGGGCGGTGCGATGGGGGTGGGTGGGGCGGGCACGGTGATGGCCGGCAACCCGAGCATGGATTGGATGTTGGGGTCGCCAACGAGGGCGGGCTGGGCGATGACCAACTGGCGTAGCCATTTGACGTTGGTTTCGTCGTCGGTGGGCTTGTCGCTGTCGTCGAAGTCGGCGTAGTTGCGGGTGGCTTCGTCGGAGAGGAGTCCCTTTTCGTTGAACTGCAATGCCTGGTCGGACCTATTGGGCCTAACAGCCAAAGCGGACACGTCGAACCAGAGGGTGTATGTCTCAGGGTTACGGACGCCTGCGGCCTTCAGGGCGGGCTGGAAGAAGCCGGTGTTGAGCGCATCGGCGATCTTGATCAGCAGCGGTTCGATGTGAATCTTGATGGTGGTCTCTTCGACCTGCCATGCGTTCCAGTGCGACGAACCGCCGGTGCCCTTCAGGATCTCCAAGGGGATGTCCAACGCCATGGCGAGCCGGTCCACCGCGTCCTTGCGCAGGCCGATGATCTGCTCAGACACCTGGGATTCGAAGGTGATGTGCTTCAGCTTGTCGACCGCGTCGGCGGGCACCTGGATGACGATGGGCACGATCGCGGCGGCGTTGTCGCGGTGTTGCAGCGACGTCGCCATGGTCTCTTCGAGTTGGGCGGCGAAGCCGGTGACGCCGGGGTCCTGGCCGGGCTGGCGGGCGAAGTCGATGGTGTCGGGGATGGCGAACACGCCAGCACCGGCGAGCCGGCTGTCGATCTCGGCGAAGACCCGCTTGGTGGACTGCTCGATTTCGCGGAGCACCGGCAGGATGGCGCGGACGGTGGAGTCGGAGGCGTCGTAGACGCGCGGATGCGGCGACCACATGCGGATGAGGACGTCTTTGGCGGGGTCGAGGGTGTACTTGCCGCCGCCCATGGTCATGGACCGGCGCACGGAGATGTCGTCGCCGTTGCGGTACACCTCGGACGAGGAGACGGTGTACCACTTGTCGTCGTCGCTGCTGCCGTCTGCTGCGCCTTCGACGACGACGTAACATTCGCCGGCTACTTCGAGGTTGATGCCCATGAGGCGTTGTGCTTCGGCGCGGCCGGCGGGGGTGCCGAAGACGGAGTCGACGATGTCCAGGATCTTCTGGTCGGTGGCTTCGTCGCCGGGTTCGCCGGTCTTCGGGTCGATCTTGGCGGCGTAGAGCCGGCAGCGGGAGAGGGCTTGGCCCTTCCAGTTGACGACGTAGCGCATTTCGCCGCAGATGTCGTAGTGCCGCCAGGATTCCAACTGCCAGAGCCGGTCGCCGAGCTTGAACATCTGCCAGGAGGTGGGCATTTTCAGGTCGATGCGGGCGGCGGCGGCGGTGAGGGTGCGTGAGGTGGCGGCGGCGGGCTTGTTGCGCCCGATCGTCGGCAGTCGCACGTCAGTCACCCTTCGGTGTGCTGGCGGCGATCAGGCCCGTGATCTCGCTGGCGGCGAGGACCATGCCGGGGATCTCCAACCAGGCGGTTTGCCCGTAAGCGTAGATCACCGGGATGGTTGCGGCGGAGATCCAGATCGACAGGCACCACGGGCATGTCGTCAGGTACCACAGTTGGCCGTGGTCGCGGGTCAGCAACCAGCGGCGCAAAGCGTTGCGGGGGGCTTCGAGGATCTTGTCGTCGATGGCGAGGGTGGTGAGCCGGGCGATGGCGAGAACGTAGATGGCGAACAGGAAAGGGGTCGGCACACCCCGGAGGGTAGCCGACCCCGAAACAGCGAACCGCCCACCAGCGCGGGCCCAGTAACCCGTGTGCGCTGGTGGGCGGTTGCTCCGGCGCTAGGTGCGGGGTGTGAGCCCGGCCGGTTCCCTGGGGAGGGTCTTACTCGTCGTCCTCCGAGTCGTCGTCCTCGTCGTCCTCGACGGCGACGGGGGCCTCGGTGGGCTTGACCTCGATGGCGTGGAACTCGCCTCGGGCGGCGACGTAGGCGCGGGCCTGCTCCGTGTCGGTGTCCTCGCCGTTGACCACGTCAAGGTTGACCTCGACGGTGGCGGTGACGGGGACGCGGACGGAGACGGTCCGGAAGGTGGGGAAGTCGCCGAGCTGGAAGGTGCGCCACTCGTCGCGGATGCCGCCGGTGCAGGAGTGCGGGCCGTTGGGGTCGGTCTTGGCGGCCTTCAGGCAGTCGCGGAGCATCGCCTTCAGGGCGTCAACGGTCTGCGGGATCTCGTTGACGTCGCCGGGGGCCGGGTCCTCGGGGCCGTCAACGACGGTCCAGTTCTCGGCGTCGGCGGTGACGTCGCGCATGGTCATCCGGGAGCGGATGCGGCCGAACTCGCCGGCGTACTCCTGGGCGTTCTTGATGGCCTGGGCGCGAGTAGTGCCGGCGGCGGTGACCCGGACCTTCGCGGTGATGGGGACCTCGATGGTGTAGCCGTTGCTGCCGGCCAGCTCCTCGACGCCCATCTTGCGCAGCCACGGGTTGATCCACTCGGCGGTGATGTTGTAGCCACGGACCTGGCGGGCGGCGTGCCGGCCGATGCGGGCGCGCAGGGCCACCAGGTCGGCGTTGGCGGGGGC
>Ga0207694_10000851_pt1 | contig 27152 bp, 23 predicted proteins | sample KBSC34metaG_FD_184353 | JGI IMG/M metagenome (GOLD analysis project Ga0207694, IMG submission 184353) | Corn rhizosphere microbial communities from Kellogg Biological Station, Michigan, USA - KBS C3-4 metaG (SPAdes) (version 2) | ecosystem: Host-associated > Plants > Roots > Rhizosphere > Soil... | reverse complement strand
GTTCGGATTACCAGACGGCCGAGGGTGAGCCAACGGCTGCGACGATGGGCCGCCTCTCGAACGTTCGCTGACAGTCGAGGCGGGTTCTTGGGGTTGCGCGATCTGCGGGGGGGCGGTCACCGGCGATTCGCCCACTCCGGGGTCGAATGAACCAGACACCACCTGCCGAGTGTCTTGAAGCATTGTCGAGGACAGATCGAGTTGTTTTAAGCTCACGGTGTGGGACTGAGGTATATCAGCAACGTGCATAGAGACATTCGCCTGCCAATAGCTGCTGCTGGGGTCGACGGGACTTGATGCTGCGCTGTTACAAGGCCACGCCTCCAGCCCAGGCGATCCTCGCCGCACAGGACTTGGCGTTAGCGTTAGGCACCGTTAATAAATAAGTTATGCATTTCTTCTGAATCGGTTAGGCTTGCGGTCCATGCAAGCCGATTCGCCGATTGGGCAGCGCTGGGAACTGATGCGGGACCGCCTGGACGAGCGACAGCGCCGGGCACTCGCCGCTGCCGAAGCCAAGGTGATCGGACGCGGCGGCGTGTCGCAGGTAGCGGCGATCACGGGCCTGGCGCGCGGTACGATCGTGGCGGGCCTGCAGGAGTTCGAAGGCACGGACAACGAGTTCTTGCCCGGCACTCGGTTGGCGCCGCCTGCGGCGACGCGGCGCCCCGGTGGTGGCCGCAAGCCGCTCACGCAGAAGGATCCGACGCTGGTGACTGACTTGCTCGAATTGGTCGAGCCAACCACGCGCGGCGATCCGGAGTCGCCGTTGCGCTGGAGCTGCAAGAGCCTGCGCCTGTTGGCCGAGGAACTCCAGGAACGGGGCCACGTCGTCAGCCACGTTGTAGTAGGTCAACTCCTCAAGACCGAGGGCTTCAGCCTGCAGGGCAACGCCAAGGTGATCGAGGGCAATCAGAGCCCTGACCGCAACGCGCAGTTCGAACACATCAATGCGACCGTCAACGCGGCAATTGCGCGTGGGCAACCGGTGATCTCGGTGGATACCAAGAAGAAGGAGTGTGCGTCCAGCAAAGGCTGGCTTGTTAAGCGGGAGACAGTCCCGCCGGGGCAAGAATCAGAAGCCCCGTAGCTTGGATAGCAAGTACGAGAGAAACCGACTACTTGAAGCCTATCGACAGACCTTCCTTGAGGGAAGGTGCGAGTCACCGGGCCGTAACGCAAGTGAACGCGGATGTGGCCTCGAAATTCTTTATCCCGAAGGCTGAGCCCCCGTTCTTTGGGCGAAAGCAGCATGAGCAGCCGAAATCTGATCGACGCGGCTGTCCCACTTCGGCGGGGTGAAAGCGATGGCACGGTGACAAGGACAAGCTAAGCAACTGGAGAAACCCTCCTCGCCCCGGCGCGAAATCGCCGGAGCCAGGTAAGTCCTATAACCGGCAGCACCGGGAAATGGGCTGAAGGCGAGAGGGTGGCGGACGGGCCCGCGGTAGCGGTGAAGTCGGGTAATGCCGATGGAGCGATGGGGCCCTGCTGCGTTGTAACTCCCCTGACAACATGGAAGGCAAGGACGAAATGACAACGGCGTCCAGTAGTTTGCAGGACCTGAGGCGGGGGATATACGTCAAGGCGAAGGCTGAACCGTCTTGGCGTTTCTGGGGGTTGTACGTTCACGTCTGCAAGATGGAAACGCTGCAAGAGGCGTACTTGATGGCCAAGAGAAACCACGGCGCGCCGGGCATTGACGGAGTGACGTTCGAGGACATCGAGACGCAGGGCGCAGGGGCGTTCGTCAAGCAGATACAGAACGAACTGACCGGGCGCACCTACGTGCCGCTGCGGGCGAGGAAGAAGGAGATACCGAAGGACGGGGGCAGCAAAGTCCGCGTCTTGTCGATCCCGGCGATCCGAGACCGCGTGGTGCAGGGTGCGCTCAAGCTGATATTGGAGCCGATCTTCGAGGCTGACTTCCAGCCTGGCTCGTATGGGTATCGACCGAAGCGGACAGCGCATGAAGCGGTGGATCGCGTCGCGAAGGCGATCGTCCAGCAAAAGACGTGCGTGATCGATCTGGATCTGAGGGCCTACTTTGACACGGTGCGGCATCACTTGCTGCTCGACAAAGTAGCACTCCGAGTGCGGGACGACGACGTGATGCATTTGCTGCGTCAGATCCTCAAGGCCTCGGGCAAACAAGGCGTTCCGCAGGGCGGGGTGATATCACCGCTGCTCAGTAACATCTATCTCACCGAGGTAGATCGCATGCTGGAACGGGCCAAGACCGTGACGACCAACGGCGAGTACTCCGCCGTGGAGTACGCGCGGTTCGCCGATGACTTGGTTGTCCTCGTGGACGCGCACCCGCGACATGCATGGCTGAAGAAGGCGATACCCACGCGGCTGCGGCAGGAATTGGCCACACTGCAGGTCGAGGTCAATGAAGAGAAGAGCACCACCGTAGAACTGGCGCGAGGCGAAAGCTTCGGCTTCCTGGGATTCGAGTTCCGCCGCATCCGTGCTCGTAGCGGCGCGTGGCGGCCGCAGTACACGCCCAAGCGCAAGAAGCGCACGGCGTTATTGCAAAAGCTCAAGGACGTCTTCAGACGATTCCAATCCCAACCGGTGGGTCGGGTGATCGAGCTGATCAATCCGATTCTGCGGGGCTGGGTGAACTACTTCTCGGTAGGACACTCCAGCCGGTGCTTCTCCTACATCCAAGACTGGGTCGAGAAGAAGATCAGGCGCCACATTCGGCGCGCTCAGAAACGCCATGGCTTCGGCTGGAAGACGTGGAGTAGGCAGCGGCTGGACGCAATTCTGGGGCTGTTCAACAGCTACCGGGTTCGCAGTCGTGCGCCGAAAGTGTCCCCAGCATGACAGGTCCCATAACCTTTGACGCGAAGCACGCAGGAGAGCGGAGTGCGGGAAAACCGCCTGCTCCGTTCGACGAGGCGGGGGTTGGAAACGTGACGACGGCAGCCGGACTGAGGGCCAGCGCGAAAGCGCTGGAACACCCACCGGAGCCTCATGTCGGCGCGCCAGTCCTCGACCCTACTGGTCGGCCAGTTCAAGAACGGCGGCAAGGAGTGGCGCCCCATGAGCGATCCGGTGCAGGTGAAGGTCCACGACTTCGTGGACCCCGAGCTCGGACGAGCCAGTCCCTACGGGGTCTACGACATCGGAGCCGACCAGGGTTGGGTGAGCGTGGGAACGGATCACGACACAGCCGCGTTTGCGGTGCAGACGATCCGGCGCTGGTGGTACGCGATGGGCAAGCCGCGTTATCCCAAGGCGCGCGAACTCACGATCACCGCCGATGGAGGCGGCAGCAACGGGCATCGGGTGCGGCTGTGGAAGCTCGAGCTGGGTCGTTTCGCCCAGGAGGCCGGGCTGAACATCCGCGTCTGCCACTTCCCGCCAGGCACGAGCAAGTGGAACAAGATCGAGCACCGCATGTTCTCCTTCATCACGATGAACTGGCGAGCGCAGCCCCTGGTCAGCCATGAGGTGATCGTCAATCTCATCGCCGGCACCAAGACCAAGAGCGGACTCACGGTACATGCGGAGTTGGACACCAACTCGTATCCGAAGGGCGTAGTAGTCACCGACGCTGAGCTGGCCAACGTTCGCATCGAAGCGGACAAGTTCCACGGTGATTGGAACTACCGCATCCGATCAGGATAGATTGATCAAGTTATTTATGAACGAAGCCTTAGCTCTTGCCACCGTCAGGATCCGCACCGTCCCTGGCTTCTTCCAGCGTGCCGTAACTCTGCTTGGCAAGCCAGTCAGCGTATCCGTGGTCGTGCCTTTGGACTTCCTCTCGTTCTTGGGGATCGAGGCCTATGCCCTCTCTGCCTGCGCGCGATCGGGCTTCCATGCCTCCTCTGATTGCTTCCATTTGCGGATCGCGGAGATCATTGGAAACTCTGGAACTGCCGAATCGGCGTTTCTCGAGGTTCTTGAGGCGCGCTCGTTCCAGTTGGTATTCGTCTCTAATTTCTTGCTTCCGGGCTTCAACGTCGCCGCCCACTTTTCCGGCTATGGCCATGCGCTCCGGCTTCGGCTTCACTCTCAGAATCCCTCTCGCCAAGTCAGAGTGGTACGCTGCACTGATCAATTTCTTGGTTTTACTCGCGGCTACCCCTCCGAGCACCACTGCGCCGGCGACCGGAAACAAGAGCGGCTTGAAGGAGCCCCACCACCGAAGAACGGGTTTGTCGGGATGGAATTCGTCAGCGTTCGCGGCTGCGTCGGCGAGGCCTGTTGGGACTGATCAGCCGCCCGCCGAAGCCGGAAGGCACAGCTCGAACTGCATCGCGGCCTGCGGCGCCACCGCGACGCGCGCGAGCTGCCCGCCCATCTCCTGCGCGATCTCTTCGCACAGCGCCACGCCGACGGCACTGCCTTTGTCTGCGCTTCCTTGTGAGCACGCCACGTGCATGCAGACTTCGGACTCGTCGCTGTCGAGGCGGACTCGCACGGCGTCCAGGGGCTCGATCTTGCCGACCTCGATCAACAGGATGCGCAGCAGCACCCCGAGGCGCTGGGCGTCGACGTGAACCACGGTCCGGCCGTCGGTCTGCAGCACCAAGGGCTGCGCACCCGATCGGCGCCACAGCGCCAGGCCGACCCAGGCCTCGCGAACGGCGGCCTCCAGATCGACCTCCATCGGCTGCGGCGCGGCGCGGTAGGAAAACATCTTGAGTTGCCGCACCAGCGCGGCCGCCTCGTCGATCGCAACGATCACCTGCTTCAGCGCTTCCTCCGTCACCGGCGAAAGATCCGCCGTACCGTCCTGCCGGACCCATGGCGCGATGAGACGCTGCGTCCGCTCCAGTGGTCCGGCCAGCGCATGGTATATCTCCGCCATCATGCGTCCGATGACGGCCAGTCGCTGGGCGTGCGCGACGGCCTCGCGGCGCTTCGCACGGCGCGGCTCAGCCTCGCGTTCGATGGCTGCGAGCCGGCAGCGCAGGCGGTGCTGTTCGTCCTGCAGCCGCGCCCGGTCGACATGGGCCTGGCGCATCCACTTCAGCGCATTCGCATGGTCACCAGCCTCGGCATACACGGAGGCGAGCCGAGCTTCGGTCAGGCTCAGGTGAGAACCATTGCGTGCTTTGCGAAGCTTGGCGATGGCGCGCTGCAAGCGGTGCGCGCCCTTGTCGCGACGCCCGGCCTGGACGTGATATTCGGCCATCGCCAGCAAGGCATACGTGGCGTAGCGCTGGACGTGGCCTGCGCGTCGCACCAGACGCAGGTAGCCCAGCGCACCTGCGCGCGCGGCACCGATGTCGCCGAGCTGTGCCTTCACGGAGATCCAGCTCTGGAGCGCCGCGAAGTTGGCATCGAAATCGATCTCGGGCAAGGCCTCTCTGGCGGCATCCCGGGCGCGCTGAGCGCCTTGAACGTCCCCGGCGCTCATCAGCCTGTCGGCATGGGTGACGTGCAGTGCAGCCAGATTCACGCAGGCGAAGAATGCGCCGTGCGCACCATCCGCTGACGCGGCGTGCAGCGCCGCGGACTCGACCAGGCACGGCACAGCAGCCTCGTACTCTTCCATGATGTCGAACACCACGGCCTGGTTGTGCAGCAGCTGGGCCAGATGGGCCACGTCGCCATTGCGGCGAGCCAGCTCGAGCTCGCGCCGCGCATAGTCGAGTGCGCGTGTCAGGTCGCCGGTCTCTATGCAGATGACCAAGCACAGGTTGGCTGCCGCGGCGCGCCGTTCCTCATCGCCGGAGCGGCCGAGCAGATCGGTGGCCTCGAGCGCCCTTTCGTAGCTGCCCGCATAGTCGAACAGACGGTAGCTGAAGTCGGCCTGCAGCAGGCAGGCGCGCCCCAGCAGGGCATCGTCCACCGCGCCGGCCCGCGCCAAGGCCACGGCCTCGCAAGCCAGGGCGTGGCTGCGCGCCGCCTCGTCGCATCCAACCGCATCATCCATCAAGGCGAGAAGGCGGCGCCTGACATCGGACGGCGCGATCACCGGCACCTCACGAGGGCGGCTCGCCACGAGGCCGCTGTGGGGGCGCCATCCGAACGCCAACACTCCGGTTCAGTGTCGGCGCGGGTCGTGCGCCTTCGGGCAACAGCGATCGATTTGGACTCTGGCATGGGGCATTGCGAGGGCCGCGAGGGTCGATCGCGGCCAGGATTCGGCCGCGTCGCACCGCTCAGTATGGCAAAGCGCCTTCCGGCCAGCAAGCTGCCGCCCCGCCCGGCCGACCAAGTCGAGTCGCGTTTCCGCACGCCGCTTCGCATGCGCCTGCACGCCCCGCCGCGCCCACGACTAGGCTCATGCTGGTCAAACTCGGAGCCGGCATCCCGCCGCTTTCCGCGTCCACGAGGCCCGCATGTCGGACGACAAAACCGAAGAGCCCACCGAGAGCAAGCTGCGCAAGGCGCGCGAGGAAGGCCAGGTCGCCAAGAGCGAGGACCTCACCAAGGCCGCGTCGCTCCTGGGCACCTTGATTGCCTTGCTGGCCGTGAGCGACATGGCGGCCGCACGCTTGCGCAGGATCGTCATGCTGGGTCTCGACTTCGGCGACGGCAACCTGCCCTTGATCGACTTGTACCGACGCATCGGCTCGATGTCGCTGGAAGCGCTGCTGGTCTTCGGGCCGATGGTGCTCGCGGCTGCCTTGTTCGCCGTCCTCGGTGCGGCCGGGCAAATCGGCATCGTCGTCGCCATGGAGGCCGTGGCGCCGAAGCCTGAATCGATCGACCCGGCCGCGGGACTCAAGAAGCTTTTCTCGGTGAAATCGCTGTTGACTTTCGTCCAGATGGTGTTCAAGGCCGTGACGCTCGGGGTCGTGCTGTGGCAACTCATCCTGGCCCTTCTGCCGATGATCAGCGGCGCTGTCTATCAGTCGACGAGCGCCATCGCGACGATCGGTTGGCAGGCCATTACCCGCATGCTGTTGATCGCATGCGGTCTCTTTCTCGTGCTCGGCCCGGTGGACTACGCCATTCAGCGCTGGCAATTCATGAAGGGCCAGCGCATGTCCAAGGACGAGGTCAAGCGCGAGCACAAGGGCGAGGAGGGCGATCCGGAGATCAAGGGCAAGCGCAAGCAGATTGCGAGGGAGAACGCCAACTCGCCGCCGCCTTCCCGCAAGGCAGTCGCGGGCGCGAACGCGGTGATCGTGAACCCGACCCACTATGCGATCGCGGTGCGCTATCGCCCGGAGGAAGGCTTGCCGAGGGTCGTGGCCAAGGGAATGGACCGGGTAGCGCTACGCATTCGCAGCATGGCCGAGGACGAGGGCGTGCCGGTGTTCAGCAACCCACCACTGGCGCGCGCACTGCACAAGGTGCCGCAGGGCGGCGCGGTTCCGGAGGAGCTCTTCGCAGCTGTGGCGGCCGTGCTGCGCTGGGTCGAGGACATCGGCCGCAAGCCTTCTGGCGGGGGTGCGGCGTGAACGGCGGCAGGTTGATGTTGCAGGCGGGCAGGCAATGAAGAACTTCAAGTTCAGCTATGGCGGAGACGCCGGCATGGTGGCCACGATCGTGGCCATCCTCTCGCTCATGGTGTTCCCGCTGCCAACGCTCGTGATCGACGCGTTGCTCGCGGTCAACATCACCATCAGCGTCGTGCTGCTGATGGTCACGATGTACATACCAAGCGCGGTGGCGCTCACCTCATTCCCGTCGCTGCTGCTCTTCACGACGCTCTTCCGCCTCGCCTTGAACATCGCATCGACCAAGCTGATCCTGCTGCACGCCGATGCCGGCCACATCATCGAGGCGTTCGGCAACCTGGTGGTCGGCGGCAACCTGGTGGTCGGCATCGTGGTCTTCCTGATCATCACGATCGTGCAGTTCATCGTGATCGCAAAGGGCTCGGAACGGGTCGCGGAAGTGGGCGCGCGGTTCTCGCTCGACGCGATGCCCGGCAAGCAGATGAGCATCGATGCCGACCTCAAGGCCGGCCATCTGACCGGCGAGGAAGCGCGCCGCCGGCGCGCCATGCTGGCGACCGAGAGCCAGCTGCACGGCGGCATGGACGGCGCCATGAAGTTCGTCAAGGGCGATGCGATCGCCGGCCTCGTGATCACGATGATCAACATCCTGGCCGGCATCGTCATCGGCGTCACCTTCCACGGCATGACCGCCGCGGATGCGGCCAACCGCTTCGCGATCCTGTCGATCGGCGACGCGATGGTCTCGCAGATCCCGTCGCTGCTGATCTGCGTTGCCTCCGGGGTCATGAGCACGCGCGTCGGCGACGAGCACGCCGCGAAGCCGAAGTCGCTTGGTGCCGAGATTGCCTCCCAGCTGGGCAACAGCCCGCAGGCGCTGTACCTGGCTGCCGGGCTGTTGTGCGGCTTCGCTCTGGTGCCCGGCTTCCCGTGGCACGTCTTCCTGCTGATCGCCATCACGCTGACGATGGTCGGCCGGCAGCTCGCCAAGATCGGCCCCGACGGCCACAAGGACGGCGGGCTCAAGGGATTGCAACGCGATGGCGGCAAGATCGATGGGGCCAAGCCGCACCAGGCTGTCGGCATCGAAAGCGCAGCCTCGGCATTCTCGTGCCCGCTCGCCGTCACCGTGTCGCCCTCGCTCGGCACGTCACTGCGCAGCGAAGCGCTCAATAGCGCCTTCGAAAGGGAGCGCACGTCGCTCTCGGAGCAGTTGGGGTTGCCGTTCCCGGGCATCCGCCTTTGGACCAAGGTCGATCATCCCGATGGGGCCTACGAGATCCTGCTGCACGACGTGCCCTCCGGCAGCGGCACGCTGCAAGCAGGCAAGCTGATGCTGATCCCACCGTCCGAGGCGCTTGGCGGTGCACAGCCCGCGGGCCCGGCCGGCGGCGAGTTGCAAACCTACTGGATCGATGCCTCCGCCGCGGCCGAAGCAGCGAACGCGCAGGCGCAGGCGCTCTCGCATGAGAGCGTCATCGCCCGGCATGTGGTCGGCGTGCTGCACGAGCAAGCCCACCAGTTCCTCGGCATCCAGGAAGTGCAATGGATCCTCGAGCGCGTTGGCACCGACTACCCTGGGCTGGTGGCGGAGGCGCAGAAGGTCGTACCGCTGCAGCGCATCTCGGAGGTCCTGCGGCGCCTGCTCGAAGAGCAGTTGCCCATCCGCAACATGCGCGCGATCTGCGAGAGCCTCATCGTCTGGGGGCCGAAGGAAAAAGACGTGCTGATGCTGACCGAGTACGTGCGAGGCGACCTGGGTCGCTACCTGAGCCACCGGGCGACCGGCGGCAGCGGTTCGCTGTCGGCCGTGCTGCTGGACGCCGGGCTCGAGAAGATGATTCGCGAGTCCATCAAACCGACCCCGGCCGGCAACTTCCTCGCGCTCGCGCCCGATGTCATGACGGCCCTGGCGACCAACATCAGCGATATCGCCGGAGAGCAGCGGCCCGGGCTGGCGGTCGTGACTTCGATGGACATCCGACGCTACGTGCGGCGTATCGTCGAGGCGGAGACAAAGTGGCTGCCGGTCTATTCCTTCCAGGAGCTCGGCACGCACGTGCGTCTCGAACCCCTGGGGCGGGTGACGATGTGATGACGTCTGTTCGCGTGCGGATCACCGTTGTCGCATTGCGTCATGTCTGAGCCGCGCCGGATCCAGCCGCCCGTCGCCGGGCGGACCACGCTGGCGCGAGCGACCGGCGCGACGCTGGAAGAGCGCAACAAGTTCGCGGATCTGCTGCACCAGCGGGCTGCCCACGGGGCCGTGCCGGACTCGTCTGCAATGGACGCCGAGGGGCGCCCTGAACCAGGCGATGCCGCTGTCCCGCATCCCCCGCAAGATCTCGCATCACAGCCGGACCATGATCATCATGACGAGCCCGAGGCCGAGCCGCCGTCCACGTCCTCGGACCTGAAGACGACTGCCCCTGGTCAACCGGCGACCAATGAGCCGGGGCGTCACGCACCGGCCAATGAGCACTCCGCCGAGTCACATGAGCGTACCGAGCGCCCCACCCGCGCCGATGCTGCCGCCGTCAACGCGACCCGCATGAGCCCCGAGGGCCGCGCCGTGGTGGCGCGGATCGCCGATACGGTCACTTCGTTCTGCAATGATCCTGCCGTGGTCGCCAATGAAGACTGGCAGGTGCGCATGGAACTGCATCCGGATGTGCTGCCGGCGACGACGCTGGGTCTGATTGTTTCGCCGCATCTGCTGTCGCTTCGCTTCGAGGCCCGGGATGAACGCTCGAAGCTCCTAATCTCGCGTCATCAATCGGAACTCACGCGTCGCCTGGAAAACTCCCTCGCCACGCGACGTGAGATCAGCATCGACATCGACCCCCCGGCCTCCCCATGAACGCCCGCGCCGCCATCCGCCGCCCTCCCCGTTGCAGCCCTGTCGGCCCGCGCCTGCCCCGCGTCGACAGCGTGGCGGCAAGTGCGTCGCGGCTGCTGTACGACGCGCGCTTCGTCGGGGCCTGGGCCGAACTGCAGCCCGGCATCGAATTCACGCCCGCGACGGGAGCGCCCGACGGGCCGTTGCAGTGCCTGCTTGTCGAGTCCGAAGGCGGCAGCGTCGAGGTGCTGGTCGACACCTCGGCGAACCCCACGCTGGCGATCGCCGCGGGCGACGAGGACGCCTTGCCCGGACCGCTGCAGCAACTCGCGGCGGAGGCGCTGTTCGCACCCGTCCTCGCCCGGCTGGGCTGGCTCGGACTTGACGGTGCACGTGCGGCCGCCTGGCACCCCTTCGACCGCGCCGCGCGCAGCCTGCCCGAGGGCTGGTGCATCGCACGCACTCCAGACGGAGAGCTGGCGCGCTTCGCTGTCACGCAGCTGCCCGCGCGAGCCTGCGAGGCGCTGCGCGAAGGGCTCGTGTCGGTGCGCAACGGCTCGGGGCTGCGCCGGCGCATCGCACTGCGCGGGGCGGTGACGCTCGGCGAACGAAGCGTGCGGCTGGCGCTGCTGCGCAGCCTGGCGCTCGGCGATGTTCTCCTGCTGCCCACGATGGACGGACTCGAGGATGACGCGCGCGCCTGGATTCGCTTTGGCGCGCCCGGCGCCTGTCGTCTGCGTGCACCGGTGCATGTGGACGACTTCGCGGTGACCCTGGAAGAGAGGCCAGAGATGTTTGACGACTCGGTTGATGATGACGACGAATTTGATGATTCGGAGGACGACGACGGGACCGGCTCGGGGGCCCACGCCGCTCCGGCCCGCGAGGCTGGCGATGACGATGCCGCCGACCCGGACGTGATAGGCGATCTCGACGTGTCGGTGCGTTTCGAGATCGACACCGTGCCACTCCCGCTAGCCGAACTCGAAGCAATGCAACCGGGCTACGTCATCGAACTGCGTATGCCACTTGGCTCCGCACGTGTCCGGCTGGTCGCCGGGGGCAGCGTCATCGGACACGCCGAGCTGGTGGCGGTGGGCGACCGGCTCGGCGCGCGCATTGCGAAACTGGCCACCCGCGACACGCCCCATGCCCACGACTGAAACCGTCCCGCTGCTGGTCCTCATCTTCGCGGTGGGCTTGCTGCCCTTCGCTGCGATGATGGTCACGTCCTACACGAAGATCGTCGTCGTGCTCGGCTTGCTGCGCAATGCGCTCGGCGTGCAGCAGGTGCCGCCCAACATGGTGTTGAACGGCCTGGCGATCATCGTGTCGGCCTACATCATGGCGCCGCTGGTGATGGATTCGATGGATGCCCTGGAGCGACGCGGCCCGGCCGGCAACGGGACACAGCAGATCGGCGAAGTGCTCGCATCGGCGCGCGAGCCGGTGCGGCGCTTTCTCGACAAGCACGCCCATGCTCGGGAGAAGGCCTTCTTCCTGAAGTCGGCGAGCGCGGTGTGGCCGCCAGAGCGTGCCAAGCAGCTTCGCGCGGACGACTTCATCGTGCTGGCCCCGGCCTTCACGCTCTCGGAGCTGGCGGCGGCATTCAAGATCGGCTTCCTGCTCTACCTGGCCTTCGTCGTGGTCGACCTGATCATTGCCAACATCCTGCTGGCGCTCGGGCTTTCGCAAGTCACGCCGACCCAAGTGGCGATCCCGTTCAAGCTGCTGCTTTTCGTCGTCATGGACGGCTGGTCGGTGCTGATGCACGGCCTCGTGATGACCTATCGGTGAAGGGACGAGATGGAGAACGAAACCATCATCCGACTGACTTCCGACGCGCTCATCCTGTGCCTCAGCGTCTCGCTGCCGGCGGTGCTGGTAGCCGCCGGTGTCGGCCTGCTGGTCGCGTTCGTGCAGGCCATCACATCGATCCAGGAACAGAGCATCGGTCACGCCGCCAAGCTCATCGCGGTGGTGGTGACGGTGGTCGTGGCCGCCCCCTCGGGCGCCGCAGCCGTGCTGCATTTCGTCCAGACCGTCTTCCAGGCAGCCTTCGCCTGACAGAAAGAGAACCAGAAAGCGTGGAGAGCCTGCCATGAGCATCGGCCGAGCGAAGGGACCCACGCCGCATGCGCCTGCCGCTACGCCGGCCAAGCCCGCGCAACCGGTCAACGCGCGCTCGACAGGGATGTCGACGGAGCATCACGACGGTACTCACAGCGTGCAGTATGCGGGAAAGACCTTCAGCACCACGCGCTTCGTCGCTTTGGGCCGCCCACAGCAGTCATCGCGAGGCGGCACACGGCCGGGAAGTCCACCGCCGCGCCGCAACCGCTCCGGTCGAAGCGCTGGCAGCGCAGCCCACGGGGATGGCGGCGATCTGGCCGAAGGCGGAGGAGATGAGCAATCGCTGCAGGCGCTCGCAGGCGGCGGCGGATCGCCGGGCCACGGTGGTGGCGGCGACGGTGGGGGCCACGGCGGCGACGACACCGAAGGCGGCCATGCCGGCGGTCGCGGCGATAGCGGTGGCACGAAAGGCCGTCGTCGCAGCAGCGGGCGCCCGAACCGGGTCGGCCGCCCGCGGGATCTCCGCTCGCAAGCGGCCGTTGCGACGGCCGGCGCCGGGTCGGCGGCCGAACCGCGGGCGGAAGGCAGCATGCCTGAGCTGGCTGCAAAATCCGCGCGGCGGTTGTGGGACATTGCGCAAGCGGCGGGCAACCCGAACGTGGCGTCGATGCTCGGGGCCTGGCACTCTGCCATCGCCGCGGCCTTGCGCACGTTCGGGCCCGGGCGCATCGCCGGCGGCGGCTGGACGCAGGTGAAGGAACTCGCGCAGGAGGTTTCGCGCGACGCTCCGAGCATGGCCAAAACCTGCGCCGATCCGGACCTCAAGATGCTGCTTGAAAACCTCAATCTCCTGTTTCCTCTCGTGCTGGACGGCATGCTGCAATATCGGCGACCGCGATCAGTACACGAGCACACCCTGGCCCGCTTAGATTTGTTCGGCAAGCGTCCGGCCGGACGCTTCAATCACCCGACCGGGACGAAGAAGCGATGAGTCGGGAGCGCTACACCGATCTGGTGCGCGCCGTCTGCACCACCATCGGACTCCCGGACGCCCAACCGGTGCTCGACACCCGCACGATGGAAGTCGAGGGCTTCACCGTGCTGCTCGATCACTTCGAGAACGACCCCGATGCGATGTACCTGCAGTTCGACTACGGCATCACGACCGCGGGGCGCACGCTGCGGCTGTTCCGGCTGATGCTCGAGTCCAACCTGCTCGTCTATGCGCAGGACCAGGCCCAGCTCGGCGTCCACCCCGACACCGGCGGCGCGCTGCTGATCGTGCGCGTGCCCATGGGTGACGACATCGATGGCGCTTGGCTGGCCGAGACCATGGCGCACTATGCCGAACACGGCCGCTACTGGCGCGACCATATCACCAACTCGACCGATCAGATGTTCGAGGGCATCGCCAGCGGCGACTATGTATGGCTCAGGGCTTGACCGATTGAAGCCGACCCTCCGGCCTGCGGTGTACCATCTTGACCAGTGTGCCCGACCATGAAAGAGCTTCAGGAGCTTCACGCCTTTCTCGAAGATGCGCCGACCCAATGGCCGCACCGCACGGCCGAGAAGCCCCTGCCGCTCGAGGTCGAGCGCAAGCTCGAGCTTGCCAACCAATACGTCTTGTCGGACCGTGCGTGCGCCATCGCGCTCGGCGAGGAGGCCGTGGCGCTCGCGCGCGCAGACGGTGATCCGAGCGTGCTCGTGCGCGGCCTCTACTGCGTCGCCGACGTCATGTGGCGCGCCGACCGCCCCGATCGCGCGCTCGTCTTGTGCCTCGAGGCACAGCCGATGCTCGAACGCATGGATGACCGCTGGCGGGCCACCAAAGTGCTGCAGATGCGCGGCCGCTGCTGCCTGGCGGTAGGCGAACACGAGCGCGCGAACGGTCTGCTGACGGACGCCGCGCTGCGCTTTGCGAAAATGGCCGATCGACCCGAGCTGGTGCGGTGCCGCACGCTGATCGCGATGGCTCGCTCGCTCGCCGGCGAGTTGGAAGCTGCGGTCGAGATGGCGGCGCTGGCGACCGCGACGCTACCCTCGCAGCACCATTCCGAACTCGACTGGCAAGTGCGCAACAACGAAGCCTTCCTGCGACTGAAGCTCGGCGAGGCCCGAGCCGCGAGCGGCAATGCGCCGGCCGCCGCGGAAGCCTTTGCCCAGGCCTTTGCCGTGCTGCCCTCGATCGATGAGATCGATGTCGCGACCTGGAGCCCGCAGGGAGCGATGGTGCTCGACACGGTGGCTGCCGCGGCTTGTGCTCACGGCGCCGTGGACACCTACTGGAGGGCCCTCTTCAAGCTGGCCGTCTGGTCGCGACGCTGGAGAAGCCCCTTGGAGCGCGGCCTGGCCTGGATGCGGCTGACCGAGTTCCACCGGCGACAGCATCGGCCCGCGGCCGCTACCGCGTGCGCACGCCGGACCGTGGCGCGGTTCGCGGCGCTACCGGCCGAGGCCCGGCTCGCCAACGCGCAACTGGTCCTTGCGGAACTGCTCGAACAAGCGGGCGACGTGAAGGGTGCGTACGATGCCCATGTCGGCGCCATGCGCGCGCAGACGCAGCAGCAGCGGGAGACGACCGCGATGCGCGCCGAGATGCTGGCGCTCGACCTCGAAGTCGAGCAAGAGCTTCGCAAGACCGAGCAGACGCTTGCATACGCCCAGCGCATGTCGAATGTTGGACACTTGGTCGCGTGCGTGAACCATGAACTGAATCAACCCATGGCATCGATACGCATGCTTGCCGAAACCGCCGTCGAGCTGCTTCAGCAGAGCAAGCACGCAGAGGTGCAGGACAGCATCACTGCCATGCTCAAGCTCAGCGCTCGGGTCAATGACGCGGCTTCCAAGCTGGCCGCCTTTCCGATGCGCACCGATGCCGTGCGCGCTCGTGTCGATATTGCCTCGGTCGTCGATGAAGCGCTCGCCGTGCTGCGATCGCGCCTTGTGCACACGCCGTGCACCATCGAACGCGAGCTGCTCCCAGCTTGCCACGCGCTCGGCGACGAGGGGCAGCTCGTGCGAGTGATCGCCAACCTTGTCAACAATGCGCTCGATGCCATGGCCGGGAGCAGTCGGCGCCGCATCGTCATTGAATGCTCGAGCAGCGACGGCGTCGTCACCCTCAGCGTGACGGACAGCGGCCCCGGCCTCACGCCCGCGGCACGAGAGCGTCTTTTCCAACCCTTCTTTTCGACCAAGGCGGCCGGCCAAGGCCTTGGCCTCGGCTTGGCGCTTTCGCGCGACGTCATGCGCGAGATGGGCGGCGACTTGTGCGGAGGCGCCGCCGCCGACGGCGGCGCGGTGTTCGAAATCTCTCTGCCCGAGGCGGGTGCTTGAATCGGCCGTCGTGGCACAGCGATTGACGCGGACACGCAAAAGGAGCATCACATGCAGCAGAACCATGTGGCGGGACTTGCTGGCACCACGCCGCGGCGTGTCCTGGTGGTCGAGGACGACGAGTCGTTCCGGTCGAGTATCGAACGCTCGTTGCAAGTCGCGGGCTACGAGGTTGCGCCGTTCGAAGACGCGGAGTCGGCGACGCGCTACCTCCTGCACAACACCGTTTCAGTGGTGTTGAGCGACTTGCGCCTGCCGCGCGGCGACGGCCTGTTCCTGCTGGAACAGGTGCGCTTCCACGACGCGGAGCTTCCGGTGGTCATGATGACCGGACAAGGCGACATTCCGACCGCGATCCAGGCGATCCGCGCGGGTGCTTACGACTTCTTCGAGAAGCCCTTCAGCCGCGAGCGCTTGCTGGCGACCGTCGCGCGTGCGGCCGACCAGTACGCGCTCGTCGTCGAGAACCGCGTGCTCAAGCGCCACCTCGCCGCGTCCTCGGGCATCGACCAGATCATCCGGGGCGACAGCGCGCCGATACGCGAACTCCGCGACCTGGTACTGCGCCTGGCGCGCACCCCCGCCGACGTGCTGATCAACGGCGAAACGGGTACCGGCAAGGAGCTCGTCGCGCGCTGCTTGCACGACTTGTCGCAGCGGACCGGCAACTTCGTCGCAATCAACTGCGCCGCGGTGCCGGAAAACCTGTTCGAGAGCGAGTTGTTCGGCCATGAAGCCGGGGCTTTCACCGGTGCCGGCAAGCAGCGCATCGGAAAGATCGAGCATGCCAAGAACGGCACGTTGTTTCTCGACGAGATCGAGGCCATGCCCCTCGCGCTTCAGGCCAAGGTGCTGCGCGTGCTTCAGGAGCGCGAGATCGAGCGCCTGGGCAACAACTCGCCAATCGCGGTCAACTTCCGCGTCGTCGCGGCGACCAAGGTCAGCCTCGAAGAACTGTGCCGCAAGGGCGAGTTCCGGCCCGACCTGTACTATCGCTTGAATGTCGTCTCGCTCCAGGTTCCACCGCTGCGCGACCGGCTGTCCGACATCGTGAGCTTGTTCCAGGTATTCGTGGAGCAAGCCAGCCTGCGCTACCAGATGCCGGTCGTCGCCCTGACGCCGGAACAGCACCAGGCATTGCTCTCCGCCCGTTGGCCGGGCAATGTGCGCGAGCTCAAGAGTTGCGCCGAGCGCATGATCCTCGGCCTGCCCATCATCGTCGATGGCAAGCCATCGGCCTCGGCAAACCGCTCGTTCGACGAGTCGGTGGCGATGATCGAGCGCAGCCTTCTGGAGGAAGCGCTGCGCCGCCACGACGGTTCAGTACGCTCCGCCGCAACCGAACTGCGCCTGACCTCGGCCACCATCTATCGAAAGCTGAAGACACTTGGCGTCGACCCGGCCGCCTACAAGTCGGCAGGTGACGAACACGCCAGCGATTGAGCCGACGGTGAGCGTCCGAGATGAAGTCTGTTCCGTGCTGTCGGACCGGAAGCCGGTGGACACACCAGATGTCCTGGATGTTCCGCAATACAGCCACACCTCTCGGATGTTCTTTTTGGTTGCAATTTCTTTCGTCGCCGATGCAGGATGCCGTTCATCGAAGCGAAGGCGATCTGGAACGCTACTACGGACATCAAAGACCGCACCGAGATGGCGGCTGCCTTCGACGTCGAAGCGTCCGGCTATTCCTCGGAACTCCCCCAGGAGATCGGCGCCAAGTGGAGGGGTTGTTCTCAACATGGCCTTCATGTGTCTTCAGCGGCCTTTCAGTAGCAACCTTGAAAGCACAGCCCCACCCTCGCCCGACCGCTTGTACGCATAGCGCGCTTCGATGCAAGGGGTCATCAACGGGGTCAGGTAGCGGCGCACACCCGGGGCCAGAGCCTGCTGCGCCATCCGCACCTGCACTGCGTCGTGCCTGGCGGTAGCATCAGCGCGGATCGACAATGTCGGGTCGGCTGTGTCGCAGTAAGCCTATCGGCGAGAATCAGTTCATGACTCCCCTGCGCGTTCGGCTGGCGAATTCGACCTTCCGCGGTGTGCTCGAGCGGCTGCACTACCCGCTGGAGGCGATGCTCGTGTGCGTGAAACGCAGCCGCGGTTCGGAGCCTGATTGCCGATTGCGGCGTCGCCATCGAGCTTCGGCAGTCCAAGTACCTCGACAACGTCGTCGAGCAGGACCACCAGGCGGACAAGCGGCGAGTCCGCTCGATGATGGGGTTCAAGTCCATCAGGTCGGCGACCCGGTTGTTCGCCGGGATCGAAACCATTCACATGATCCGCAAGAGGCAGCTTCGCTGCTCCAAGGGCTTGGCGTGCACGCCTACCTTACTGCGATGAAGCAGGCTTACCCCGACGAACGCCACACTACTCGAGGAAACCATGAAAGCATCACCCCCGAAGCCTGGCCCGCCCCGCCTGGGCATCCTTGCGCTCACCTCATACGCGTGCATGCAAGTACAAGCCGCCGAGATCGACACTGGGAGCACAGACCTGAACCTTCGCTGGGACACCACCGTCAAATACAGCGCCGCGGCACGCCTGAAGAAGCGATCACCGGGCCTGTCCACGACGACGTTCGGCCCGACCGGCATCGTCGGTCCCAATAACATCAATCAGGACGACGGCGACAACAACTTCACCCGTGGCCTGATCTCTAATCGGCTCGACTTGTTCAGCGAACTGGATGCGTCATATCGCAACGTCGGCGGGCGCATCAGCGCAGCGGCCTGGTACGACGCGGTCTACAACCGCGACAACCAGAACGCAAGCACGACCTCGAATCACGTTCCGAGCAACGAATTTGCGAGCGAGACGCACGACCTCATGGGGCGCAAGGCCGAGTTGCTCGATGCCTTTGTGTTCGGCAAGTTCCAACTCGGCGACAATCCGGTCACGGCGCGGCTCGGCCGCCATACCGTGCTTTGGGGCGAGAGCCTCTTCTTCGGCGCCAATGGCATCGCTGGTGGCATGGCGCCTTTGGACCTTCCCAAGCTGCTGGCGGTGCCGAACTCGCAGTTCAAGGAGGTGGCACGGCCGACCGGCAAGTTTTCGGGTCAGGTGCAGTTGTCGGCCGACGTGACGCTCGGCGCCTATGTTGCGTACGAATGGCAGAAGACGCGTCTGATTCCAGTCGGCGCCTACCTTTCGACAAGCGACGTACTCGGCCCCGGTGCCGAACGCATCAACGCTGGGTCAACCGGCGTATTTGTCAATGGTGGCGACATCAATGCACGTAACAGTGGTCAGGGCGGGGTGGAACTGCGCTGGCACGTTGATGCCGTCAACACCGACTTTGGCTTTTACGCAATCCGCTATCACGCCACTACCCCGAGCAACCTTTACACCTTGCTGAACGGCACACCACCGGCTCTGACGGCCAATAACTTCCGTCTGGCCTACCACGAGGGCATCCGTGCCTTCGGCGTGAGCTTCGCAAAGACGATCAGTGAATGGGGCCTGGCCGGCGAAGCGTCGTACCGGCAGAACGCGCCTTTGGCGAGTATTGGTCTAGTGAGGATCCCGGCCATTGGCGTCGGCATCAACAACGACAACCGCGACAACCCGGGTTATGCCGTCGGCGAAACGGCCCATGTGCAGCTTTCGTGGATTGCGAGCCTTGCCCAGAGCTTCATTGCACGCGAGGCGAGCTTCCTGGGCGAGGTTGCGTGGAACCAGCGCGTCAAGGTCACGAAGAACGAGCAAATGCTCAATTCCAACGCCGACAAAAGTGCGACCGCGATCCGCTTGGTCTATTCGCCAGCCTATCGCCAGGTGATGCCGGGACTGGACCTTACGCCGAGCGTCGGCCTGGGTTACACATGGGGCAAATCGTCGGCACTTGGACCGGCCTTCGGCGTCGACAAGGGCGGCGACTTCAGTATTGACCTTGGTGCCGTCTACCTCGGCACCTGGAACGCGAATTTAAGCTATGTGCAATACCTCGGTCCCGAAGGCCCGACCCTCGACAACGCAAACAAAGCGCAGTTCAAGCAGTCGTTGAAGGACCGCAATTTCGTGACCTTTTCATTGCGCACCACATTCTGAACGTGGGAGACACATCACCATGCGATATTTGACAAGACGCTTCGTCCTCGCCGCGACGCTGATTGCGTCCACCGCACACGCCGCAGTCACTGCCGAGGAGGCCGCGAAGCTGAAGACGACGCTTACACCCTTCGGCGCCGAGAAGGCGGGCAACGCCGACGGCAGCATTCCTGCATGGAGTGGTGGTTACACGATGCCGATCCCCGGCTTCACGAACGGCGGTCGACGTGGCGACCCGTTCGCCGCCGAGAAACCCCTGTACTCGATCACCGCCGAGACTATGGCGCAGCACGTGGGCAAGCTCACCGAAGGGACCCAGGCGCTGCTCAAGAAGTACCCAAAGACCTTCCGTGTCGATGTCTACGTGACCCACCGCACCGCGGCCGCACCGCAGTGGATCTATGACGCGACGTACAGGAACGCCGTGAGCGCGAAGCTTGATGGCGAGGTGGTGAAGGATGCGTTCGGCGGCATTCCGTTCCCGATCCCGAGAACCGCTAAGGAAGTCGTCGCGAACCATGAGCTCCACTGGCGCGGCGAGTCGTGGCGGAACAACTATCGCGGCTACCTGGTCACCGCCAGCGGACAACGCGTGTTGTCGATCGAGGGACTCGGCGATTGGCAGATGCCGTACTACGCCGAGGGCCGAGCCGACGAGTTCGGCGGCGACTACCGGTTGAGCCGTCTCGTCAACAGTGGCCCGCCCATTCGCGCCGGCGAGGCGGTCATCGCCCGCCAGAACCTCGACCAGGACAAAACCAACGCCTGGGTGTACCTGCCCGGCCAGCGCCGCGTGCGCAAGCTTCCCAACTCCTGCTGCGATACGCCGGCGGCGTCCACCGCCGGCCTGGCGAGCTACGACGAGGTCGAGGTGCTTGGGGGCCGCACCGACCGCTTCGACTGGAAGATCGTCGGCAAGCAGGAGATGCTGATCCCCTATAACAGCAACCGCCTGCACACGCCGGACAAGGACAGTGACATCCTGCTGGCCAACCACCTGAACCCTGACGGCGTGCGCTGGGAACTGCACCGCGTCTGGGTGATCGAGGCGAACCTGAAGCAGGGCCAGCAGCATCAGGCCCCCAAGAGCCGCTACTACATTGACGAGGACACGTGGGTGGCCGTGCTCGGCGATCGCTGGGATGCCACCGGGCGGTTGTGGAAGACCCTATGGGCGCACCCGGTCGTGATGCCCGACCTGCCTGCGACGACGCCGCAGCAGCAATGGGGTTTCAACGATCTGATCTCCGGAGTTTGGTATGCGGGCGGCGTAGTTAACGAGCGCCCGACCCACTACAAGATCATGCCGCGCCGGCCCGACAGTTTTTTCACCGGCGACGCGATGGCCGGCGAAGGCGTCCGCTGAAGCCTGGGAGATGATGACCCTCTCGTCGATCCGGTTCTGTGTACAAGGGGCTATCACCAATGCTCGTTCAGGCACTCGTCGCGCAAGCGGCCGTTGAAGCTCTCGATGTAGCCGCTTTGCATGGGTCGCCCCGGCTCGTTCAGGATGTGGCGGATGCGGTGGCTCTGCGTCCAACCGATGAAGGCCCGGGTGGTGAACTCCGGCCCGTTGCAGCGGCGTGCGCTCGGCCGGTGGCCTGCGCATCTTTGCGCCGGCGCACCGCCAGGTTGGCATCGCTATACAACCGATACACTCGTTTTTGATTGACACCAGGGAAGTCCAGGCACAACAGGTCATGAACGCGCCGGTAGCTGAAGCGTCGGCGGCATGCGCGATCTCGACGATCTTGGTCTTCAGCGCCTCGGTGTCGGCGCTGACCTCCCGCGCGTGCCGATAGCTGTCTCGGCTTAGGCCCACAAGCCTGCAGGCGTGCCGCTCGGACATCTGCTGCTCGCTGATCAGCTTCCCGATGGCTTGCCGCTTGGCCTCTGGGGCTATATTTTTGCGCCGAGAACGTTCTTGAGCGCATGCATGTCCAAGTGCGCCTCGGACAGCAGATTCTTGAGCCTGGCGTTCTCGGCTTCCAAGTCGCGCAGCCGCCTGGCGTCCGACGCCTCCATGCCGCCGAACTTGGCGCGCCACTTGTAGAAAGTCGCGTCCGAGAAACCGCCTCTGCGACAGATCTCAGCCACCACCATGCCGGCCTCGACCTGCTTGAGGAACCCGATGATCTGCTCCTCTGTGAACTTGCTCTTTTTCATGGCCGCCATTCTCTTCGTTGGCGAACGCCCGCTACTTCAGGTTGGTACGGCCGGTGGGGCCAGTTCAAGTCGAAGGACAAAGTCAACCTGCAAAGACTGATAGTTGCAACAGAAGTATGGTCCGGCTCAAATGAGCAGCAAATAAGGAGAGCTATCGTCAGACGTGCGTCCTTCGTCGTTCAGCTTTCGCAAAATAAGCTATGCAACCTTACCGCGTCCCAACCTTCACCCTCGCCTTCTTTTTCTCGAACCTTCATCACCGTCGTGATACTGACTTCAGGCGGCTGAGCATTCTTGATAATCAGGACTGAACGTACCGCGCCAGGCTCGTGGTTCCCTTACGAGGAAGGCATTGCTTTCCTCAACATTATCAAGTTCAGGAATTCACTCGCGAGACGGGTTTGCATTAGTGGAGAGGTGGCGTCCACAACCTTCCGAACAAATCCCCATCGATCGACCTTTCGTCATTCTTTTTCTTTGACCCATGCCCATTTCAACTTCTTTCCAGAATCATCCAGCCTCGCTAGATTCCGAAGTCGCCACCTGCTCCGTCCCGTGTGATCATGTACCCATTCGCAGCTGGCCGCTCTTCAAGGCGCGCGAGCTGATGCGAGACGTGATCGAGTCGTTCAGGCGGGAAGAAAATCGATGAGCCAGGTCCACCCAAGGGCGCGAACGACACCGCGAACGCGAGCCGAAATCAACGCGTCGACGGCGTCGTTGACCGAGCTGGCGGCGCGCTACAACGTCACCGTGGCGACCGCGCGCAAATGGCGAAGGCGCGACGACATGCAGGACCGGTCGCACCGCCCCGACAAGCTGAGTACGACATTGACTCCCGCCCAGGAAGTGCTGGTCGTAGAGCTGCGCCGCACCTTGCTGCTGCCTTTGGACGACCTGGTCGCAGTGACGCGCGAGTTCATCAATGATCAAGTCTCGCGCTCGGGCCTGGACCGCTGCCTGCGGCGCCACGGCGTCAGCAACATCAAGGAGCTCGTTCCTGTCGCTGAAGGCGAACCCGCGCCCACCAAGACCTTCAAGGACTACGTGCCTGGCTTCTTGCACGTCGATATCAAATACCTGCCGCAGATGCCCGACGAAAAGCACCGGCGCTACCTCTTCGTTGCCATTGATCGAGCGACGCGCTGGGTCTACTTTCGCACCTATCGCAATCAGACAGAGGCCAGCAGCGCAGACTTCCTGCGGCGCCTGCACAAGGCGGCGCCGATGGTGATTCAGAAGATATTGACGGACAACGGCAGCCAGTTCACCGATCGCTTTACGAGCCGTGGCAAGCTCTCTTCTGGAAAGCATGTTTTCGATCTGGTTTGCGCAGAACTCGGTATCGAGCATCGACTCGCGCCTCCGCGTCACCCGCAGACAAACGGCATGGTCGAGCGTTTCAATGGTCGCATCTCCGAGTTGATGACTCAAACCCGATTCGCCTCTGCGGCCGAGCTGGAGTCGACTTTGAAGTTCTACCTGGCCACCTACAACCACTCCATTCCTCAGCGGGCACTGAAACACCAAACACCCATCCAGGCCCTCAAATCCTGGCAGTCCAAACGGCCTGATTTGTTCAGCACACGCGTTCACAAACAGGCGGGACTTGACAGCCACCCAGCTTACGCAATCTCCGCTCGCCGTTGGCAAGAACAGTGCCGTTTCTGCCCAGGTACGCAACGCCCAACACGCTCAACTCCGGCCGGCGCCCACACGCATACAAGACAACACCCCGCCCCGCTCCACCCAGACCATGGAGTCCCTGTCAGTCATGATCGAGCGAAAACGTGCCGGCCCGCCTGAAGAGGGCAAGTTCCGTCTGTCCGACAGGAATCTGGGGTCGGCTGCCTTCGTCACCTCACAGGCGTACCACGAGCGCATCGCTACCAGTGCTCCGGTGTTCTTCGGCGAGTACGCCACCGAGAAACCCAGCTTGTCCATGGTGAAGGATCTGCCGCAAAACAAGCAGGACTATTACGCCGTACGGCACGTCGGCAAGCGCGGGCGCGACCTGTTTACCGACGAGCCAATCGAGGGTGGCGACAGCAAGATCGGTCAGCTCAAGACCAGCCCGCTGCTCAGCACCCAGAGCAGCGGGACCAGGGCCATCCGCGGCTTTGCCGCCACGGCGACTATCGACCAGTCGCGCGGCGAGTACATCGCCCTGCTGCACAAGCATGTCGTCGATGCTGTCGGGGGCGCGGAAGGCCAAGTGGTACACCTGGTCCGGCCGACGCGCGACCCGTATGCGGCTGATAGCACGCTGAACTTCTTCACCTTCTGTCAACAGACGGAATTGGCCAGCTCTTTGAATGCCCTGGAGGCCGATGCGGCCCGGCGTGACGGCCGCCCGCCCATCAGGTTCAGCGACAACAAATCGATGATCGGCCTGTCGCGGACCTCGCGCACCGAGGCCACCCCGATCGGCCGCCTGGTCCAGCAGCCATTCTTCACGACCTCCGAACTCCGCCGTGGCGACACGGTGATTATCGCCGACGACCACATCCAGGCCGGAGGATCCATGCTGGCGATGGAATCTGCGGCGCGGGGCGCCGGTGCCGACGTGCTGGCATTTGCCGCGTTAAGTTCCCATCCACTGTCGCCGCAATTGACCATGTCGCCCGAGGTCCGCAAATTCCTGGAGCAGACGCTGGCGGCGTGGGACCCGGAGAACCAGGTCGCCGATAGGCTGGCCGAATTGGGCATGCCGCGGGACAAGCTGACGAACAGTGAAGCGTTGATCCTGATTGCCTACGCCATAGACCCAGACGACACCAAGACTGTGAAGCAGTTTGAAGACATGCAAGCACAGTTCTTCGAGCGCGCGCACTTGCACAACATCGGGATCGATCCGGACGCTCCCGACGCTGCCGCGCAGATGGAAAGATTGCGGCAGCGCCAGGAGAATGCGGGAACCGAGTCTGCGCAGTCCTTCATCGGCAATGCCAGGGTCTTAGAGGGCGAACACGACTCGCTGACGCCGGTCCTGAAGCAACGCCCGAAGTCTCCGCAGGAAGTCGTGCAGGAACTGGATCAAGTCAGCAGCAGCAGCCGCAAATCGATCCAGGGCTCTGAAGTGAAGCAGGTGGTGGTGTTGGACTGGGACGACTGCCTGCGCGACGAAAAAGGCCTAAACTACCAACTGATGCACAACGCCCTGGCCGTTGCGGCGAAGGAGTACGCGCAGACCTTTCCAGAAGTCGGCGAAGCGCTGAAGCGACTGCGCAGCCGCATGGAAAGTGGAGTGCCTGCGGGTGAAGGCGATCCCCTACTGATGAGAAGCAGGGACGACTTTTCTCGTCACCTGATGGCCAATCCCAGCATCTTTAAGCGCCCCATCGTCGAGGACTTCGTGAGCAAGATGATGCCCGGCCTGGAGCCGCGAAGGGCAACCTCCATAGTCAACGCTGTGTACGCGCAGTTCAACAGACAGTACAAGTCGCTAACGCAGTCGCGGCGGGGTGACCAGCCCTGCGACCTGCCGTTCCCCGACGTGCAGTTTTCGCTGATGCCGGGAGCGCTTGAGTTACTGGAACGGTGCCGCACCGCCGAATCGCGCGTGATCCTCGTCAGCAACCGCGGCCATGGGGACCTCGAGGACGAAGTCAATCACCTGGGTATGATGCACTACTTCGATGTTGTGTCCGGCAACCCGATGGTGACGCGACCCAAGCCCGGCGGGCAGCCTCCGCAGATGCCGGAGGACTTGCAGCAGCGGCTGACCCATGCTCTGCGCAGCGGCAATGAGGAGGATCTTCACCAGGTACTCCGCGAAGCCAGCGACTATGCCCACCCTGACACGACGGAGGTGGGGCGCTTCGAAAAGAAGCCGGGCGCCGCACGGTTGCTGGATGGCTTGACCAGCCTGTCTGTGCAACCGGACGTTCCTATCACCTCCTATGGAGACCAGAACTCCGACATCGAGCAACTGGCGGAACTCGCACTACAGGGACGCCGGCTCCAAGGCGTGATCATCAACCCGCAGCGCGATGACCTTGGGCAGCAAGTCCAGGTGGGGGACATTCCAACACGCGTGATCGGTACCCTGAAGGATCTCTGACGGGCGTGCGTGTCCGCACCTCCGATTGATGATCGCCGTGCACCGCCCGACAAGCAGTCGTCGCATGCGATGCAAAGCCTGCAGATCCTGCTGTATCGGCTGCCGAAAATGCCTGGCCAACTTCAGAATCTCGTTGGTCATTGGCGTCGCGAGAGCCGTCAGTCAAGTTTCGCTTCAGAAGCCACCCATGCTGCAAGCCAATCATCCTCGGATGTCAGAGTATTTGATAGCCACGGAGAGGCGGTAGCTCACTGGGACAGTCCGGAGATCGAGAACGCTCGGCGTTCGCTCATTGCGACGAACCTGCAGATGTCCGGACCGGTTCCAGTTGGTTGTGTGCTTCGCATCTCTGAACGTACATTCGGATAGCTCCGACTGCTGGCAATGTCCAAAGGCACACATTGTGTCGGTACATTTCATTGCAACCACGCGCGTGGAGGATCCCATGGACGACTCGATCGGCGAACTGGTTCTGGCCCAACCACGGTGACTTTGTGCCGGGGTGAAACGGGCGATCGATGCCGTAGAGCACGCACTGGAGCAGTTTGATGAGCCGGTGTACGTGCGGCACGAGATCGTTCACAATACCCATGTCATCGCCAACCAGAGGCGCAAAGGCGCTGTCTTTGTCGACGATCTCGAATCGGTACCGGAAGGCGCGCCGGTGGTGTTCAGTGCGCATGGGGTCAGCAAGGCAGTGCGCGCCGATGCGGCTGCGCGCAACCTGCAGGTCTTCGACGCCACTTGCCCGCTCGTCCACAAGGTTCACGTGGAGATCGCCAAGCTGGAGAAGGAGGGCTACGACTTCGTGATGATCGGCCATGCCGGACACCCGGAGGTCCAAGGCACCATGGGCCAGTTGCCGGATCGCATTCGTCTGGTGGAATCCGTCCACGATGTCGCAACGCTCCCGATACCGGTCTCGCAGCGACTGGCAGTGGTAACACAGACCACTTTGTCCGTGGACGATGCCAAGGACATTCTCGCCGCGCTGCGCCAGCGGTTTCCGCTGCTTCGCGAGCCAAAGCAATCGGACATCTGCTACGCGTCTCAGAATCGGCAGGCGGCCGTCAAATGGCTTGCCCCGCGCGCCGATGTCGTGATCGTCGTGGGTGTTACGTCCCGCGTAGTTTTGGACGCGCGGTCCCGAGCTTTTCGAGGTTGAACTGAGGCGGTTGTCCCGCGCAGAATTGGACGGAACTCGCACCGCGAGCAACGCGGGACGCCGATGTGCCGCGCA
>Ga0207694_10000850_pt1 | contig 27165 bp, 21 predicted proteins | sample KBSC34metaG_FD_184353 | JGI IMG/M metagenome (GOLD analysis project Ga0207694, IMG submission 184353) | Corn rhizosphere microbial communities from Kellogg Biological Station, Michigan, USA - KBS C3-4 metaG (SPAdes) (version 2) | ecosystem: Host-associated > Plants > Roots > Rhizosphere > Soil... | reverse complement strand
GCTTGATCACGCCCGGACCAAGCACGGCCAGACGAAAGTCCCGCAGAGGCATGGGCGCAATCCGGCTGCACATCAATGCAGCGTTTGGCCTGTCGTCGCGCAGCACTTCTTGAACTTCTTCCCGCTGCCACAGGGGCATGGATCATTGCGTCCCACTTTCGGCGTGCCGCGCGTGTGGGGCATCGGCACGTCGGTGCCGAACAGGTAGTCGTCCTCCGCCTCGCCGGCCGGTACGGCGGCCCGCTGCTCCAGCCAGTACGCGCGAATGTTCAGCAGTGACGGCAGGATCCGGGCGAGCCAGGCCTCGGCGTCGCCGTGCTGTTCCGTCAACGTCAGGCCATCGTCCGTGCCCAGCCGGGTGAACGGTGCGATCCACGCCGGCTGACTGACCAGCAGCGGTGTCCAGTCTTCCCGGCCCAGCTCCACGGCAAGCATGAATCCCTGGCACCACGCCGAGACACCCCACTGCGGGTTCTGGTCGTAGACCGGATGGAACGACTCGGGTGCTTCCATGAAGTCACGCACCACGCCGTTGTATTGACGGAAGATCAGTTGCATGAGGACATTGGCCTCGTCGGCATCGACAAACGCCGGTTGCGCCTCACCTTCGTCCATGTCCCAGATCCACGGCATCCATTGCGAAGGCACGACCGTGCGCGGGCCGATCGCCAGCGCGGCGAAGTAGCCTTCCATCGTGGCCACATCCATCGAGGTGCCGCCCAACCCGGGCGAGTCGAGAAAGGCCTGCAGGTCCAGTAGTTCGTCGTCGGTCAGTTTGTCGTGCATGGAGAAACTCTGTGCCGGATGGCTCGGGTGCCACTCGCGGGTTGAAAATCAGCCCACGCTGACTGGCACCGGGGGCATGCTGTCGTTGCTGAAGAGTCCGTCGATTCTCATTGCGAAAATACAGCCGCCCGGGAATTGGCGGGGTGCCGTCCGGCGGTGATCAGTTCCCGCTCAAACGCGACCATAAACATCGTCGTAGCGCACGATGTCGTCTTCGCCCAGGTAGCTGCCGGACTGCACCTCGATCAGCTCCAGCGCGACCTTGCCCGGATTGCGCAGGCGGTGCTTGCTGCCCAGCGGGATGTAGGTGCTCTGGTTTTCGCCGAGCAGGAACACCTTGTCGTCGCAGGTGACTTCGGCGGTGCCGGAGACCACGATCCAGTGCTCGGCGCGGTGATGGTGCTTCTGCAGGCTCAGGGAAGCGCCCGGCTTGACCACGATGCGCTTGACCTGGAAGCGCTCGCCTTCCTCCAGCGAATCGTAGTTGCCCCAGGGGCGATGCACCACGCGGTGCAGCGAATGTTCGCTGCGGCCGGCGGCCTTGAGCTGTTCGACGATCTTCTTCACGTCCTGCGCGGCGTCGCGGTGCGCCACCAGGGTGGCGTCCGGCGTGGTCACCACGATCAGGTCGTCGACGCCGACGGTGGCGAGCAGGTGGCGATCGTGCGAGCGCAGCAGCGAGTTGCGGGTGTCCACCGCCATGGTGTCGCCTTCGCGCAGGTTGCCGTCGGCGTCCTTGTCGCCGGTGAGCCACAAGGCGGCCCACGAACCGATGTCGCTCCACGCGCAGCTGACCGGGATCACCGCGGCGCGCTGGGTCTTCTCCATCACCGCGTAGTCGATCGAGTCGTCCGGCACCTTGGCGAACGCGTCGCGATCGATGCGCACGAAGTCCAGGTCGACCGTGGCCGCGGCCCATGCGTCGCGCACGGCTTGCAGCATGGTCGGCGCGTGGGCCGCCAGTTCCTCCAGGTAACGCGAGGCCTTGAACAGGAACATGCCGGAGTTCCAGTCGTAGCCGCCGTCGGCGAGGTAGGATTCGGCGGTGGACAAGTTCGGCTTCTCGACGAATTGTTCGACCCGGAAGCCGTGACCGTCGATGGCTTCGGCGCGGCGGATGTAACCGAAGCCGGTTTCCGCACGATCGGGGCGGATGCCGAAGGTCACCAGCCAGTCCTGCGCGGCCAGCGGCAAGGCCAGCTGGACGGCGTCGACGAATGCCGCCGTATCGCCGATCAGATGGTCGGCCGGCAGCACCAGCAGGATCGCTTCGGGATCGCGCTGCAGCGCCTGCAACGCGCCCAGCGCGATCGCCGGCGCGGTGTTGCGGGCCAGCGGCTCCAGCACGATGTTCGCGTCCTCGATGCCCGACTCCAGCAACTGGTCGGCGGCGAGAAAGCGGTGGTCTTCGCTGGCCACCACGATCGGCGCGGCAACATCGGGCAGTGCACGGGTGCGTGCGATGGTCTGCTGGAACAGCGTGCCTTTGCCGGCCAGCGCCAGGAACTGCTTCGGCAGGTTCTTGCGCGAGACGGGCCACAGCCGGGTGCCGCTGCCGCCACTGAGGATGAGGGGGATCAACATGTCTCGGAATCCTTCAGGTGGCGAGCTGGCGCATGACCTGGTGCAGGCCCTGCTGCCAGTTCGGCAGGGTGAAATCAAAGTGCTGCATGAAGCCGTCATTATCCAGCAGCGACCACGCCGGGCGCGCCGCCGGCGTGGGGAATTCGGCGCTGGTGATCGGGATCACCCGTGGTGCCCGCGCGAGCAGCCCGATGGCCGTGGCCTGCTCGAAGATGGCGCTGGCAAAGCCATGCCATGTGGTGGCACCGCTGGCGACCAGATGATGGGTGTCGGCGAGCTGTTGCCGTTGAACAGCGTCGGACTGCAGCCAGCGATCGAGCGCGGCAACGCTGGCGTCGACGATCAGGCCGGTGTCGGTCGGCGCGCCGTGCTGGTCGGCGACCACGCGCAATTCGTCGCGCTCGGCGCCGAGCCGCAGCATGGTGCGCAGGAAGTTGTGGCCGTGCGCGGCATAGACCCACGCCGTGCGGAACGTCAGCTGGTCGGCACCGCTGTCGCGCAACGCCTGCTCGCCGGCCAGCTTGCTGCGGCCGTAGGCGCCGAGCGGGCCGGTCGGTGCGCCGACGGCATACGGCTGCGACTGCCTGCCGTCGAACACGTAGTCGGTGGAATAGTGCATCACCAGCGCGCCGTGCGCCGCTGCCCAGCGGCCGAGCACGCCGACCGCCACGCCGTTGACGCGGGTGGCCAGCGCCTCTTCCTGCTCGGCGCGATCGACCGCGGTATACGCGGCGGCGTTGACGATCACGTCCGGCCGCACGCGATCGAGCAGGGTGGGCAGCGATTCGGGAACCGACAGATCGGCGGCTTCGCCGTGGTCGCCGGCGACCAACACGCCATCGCGGCTGGCGGCGATCAGCTCGCCACGCGCGGCGAGGCCGCCATGGTCGAGGAAGCTGCGGCCGAGCTGGCCGTTGGCGCCGAGCAGCAGGATTTTCACCCTGCGTAGGCCGGCAGGCGCTCGGGCGGCACGTCCTCGAGCAGCGGCGTCCTGCCGTCCTTGTCCGACAGCAGCGGCGCACTGACCGGCCAGTCGATGCCCAGCGCGGCGTCGTTCCAGCGGATGCCGGCGTCGGCCTTCGGGTCGTACAGCGCGGTGCACTGGTAGCTGAAGGTGGCGAAATCGGAGACCACGCAGAAGCCGTGCGCAAAGCCTTCCGGCACCCAGAAATGGCGGTGGTTGTCGGCGGTCAGCATCACGCCGATGGAGCGGCCGAACGTGGGCGAGCCGCGGCGGATGTCCACCGCCACGTCGTAGACCTCGCCCTCGAGCACGCTGACCAGCTTGCCCTGCGGGTTCGGCCACTGGTAGTGCAGGCCGCGCAGCACGCCACGCGCCGAGCGCGACACGTTGGACTGCACGAAGCGGTGGTCGACTCCTGCCTCGCGGTACTTCGCCTCGTTGTAGCTCTCGTAGAAAAAGCCGCGGCTGTCACCGAACACCTGCGGTTCGAGGATCAGTGCGCCGGGCAGGGCGGTCTCGATCACCTTCATCGGGCGTGTCCCTCGCGCACCAGGCTCTGCAGGTACTGGCCGTAGCCGGTCTTGGCCAGCGGTTCGGCCAGACGCAGCAACTGCTCGTCGTCGATCCAGCCGTTGAAGTGGGCGATCTCTTCCGGACAGCACACTTTCAGGCCCTGCCGGTTCTCGATCGTCTGGATGTAGTTGCCCGCTTCCATCAGCGATTCGTGCGTGCCGGTGTCGAGCCAGGCGAAGCCGCGGCCCAGTTGCTCCAGATGCAACGATCCGTCGTCGAGATAGCAGCGGTTGAGATCGGTGATTTCCAGTTCGCCACGCGGCGAGGGCTTCAGGGCCGCGGCGTAATCGCACACACGGGCATCGTAGAAATACAGGCCGGTGACGGCATAGTGCGACTTTGGGCGCGCCGGCTTTTCCTCCAGCCCGACGACCTTGCCGCTGGCGTCGAACTCGGCCACGCCGTAGCGCTCGGGATCCTTCACCCAGTAGCCGAACACCGTTGCGCCATGCTCGCGCGCGGCGGCGCGCTTGAGCCGCTCGGTGAAGCCGTGGCCGTAATAGATGTTGTCCCCCAGCACCAGGCAGCTGGGCTTGCCGTCGACGAAATCGCGGCCGATGGTGAAGGCCTGGGCGAGGCCGTCCGGCGAAGGCTGCACTGCATAGCGGATGTCGATGCCCCACTGCGAACCGTCGCCGAGCAGGCGCCGGAACATGTCCTGCTCGTGCGGGGTGTTGATCAGCAATACCTCGCGGATGCCGGCCAGCATCAGCGTGGCCAGCGGGTAGTAGACCATCGGCTTGTCGTACACCGGCAGCAACTGCTTGCTGATCGCGCGGGTGATCGGATGCAGCCGGGTGCCGGAACCGCCGGCGAGGATGATGCCTTTCTGGGTGCTGCTCATGATCCGAGACGCTCCATGCGATAGCTGCCGTCGAGCACGCGCTGGCTCCACGGCTGGTTGGCGAGATACCAGTCGACCGTTTGCGCGATGCCTGTCTCGAAGGTATGGGTTGGCCGCCAGCCCAGCTCATCCTGCAGCTTGCTGGAATCGATCGCATAGCGCCGATCGTGGCCGGGGCGATCCTTCACGTAGCTGATCAGCGACTCGCGCGGCTTGCTACCAGCCAGCGGTTGGCGCGCGTCGAGCAAGGCGCAGATGGTCTTCACCACCACGATGTTCTCGCGCTCCGCATTGCCGCCCACGTTGTAGGTCTCACCCACCCGGCCAGCCTCCAGCACGCGGCGGATCGCGCTGCAGTGGTCGCCGACGAACAGCCAGTCGCGGATGTTCCTGCCGTCACCATAGACCGGCAGCGACTCGCCGGCCAGCGCCTTCTGGATCACCAGCGGGATCAGTTTTTCGGGAAACTGGTACGGGCCGTAGTTGTTCGAGCAGTTGGTGGTCAGCACCGGCAGGCCGTAGGTGTGGTGGAACGCGCGCACCAGGTGGTCGGAGGCGGCTTTCGAGGCGGAGTATGGCGAGTTCGGCGCGTACGGCGTGGTCTCGGTGAACTTGCCCTCGGCGCCCAGCGAACCGTAGACCTCGTCGGTCGACACGTGCAGGAAGCGGAAGCCGTCGCGGGCGGTACCGTCGAGGCCGCGCCAGTAGTCGCGGGCGCCTTCGAGCAGGGCCAGCGTGCCGACCACATTGGTCTGCACGAACTCGGCCGGGCCGTCGATCGAGCGGTCCACGTGCGACTCGGCGGCGAAATTGACGATGGCATCCGGCCGGTGTTCGGCCAGCAGCCTCGCCACCAGCGCGCGGTCGCCGATGTCGCCGTGAACGAAATGATGGCGGTCGTTGCCGCTCAGCGAGGACAGCGTATCCGGGTTGCCGGCGTAGGTCAGCTTGTCCAGGTTCACCACACGCAGGCCGTCGGCGATGGATTGCAGGACGAAATTGGCGCCGATGAAGCCGGCTCCGCCGGTGACTAGCAGCGATGGTATGTGATCGGATGGACTGTTCATCGAACCTTCTTTGGTGTCATATAGGGCGCTCAAATGCGTGTGGCGCATCCGTGGTGATGTGAGCCGCATGACTTGCACATGACGGATCGTGAGTAGTTTGCCATTGATTGGTCAAGAGGATCGAGGGCGAATGTCGATGGTGAGTGCTTGAGGGTTGGCGAGGCTTCAGTCAAACGATCTTTATGCATGGTTTGGAGTGACGATGGGAATTGCAGGAATGTCCTTGTCAAGGCGTGCATGGGCAAGGCGGGATGTATTCTGGGAGCTCACCAGACGTGATATCGAGGGACGTTACAGCGGGTCCTTTCTGGGACTGCTGTGGTCGTTCTTCAATCCGCTGCTGATGTTGGCAGTCTATACGTTGGCCTTTCGCGAATTTCTCGGCATGCGCTGGCCGAGTCTCGACTCGGGCGTCGATTTCTCGTTGATGATCTTCTGCGGCATGATCGTCCACTCGCTGTTGGCGGAATGCATCATACGAGCACCGGGCGTCATTGTTTCACAGAGCAACCTCGTGAAGCGGGTTGTGTTTCCACTGGCTATCCTGCCTTGCGTCATGGTGGCCTCGTCGATCTTCAATACGCTGCTCAGTCTGCTGGTGCTGTTGATCTTCGTATTGATTTCGCAGCGCACGTTACATATGACTGTTTTGTACCTGCCTCTGCTTTTTGCACCTTATGTATTGTTGTTGTGCGGGGTGAGTTGGTTAATGGCTTCGCTGGGCGTATTCGTTCGTGACGTGGTTCAGATTAGCGGTGTGATATCGTCAATTTTGATGTTCCTGAGCCCCGTTTTCTATCCGGCCTCGAGCTTGAAAGAGCCGTATAGAGACTGGATCGCTTTTAATCCATTGACCTTGATGATTGAACAGACACGACAACTGGTGTTGTTTGGACAGCAGCCTGACTGGCACGCACTAGGTATCTACACGCTGATTGCCGTGGCGGTATCGTTGTTTGGATATAGCTGGTTCCAACGAACGCGGGATGGATTCGCCGATGTCCTCTGAGGCTGACGCGACGTTACCGATTGCCGAAGCCGTGATCGAGGTTCGGGCACTGGGCAAGTGCTATCAGCTCTATGACAAGCCGGTGCATCGGATGTTTCAGAGCCTGATTGGCGGAAAAAGGCGTTTCTATCGCGAATTCTGGGCGTTGCGCGGGATTGATTTCGAGGTGCGGCGTGGCGAGACGCTGGGAATCATCGGCCGAAATGGTGCCGGAAAATCCACTTTGCTGCAGCTGATCGCAGGCACGCTCAAGCCGACTGAGGGTAGCGCCGCCATCCACGGTCGCGTGGCTGCCTTGCTTGAGTTGGGTAGTGGCTTCAATCCGGAGTTCACCGGACGCCAGAATGTGTACCTGAATGCGTCCATTCTCGGCCTGAGTCGTGCCGAGGTCGACGCGCGCATCGACGACATCCTGACCTACGCTGACATCGGGGAATTTATCGATCAGCCGGTACGCAGTTACTCCACCGGCATGGTAATGAGACTGGCCTTTGCCGTGGTAGCGCATGTGGACGCTGACATTCTGATCATCGATGAGGCGCTGGCGGTCGGGGACGCCTTCTTCATGCAGAAATGCATGCGTTATCTGCGCGATTTCCGCAAGCGGGGCACCATGCTTTTTGTCAGTCACGATGGCGGAGCGGTAACCAGCCTGTGTGACCGTGCCGTCTGGCTGGAGCACGGTTGTGTGCAGCGCATTGGCGAGGCACGCCAGGTCATGGAGAGTTATCTTGAGGCCTCCATGATCGAGCGCCAGGGTGGGATAAGCACACGAAGCACCACGCTGGCGCGCAAGGCACGTGTGGAATTGGAGGCCCAGGTGGACCCGCGGCAGGAATTGATGGATCGCTCGATATTGCGCAACGATCTGCAGATCTTTCCGTTCCGGCCGGATGTCGAGGGCTTCGGGGAATGCAAAGCACAGATCATCCACGTCGCGTTCCGCAACGAGGACGGTCGGGCGGTGGCCATGGTCTTGGCCGGCGAATGCGTGACGCTGGAAATCGAGCTGCTGGCCGATGACGCGATCGACGATGTCATCGTGGGGTTCTATGTGAAGGATCGACTTGGCCAACTGCTGTTTGGCGACAACACCGTGCTCAGCCATGAAGGTGACTTTGCGGTGACCGCCGGTCAAACATTTCATGCCAGTTTCCGCTTTGTCATGCCACGACTACCTTCGGGCGACTACTTCATCACTGCGGGTCTCGCCGAGGGAACCCAGGAGCAGCATGTGATCCAGCACTGGCTGCATGAGGCGTTGCGCTTCTCGGCAACCGGTGGCGCTCTGTCTTCGGGCATGATCGGCATACCGATGCTCGATGTTCGACTGGAACGAATGCAGGATGAATCGTGACTCCCATCGCCTAGGCCATTTGCTGGTGTCAGTGAAGTTGCGTGTTGCATTCTATCCTTGGGAGTCCACCTCGGGCAGGCGCGATGAGGCGGTGGAAAACCGGCATGTTCCACGTGAGGATGGAATCCATGAAAACCGTTGGGGCGGTCACCGGGACCGTGATCCCGCCTGCAGTCTCAATCGCATGCTTCCCTGCGATCCATTCACTCTTGCTTTTCCGTTGCGGAACAGGTGGCGTGAGGCCATGAGGTCAGCATCGATTGATGCCGAAACGCTGACGCAATACCGCAGGCGTTGTTTGCGGTGAGCTGATGTACTGCCTCTCGAATCGGCGAACAAAAATGTCACATCCCTTGCTTTGCATTGGACACAGTCATGTGGCTTGCGTGGCGCGAGCCGCCGAATCTGCGGCTGTTCCGCTGAACGCGCTGAACTTTTGGGACATGCCAGGAGCCATCCTGCGTGACGAAAGTGGTTCGCGGTTTTCGGTTGCGCTGGTGCAGCAGTTGGAGCAACACTCGGGGCCGGTGTTTTCGATGGTTGGTGGGGCTGCACACGGTGTGCTGGGGATGCTGGTGCATCCACGTCGGTTCGATTTCGTCTTGCCGACGCAGCCCGGCCTGCCGCTCGATCCAACTGCCGAATTATTGCCGGCGGGAGTCGTTCGAGGTGTTCTGGAATCGTTGATGGCTGATTATCTGGCACTGATGTCCGAAGTGCGCAGGCATAGTGCAGGTCCGCTGTTCCATATCGAACCGCCACCACCGTTTGCGGATAACCAACGCATGCACGCCGATATGCCATGGGACATGTATCCGGGCATGCTTCATGAAATATCGCCCGCGTACCTCCGCTACAAATTGTGGCGCATGCATTCGCAGATATTGGGTGAGTGGTGCGCTGGAGCAGTTGCAACACTGGTCGCCTGCCCCCGGATGGCCATGGACGAAAACGGCTTCATGCGCGAGCCATACTATGGTGACGGCGCTCATGCCAATGCGGCGTATGGCGAGTTGGTGCTGGAGCAGATGAGGCAGTTGGCATGAGTCATCCTTATCGGAACATCCCCGATATCCAGCGTTGGAGTCGAGCAATGGCTGACCACGCCAACGCGGACATCGATCCCGTATCGGCGCCTTCATTTCGGATTGATGCAGACAGTAGGGTTGTCACTGCGGGTAGTTGCTTTGCACAACATGTGGCGCGCCATCTGCGAGAACAGGGTCATGCCTGTTTCGAGACCGAACCGGCCCATCCGATGCTGTCCGTCGCTATGGCCGAGGCTTTCAGCTATGGGATTTATGCGGCCCGCTACGGCAATATCTATACATCGCGCCAATTGCTGCAGTTATGGCGACGTGCGACCGGAGAGTTCGTGCCTGCGGACGATATTTGGGAAGAGGATGGCAGTTGGTTCGACCCCTTCCGTCCAACCATCCAGCCTGGCGGCTTCAGCTCTGTCCGCGAATATATGGAGGATCGTCGCCAACATCTTGCGGCGGTGCGCCGCGCTTTTGCCGAAATGGATGTGTTCATCTTTACGCTTGGGCTCACCGAATGCTGGGCCGCGCGCGAGGATGGGGCCGTCTATCCGTTGTGCCCTGGCGTGGCTGCGGGCAGGTTTGACGCGGACCGGCATGCTTTCCTCAATCTCACGGTAGAGGAAGTGGTGGCCGATCTGCGTGCCTTCATCTTGGAGGTGCGCCAGCTGAATCCGGGCATGCGAGTGATCCTGACGGTGTCGCCTGTGCCGCTGGCGGCTACTGCAGAGAGCCGGCACGTACTCGTTGCAACGACGTATTCCAAGGCAGTGCTGCGGATAGCGGCAGAGCAGTTGTGCCAGCTGCCGGACGTGTATTACTTCCCGGCCTACGAGATTGTTACTGCTGCCGGTCGTGACTATCTGGCAGCGGACCGACGCACGGTACTTGAGCACGGCGTGCGCCATGTCATGGCATTGTTTTTCCGGCATGTGCTGGGCACGACGAAATCATTACCTGTTACGGCGGTGCGTGACAATTTCCTGCAGCAAGGCCAGACCATTGTGGATACGCTGTGCGATGAGCAACGACTTGATCCGCTGCAGAGCGGTGCTGCAATGCATACACTCACGGAACATCATGATGACCAATCCTGACCACGGGTCTGACGGACTCGCGAATGCACGCGAATTGATGCGGCAGCAGCGATTTGTCGAGGCAATAGCCGGGTTGCGCGCATCCCAACGACAGCAGCCAGACGAGCAGTACGAAAATCTGTTGGCACAATGCCGTTATCGTGCATATCTGGCGCAGCCGCCAAAGTCCACAGTGACCGGTCCGTGGCCGTTGCCCGTGGCCGATCCGTTTGCGGATGTCTGTGGCGTGCCCGAGATTGAGGCGAGCCAGTTGGATGCCGTCACGCTGGCCGCCGGGATTCGCAGTCATGGCGCCTTGCTGGTGCGGGGGTTACTGCAGGAGCCGAAGGCGCAGCAACTGGCAGCGAGGATACAACAGACACTTGAGGCCTGCTCCGCATGGCATCGGGACGGTGAGAAAGGCACAGAGACCTCGTGGTACTCACGGCTGGCTTTGGCTGAAGGTTGCGAACTTGCGCTCGCCCGCACGTGGGTGGAGGGCGCCGGTGGTGTCTGGGCGGCTGATTCGCCGCGCATGCTCTACGAACTTACCGAGCTGTTCGATTCGAGCGGGGTGGTTGCCGCGATCGCCGGTTATTTTGGCGAGCGTCCGATGCTGTCGGTAGGCAAGTCCACGTTACGTCGGGTACCGGCTACGCAGGGCATCGCCGACTGGCATCAGGATGGCGCGTTCATGGGAAGTGACATTCGTAGTGTGAATGTCTGGCTCAGTCTGTCCCATTGCGGTGAGGATGCTTCAGGCCTGGAGTTCCTGCCACGGCGGCTGTCGAGCGTTCTGCCCACCGGCAGCCATGGTGCGCATTTCGACTGGTCGGTCGGGCCTGGCATGGTCGAGCTGGCGGCGGAAGGATTGGCCACCGTCAGCCCATTGTTTGCGCCCGGCGACGCGTTATTGTTCGATCACTTCTTCCTTCATCGTACTGGTGTGCCGCCGGGCATCGCGAAGGATCGCTATGCGATCGAATCGTGGTTCTTCGCGCCTTCTGCATATCCGGCCCAGCAAGTGCCGCTATGGCTCTAAACAGCTGTTTCGAGCAGGGCATTGCGGGTCGATGTGGGGCTTCTTTCGACTCGTTGTTCGAGCTCCGCGATCCGCTTGCGTTGGGCCTCGATTATGCTGCGGCTGCGTTCCATCGCCGCAGTACGTCGACTCAGGCAGGTCTCGGTCTGTGCGAGGATCGCACGAAGGTGCATGCTGTCAGCCTCTATTGCCATGCAGGCCTCGAGCAGGCTGTCGGCAGTGAAGAAGCCGTCTATCAGTGACCGCAATGCCGGCGTCATTCGCGCAGCTGGTATCAGGATGCCGAGCCCGTTGAAGAAGGGAAGCTCGCAGAAGGTGAACTCGACACCGCTGCTGGCGATGTAATCCTCGATCGCCGTAAGCACGCCATTGCGGGGTCCACCCTCGTGCAGCGCGTTGGCCAACACGCCATTCATGCCGTGCTCGACCAGCTCGGAGACGCCGGGCAGCATTCCGCGATAGGCGTAGGGGTGTTTCTGCGAGGCTTCCAGATCGTCCGGGTTGTAGTACATGTCGCGGCGGGCATACGGCCATGCCACGTCATGTGATATCACGATCGGCGGCGGCTGGCCGCATTGATCGGCTCGCGCGTGCAACTGGTTCAATTCGGCGTAGACCGTGGCCCAGTTGTGATCACCATCGATCAGCGCAACGTCCGGCGTATCCAGTTGAGGAATCGCCGCAACGCTCTTCAGTGGAAGATAGCGGTACTCGTTGGGACCGAACTGGGCCAGCACGTCGTGCAAGCTGGGTCTGGGCGCCGGGTCGACAATGTCAGCGTGCGCCCCATGGGCGCGGCAATATTCGAGGATGTTGCGTGTGTTCCAACCGGAGTCCGCGCCGATTTCCATGAGCTTGCGGGGCTGCGTTGTCTCGATCAGTGGTTTGATGTAGCGGTGCCAGAAGCGGTTCATTGCGGGTTCTCCGGAAGCGACGACTGATCCAGGATGATGGCATCCAGCGTGGCATCGTAATTGGCGGCGGTGACTGCGCCGCCGATCTTGCGCAGGTAGCCGGAAGGGCAAGTGCTGATCAGTTGCCGGTTCCAGCTACGGTCGATCACGAATGGTGAATCACCGCGTGTGAAGTCACGAATGGTCTGCAGATGATTTCGGCTCGAATAGCCAAGCCACGGCTGCCCGAACAAAGTGCCCAGGCAGATCAGGTAGGAGTGGTGCGAAACCAGTTTTGCCCAGGCTTGCAGGGTTGAGAGCGAAAAGGTTTCCGGCGGGCCCGCCGCATGTAGCACCAGCACGGTTTCGGCGGTGCCGACCCAATGGCTTGCGGCAGCGAAAACATGCTGTTCGCTCGGCAAACCAGAAAGCACAGTGACACGCGCTGGCAATTCTGCCGAAGTCGGCGGATTCACATACAGGAGACGTGCATCATCTTTGCCCGTGGCGTGCAGAACGCTGTTGATGAAGCCGACTAACCCGACCTCTGCACCAACGGCGACAATGGCATCGGGCCGGATCTGATGAATGATCTCCTGCAGGCTGATCATGTCCGCTGGTGCGACTCCGGCAGGCATGCCAAACCATCTCACGTCGTGCTGCAGCCCGCATTCGGCATAGACCGATTGCAGGTGAGACTGTGCACCCTCGTCGAAATGCAGCGCCAGCTGACCCGTACGAACCTGATCGGTGATAGCCAGCCGCATCGGCAGCAACGTGCGTTGACGCACGCCGGTGGAAAATTCAGAAGACATGCGACCACGAAAGTTCAGGCAGGACCGATGCACTCCGGCGTAATCCCTGCCACGCAGCGTGCGATAGGCGTTGGCATATGCGCGCACGCGAAGATCCTTCTCGACGTCGTCGACGTTGGTCGTCGTGCCGCCGTGAAATTGATGGAAACTCGCTTCGCCGACCAGCGAGACCAGCGGCCCGCTGGCGGCTTGGCTGGCACGGTGCCAAAGATCGAGATTGGCGAAGCCGCCACCAGCCTGGTTGAAGGCTTCGTCGAAGCCACCAATGCGATCGTATAGAGCGGTTGGCAGCATCAGGCAGTTGCTTTCGCTGAGACCATCGAACCATGGTTCTGGGTTTTCGCCGATCGGTGCGCCAATGCGGAACAGGTCATAACCGTTGACCGGCCAGCGGATGCGATCGAACAACCGGTCTTCCTGCTCTTGGTTGTAACCAGCCATGGCCAGCCAGCGCTGGTCGCCACCGACAAACCAGTGCCGTACGGCAACCACGGTGTCGGGATGTTCCTGCCACGCCAGTCGCGCCTCCTGAAACACACCCGGAGTGAGCAGGTGAGCGCCATCGATCATTACCGCCAGATACTCGCCGCGCGCCTGCAGTGCGGCCTCGTTCAATGCGGCACACGGGGAGGTAAGCTGGCGACTGGGGCGAACAAGCCGAAATTGCGGGCCAAAACTTTCAATCCATGCCTGGTCCAGCGGCGGGGAGGACCCGTTGTCGATGCACAACACCTCGTAGGCGAGGTCGGTGGCGCCGCGCTGATAGTCGCGACTGAGCGAAGTCAACGTGCGTGCCGCTTCGCGCTGCATGTTGTAGAAATTGACGATTACCGAAAGCGTGACCTTGGCGGTGGCCGGTTTGCGCAACAGCGGAGCGGGGATGTGCGACGCAAATGCAGCCTGCGCCGGATTCATTGGCGTCGTTGCGATCCGCATCCGGAACGGCGCGCTCAGTACACTCATTCCGGTGTCGGCCATGCGCAGATCCAGTACATGCAGTCGTCCGTCTGCGAGTGCAGCAGGCAGCGGCACATCGAAGCCGCAACAACCGTCACCCTGGTGCAGGTCGGCAACGTCTGCACGCCATTGATTGGCTTCGAAGCGCAGCAGTTCTCGGTCACCTTCGAACAGAAAAAGTATTGGAGATCGGTTCGTTCCATCGAGCCAACGTATCCACCCGCGGAGAGACGTGGGGCCGCATTGGTCCAGCGAGCCGTGCAGCCATGGGGCACCTATGGGTAGTGGCAGAACGTCGACGGTCTGGATTGCGGAACCGGTCATTGACGGCCCAGCGACCGTGAGCGGGCTGCCCGCGAGTTCCTGCTTTCTGCCCTCGATGATTGCAGTTACCGTCAGGACTGTTTCGGGTGCCGCCGCCGGGTCGAGCGTGATTTTGAAGGCACAATGCCCGTCGCCCTTCCCCGCCGCAGCGAGATCGGGCCTAAAGGTGACGGCGTCGCTGCCTCCCAGCAAAATGTCGCCGGCATATACTTCGATGCGGAGCTGGGCCTGATCTTCACCGAAGGTGCATGCCCAGCCATACAGGACGTCACCTGCCAAACCGTCTACTACGCCTTCCATCGTGTCGGGAGCCTGTAATTGCGGGGGGCATGGATCATGGAAAACGTCTCACGTGGGATCGACGACCGGGCCGCGCTGGTTGGCGCGCGCTGAATGAATGGTAAAGATCGCGTTTCTTGGCGCGATGTGCAATACGCCAGCGGATGTTGTCGGGTAGGGATTGTGCGTTTGGAGCACCCCTCACCCTCCACGTGAACAAATGGAAGGGCGGCGGTTCAGCAAAAAGGCCTTGGCGAGTAAGATGGCCGCTTTACCATAAGCGATTTCCTTCGTTTGGATGCCATGACAATCATGAAAAAACGCAGCAAGCCGGATGCGCACGGTATAGGCACTCGTGCCATCCATGCGGGTCAGCATCCCGATCCGAGCACCGGCGCCATCATGACGCCGATCTATGCCACTTCTACCTACGTGCAGGAAAGCCCGGGCAAGCACAAGGGCTACGAGTACTCGCGCACGCAGAACCCCACCCGAATGGCGTACGAGCGCTGCGTGGCGGATCTGGAGGGCGGTGTCGCCGGTTTCGCGTTCGCCTCGGGACTGGCTGCCGCCGCGACGACGCTGGATTTGCTCGACTCGGGCAGCCACGTCATCGCAATGGATGACCTGTATGGTGGCACCTATCGGTTGTTCGAGAAGGTGCGCCGGCGTTCAGCCGGGCTGGATTTCAGCTTTGTCGATCTGAACGACACCAGCGCGATGAAAGCGGCGTTGAAGCCCAATACGCGAATGATCTGGGCCGAGACGCCCACCAATCCGATGCTCAAGCTGGTCGATCTGGCCAAGGTCGCCGCATTCGCGAAGAAACATGGGCTGATCCTGGTGGTGGACAACACGTTCTGTTCGCCGATCGTGCAACGTCCGCTGGAATACGGCGCGGACCTGGTGCTGCACTCGGCCACGAAATACCTCAATGGCCATTCGGACATGGTTGGCGGCATTGTCGTTGCCCGCACCAGCGAGCTGGCCGAGCAGATGGGTTTTCTGCAGAATTCGGTTGGCGCGGTGGCTGGCCCGTTTGATTCCTTCCTTGCCATGCGCGGTCTGAAGACCCTGCATTTGCGCATGAAAGCCCATTGCGAAAGCGCACTGGAGCTGGCCCGCTGGCTGGAAAGGCATCCCTCCGTCGAGCGGGTGATCTATCCGGGGCTGAAGAGCCATCCGCAGCACTCCCTCGCGAAGCGCCAGATGAATGGCTACGGCGGCATCATCACGATCGAAGTAAAGGGTGGCCTGAAAAAGGCCAGGCGCATGCTGGAACGCTGCCATTTGTTCGCCTTGGCCGAATCACTGGGTGGGGTCGAAAGCTTGATTGAGCATCCCGCGATCATGACCCACGCCTCGGTGCCGGTTGCCAACCGTAAACGGCTGGGTATCAGTGACGGGTTGATCCGGTTGTCAGTGGGCGTGGAAGATATTGCTGACCTGCGTGCAGAACTGGAGGATGCACTGCGATGAGTTCAGTGCCGCCATTGGGGCGCAGTGACGCGACAGCATTGCAGGATCGTCGCCGTTGGGAGAGTCCGTTCGCGGCGCTGATCCGGAACAAGTCGTTGGCGTGGGAACTGAGCAAGCGCGAGGTGTTGGGACGATATCGTGGCGCAAGTTTCGGTCTGGCGTGGTCGGTCATCAGCCCTTTCATGATGCTATGCGTCTACGCTTTTGCATTCGGAACGGTAATGAAAAGCCGTTGGCCGCACGAGGCGGGCGGGGACCATCCGTACGCGGTAATCCTGTTTGTCGGTCTGATCGTGCACGGCTTCTTTGCGGAATGCGTATCGCGCGCCACCACACTTGTGGTGGGCAATCCCAACTTTGTGAAACGGGTGGTATTTCCGCTCGACGTCTTGCCGTGGCCGATGATGTTTTCGGCATTGTTCCACGCGTTCATGAATGTGATCGTGCTGGCGGTGCTCATGCTGGCTCTGGAACATCAGTTGCACCCCACACTGCTGTTGCTGCCCCTGATTTTCGTTCCTCTGATGCTGTTGACCATGGGACTATGCTGGTTCCTCGCGTCGGTCGGCGTGTATTTTCGCGATATCAGCCAAGTGATGCCGGTCTTCGTTACAGCGATGTTGTTCCTGTCCTCGGCGATCATTCCCGTCAGCATCCTGCCGCACAACTTGCAGGTGCTGTTCAATCTCAATCCCCTTACGTTTTTTATCGACGAGGCGCGCATGGTGGTGCTCATGGGGCAGTGGCCACACTGGTGGGCGCTTGCAATGGCAACTGTGGGCGGCTTGTTGGTGGCATGGCTGGGGCATGCCTGGTTCGTGATGACGCAGCGAGGATTCGCCGATGTCCTCTGAACCGGTCATTGAAGTGTGTGGCATGGGCAAGGTCTATCCGATATTTGACAAGCCGCATCATCGATTGATGCAGATGCTGATAGGCGGAAATCAACGCTGGTACCGGGAATTCGAGGCGCTGCGCGATATCAATTTCACTATCCATCGCGGTGAAACCGTGGGCATTGTCGGTCGCAACGGTTCGGGTAAATCGACTCTGCTGCAGATCATTTGCGGGACGTTGGCGCCATCGACTGGCGAGGTTCGCGTGCGCGGACGCGTCGCCGCCTTGCTGGAACTCGGCGCCGGCTTCAATCCCGAGTTCACCGGTCGCGAAAATGTCTATTTGAACGGATCGGTGTTGGGCCTGACGCGCGGCGAGATTGATCAGCGTTTTGAAGAAATCGCCGCTTTTGCAGACATTGGGGAGTTCATCGAGCAACCGGTCAAGAGCTATTCCAGTGGCATGGCCATGAGGCTGGCATTCTCAGTGATGGCTCATGTCGATGCAGACATTCTGATCATTGATGAGGCGCTGGCGGTGGGCGATGCATTTTTCACCCAGAAGTGCATGCGTTATCTGCGTGATTTCAAGACACGGGGTACCTTGCTGTTCGTCAGTCATGACAGCTCAGCTGTGACGGGGTTATGCGAGCGTGCGGTGTGGCTGGATCACGGACGGCAACAGGCATGCGGTACCGCCAAGGAAGTGGTGCATGCGTATCTCGAAGCGTTCATGGCCGAACGTCAGGGAGGGGCTGTGCGACGGGAGTCGGCTGGGAAGGGTGAACGTGTCCGGTCATTGCGACGCAAGGATTTCCGCCAGGAGCTGATCGACCGCTCATCGCTTCGCAACGATATCCACGTCTCGCCGTTTCATCCTGATGCCGAGAGTTTTGGCGAGCTGAAGGCTCGTGTGATCGATGTGGCCATTCTCGACGAAGAAGGCGCTCAGTTGCCTTGGGTCACTGGCGGTGAGAGTGTGGTGCTGGAGCTCACTGCTGAAGCTGATGAACCGCTCGACAACGTCATTGTCGGCTTCTATGTGAAAGATCGACTCGGCCAGTTGTTGTTTGGTGACAACACCTATCTCAGCTATCTGGATAACAGCTTTTCGGTTGCTGCCGGAGAAACCTTCCGTGCGCGTTTCCATTTCGACATGCCGCGTTTGCAGGCAGGCGATTATTTCATTACGGCCGGGGTCGCGGAGGGTAGCCAGAACGACCATGTCATCCAGAGCTGGGTTCATGAGGCCTTGATGTTCAAATCGCAAGGAACCCAAGCCCCGGCAGGCATCATTGGTCTACCCATGCATGACATTACTCTCGACCGTGAATGAGTCCATGAAACCTTTTCGCCTCGATGATCACCCGGTGGCTTTTTTGCGGCCCCGACTTTCTTTTCCGTTCGCCTGGGCCGGACATATCCCGTTTGCGTACCTACTGATCGACTTGCTGCGTCCACGTAGCCTGGTCGAGCTGGGTACCGATTCGGGCAATTCGTATCTGGCCTTCTGTCAGGCGATTCTTCATCTGGACACGGAGACGCATTGCACGGCAATCGACTCGTGGCAGGGCGATGCACATGCGCGAAAATACGCAGATGACGTGTACTTGGGCCTGAAGGCGTATCACGACCCGTTGTATGGAAATTTTTCACATTTGAAGCGTTGTTTCTTCGACGAGGCGGTGGCTGATTTTGCCGATGCCAGCATCGACCTGCTGCATATTGACGGTCTGCATTCCTATGAGGCCGTGCGGCATGATTTCGAGACTTGGCTACCCAAGTTGAGCGATCGCGCAGTCGTGCTTTTCCATGACACCCAAGTCCATGATCGAGGGTTCGGTGTCTACCGGCTGATTCAGGAATTGGCCGAACGTTATCCGACGTTCGACTTCACTCACAGCAATGGATTGGGCGTAGTACAGATCGGCGTGCAAGCCCCGGAGGCTTTTTTGGCCTTCATGCAGGCAGCGCAAGCCGAACCCGAACGCATGCAGGAATGCTTCAGCCAGCTCGGTCAGACCATCGTCCACGCGGATGGTGGGGCGCCGACGCAAGTGGAGGTCACCACGCCGGATCTGGTGTGCAGCCTTTTCTATCGGAAGCACGATGAACACTTCAGCGAGGAGCGATTGCTCAGCGCGAAGCTTGATGTCACAGCAGGCAAACGAGCAATAGAGTTTCTGTTGCCGCCAGACATACGTCCGGACTATATCCGGCTGGATCCAAGCGAGGCGCCCGGCGTGTTTCGTCTGGGTGCAATGAGCCTGACCATCGAAGGCGATGTGACGCATGATGTGGCGATACCGGATATCCACGCCAGGTTGGGTTTCGTGCATTGCGATATTTGTCCACCGGAGATGGTGGGTGAGCTGCGAATGGTGTCGCTCGAGCGCGATCCCTACGTGGAAATCGAGATTGCCGATCTGACGGCTGATCTGCCGCCTGCTGGTGCGCTGCTATTGCGCCTGGAGCTGACGATCGAGGTGGTGCTTAACGAACCTGCAGCGTGGGAGTTGGCCGCTACCCAAGCTCGGGCGTTGGGTGAGATCCGACAGGCAGCTGCAGGTCAAATAGCCCTGCGAACCGTAGGTCGAAGTGTGGAACAGCTGGATCATGCCCAGCGTCAGCAGATGCGGGCGCTGGATGAACGAATCAGTCGAGGAGAGGCGGCCTTGCAGGAACGCATGAGCGACATCGAACAGCGTCTGATCGCGGTTGTCGAGCCACTGCGACAGGGGCAGGTTCGTCAGGAGAAATCCTTCCAAGAACGCATGGTCGACATCGAACAGCACCTGATCGCTGCTGCCGAATCACTGCGACAGGGACAGGCTCGTCAGGAGAAATTTTTGCAAGAACGCACGGCCGACATCGAGCAGCGTCTGATCGCTGCTGTCGAACCATTGCGACAAGGACAGATTCGCCATGAGAGGGCCTTGGGTACCCTGCTTGGGCGGCGGAATGTGATGTCGAGGTTGCGCAGGCGATTGGCACGAACCGAGTTCCAACTGGTACCAATCCAGCATCTCGAAGTACTGGATCCAGTGGATAGGCGCTGGCTAGTGACAGGCAACGATCCGATGTTCGCCTGCGGCAGCGACAATTTTCCACTCGCGCCGGGCTGGTACATGATCAGTCTGGACATGCAGCAACATGATGGCATTCCAGTGCAGGCAATGCTGTACCCGGACTACGGCCCTGATGTGTCGTCGGATATGCAGGGCATGAACATGCCTTTCGTCAAGCCGGGCCAGTCGTTGCATCGCGGCTTCGTGCGTTTCACCCATCCCGTGCATGGCCTGCGATTCGACCCGGCCACGTCGCCCTGCGAGTTGTCCGTGCGCCGGTTTGTCGTGAAGCGTGTGAGCAAGGTGCGAGCGGGGCTGGCATTGTTGCTGGCCGCCCGAGCTGCCGCGCGCATGCCCGGAAGGAATGGAATCAGTCTGCGCATCCTAGTCGATAAGTTCCGTGCGGTTGGCTTGAGCGGAATGTCGAGTGCGCTATATGCGTCATATATGAGGCCAATGGGCATCGCGGATACATATGACGCATGGTTGGAGAATTACGATCACCTCAGACCACAGGATGTCGAGCGGGCGCGTACAGCGTGTGCTGCCTGGGATTTTCAGCCGCTGGTGTCGGTTCTCGTGCCTGTTTACAACACCGAGGAGAAATGGCTGCGTCGTTGCATCGAGAGCGTTCAGGCGCAGGCTTACCCGCATTGGGAGCTGTGCATGGCCGATGATGCTTCAACGGCGCCGCATGTCACGCGGATATTGAATGAGTACGCCGCGAAGGATGATCGCATCCGGGTTGTTCGGCGTCCCGAAAACGGACATATCTCGGCCACCTCCAACAGCGCACTTGCTTTGGCAAGTGGGGAATACGTCGCGCTGCTCGATCATGATGACGAACTGCATCCTCTGGCCTTGTTCGAGGTGGTCAAATCCTTGCAGGTCCATCGCTCGTGGAAGCTGATCTATAGCGACGAGGACAAGATCGACCTGGATGGTCGACGTTACGACCCGTATATGAAGCCCGACTGGAACTACGATCTGCTGCTTTCACAGAACTGCATCAGCCACCTTGGCGTATACCAGCGCCAGATGCTGCTCGATGTGGGTGGTTTTCGCGAAGGTTACGAAGGCAGTCAGGACTGGGATCTGGCCTTGCGCTGCAAAGAACGATTGGCGCCGACAGACATCGGACATATCCCTCGGGTGCTCTATCACTGGCGAGCGATTCCGGGGTCCACAGCCATGGCGGTCGATGAGAAGAGCTACGCCCGCACTGCCGGTATGAGGGCTATCACCGAGCATCTTGAGCGTGTAAATGCCAATGCCAAGGTGCAGGAAATCGATGGCCGGCCGGGCAATTTTCGTATCAGCTACGCCCTGCCTGTGGCGCTGCCGAAAATCAGCTTGATCATCCCCACTCGCGACGGGCTTTACTTGCTCAGGCGCTGCGTCGATTCGATTCTCACCCTGACCACCTACGACAACTACGAAATCGTTATTGTCGACAACCAGTCGCGTGATCCCGCCACGTTGCAATACCTGCGCGACGTTGTGGTCGATCCAAGGGTGAGAGTGATCGCGTACGATCAGCCATTCAACTACTCCGCACTGAACAATTACGCGGTACGGCAGACCCAAGGTGAGCTGATCGGACTAGTCAACAATGACATTGAGGTGATTTCGCCTGACTGGTTGCAGGAGATGGCTGGACATGCAATGCGATCGGAGATCGGAGCCGTCGGTGCGATGCTGTATTACCCCAACGACACCATCCAGCATGCCGGGGTCGTCCTTGGCGTGCATGGAGTGGCCGCGCACGCTTATTGCGGCAAGCCGCGTGGTTATCCAGGGCAGATGGGACGAGCCCGGCTTGTCCAGAACATGAGTGCGGTTACCGCAGCTTGTCTGCTGATTCGACGCGAGGTGTTTGATGAAGTGAACGGTCTGGATGAGTCCCTGCATGTAGCTTTCAACGACATCGATTTCTGCCTGCGTGTCCAACAGCGTGGCTATCGCAATTTGTGGACTCCGTTTGCGGAGTTGTATCACCACGAGTCGGCCACCCGCGGTTACGAAGATTCACCGGAAAAACAGGCACGCTTTAGCGGCGAAGTCGAGTCGATGCTGAAGAAATGGCCTCATGAGTTGGCTGCTGACCCGATGTACAACTGCAACCTTGCACTGACCGGAACACCGTTCGAACTGGCGTTTCCCCCGCGCGGCGAACAGACGACGACTATGGTTTAGGCTGGGCTGGCAGTTGGAATGGTTTGCGCGCACAGCAAACGCCGTGCGCCGCGTAATGACCTCTTACTTGCCGAAGAAATTGAGGAATTTGTTTCGGTCCTTTCAAGATGATGTCTCTCGCATCATATTGCGCCAGCTTTGGACAATCTCCTGTTTGTCTGTCGATTTGCCGAGCGTGACAAAGAATTCCAGCTGATTGCGCTCGGTCACGTAAAACGTTTTGCACGCAAAGTCGAGCAAATCGGCCTTGGCCAGCTCAGTGCAAAGGCGAGCAAACGAGTATGGGGTGAATACCCAACAATGCACGTCATGGTACGTGCCGTTGGCTATAACGTCTCTTGCTAGCCACATGGCCCCTTCAAACGTAAAGTCCCGCGGCAAATCGTCCGGATTTACTTCACCGCGCCATGCCTGGACGACGTCCAGTTGAACCTTGTTGACGCAGAAATCGATAATCTCGCGGGGCTGTGGCACCCGTGCGCGGACAAGGTACGTGCTGACGACATCACATAGCTGTGTCTCCGCACGCAAGTAGTCAAAGGTGTATCGCTTGTCTGGAATGACCAGGCGAACTTGACCCTCAGGCAAAAGGACAGAGTGAAGTTCGCTCAACCAGGTGATCAGGTCCGGGACGTGCTCAATGACGTGACTTGCGATAATGTAATCGACAAGCTTGCCATCAAGGACGTCAAGCATGGTTTTCTCGCCCCATACAGCATCGATGCCAACAATTTGAGCGACATCGACATGAGGATCGTTGGCGTAGCGTAGCCGCAGTGCCGGGGTGTCGGCATAGTCGACATACAGAACGATACCGTCCGATTTCCTGACCATTGGATTCGCAAGTGGACCGATTTCAAGACCGACGGATCGTTTCAAGTCAAGCCCATGCAACACCTTCTCGCGACGATCCATCATTGCTTCCTCATGGTTAGCGTTTCAGAGCGGAATCTGCTGCAGATCCGAGAAGCGTGGCCTGCACGATATTCAGCAAAATATCACCAAGTGACCAATCGCCAGTGAGGCCCGCCCCGCCATCAGCGGATCGACCCCCAAAGGTTTTCGTTCGCGATCAGCCTCATCGTCCGGTGCAAGCCAACCCAAACCAGAAACACGAGGGTGGTCAATCGCCGACAATCTGCAACAATCGTACATACTACTGGCAGTTGTCGCCGCTGGTGTGATCGTCGACGCATGCGTCTGCAAACAGGGAAGCACAATGAATTTCATCTCGGGGTTTGGTGCGCGCTTTCGTGTAAAGCTGCTGCCGTTATTGGCCTACTTGGTTTTCGCGGTCGGCGTGATCGGCGCCAATCCTTTCGCGGGGGAAACCGTAGGGCCCTTTGATCTACTCGTGGCGCAGGCTGGCTGGACAGTACAGGGCGAACCGGTCCATGTGAGGAACGTTCAGCGCTCGGATGTACTCGATAGTTTGCTTCCAAGTTGGATCCAACAGCGCGGGGAAATTCGCGGGGGACATTTATCTACCTGGAATCCGTTGCCTGCGGGGGGGCGGCCGGGCATCCAGGACCTTACGAGTGCCGAGTTGAGCCCAGCCTTTGCGATATTTGCCCTATCGCCGAATCCGGCACTCGGTTTTTATCTGGCGACGCTTTTCAACCTGACCATGGCGGGTTGGGGGGCGCATCTTTGGTTGCGCCGGCGGACGGCATTACTGCCTGCAGTGTTTGGCGCCGTGACCATCATGTTGTGCGGCTTCCATGCGGCATGGCTGTATTGGCCCCATACCCTAACTTCCATCTGGATATGCTGGCTGCTTTGGTCGATCGATCGCTGGTGGCAAACCCCAAGTTACGCGCGCTTCACGGCAATGGTGGCCTTCAGCGCGCTACTTCTGCTTGGCGGGTTCCCATTCGTGACCTTGCTCAGCGCAGGAGCCGCGGTGCTTTACCTGCTCTGCCTGTGGATCGCGGATAGGCAATCCCGGGCGCTAGTACGGATCTGTGGATTTGGTCTGGCATGGATTGTGGCTATGATGCTTTGCGCCATTCCGCTCATTTCGTTTCTCAGTTGGTTTGTCGAATTTGACATCGGTTATCGTGTCGGCGGAAGTCAGTTTCATCTCCCCAGCGACGCCCGGTTCCTGCTGCCTCATTTCGCCAAGCTGGCGCCGCAAGTCGAATCGACCATGTATGTAGGTTTGCTTGGGCTAATACTCGCCGTATCGGCATTCGGTTTCGTACTGTGGCATCGCGCCAAGGTCGGCGTATTGGGACTCTATTCCCTGCTGCTGGGAGCGGTCGGCGCCACGCTGGTGTTCGAAATCATTCCGGCAGCGTATCTGAGTTGGGTGCCCGGATTGGCGCACAATCCCTGGTCCCGAAGCATCATCATTCTCGACATTGCATTGGCTGTTGCTTCAACCTTCTGCCTGAACGGGATGTTGAGGAAGATGGGGTCGAAGTCTCTCGCCCGGTTCGTGCTGGCCTCTCTGATCGTCTATCAAGCCGTGGATCTTGCGTCCTTCTTCCGCCTGTTCAACGGCCCCGTTCCGGCAAGCTATTTCTATCCAAAAGACTCGTTGTTGACAAAAATAAAGCAGAACCTCGGACCGTTCCAAAGCGTGATTGCGGACAACAACTTTCTGGTCTCGGGAACGCTCGGTGCCTATGGGATCCCGGAATGGTTCGCGCATGCCTTCAAGAACAAGGCAAAGAAGTCCGTGCTGGAGAAGGTCATTGATGACCCTTTCACTTCACATACCGCGACCCTCGTCGAGGCAGAAAGCATCCAGTTGAATAGCCCGGTGATGGCGGCGTTGGAGGTTCGCTATGTACTTGGTGACTCCGGAATCCGGTTGGCCGGCCTGCGCCCGGACTTTGGTCAGGACGCCGTTGTTCCTGGCTCCGTGCCTCTGCCGCCCATGCCCGGGACCGTGTGGGTGCAGTCGCTCAGCCTGGCCGGCACCTATCATCCGCAAGCGATGCTTGTACGACTGGCTACGTATGCAAGGACGGGGCTGGCGGGCGAGATCGTGATGACGCTGTATCGGAACGGGAAGGCTGAGCCGATCGCCCACAGCACCATCGAAGCATCAACTGTGGTGGACAACCAGATGGCGACTTTCCCTTTGCCAGAGTCGTTGACTCTGGTGCCGGGAGATTATCGATTCAAGTTTGCCTATGAGCATGCAGGCGCAGCAGACCACCTCACTGCGTGGTACACGCCCGCTCCTGCAAAAAATTGCTCGATGCAATTGGACGGCAAGACGATACCGGGCTGTATCGACTTCGAATTGGCTATGCCACGCAGAGATGTGGGTGCATTTGTGCCAGTCGCGTCGAAAAACGGCATGCATTTGATGGAAAATACGAACGTTCCGACCGGCCCCTATTTTCTGCCTGCACTCCATGCATGGCCAGATCGGGAGAGTTCGAATGAGGTCCAATTGCTCAGCCGGACTGGGCCGGATTTCAGATTGAAATACCTCGGCTCTGCCCCCGGCTTTGTCGTGGTCCCGATGAATTTTCCGGAAAAAGACTGGCATGTTCGCCTGAACGGTCGGGAGATTTCACCCGAATGGTATCTCGGTGCCTTGCCCGCATTCTCCGTAGATGCCCCGGCCACGCTGGAATTCACCTACAAGCCGCGTTCGCTGCGCTATGGGACGTGGATTTCCTTGACCACGTTGCTGGGGCTTTTGTTCGGGTGGGTGCTTGCTGCAAGGCGTCGCAGATCCGCTCCGAACATCGACATTTAATCGGATCACGGCATGGATTCTTCCTTCCGATGCGAATCGAGCCCGGGCTTGATTCGCTTGGCGCGGAGAAAAATGCGTCCCGAGGGTTTTCGATTGGAGGCGATGAGGTCGGCAATCGATCCCATCATGGTGGGAAGGGTGCCGAGGATCAGGCGCTGCGCGGTCAGGACGACGGATTGAATATGCCCTTCGCCCTGCCCAATGAAATACAAGACCGGGTGTAGTCCGAACAGCATGCCGAGAATGATGCAGGAGAACCCTGGCGGACGCTGCGGAAGCAGGTCGCCGCGCTGGAGCATCGGTCAAGGCGGCGTGACTCAAACCAAACAGCTGTCGGGATACCCGGGGCGATTCAATAGTGACCCGGGTCAGTCACGCTTCTCGCTTGCGTCTGGTGTGTTCTTCATCTGCCGCAGTTGCAGCAGTATCTTTTCCGAAAGTTTGCGGTTGGTGGCGACCAGATCGGCGATGATCCCCATCATGTAAAACAGCATACCCATAGTCAGGCACATCGATCCAAAAATCACGGACTGAATGTGTCCCGCGCCACCGCGATGAAAAAAGTGATACATGAACCGTATACCCACGACCGTACCGACAAGCATGAATGTCGAGCCGACATAGAAGAACAGTGCCAGAGGTCGATAGATGACGAACACACGAAGGATCGTCACCAACGAGCGCTTGACGTAGCTGGGGATGCTCTTGACAAGCCGCGAAGGGCGCAAGTCACCATTGGTGCGTATAGGAACAGAGAGAATGCGCAAGTTGCTCTGGCCCGCCTGGATGATGGTTTCCAGGGTGTAGGTGTAAGCACTGAATACATTGAGGCGCATTGCAGCTTCACGAGAGATGGCGCGGAAGCCGCTTGGAGCATCGGCGACGTCGGTCTTGCTGGCCATGCGCACGGCCCAGCTGCCAAGTCGCTGCAACTTCTTCTTGATCCAGGAAAAGTGTTCTGTCTCGTCGATCGGCCGCGCACCGATGACGATGTCGGCCTCATGGGCCAGCACCGGTGCCGTGAGTTTCGGAATGTCGGCGCCGCAGTACTGATTGTCCGCATCGGTGTTGACGATCACGTCCGCGCCCAACCTCAGGCAGGCTTCGAGGCCTGACATGAAGCCCACGGCCAAGCCGCGGTTCACCGGGTGGCGCACAACATGATGCACGCCGTTCTGGCGCGCGACCTCGGCGGTATTGTCAGTGGAGCCATCGTCGATGATCAGCCATTCGACCGTGTCGAAACCGGCGACCT
>Ga0207694_10000847_pt1 | contig 27210 bp, 25 predicted proteins | sample KBSC34metaG_FD_184353 | JGI IMG/M metagenome (GOLD analysis project Ga0207694, IMG submission 184353) | Corn rhizosphere microbial communities from Kellogg Biological Station, Michigan, USA - KBS C3-4 metaG (SPAdes) (version 2) | ecosystem: Host-associated > Plants > Roots > Rhizosphere > Soil... | reverse complement strand
CCTGCCCGTGCTGCTGCTCTTTCTCGTGCTGCAGCGCCAGTATCTGCAGGGTTTGCTGCTTGGGAGCGTGAAGGGATGAAATTCGGGATTCTTAGCTCGTCATTCCGGCGAAAGCCGGAATCCAGTGTCTTTGCTTTTCCATCTCTACCAAAGAAAAAAAGCCACTGGATTCCGGCTTTCGCCGGAATGACGAGCAAGACGTTGATTGCGCTTATCGGTCTCTTTCCCATTTTGACCGCATACGGCGAAACCAAAGCCGTCACTGAAATCGGTACGCTCTCCGGTGCTGCCTATCGCATCGATATTCCCGCCGAATGGAACCGGCGCGTCGTCGTGTTCTTCCATGGCACGACGGAGAAGCCGGTGACTTTTGCGCAGGACGAAGCGCTGTCGCCGATGCTCTCGCAGCTCGTGCAGCGCAAGTACGCGGTGATCCAGTCGGGCTATTCCGCCGGCGGCTGGGCGCTGGAGGAAGCGGCCGCGGACACCGAGCGCCTGCGCCAGTTCTTCGTCAGCAAGCGCGGCAAGGCGACGCAGTTCCTCGTCGCCGGCATGTCGATGGGCGGTACGCTCACGGCGATGACGATCGAGCAGCGGCCGGACATCTACGCCGGCGCGTTGTCGCTGTGTGGCGCGATTGAACCGAGTGATGCGCTGTTCCAGCGCGACTTCGCTCTCGCAGCCGCGTTCGATTTCTATTTCCCCGGAGTATTGCCGCCGCTCGTGCCAGTGCCGACGAGCTATGTTGCCGACAAAGCAGTGACGGACAAGATCGCCGCCGCGCTCACCTCGAAGCCCGCGGCGGCGGAGTCGCTGATGCGCTGGTACGGCGCGGGCGATCTCGCCGCGCTGCCCGACGTGATCGCCGACACGCTGACCGATTTTCGCGACCTACAGCGCCGCACGGGTGGCAATCCGCTCGGCAATGCGGACCTGATTTATACCGACACCGGTGACGATACGGCACTCAACGCCGGCGTGCGCCGCTATCGCGCCGACGCGAAGGCGACCGCGTGGCTGGCGCGCTGGTACACGCCGAGCGGCAAGCTCACTCGGCCGATGCTTGCGCTGCATGACGTCGGTGATCCACTCGTCCCTGCGGCGGGCGCATTCACGTACGCGATGACCGCGCAGCGCGCCGGCTACGGCGAGCAGTTCGTGCAGCAATATGTCGATCGCTCCGGCCATTGCGTGTTCGAGCCCGAGGAAGTTGCGCGTGCGTTCGATCAGCTTATCGATTGGGTCGATATGGGCAAGCGGCCTGTGTCGGGCAAGCTGCGCGGGGCTGCGTCGGGGCCCTGATCTGCAAAAAAAGAAATCCTGTCCCGGAGATGATGTGATGAGAATGTTTGCGATATCCCGTATCGCTGCCGTCAGCGTGATATGCGCTGCCGTGTTTCTCGGCGGCTGCGCGGAAGCGGCGCGCAAAGCGCCAACATTGCCGGTCAGCATGATCGGCACGCGCGATGGCGCGGCGTACAAGATCGACATTCCGGCCAACTGGAATCACGAGCTGATCGTCTACTACCACGGCTATTCGCACAAACCGGTCGCGTATGAGCAAGGCAAACCGAACTGGCCCGTGCTCGATGCTTTGCTCGCCAAGGGCTACGCGATGATTCGGTCGGGCTATTCGAGCGGCGGCTGGGCGGTGGAGCAGGCCTATGTGGAAACAGAGATTTTGCGCCGCGACTTCATTGCAAGCTACGGCCGGCCGACGCGGAGCTGGGTGATCGGCGAGTCGATGGGCGGTGCGTTGACCGCGCTCACGATCGAAACGCGACCTGAAATCTACGACGGCGCGTTGGCTCTGTGCGGCGCGATCGAGCCGACCAATCGCATCATGACGCGGGCATTCGCGATGCGTGCCGCGTTCGATTACTACTTTCCCGATCTACTCGGGCCGCTGGTGCCGGTGCCGGACACGCTGCCGGACTACGACACGATGAAGAAACGCGTCGTCGCCGCGCTCGACGCGAAGCCGGCGGCGCGCGAGGCGTTGTTGCGGCTGTATGGCGCCGCATCGGCGCAAAGCTTCCCGGATATCGTCGCGTTCGTGACGCAGGTGCTGCGCGAACTGCAGCGGCGCACGCACGGCAATCCATTTGGCAATGCCGACATGATTTATATGGGTTCCGGCGACGATTTCGCACTCAACGACGGAGTCAAGCGCTATCGCGCCGATGCGCAGGCCGCGGCGTATCTCGCACGCTGGTACACACCAACCGGCAAATTGCTGCGGCCGCTGCTTGCGCTGCACACGACCGCCGATCCGCTCGTGCCTTCGGCAGACGCGTTCGAATACGCGCTGATCGCAGAGCGCGCCGGACACTCGGCCAACTTCGTACAGCAGTACATCAATAGCGAAGGCCATTGCGTGTTCAAGCCGGATGAAGTCGCTCGCGCGTTCGACGAGCTTGTTGATTGGGTCAACGAGGGCAAGCGGCCGGTATCCGGAAGGCTGCCTTAGCAAAATCTCGTCATTCCCGCGCAGGCGGGAATCCAGTTCTTGATATTTTCTTTGCGGAAAGCATTAAAAGAAGAAACTGGATTCCGGCTTTCGCCGGAATGACGGACAAAACTAGGGCTCGTTCAACACTCCGCCGTTCGACGCGATCACATCGGCATAGAACTTGCCGCTGGCCTTGATCGTGCGCGCCTGTGTGGCGAAGTCCACGTGCACGATGCCGAAGCGTTTGGCAAAGCCGAGCGACCATTCGAGATTGTCGAATAGCGACCACGCCATGTAGCCGCGGATATCGCAGCCTTGCGCGATCGCGTCGGACACGGCCGCGATGTGCTTCTTGAAATAACTCACGCGCAGCGGATCGTCGACCACGCCGTTTTCCGCCTGCGGCGGATCGTAGAACGCCGCGCCGTTCTCGGTGACGCTCACGGGCGGATTGCCGTAGCGCTGCTTGATCCAGGTCAGCGTGTCGGTGAGCCCTTGCGGGTACACCTCCCAGCCCGTCTCGGTGTAGGTCGCGTTCTGTTTGACCGGCGCGGCCTGCAGCGGATAGTTGTTCGCGTCGAAGCGGGTCACGTTGCGCGTGTAGTAGTTCACCCCAAGCCAATCGATTGGCTGCTTGATCAGCGCCATGTCTTCGGCCGGCCACGACGGCCACGCTTCGCCGAAGATTTCTTGCATTTCTTCGGGGTAGCTGCCGAGAAACACCGGATCGAGATACTGCCGGTTCATGTAGGCGTCGGCGCGACGCATGGCGGCGAGATCTTCCGCGCTTTGGCTCGCCGCATATTTCGGCTCGATGTTGACGACGATGCCGATGCGGTTGCGTCCCGCCGCGCGGTACGCCTGCACCGCCATGCCGTGCGCGAGAAGTAGATGGTGGGCGGCGATCGGCGCCTCGAATTTGTTGCGATGGCCCGGGGCGAGGGCGCCGTGCAAATAGCCGCCGTCGGTCACGACCCAAGGTTCGTTCAACGTCGCCCATTGCTCAACGCGGCTGTCGAGCTTGGCGAACATGACGCTGGCGTAGTCGGCGAACCAATGCGCGCTGTCCGGATTGAGCCAGCCGCCGCGGTCGTCGAGGGCCGCCGGCATGTCCCAGTGGAACAGCGTCGGCAGCGGCACGATATCGTTGCGCAGTAGCTCGTCGACGAGGCGGTCGTAGAATTCCAGGCCCTTCACGTTGATCCGGCCGCGCCCCTCGGGCAGCACGCGCCCCCAGGCGATGCTGAAACGGTAGGCCTTGAGACCGAGCCGTTTCATCAGCGCGATATCGTCCTTCCAGCGGCGGTAGTGGTCGCAGGCCACGTCGCCCGTGTCGCCGTTCGCCATCATCCCGGGAGTGCGCGTGAAGCGCTGCCAAATGCTCGGCCCCGCGCCGTCGGCGAGCGGTGAGCCCTCGATTTGATACGCACTCGTCGCGGCGCCCCAGAGAAAGTTCGCGGGAAACTGCACGCGTTGGGACATTCCGGACATTCCTTGCGTCGGCGCAACAGAAAACGATTACATCGAGAATAACGCAAGCGCTCGGCGATGTGTAGGAACCGGCCTGGTTATCCCGTTCGGCCGCGGCTACTCATTTTTGTCCGTTTTCTGTCCTTTGTTCGTCCGACAAGTCAGGCGGCCATCGTGATTAATACGCGGCGTGACGGTGCGTCTCGATGGGAGTGGGCGTCGTTCACGGGCGAAGGCGGCGGCGCGAGCTGCGTCGCCGTTCTTCGTCTTGCAGTTCGCCATGTTCGAGGCGAGTCGGCAAAACAGAGCCGGTCGAAATACGGGAAATCACGATGAGCAAGTTGAATTTGTGCCGGCCGGTCCGGGTACATTGCGCGGCTGCATTACGGCGTTCGGACGCGCGTGCATCGAAGCCCGCGCTTTCGTGCCACTGGGTCTTCGCGGCGGTGTTTGGCCTAGTCTCGTGCCTAACGCTGCAAAAATCTGCGTATGCCAAGGGCACCATGCTGGATCCCGTATCCACGCAAGTGGTTGCCGGTGGCATTCACTCCTGTGCGCTGACGACAGCCGGACGGGTTTTATGCTGGGGAGGAGGCGATCACGGCCAACTTGGCACGAGTCTCGTCTTGCAGAGTTCCGTGCCGGTCGCCGTGGAGAGTTTGACGAATGTTGTATCGATCGCGTCTGGCTACGCGCATACCTGCGCATTGACGACGCTCGGCAAGGTATGGTGCTGGGGATATAACTCCGACGGTGCGCTAGGGGACGGTTCGTTTACCGAACGCCATACGCCCGTCGCCGTCGCCAATCTCGATAATGTCGTGGCGATTACTGCAGGCGAAGATCACACCTGCGCTTTGACGGCCGTCGGTGCCGTGTATTGCTGGGGGAATAACAACCATAGCCAATTGGGCGACGGAACTACAACGAAAGAATCGACTCCCGTTGTCGTCAAGAACCTGACGAAGGGCGTCATTGCGATCAGTGCAAGTGGCGGCGATCACACCTGCGCCGTGACCGCAGCGGGGAGCGCGCTGTGCTGGGGCTGGAACGCTGCCGGTCAGCTCGGCGACGGCACCAATGCGGACCGCTCTACGCCGGTGCAGGTCAATGGTCTGTCGTCCGGCATTGTGGCGATTGCCGCCGGGGGTAAGCACACCTGCGCTTTGACGACCATTAAGTCGATTCACTGTTGGGGGTTCAATAATCACGGCCAGCTCGGCGATGGAACCGGGATAGATAGTTGGACCCCTGTCGACGTGAAAAATCTGTCCAATGTAGTTTCTCTTACTTCGGGCGGAAGTGTCACAAGTGGGTCGTCGGAGGGGTACAGTTGCGCTGTAACCCAAGATGGCTCCACATATTGTTGGGGAGACAATATCCTTGGCCAACTCGGTGACGGCAGCTTTGTAGATCGGTGGGTGCCAACCCGGGTGAATGGAGATTTCGCTCTCGTCGGCGCTGGGGTGGAGCATACCTGCGCCTTGACGGCCATCGGCGGCGTTTATTGTTGGGGATTGAATGCACTAGGTGACCTTGGCGACGGCACCAAGACGAGTCGACCTGCACCGGTCGGCGTCTATGGTCTGTCGAGCCAAATATCCGCGCTCGCGGCAGGCTATGCGCACACCTGCGCGCTTGTCGCGGATACCGTGCGGTGTTGGGGTGCCAACAACGTTGGGCAGTTGGGCGATGGCACCACCACGAGTCGCGGCGTTCCGCTGGCTGTGCCAGGGCTTGCCAACGTGTCTGCCATCGCAGCGGGCTTCGGGCATACCTGCGCTTTGACCACAGGAGGCAGCGTATCGTGTTGGGGCAACAACGACTTAGGTCAACTCGGTGACGGTACGCAGACAGAACGTTGGAGTCCTGCCGCGGTCAACGGCTTACCGGCTGGTATCGTCAGGATCACGGCTGGCGGATCGCACAACTGCGCTTTGACTCTCGCCGGCGCGGTATGGTGCTGGGGCTACAACGCAAACGGCGAAGTTGGCGACGGCAGCACCGGGAACAATCGTCTGCTCCCTGTTCCAGTGAGTGGCTTGGGAGCGGGTGGAGTCATCGTGGGCAGCGTGGTGGCGGGTGGGCAACACACCTGTGCATTGACCGCCGCCGGCGACGTAGCGTGCTGGGGCTACAACTCCCATGGGCAGCTCGGGGATGGCACAAACACATCCCGTTCGGTGCCGACAGTGGTGGGCGGGTTGCCCGGCCCGGTCGCGACGATCGCGGCAGGCTATTCGCACACCTGTGTACAGACCACCTCCGGCGCGTTGATGTGCTGGGGCGCCACTATTTGGGGGCAGGTGGGGGATGGCACGACAAGTATGGATCGCCTAAAGCCGACATGCCCGCTTACCTTGTGCGCGGTTGGTGCGATCGATGGCTTATGGGGCGGTTCAATCAACGACCACACCTGGGCCAGGGTGCGCAATCAGGCGGCGATATGGGGCTGGGGGAACAACTTTTTTGGCCAATTGGGCTTGGGTGATTCAGGTATGGGCACCAACCGGGCGCAACCGGTGAAAAATCCCGCGTTCAACGGTTTGGCTCCCAGATTTACGATGACCGCGGGTGGCGACCATACCTGCGCCTTGGACGACACGGGTCTCCGGTGCATGGGATACAACAGCTATGGGCAATTGGGTGACGGCAGCACGACGCAGCAGAACTCGCCGGTTCCGGTTCTGGGCGGCCAATCCGTGGCCTTCAGTGTGCCTGCCTCCTTGACGGTCGGTTCGACGTTCGCCCTGGCCGCCAGCGCCGACAGCGGCCTGCCGGTCACCTTCGACAGTTGGACCCCGAGCACCTGCACCGTTAGCGGCAATATTTTGAAGATTCTTGCGGCCAGCCTCTGCGGCGTGCGTGCCTCGCAAGTCGGCGGCACGCTGGCAACCGGCGGCAGCGCCGCCGCAGCGCCGCAGCAACTGCGTCTGATCCAGGCATTGGCCGCCACGACCACCACGTTGACGTCTTCGGTCAATCCCTCGGCTCCGGGGCAGAGCGTCACCTTCACCGCGACCGTCACCGGCACATCGCCGACCGGCACCGTCACTTTTAGCGACGGCACCACGATTCTGTGCAATGCCGTCGCGTTGACCGGCACGGGAAACAGCCCCACGGCGACCTGCACCACCGCCACGCTGGCCGTGGGCACGCATCCGATCACAGCCGTGTATTCGGGCGACACCGCCAATGCCGCCTCGACCTCGCTGGTGCTGTCCCAGGTCGTGCAGGCTGCGGCCGGTACCCTGGCGCTGGCCTCCTCGCTCAATCCCTCGACCGTGGGCCAAAGCGTCACCTTCACGGCGACGATAGCGGGTAATGCACCGACGGGCACGGTGACGTTCTATGAGGGCTTATCGATCATATGCCCTGCGCCTGTAGTGTTGACGGGTACGGGCAACACCCGCACCGCAAGTTGCGTCACCGCTGCACTGACGGTTGGCACGCACAATCTGACAGCGGCATATTCCGGCGACGCTAATAACGCCGCCACGACCTCGGCAGCACTGGTGCAGATAGTGCAGTCAGCGGGCCTGACGCCGACGACGACTACGTTGAACCTGTCGCCCAATCCGGCGACAGTCGGCCAGTCGGTCACGGCCACGGTGACGGTACGTCCGACGAGCGGCACGGGACTACCGACCGGATCAGTAACAGTAAGCGGTGGCGTGACGAGCTGCACCATGACGCTGTCGGCAGGCACGGGCAGTTGCACGCTGGTGTTCGCGACGGCCGGTGCGCGTACCGTGACTGCCAACTACGGTGGCAGCGGAAGTTATGTGGCTTCCAGTGCGGCGGCCACGGTGACCGTGACGGCATCAACGAACGGGTCCCTCGTCGGGGCGCCGATGCTCGATGCGCGCAGCTTGGGTTTGCTTGCCCTGGGCTTGTTGGCACTCGCATGGCGAGGTCATCTGCGGCGTCCATAAGCGGGCAGCCGCAGCGTAAGAAAAAGCGATCGCAAAGCGATCGCTTTTTCGTTTGGGTAATCGCCTAGGTCAAAAGTCATATTGACAATGACCGTTGTTACACGTAACGTTACTTGTAACAACGATGTCCACTAAATCTCCCATCAAAGGCCGATCCGCCGAATCCAAACGCCAGCAGGCCTTCCGTGAAAGGATGCGGGCCAAGGGGTTGGTTGCGCGCCAGGTCTATGTCCGCCCCGAACATGCCACTGTGTTGGCTCAGATCGAACTCTCGCTCCGCGAACCCTCGCTTCCCCAGTCCCTCGTAACCATCAAGGATTACGCTGCCATGACGCACCCCTGGACCACCTCGACCCTGTATGACGCGCTCGAAACCTACGTCGCCCGCGAGCGCCTACCGATGCATCTGCGCCTGGAGGCTGGCGCGGAACCGACGATCGCGATTTCGCTACCCGAGCACGGCGATCTCGATATCCACCTGGCCGCGTCCGGCCAGCAGTTGTTCGTATCGACGCCGCTGTGCCTCGGCTCGCAGGTACGTGACCGCGCCACGTTCAACGACGCCTGCCTGCGCCTGAATCCGCTCAATCCGCTGTCGAACATCGGCCTGCAAACGCTCGACGGCGAAGACGTCTACATGGTATTCGGCGAACTGTCGACACGCTCGCCGATCGCGAATATCGTCGAGGAAGTCTCGACGCTGGCCGACAATACGCTGCAAGCCGCGCATGCCCTGCGCAACTACATCCATCGCGCTTGATCGAAGGAGAATCCCATGAGCATCCTGGAAAAAATCCTCACCCTGTTCCGCGGCGCGGCGACCGAAGCCGGCCAATCCATCGTCGACAAGAACGCCGTGCGCATCCTCGATCAGGAAATACGCGACGCGCAGAATGAAAGTGTGCGCGCGAAAGACGAGCTGGCGCGTCTGATGGCACAGCAGAAGCTCGCCGGCGACAAGCTCGCCGCGAAGCAGGCGAAAAAATCCGAGTACGAGGCGCATATCTCGCGCTTGCTCGCCGGCAACGATCAAAATCTTGCGCGCGATGTCGCCACGAAAGTCGCACAACTGGAAAGCGAGTTGGCCGGCGAACAGAAGGACTATGACTCGCTCGCCGCCGCCGTCGACAAGATGCACGGCGCGATCAAGACCGCCGACCGCCGTATTACCGGATTGCAGCAGCAGGTCGACCAGGTCAAGGTGAACGAGAGCGTGCTGCGCTCGCAGTCGGTGATCGCCGCGCGTCACAGCGGCCAGAACGCGAAGCTGCGCACCGCGCTCGACTCGCTCGACCGCGTCAAGGCCCAGCAGGCCGAGCGCAGCGCGCAGATCGATGCGGCGGATATGCTCGCCAAGAGTGATGGCGATGGCGAGCTCGAAGCGCGCCTCGCGCAGGCCGGTCTCGTTGCCGGCAGTGTCACCGCCGACGATGTGCTCGCGCGCTATCAGAAAGTGACCGCGACCGTGCAAGCGCCCGCACAGCTCGGCGCGCCGGTAGCGACGCCAGCGCAGGCGGTGCCGGCTGACAAGGTGAAGGCGAACTGATCGGCGCGCTTCATGTTCGTCATCCCGGCGCAAGCCGGGATCCATCTTGATTTCAACGATAGAAAATGGATTCCGGCTTGCGCCGGAATGACGAGAAAGGTCAACAAGGGAAATCGCAGATGGATTGGTTCGGCAACAAACAAGACGGCAACGAGGCCGAAGCGAAGCTGCCCTACGGTGCGCGCTTGCGCGGCGCGGTGACGTTCGACGACTTGCTCGGCAAGCTCGACGCGAAAGCGTTCAATTTCGACTGGCCGACGAGTCCGCAGACGATCGAGGCGATCGGCGACATCGATCTGGGCGCGGGCAATCGCCTGTATCGGTTGTATCTGACCGACGATGCTTTCCTGCAGATTGCTACGGTCAACGGCGAGCCCGGCGACGTCAACTTGTTCGTCTATGCCGAGTCGATCAACCCTTCGAGCAAGGACGCGTTCGAGCGTTGGTGTACCGCCGGACGTCTGCCCGACTACACGCTCGGCGACTTCAGCTATCGCCGCGTCTGGGGCGATGGCGAAGGCATGGCACAGCCTGTCCCGCTCGAGGAGCGCGTCTACAAGAAGAACCTGACGACGTCCGAGTACGATCTAACCCTGTACTCGATGCTCTACTCGCGCGAGTTGCCGGGAATGGACCGCAACGAACTGTTACTCGTCGCGGGCGAGGATTCCGGCCCGGAAGATTTCGTCATCAGTCAGGCCGTCGGTATCCCCCTGTCCACGGCTGAATTCGACATTACCTGAGGAATTGCCATGCCGACCGATATCGCCCATTCGCTGAGCACATTGCCTGCCTTCTTCGCCTATTTCGGCCTGGCGATCGCCGTCACCGCCGTCTTCGTCGTGATCTATTTGTGGATCACGCCGCACGACGAGATGCGTCTGATTCGCGAAAACAAGGAGGCCGCCTCGATCTCGTTCGTCGGTGCATTGCTCGGTTTCATCATTCCGGTGGCGACGGCGACGGCGCAGTCGGTGAGCTGGCTCGACTGCCTGATCTGGAGTTTCGTCGCGCTGGTCGTGCAGGCGCTGACGTTCCTCGTCGTGCACTGGTTCATGCCGCACATCTCCGAGGAGATCACCAACAACGAACGCGCGCCGGCGCTGTTCCTCGCGGGCATTTCGCTCGGCGTCGGCATCCTCAACGCGGCGAGCATGACGTACTGAAAGAGCCAAGATTGAACCACGAAGACACGAAGGACACGAAGAACATCTTCTTCAATGGCTTTGCTTCGTGGTCTTCGCGCCTTCGTGGCAACTCTCTTGATCTTTTCATCCAACGGATAAAGCAATGAAACGTTCCCGTACGCTCACTCTGGTGCTGATGGCCCCCGCGCCGTTGATGCTCGCCGGTTGCGACAACGCGCCCGAGGAGCAGTTGCGCAAGGGCTTCTACACCGATGTCGCTGCCTGCGTTGCCGACGGCAACGCGGCCGATGTCTGCCAGCGCGCCCACGACGCGGCCGACAAGACGAATACGACCAACGCGCCGAAGTTCAAGACCAAGGAAGAATGCATCGCCGAGTTCGGCGACCTCTGCCGCGAACGCGCCGTAGCGACGAGCGGCAGCGAAGCCGGTTTCTGGTCGCCGCTGATGACCGGCTTCCTGATCTCGCAATTGCTCTCGTCGGGGCGGCCGAGTTATCTCGACGCGTCGCCGATCTACCGCTTGCGCTCGGGTCAATACGCGCAATACGACGACAATCGCGGCGGTTACGGCGGTGGCGGCTACGGCTCATATTCCTCCGGCGGCAGCACGTCGACCGCACGTTCGTACCATCCGGTCGACGTCACCCCGAACCGCGCCGTCACCGTGTCGCGCTCGGGCTTCGGTTCGGTCGCGGCGGCACGCAGCGGCTGGGGCGGATCGAGCAGCGCGCGCGGTTCGTCGTCGGGCGGCTGATCCGTGAAGCGCGTCGAGATTGCCGAGCGGCCCGACTGGCGCGCCAGCGCCGAAGCGCTCGGCTTTCGCTTTCACACGATCGACGGCGAGGTGTATTGGGACGAGCGCGCCTACTACGCGTTCACCCTCGAAGAAATCGAACGCGATCTCGAAGCGCCGACCGGCGAGCTGCACGAGATGGCGATGGATCTCGTCGCCGACTGCGTGCGCGACGAAGCCCTGCTCAAACAACTCGCGATCCCAGAAGCGTATTGGGACTGGATCGCCGACTCCTGGCGCAAGGCGGCGCCGCACGTCTACGGTCGCATGGACCTGGCCTACGACGGCACCGGTCCGGCCAAGCTCTACGAATTCAATTACGACACGCCGACCTCATTGTACGAAGCGGCGTTCTTCCAGTGGCATTGGCTCGAAGAACAGCGCAAGCGCGGCGTGCTGCCCACGAATGTCGATCAATACAACCTCGTCCAGGAAAATCTCATCGAGGTGTTCGGCGCGATCGCGAAGCGGCTGCCGCGGCCATTCTATTTCTCTGCGGTGCGCGAGTCGGTCGAAGATCAGGCCACGATCTCTTACCTGCGCGACTGTGCCGAACAGGCGGGCGTCGCGACGAAGGCTATCGCGGTCGAAGACATCGGATTGTCGAAAGACGGGCGCTTCACCGATCTCGATGATTACGTCATCGGCACGCTGTTCAAGCTGTATCCGCTCGAATTCATGTTCGCGGAAGAATTCGGCAGTGCCTTGCCAACGTCGGGCATCCATCTGATCGAGCCGCCGTGGAAGGCGATCCTGTCGAACAAGGGCGTGCTGCCATTGCTTTGGCAGCGGCACGAGAATCATCCCAATCTGCTGCCCGCGTATTTCGAGGACGATGCGCACGCCCCGCTACCTTCGGGCTGGGTACGCAAGCCGTATTTCTCGCGCGAAGGCGCGAACATCGAACTGCATCTCGCCGACGGTTCGGTCAACGCAAGCGACGGTCCGTATGACGACGCACCGACGATCCGCCAGGCGCTGCATCCGCTGCCGCGCTTCGCCGACGCCTATCCGCTGATCGGCAGCTGGGTGATCGGCGACCGCCCGTCGGGCATCGGCATTCGCGAGGACGCCACGCTGATCACGCGCGACACCGCACGCTTCGTGCCGCACATCATCGAGTGATGCGGAGCGGGCAACGGCCCGCTCCGCCATTTCTCATCGACTTAGTTCAGAAGCCCGGCCCGCCATGCTTGCCGTCGGGGCCGCCCGGACCACGGGAGCCGCCGCAATGCGGCAGTGCGCCGGCGTTCGCAAGGGCGAGATGGTCGGCTTCGAGCTGTGCGTGCGCGGTCTGCAGCGTCGCCGCGTCGGTCGTGATCTTGGTCTGATCCGCCGCGATGTTGCTGCTGTTGCCTGCGGTGACGTCGACCTTCAGCTGCACGAAATCATCGTCGAGCTGGGTCCGCGCAGTCTTCGCCGCCGACTCGTCTGTGGCGAGATACGACTGCACCGCCGTGTGCAGCGTCTGCTGCGCGGTTTGTAGCGAAGTGTGATCGCTGTCGACGGTCGTCTTCGACGTTGCGACAGCGCTGGTATCGCCCAGGGTGACGTTGATCTTGTACTGCAGCTCGTCCGATTGGAGTTGCGTGCACGCAGTATTCACCGCGGTGGCGGCGGTCGTGACGGTCGAAGGCACGGCTGTGGCGGTTTGAGCCGAGGTCTGCCCGACCATGACGACGGAGAGCGCAAGGGGAAATGAGAGCAGTTTGGTTTTCATGATGAGCCTCGAAAGGAAGTAAAGAGGTCGTCGCACCGATGCGTTTGTGCCACCGATTTTTTTGCAGACCGCGCGAGCTCGCTTTCATGCATGAAAATCGGCCTCATGTCGAACCTGAGCATCGGTGCGACGATTGCCTCGCAACCCGGTGACGGCTCCGCGTTGCTCGGCGTACGCAGAGTAGCGAGCGCGCAATAGTCGCGCCGTTATCGCGGCCTGAATCCACGAAGAATCCACATTTATACATCGCGCGAAATGGATGCGTTTCGCATCGCGCGTCGCACCGCGTTTTGGAGTCGCGAGCGCATTGCGTTAGCAAACCGTGAATCCACCAAAAATCCGCATTTGTGCACGGCAGGCAACGAAATAATCGGATTGCGGGTCGTGTGCCCGCACGTTCGTGCCCTCATCCACGATGCCAAGAAATTCAGGAGTCCACCATGCCTTCCTTCATCAAAAAAAAGTCGCCGCCGCTGGCGTCGATAGCTTCGCAAGTAAAATCGTCCACCGCGCCGAAACGCATCGAGACGGAAGTACGCACGTCGCGCCGTCGCCTGCTCGGGGCCTTCGGAGCGCTGTCGACACTGCCTTTGCTCGGCGAGGTCGTGCCGCGTTTGCAAGGCGCGGTCGCGCATGCCGCGTCGACCACCACGGCGCCGAATATCGATCAGCAGGGATTGAGCGGAACCTGGTACGACCCGACCACGTCGGGGCAGGGTTTCGTGATCGAAGTGATTCCTGGACAAACATATCTGTTCGGCGCCTGGTACACCTACGACACGACCGCCGGCGATGTCACCACGCAGCGCTGGTACACGTTCGGCGGCATGATCAGCGACGGCGCGAGCAGCGCGACGGTGACGATCTGGCAATCCAGCGGCGGCAATTTCAACGCATCGCCGAAGCCTTACGCCGTCGAAGTCGGCAGCGCGACGTTGAGTTTTGATTCGTGCACGTCAGGCAGCTTCGCCTTCACTTTGAGCGACGGCCGCAGCGGCACGATTCCGCTTACGCGTCTGATGCCGAATGTCGCGTGCGCGTCCTCGACTACGACAGCGTCGAGCACCAGCGCCGATTTCGCCTTGTCCGGTGCGTGGTACAACGCCGACACGAGCGGGCAGGGCTTTCTCGTCGAGGTCAATTCCGCGCTGCCTTACGTGTTCCTGACCTGGTTCACTTACGCGGAAAACGGCGAGAGCAGCGGCGCTTCCGGACTGCGCTGGCTGACCGCACAAAGCACGGACTACGCCGCGGGCGATCACACGATCAAGCTGACCCTCTACGTCGGCACCAACGGCACATTCAATTCCGCGGCGACGAAGATCACGGTGACCGAAGTCGGCACGGCCACGCTCACGTATTCGAGTTGCGGCTCGGCCGTGTTCAGCTACAACTTCACTGCGGGCGAATTCTCCGGCAAGTCCGGCGATATTCTGTTGACGCGCACCGGCTCAACGCCGGCGGCCTGCGTGTTCGGCAGCACCTGCGCGCTGATTCCGAGCGAGACCGACGGGCCATATCCGCTGTATTCGATCCTCTCGAACACGACCATCCAGCGCCGTGACATCACCGAGAGCAAAACCGGTGTGCCGCTCAGGTTGATCCTGCGTCTGGTCAATGCCAACAACAGCTGCGCGCCGATTTCCAACGCGGCGATCTACATCTGGCATTGCGACAAGGACGGCGTGTACTCGGGCTACGCCAATCAGACCGGCGGTGTGAACGCGACGGGGCAGACCTTCCTGCGCGGCATTCAGGTCACCGACGCGAGCGGCCAGGTCGTGTTCGACACGATTTATCCGGGCTGGTACAGCGGTCGCATCACGCATATCCACATGCAGGCCTATCTCAACGACGCGGTCACGCAGGGCACGGCGATCATCACTTCGCAAATGGCGTTTCCGCAGGACGTGACCACGGCGGTCTACAACTCCACCTTGTACGCGGCGCACGGGCAGAACACCTCGGTGACGAGCTTCGCTCAGGACAATGTCTTCAGCGACGGCACCACGTACGAGATGGCAACGATCGCGGGCGACGTCAGCAATGGCTATGTCGCCACACTGACGCTCGGCATTGCGGCCTAGCGACGATGTTCGGACTCGTCGTCGGACCCCGATCCGGCGCCGAGTCCCATGCCGAGTCCGAGGCCGCCGGCACCTGCAGCCATGCCGCCGCCGCCTTTGCCGCCGCCCTTCTGTGTATCGTCCTTCGCGCCACCGTCGCCTTTGCCGCGCCCCGCCGAGGCGGACGGGCGTGCCGGGCCCTGCTTCGGTATCGCCAGATCGCCCGGCACCGCATCGAGATCGAGCACCTTGCGCACGAAGTCGCGTAGCGAGACGACGAGTTCGTGCGTGTGCACCGGGCGGCCCGCAGCCAATTCGCTCGCCGCCTTCGCGGCAAGCCGTACTTGTTCTTCCGTGCCGAGCAGGATGATGTCCGACAGCGCGGCCTCGACCGCGTCGCGCACGCGCCGCGTGCGATCAGAATTCGGTGTTAGTTCGCCGGGCGCGTCGGCATCCGTCACGCCGTCCGATGCGGCGCGCCGACGCAAGTCGCGCAAATGCGTGGGATCGACTTCAAGATTGCCGGTGAATGACCCACCGAGTGTCTTGTATGCCGCAATCAGCGTGCGTAGGCGCTCGTTGATCTGGCGATTCTCACGTTCGCGCCGCTGCTGGATGGTCTGCATCGCGGCGATGCGGACACCGACGCCGATCAGCGTGATCAGCGCGAGCCCGAGCAGTGTCGAGAGCAGGGCCTGCCAGGAACTGAAATCGAGATTGCGCATGCTGCGGCCTTGGTTGCGAAGTTTCGATGCTAGAACAATTCCGACTGTGCGAGCGATTCGTCGGCATCGATGAAATTGCTCAAGCCGACGCCGACGAGGCGATAGCGCGTGCGCGGCGGCAGGTCGACGCGCTCGCGCAGTGCGACGGCGAGCGTGACGAAGGCCTCCTCGGTCTGCGGCGGCGCGGGTGGCGTGTGGCTGCGTGTGAGGATGTGGAAGTCGGCAGTCTTGAGCTTGAGCACGACGGTGCGGCCGATGCGGTCGGTTTTGCGCGTCGCTGACCACGTCTTCGCCGCGAGTTCGCGGATCATCGGCTCGATCTCGCTCAGCAGCACGTCGTGCGCGAACGTGTCTTCGGATGAAATCGACTGTACGCTTTGGTCGGGATTTACACGGCGCTCGTCGATGCCCAGACTCAGTTCGCGCAGGCGCAGGCCGTAGCGGCCGAAACGGCGTTCGAGTTCGCGAACGTCGAACGCACGCACGTCGGCACAGGTATGCACGCCAAGCGCCTCGAGTTTCGCGTTCATTACCTTGCCCACGCCGGGGATCTTCCCCACGTCGAGCGGCGCGAGAAAAGCTTCGGCCTGTTCGGGCTTGATCACGAACAAGCCGTTTGGCTTGCGCCAGTCGGAGGCGATCTTGGCGAGGAACTTGTTCGGCGCCACGCCGGCGGACGCGGTCAGCTGCGTGGTTTCGAAAATTTCGGTGCGGATGGCCTTCGCGATTGCCGTGGCCGACGCGTAGTTGGTCTTCGGTTCGGTCACATCGAGATAGGCTTCGTCGAGCGACAATGGTTCGACGAGATCGGTGTGCTTGTGGAAAATCTCGCGCACTTGCTTCGACGCCGCGCGATAACGCGAAAAATCGGGCGGCACGAAGATCGCGTTGGGACACAGCCGCGCCGCGCGCAGCGCCGGCATCGCCGAACGTACGCCGAACTTGCGTGCCTCGTACGACGCTGCGCACACGACCGAACGCGCGCCGCGCCAGGCGACGACGACGGGCTTGCCGCGGAGGCTCGCGTCGTCGCGTTGTTCGACCGAGGCGTAGAACGCGTCCATATCGATGTGCACGATTTTGCGCATGCGCACATTGTGCCATCGCGCTGCAATGGCAATGACACACAGCCTGCCTAGCATTTCGACGATGGTGCAGCGCGACATGCTGGGAACGGCGCGCGCCCTTTTTATACCAACCTAAGGACGATCCATGTCGAAGAAGAATTCATCGCGCGCCGGTGCGCGAGGCCAGCGAGTGTGCGTGTTGTCGGCAGCCGTGCTCTGCGCGCTCGTCGCAGTGCAGGCCGGCGCGGCCGAGGCTCCAACACCGGCGGCGGATGCGCCGGATGCGGCGGTGTCTGCCGACGGTGCCAACCAGCTCGATTCCGTCGTTGTCAGCGCGAAGAACTCAACGCGCTCGGCCGTGTCGCTGAGCGGTACCGAGATCCAGAAAATCCAGCCGGGCGCGAGCCCGCTCAAGGCGATCCAGACGCTGCCCGGCGTGCTTTATCTGACCGCCGATCCGTGGGGTAACAACGAACAGAACACGTTGCTCTTCATCCACGGCTTCTCCACCCAGCAGCTCGGCTACACGCTCGACGGCGTGCCGCTCGGCGATCAGCAGTACGGCAACTACAACGGCCTCTCGCCGCAGCGCGCGGTGATCAGCGAGAACGTCTCGGCGGTGACGCTGTCGTCCGGCGCGGGCGATCTGTCGACCGCGTCGACCTCGAACCTCGGCGGCACGGTGGCAACGTTCTCGTCGGATCCGACCAAGACGAGTGGCGCGCAGATCAACCAGACCTTCGGTAGCAATGCGACGACGCGCACGTTCCTGCGCTACGACACGGGCGATTTGGGCGGCGGCAATTCGGCGTATGCCTCGGTCATGCACCAGGATCAGCGCGCGTGGGATTTCGCCGGTCATCAACGCGGCTGGCAGGCGAACGGCAAGTTCGTCCACGACGACGAGCACGGCAAGCTCACCGTGTATATGGCCTACTCGGACAAGATCGAGCCGAACGAAGACGCCCTCTATCGTTCGGCCACCGGCGCGGGCGAAGGCACGCCGCGGCCGGACAACCGTCCGTTCCTGTATCCGAACTTCGCGCAGGCGCTGGCCTACCTCGGCGCGAACGGCGCACCGCCCGCGTCGGCCGGCAACAACTATCGCAATTACTACAGTGACGCACAGCGCACCGACTATCTCACTTATGCCAAGTACGAGTGGCGATTGAACGATGCGATGACTTGGTCGAACCAGGTCTACTATCATCACGACGACGGCGTCGGCGTCGTCGCCGGCCCGATCCAGGTCGCCGGTCTGCCGAAACTGTTCAGCGCGTACTTTCCGGGGCAGGACTTGAAGACCGTGTTCGGCGGTTCCGGCTACGCCACGCGCACGACCGAGTACGACATCAACCGCCGCGGCTGGCTGTCGAGTTTCGATTGGCAGCTTGGCGATCACCAGCTCGACGCCGGTCTCTGGTACGAAATGAACCGCTCCTCGACCAACCGCCGCTGGTACGCGCTCGATGTCAATCATCCGACCAGCCCGTACCAGCGGCCGGGCGATTCGCTCACGCCGCTGATCACGCAATACAACAGCGAGATCAAGAATGAAGTCGTGCAGCCCTACGCGCAGGACCAATGGAAATTGAGCGACAGCATCCGTCTGCAGGCCGGCTTCAAGGCCAGTTACCAATTCGCACACGGCTGGGCGCCGATCTCGCCACTACCGAATTCGACCGTGGGCTTTCTCCAATTGCCGAGCGGACGCATCTACACGCGCGAGAAATTCCTGCCGCAGGTCGGCGCGTTGTGGGATGTCACCGCCGAAGACCAGCTCTTCGTCAACGTGCAGAAGAACATGCGCCAGTTCATCACCTACGGCGCGGGCGGCCTGTCGCCGTGGAGCCTCGGTAGCCAGGATCTGTTCAACGCGTTCAAGCAGAACGTCGCGCCGGAAACGGCGTGGACCTACGAGGCGGGCTGGCGTTTCCAGCACGAATTCCAGTTCGGGCCGGTCAGCGGCATCGACGGCCAGGTCAGCGCTTATCACGTGGATTTCTCCAACCGCCTGCTGGCCGTGGGCGCCTCGGCGGGGTTTACCACGATCAACCCGGGCGCGGTCGTGATCAACAACGTCGGCGACGTGAAGACCGACGGCATGGACATCGCCGCGACCCTGCATTTCGGCGAGCACTTCAGCTTCTACGACGCGGTGTCGTACAACCGCTCGCAATATCAGGACAACTACATAACCGGCGGCACGACCGTAGTGCCGACCGCCGGCAAGAACGTGCCGGCCAGCCCCGACTGGATGAACAAATTCGTCGCTAGCGCGAGCTTCGGCGCGTTCAACGCGCAACTCGTCGGCGACTACGTCGGCAAGCGCTACGCGACCTATACAAACGATCTCTCGGTGCCGAGCTATTTCCTGCTCGGCCTGCAGGCGAGCTATGCGCTGCCGAACGATCTGGGCTGGGCACACGACGCCAAAGTCAGTCTCAACGTCAGCAACCTCGCCAGCAGGAAGGGCACCTACGAAGTCATCGTCGGTGCGCCGTCGGGCACGTACAACACGTATCCGATTCCGCCGCGGCAGTACTTCGTGACGTTTTCGACCAAGTTCTAAGGTTGCCGGCGGTCTGTTCATTCGCGTTGCTTTAAGATGCCTCCCACGTTTCCTCGTTCTTGGTTTTTGGATTCGTTGGGAGGATTGCGATGAAATACGCCTTGCTGCTGTTGCCCGTCGTCGCGTCGTGTGCGGCGACGCCGCCGACACCCGCGTCCGCCGAGACGACCACGCTGACCGCCTATCACTGGCAATTGCGCGACGCGACCGACCGCAGCGGCAAGCGCATCGATGCGCTGTTCGCGCGTCCGCAATTGCCGCTGCAGCTTGATTTTCGCGATGGCCGGCTCGGCGTGGCGAACGCGTGCAATCGCCTCGGCGGGGGCTATCGCATCGAGAACGGACGGCTCCGGCTCGGGCCGATGGCGCAGACCTTGATGGCCTGCAGCGACCCGGCGCTGGCGAAGCTCGACGAAGCGATCGGCCAGCGTCTGCAGAGCAATCCGCGCTTGGATATGCAGAGCAGCAGCGGCGATCCGCATCTGCGCCTGGCCACCGACGCGGGCGACACGCTCGATTTCGTCGGCCAGCCGACCGCGGAAACACGCTACGGCGGTGCCGGCGAAACGATCTTCCTCGAAGTCGACGCGCAGACGCAGCCGTGTTCGCATCCGCTGATCCGTGATAAGCGCTGCCTCAAGGTGCGCGAGCGTCGTTACGATGCGAACGGATTGCCGGCCGGTGTTCCGGGTGAGTGGCACGCGCTGTACCAGGACATCGAGGGCTACACGCACGAAGCCGGCGTGCGCAATGTGCTGCGCGTCAAGCGTTACGCGATCAAGAATCCGCCCGCCGATGCGCCGTCGCAGGCTTATGTGCTCGACATGGTGGTCGAGTCGGAGATCGTCAAACCTTAGTCGGCTGCGGCGATCAGGCTTTCACGATCGCCTTCAACTTCGCCGCGGCCTCGGGAAACCACGGTCCGTTCGCTTCAAGCGCATCGGCGACGACTTTCTCCGCGTCGGCGCGGCGGTTGAGCGCGATCAATGCCTTCGCGCGCAGGCCGGCGACCGTGAGGCGATTGACACCGAACGCCTTCGCCGCCGCCTGTTCGAGATAAGGCAGCGCCTCGGCGGCCTTGCCGCGTTCGAGCAGACTGCGACCGAAGCGATACGGATAGACGTAGTCGTCGGGATAGGCCGCGATCAGTTTTGGCATCAGCGCGTCGACGTCGGCGATGCGGCCGGCACGTAGAAGATAGACACGCAGATTGTCGGCGGCGTTGCGGTCGCGTTTGAGGTCGAGGTGATCGGCGCCGCCGAGCGCGTTCTGCGTCGCGGCGATGCCGCGTTCGAGCACGGCCTGTTCCGCGGCGCTGTCGCCGATCGCCTTATTGAGATCGGCCGCGGCGAACACGGCGCTGCGCTGGTCGGCACAGGTCGGCGCGGCGATGAAGACCTGCTTGTCGAGCAGTGTATTCAACGCCGGGCGTTGGGCAGACAGCACCGACTTGCGCTCGGCCGCAGGCAATGACTCGCTGCAGCCGTCGAGCGTTTCGACGACGTAGTAGCGATCGCAACCCGGGTCGCCCGCGAGCACGCGCTGCGCGGCGGCAACGCACTGTGGAGTGTTCTTCTCCTTCGCGGCTTTCTCCATCTGCAGGCGCGACACCCACAGCGACGATTTTGCATCCGCCTCGGCGGCCTTGCGCTGCGCCGGCGATAGGCCCTCATACCAGGCGAGGCCGTCGTTGACCTGGCCGCGTGCGTAATAACTGGCGAGTGCATCGGCCAATGCAGCCGCGGAGCCTTTTTTCGCTTGCGCCTTGAGCGTGTCGAGCACGTCACTGCCGCCGAGAATGCGATTCAACGCGGGATAGAACTTCTCGCGCGGCTGTTCGGCAAGGATGCGTCCCTGCTCGACGCCGTCGGCATTGAGCACGACATAGCTCGGCAGCGCTTTGACGCCGAGTTTCTCCATCCACGCCGCGCCGTCGGGCGAGTCGGCATCGGTTTCGACGAAGACGAAACGCTTCTCCGCCGCTTCCCATTCCTTGCCGGTCAGCACATGCGAGGCCATGAAATAGCACGAGTAGCACCATTGCGCCTGGAAATCGATGAAGACGGGCAGATGCTGCTCTTTCGCGAGTTTGAGTGCGGCGTCGATCGTTGGCGGATTGTCGTGCGCTTGCGCGGTGCAGGCGGCGGTCAGCAGGCCGAACAGGGCGGTGCGCAGCGCGATCGAGCGATTCATGCGGATCTCCGGGCGAAAGAGGACCGCATTGTAGACCCGTCGCGCGGGCGCGTCGCCGCCGTCGGCGATTTCCTACATGACATCGCGTTGTTTGCACATGGCCGCGCGGCTGTGTGCGGCTCAACATGTCGGCATTCAAAGGAAGGAGATCATCATGTTCGATTCGCATCCCGTACCGCGGCCGCTGCGTTGGTACGAATGGCTGGCCATTTTGCTGTCGGCCTTCGGCGCCGTCCGTGCTCAGGCGGGTACGGTATACAAATGCGTGGACGAACGCGGCGTGGCGACGTATCAGGATCGGTCTTGCACGGCGGCGACGGATCAATCCGCCGTCACCCTCGCGCCGATGCCGGCATATGCGGAATCTCCGCACTATGCGGTCGACCGTGAAGAGACGACGAAAGTGGCGCCTCGCCTATCACGTTCACGTGCAACTTCGCGTCGCACGGCATCGACGGTGGAAAGTTCCTACGAATGCCGCACCGCCGACGGCCAGGTGTTCTATCGCCACAGCGCTTGCCCGCATTCGGTTCCCGCTCTCGATCACGGCAATGCGACGCATCGAGGGCGCAGCGCGGCGGCAAAATCCGTCGCCGTGACTGCGACACGCGTCTCACGCGAAGACGCATGCTACGAACTGCGTCGCGGCGGCGCGGCCGGACGCAGCGGGCGCAGTCACGATCAAGATGTGTCGACCTACGACAAGAATCTCGGCCGCGATCCCTGCCGCTGATCCGGCGGACGCAAGAAAAATGCGCGTATCCCGGTCGAAAGTGTAAGCTGCCGTCCGCAGCGCATCGACCGACAGGGGGATTCCGATGACAGGCATCAACAGATTCGTGGCCGCAGCATTGATAGCGGGGGCGGCGACGCCGAACGCTCTTGCCGCACCCGCTCAGCGTATAGAAACGATCACCGCGCACGTGCACTCCGAGATGGCGCGCGCATCCGACCGCCTATCCAGTGCGCACTCGCATTTCCACCACGTGATCAATTGCCTCGTCGATCCGGACAACAAACTCTTCGATGTGCGTGCCGACAATCCCTGTGCCGGCATGGGCTCGGGTGGCGGCGCGCTGCACGACGAAGCATCGACGCCAGCGCAAAAAGAGCAACTGCAGCATGCGCTTGATATCGCCACGCGCGGCGCGCGCAGCGGGTCGCTCGAAGCGGCGCGCGTTTATGCCGAATGGCTGTCCGAGGTTCTGAAGCGCGACGCGCAATAGGAAGGCGCGCGTTCGGAATGCGCAGGGAAATCGGGTATCGTTGCCTTCCGTCCGGCAACGAGATTCGTCATGACACTGCGGCCGTTTTTCAAGATCGTCCCGCTCGGCGCGATGCTCATCGCGGCCTGCTCGTCGGAATCGAATCCTCCTGCTCCGGCCGTGCCCGCGCAGGATGCCGCCGCGGCCGCGAAGGCCGCTGCCGAAGCGCAGGCCGACAAGAACCTGAAACTCTATGAGCAGATGCGCGCGACCGGCAGCCTCGACATCGCTGCGCAGATCGGCGCTGAAGTCGTCGCGAAATATCCCGATAGTACGGCGGCGGCGAAGATCAAGGAAACGCTGGCCGACGTCACGGCGAAGGCGAAGGAGGAAGGCGAGGCGCGCCGCCTTGCGCGGCTGTGGTCGTACACGGTGGCGTCGGTGAAGGGTGGCACGCAGTACGCCGCGTCGATCGAGAATACGCCGCCGCTGTCATCGCCCGGCCTGACCGGCAAGGATTCGCAGCACGTGCATCTGATCCTGCGCCAGCATCCCGAGTGGGGGCAGACGGTGTACATGATGCTCGACAACGAGAAGTTCAATTGCAAGTCGGGCTGCAAGACCTTGCCGGTGAGCTTCGACGGCGAACCGGCGAAACCATGGAAGGCGACGATTCCGCCGACCGGCGAGCCGGCGCTGTTCATCGACGACGACAAGACGTTTATCGCGCGCGCGCTCAAGGCGAAGAAGGTCGCGATCGACGTCGCGCTCGTCGAGAATGGCAAGAAGACGCTCGTGTTCGAAACGGGCGGTCTCGACATGTCGCATCTGCCGAACACGACGAAGAAGAAATGACGATGCGCAAAATCGGCGCCGTTAGCGTGGTCGTGCGTGATTACGACGAGGCAATCGCGTGGTACGCGCGTTGCTTGAACTTTGCCGTGCTCGCTGACACCGATCTCGGTGGCGGCAAGCGTTGGGTGCTCGTCGCGCCGGCGCACGACGCCGCGACGCCGTTGCTGCTCGCGCAGGCGTCGGCGTCGGAACAGTCCGCGCGCATTGGCGATCAGACCGGCGGCCGCGTGTTCCTGTTCCTGCACACCGACGACTTCGCGCGCGATCACGCGCATATGCTCGCGCAAGGCGTGAAGTTCCACGAGGCGCCACGGCACGAGGCGTACGGCACGGTCGCTGTGTTCGAGGATCTCTACGGCAACAAGTGGGATTTGCTGCAGTTGAAATAGCGCGCAAGGAATCGTCCGCTGCTCCGGTCTCGTTTGGACCACTCACCCGGGAGACAAGACATGAAAATCGGTTTGCGTTTCGCCATGTTGGTCGCCGCCACCGCGATCACGTTCCAGATTCACGCGCAGGATTCAGCGCCTGGCGTCGGTAGTTCGGCGCCTGGGTTCAAGCTGCAGGATCAGAAGGGCGACTGGCGCACGCTCGACCAGTATCGCGGCAAGTGGGTCGTGCTCTATTTCTATCCGAAGGACGACACGCCGGGCTGCACGACCGAAGTCTGCACGTTCCGCGACGATGTGCTCAAGCTGCGCAAGGAAGGGGCCGAAGTGCTCGGCGTCAGCCTCGACGACATCAAGTCGCATGCGGCGTTCGCCGAGAAATATCACGTGCCGTTCCCGCTGCTGTCGGACAACAGCCAGGCGACGGCGAAGGCCTACGGCGTACTGACCTATAGCGAAAAGTACAAGATGAGTTTCGCCAAGCGCGAAACCTTCCTCATCGATCCGACCGGCAAGGTCGCTAAGCACTACGTCGACGTCGATCCGAAAGAAAACTCCGGTCAGGTGCTGGCCGATCTGGCGACGTTGAAGAAAGGCGCCTAACACGCGCCGAAATGCGGAAACCGCACAAGCCCTGGTAGCGCGGTTTCCGCATCGTTGATTTCAGATGGTTGCAAAGATGTCTGCGCGGTCAGGCAGCATGCCGCCGCTTCGGTGTGCTCTTGATGCCCTGCTCGAAGATCGAGCATTCCTGTTCAGCCTTGTCCTTCTGCCAGCCGTAGCGCTCCTGCAGCTTGTCGACGAGGTAGCGATGATCGCCGGAGGCGGGCGCCAGATCGGCGGCGGTCAGCCGGTTCCAATTCTCCTGCATGGGGCCCCTAAGCTGGGTCCAGTTGTCCCGGATGATGTCTTGATTCACGATGTTTCTCCGCTGGAGGGTGGGATTGCGCCGATGTCCTCTGACCACATCGGCACTCGTGGCATGCTACGCCGATGAAGTGAAGGTCCGATTAGATCGGCGTTAATGCGAAGTTATCGCGGCATCGCGTTCGTCTCGGGTTCATTAACATGACTGAGTTCGGCGACAGGAAAAAATATAACTGTATACAAATGTAAATTTCTTATGCCGAAAAGTGCGCTGCACAAAGTTGCCAGTTTCCCGCCACAGGTCGGCGCGGATTGCCGTCTGCTCGTCCTCGGCACGGTGCCGTCGAAACGCTCGCTCGAATTGCGCCAGTCGTACGGTCACAGCCAGAACTTGTTCTGGACTTTCATGGGCGAGCTGTTCGATGCCGGCCGCGAGCTGCCCTATGCGGAACGCATCGCCCGCCTGCATGCGCGGGGCATCGGCATCTGGGACGTTTACAAGCAGGTCGAACGCCCGGGCAGTCTCGACAGCAGCATCGTCAAGGAGAGCGAAGTGCCGAATGCGATCCCCGGATTGCTTGCGCGCCACCCGACGATCCGCGCGATCGCGCTGAACGGCGGCAAGGCCGCCGAGGGATTCCGGCGGCATATCGAACCGAAGCTGCAACCGGCGCTGCGCGAGCGCGTCGATGTGCTCGCGCTGCCCTCGACCAGCCCGGCGAATGCGTCGATCTCGCGCGCCGCGAAGTTTGAGCGCTGGAGCGTGTTGCTGCGCTACGCGAAGAACGGTTGAGCCGCCGTTGGGAAAATCCAACGGTGGTTGCGCGAAACTGAGTGAATTGGTTTGCTTACTCCTGACGGAAGGCCTTTTATGCGTATCCCTGCAGTTAGTCTTCTTTGCGCGCTCGCTCTCGTCGTGGCCAGCCAGCCGCTTAGCGCGGCGGCACCGGCGCCCACCTATTCCGTCGTTAAGCGATACGGTATCGGTGGCCCAGGCGGCTGGGATTACCTCGTCGCCGATCCGCAGTCCGGCCATCTCTTCATCAGCCGCTCCGATCGCGCGCTCGTGATCAACATGGCCGACGGTTCGCTTGCCGCCACGATTCCGGATACCGCCGGCGTACACGGCTTTGCCATCGTGCACGAACTCGGCCGCGGCTACACGAGCAACGGACGTACGGACAATCTCACAGTGTTTGATCTGGCCACCCTCAAGCCCACGGGCACGATCGCGGTGAGCGGACACAATCCGGACGCGATTCTCTACGACAAGGCGAGCAAACATCTCTTCACGTTCAACGGTCGCAGTAAAGACGTGAGCGTGATCGATCCGCAGACCGAGAAGGTCGTCGCCACAATTCCGGTCGGCGGCAAGCCGGAATTCGCGGTGACGGATGACGTCGGCCATATCTTCGTCAACATCGAGGACACGAGCGAAGTCGTTCAGATCGATTCGCATAGCTCGGCAGTGGTCGCGCGCTGGAAACTCAAGGACTGCGAAGAACCCACCGGCCTCGCGTTCGACGCGGCGCGTCATCGCCTGTTCTCCGTTTGCCAAAACGAGCGCATGATCGTCACCGACAGCGCGTCCGGAAAATTCGTCGCGAGCGTGGCGATCGGCAAAGGTCCCGATGCGGCCGCCTACGACGCGCAGCGCGGCCTCGTCTTCAGTTCCAACGGCGAGAACGGCACGCTGACGGTCGTCAAACAGGTCGATCCCGATCACTACACCGTCGCAGCAAATGTGCCGACACAGCCGAGTGCGCGCACACTATCGCTCGATCCCGACAGCCATCTCATTTATCTCGTCGGCGCGAAGTTCGGACCAAAGCCCGCGCCGACCAAGGACCAGCCGCGTCCACGCGCGCCGGTGCTCGAAGGCAGCTTCGAGGTACTCGTCGTTGGAAGCAGCGCGGGCGCTGGCAAGTTTTAACGCTGCGTGGCCTAAATTTCGCGAAACGACAGAAGGGGACGTTGATGAAAGCGAAAATCACGGGTACGACGATGCCGGTGCTGGAAGTCGGCCTCGAGGGCAATGACAAAATCGTCGCCGAACCGGGCGAGTTTTCCTGGATGACCGACGCCGTGCAGATGCGCACGACGGCCTTCACCGCAGGGGCAAAGGGCATCTGGGGTGCGCTCGGCCGCGCGTTCTCGGGCGGCGGCTTGTTCATGACCGAATATTCCGCGCCGGGCGGGCAGGGCGT
>Ga0207694_10000846_pt1 | contig 27241 bp, 23 predicted proteins | sample KBSC34metaG_FD_184353 | JGI IMG/M metagenome (GOLD analysis project Ga0207694, IMG submission 184353) | Corn rhizosphere microbial communities from Kellogg Biological Station, Michigan, USA - KBS C3-4 metaG (SPAdes) (version 2) | ecosystem: Host-associated > Plants > Roots > Rhizosphere > Soil... | reverse complement strand
AGGCCAACCAGTCATAGAACGCAGGGGCGGCGATAAGGCCCAGCCCCATCAACGCGGGGATGAAAAAGAAGAGGCTCCAATCGCTGAACCAGCGGCGCACGAAGCCGTAAGCCGCGGCCGGTAAAATGGCCGCGTATCCCCCGACCGACAGGATAGAGCCCGCCTCCGTGGCGCTGGTGATGCCGTTGGCCTTCAGCAGGAACGGCCCCCCGGCGCTGGGCATGAAAGTGCCGATCGAGGTGATCAGCAGCGCCAGGTAGATCGGCCAGAATTGCGCGATCACCCGCATCTGCCCCGGGCTGCCGGGCGCGCGCGCCGCCCGCGTCTGCTTGTGGAAAGGTCCGTGGACGGTGAGGTAGGCGACCGCCAGGGTCACGAAGCCCACGAGATACATCGCGAACGGCGCCCGCCACCCGCCCAGATCGACCAGTTTCCCGCCCAGCGCCAGCGCCACCGCGCCCACGATCGAGCTCGAGGCGACGGCGAAGCCCAGCACCTTTGCCCGCGCCGGCCCCTCGTACCAGGCGCTGGCCAGCGCCAGATAGACCGCCATCACCGCGCCCGCCGCCAGCCCCAGCACGATCCGGGAGGCGAAGAGCGGCACATATCCGTCTATCGCCAGGCCCGCCACGCCGGTGACGGAATAGATCAGCAGGGCGACCAGCATCGTCAGCCGATAGCCGAACCGCTCCGCCAGATATCCGCCCAACGGCGCGCCGACGATGATGGCGAGCGAGGGCGCGGTGAAGAGCGCCCCGGCCTGCAATGTCCCCCCGGCCCCGCCACCGAAATGCGCCGCCAGCTTGATCTGGTCCATCGCCAGCCCCAACGGCGCCAGCCCGCCGAGGCTGGGGCCCATGAAGATGACGAACAGCCTCCCGGCGACGACCGCCCAATGCGGCGGGGCGGCGGGCTGCGCGGAAACGGCGGCGTCGGTCATCGCGCAACCCCCTGCAGCGGCTGGGCCTTGCCGACGCCGGCGGCCCAGGCGAAGCCGGCGACCGCCAGCAGCACGCCGCCGACGATGCCGAGCACAGTCAGGGCTTCGAACTGCGGATCGAGCATCCCGGTTGCGAACGGCGCCAGGAAGCGGCCGAGGAAGAAGCAGCCGAACAGAAAACCCGCGGCCGTGGCGCGCAAAGCCTCCGGCGCCCGCGCCAGCACGATGGAGGCCGCCACCGGCGTCAGGAGGCCGGCGCCGAGCTGCAGGATGAAAATGTCCGCCGCCAGCACGGGCGGCGTCTGCTGCAGCACCATCGCGGCAACGCCACCCCCCATCAGGGCGGCGGCCAGGACCAGCAATATCCGGTCACCGGCCCAGCGGCACGCGAGACTATAGGCAAGGGCGCCGAGGATCGGCGCAATCGCTACCCCGGCCGTGAAAATCACGTCTTGCGCCGACACGCCGGTGATCTCCCCCTCTTTCAGCAGACCCCACGCCTCGCCGGCTGATATGAAAGCGCCGACCGCCAGCAGAAGCGCAACCAGGCAGATCGGCCAAAGCCGGCGGAAGGCGGCACTGGCGGCGGGGGCATCCAGCCCCTGGCCGCCATGAAAGGCCCCGCGCACCGCCATCCAGGCAATGGCCAGCGTCACAAGGCCCAACGCCAGGAACATCAGGAACGGCAGACGCCACATGAACGCCTGGCTCAGTGCGCCGGCCACGGCCAGCAACAGTGCCGAAACCGCCGCGCTGGCCGCGAGCGCGAAGCCCAGCACCGTCGACCGGGCCAAGCCCACGTACCAGGCGCCCACCAGGGCCAGGGCAACCGCCATCATCGCGCCGGCCGCCAGGCCCAGCACCAGCCGGCTGGCGAGCAGCAGCATGAACGCATCGGACATCGGGCCGGCCAGCGAGCCCAGGCTATAGACGAGAAGCGAGAGCAGCAGTGTGATGCGATAGCCGAACCGGTCGGCGAGAAAGCCGCCGAGCGGCGCGCCGGCCGCGATCGCCAGCATCGGCAGGTCGTACAGGGTCTCGGCAACCTGAAGATGGACGCCGTAATGGCCGGAAATGTGCGGCAGGACCATAAGGATGCTGGGCAGCACCAGCCCGCCGAGGCACAGCAGCATGGAGACGACGAAGAACCGCCCCGCCGCCACGGCCCAGCGGCGCGGGGCTGCAGGCGCGGCGAGGGCGGCGTCGGTCATCTGCCGACTGCCGTCTGGCCGCCGTCGATCGACAGGATCGTGCCGTTGACGAACCGGGCCTCGTCGCTGACCAGATAGGCGACCGCGCCGGCGACATCCTCAGGATCGCCCCAGGCGATCGACGCGAGGGGGGAGCCGGGGGGCGGCTTGATCGGGCGGATCAGCGGCGTGTCGATCGGGCCGGGGGCGACGGCGTTGACCCGCACCTTGCGGTCCTGGAATTCGCCCGCCAGCGACTTGGTGAGGCCCACCACCGCGTGCTTCGACGCGCTGTAGGCCGACGAGGTCGGCACGCCGCGGATGGCGGAGACCGAGGCCATGTTGACGATGCAGCCTTGTGTTGCCGTCAGGTACGGCAGGGCCTGCTGGGTGACGTGGAACAGCGCGGTGATATTGACCGCCAGCGTGGTGTCCCAGATTTCCGGCGTCATCTCGGCGAAGGGCCCGCGCTGCATCACGCCGGCGATGTTGCACAGGACATCGAGCCGGCCCAGCGCGTCGGCCACCCGGTCGACCAGGCCGCGGCAGGAGGCGCCGTTGGCGGCGTCGAACTGGAAGGGCAGCGCCTTGCCGCCGGCCGCCGCGATCTCCCGCGCCACCTCTTCGGCACCCTCCAGGTTGCGGTCGGCCAGCGCCACATGCGCCCCGTCCGCCGCCAGTCTGATCGCCGTCGCCCGGCCGATGCCGGATGCCGCGCCGGTGACCAGCGCCGCCTTCCCTTTGAGCCGCCCGTCGGCCATCGCTTCCCCGCTTTGTATCGTTTTGGATTTTCTATCTTATACAGGATCGCGATGGTACGAAGCGTAAAGTCGAACCGGGGAAGACGATGGAAAAAGTGATTTACGCGCTGTGGCGCGACCCACGCGACACGCGCGCCGAATTCAGCCGCAAGCTGCGCGAGGAGGCGGCGCCGAAATTGCTGGCGCTGGGCGCGCGCGGGCTGCAGGTCAATGTCTGCGACGACGTGGTTCTGGGCGCCAATACCTGGCGCGTCGCGACCCGCCCGCAGATGGAGGGCGTCGTCCATCTGTGGGTCGACAGCGCCATCAACATGTTCCGCAAGCCCTATGACGAGGTGCTGGAATCGGTCGCCGGCCGCATCGCCGGATATCTGGTCAGCGAATCCAACGGCGTGGTGATGCAGCCGGAAAACCGCTCCCCGCCCGGCGAGCGCACCTTCGGCTTTTCCCAATGCGTCTTCATCGTCCGGCCCAAGCGGACGACGCATGAGGAATGGATCGAGGAGTGGCACAACAAGACGACGCCGGTGGCGATCGAATGCCAGGCCAATTTCTTCTACGCCGCCAATGTGGTGATACGCGCCCTGACCCACGCCGCGCCGGCCTATGACGCGCTGGTCGAGGAATGCATGCAGCCCGAGGCGATGACCGACCCCACCGTCTTCTTCGACCACGGCCGCGACCCGGAAGTCGCCAGGCAGAAGGCCCAGCGCATGTATGAGGCCGCGGCCTACGTGACGGACGTGGACAAGATCGATGTGCTGGCGACCAGCCAGTACATCTTCAAGTGGCCGAGCTTGTGATCCTCCAGTCGTCGGCAGAATGATCGGCACCCCGGAATCGCAAGCCGATATCGCGGACAGGAGGAAGGTTTGGGATGCCTGGTCGGAGCTTTATCTCGACACTGAGATTACGTCGAAGTGGGAAGATGGCATCGCCGGCTTGCTGGCAAAATCTCCCTACGGACGAGACGCGCTGGAGATCATCCTATGGTCCGAGGTGCACCCCGCCTGCTTCCTGAACATCCTCTCCGTCGCTGGGGTGTGGGAAGGATTCGATTCCGATTGGCTTGCAGCACGGATTCTGCGGCGGCGCAGGCGGCTTTTTCGATTGCCCTACCGCCTTCTGCCGTTTCGCCGGCTGATAGCGCCGGCGGCAAGCCGGATACTGTCACAGGTCGAGGCGATAAGAGCCAGGCCGCCGGCAAGCCTCTGAAATGCGGAGGCCCTTCGACCCCTCCCAGGGGCGGGAAGGGTCGAAAGGGTTTCCTGCGAACTCACCAGCGGCGGTGCCAGCAGCAGCCGTAGCCGAAGCCGAACCCGACCACGGGGCCGTAATACGGACCGAAACCGGGATAGTAGGGGTACGGGTAGGGGTAGGCGGCCGGGTAATAGGCCGGCGCGGGCGGGCCGTAGGCGGCCTGGCTCTGCGGCACCTTGTTGCCGTGCGCCGCCATGCACTGGGCATAGGCGATGTTGTAGCGCTGCTGAACGCCATAGCCGGCCGCGCCCGAGAAGCTGGCCCCGCCGGCGGTGCCGACCGCCGCACCCGACGCAGCGCCGATGGCCGCGCCCACGCCACCACCCGCGGCAGCGCCGACGGCGGCGCCCAGCGCCGTGGTCAGCAGGGCGCCGCCCACCGCCTGGTTGTTGGCCTGCTGGGCCTGGCCGCCCACCTGCTGGCTGGCATAGCCGGTGCAGACCGACTGGTCCTGGGCGAACTGATCGAAATTCTTGGTCGGGGCGGGCATCACCGCGACGGTCGGCCCGAGCGGCGGCTGTGCGCAGCCGGCAAGCAGAACGAGCGCCGCCGAGGCGGCGACAACTCCCTTGGAACGCATCATCTCATCTATCCCTCTGATCGGCGGCAAGCGCATGTCTGGCGCGATTGCGGCATTGGATTCACGACCGTGCAAATCGAATCCTGCGACCGAGCGGCCGCGCCTCATTTCGTGGACAGGACCCGCGTAATGGTTCATGTTCCGCGCCGCATGATCGGCCCTCACTGAACGAGCTCGACACGATGACCCTGATCCGGACCGCCGCGGCCACTTTCGCCGCAATCTCCCTTTCCGCTGCCGCCTTCGCCGCCGCCCCGGCCGCGGACGTACCCGCGCCGGTCGGCGCCGAGCCGCAAAACACCTCAGCCACCTATGGCGACTGGATCCTGCGCTGCTCGCGCGGCACCGACGGCAAGCGCGCCTGCGAGATCGAGCAGCCGTTCCAGGTCAACGTGCAGGGGCAGCAGGCCCCGTTCGGACAGCTGGCGATGGGCCATCAGAACGGGACCGCGCCGATGCACATCACCTTCATCATGAGCCCGAATGTCTCCTTTCCCAGCGACGTCAAGCTGATGGTCGATGAGAAGGATACTCAGCCGATCACGCTCAGCTGGAGCAACTGCGTTCCGGCAGCCTGCCGGTCAGACGGGGAATTCAAGGACGATCAGCTGAAGCGCTGGAAGGCGCTGACCGCCAACGGACGCCTGGTCTTCAAGACCGCGGCCGGCCAGGCCTTCCCGATCACCATCTCGGTTCGCGGCCTGGCCCAGGCGATCGACGCGCTGGGCAAGGACTGATCAGGGTTTCAGTACCGAACTGTCTTCCGCCTGTTTGACGATCCGGTCGGCGTCGGCCTGCAGCAGCAGCCGTTCGCCGACCAGCCTCGCCGCTGCACCCTTCACTTTCGCCACATAGGCATCGTGCGTGCCGTAACGCTCCTCCAGCGAGGGGCGCGGGTCACCTGACGCCATGCGTTCGGCCTTGGTCTTCACGAAAGGGATATATCCGCCGGTGAAGCCGCAGCCCTGGCCTTTGTAGAAGCCACCCGCGGTCACGTTCCAGCCGAGATAGGTGCCCAGCGGCGCCTCGTGCAGCACCGAGGGCGCGCCCGCCTGCTCGTTGCCGTCGGCGTCGACCCTGGGCACCAGCGACGGCAGCACGCGCTTCTGCTTCGGCGGCTCGACCGTGATGACGCCGGAGAGGTCGCGGTAGTTGAAGCCGGGCCCGAAATCGAGGTCCAGGAATTCATTGATCATCCCGTCCGGCTGCGGCGCGTTCGGGATTTTCGGGAAGCCCATCGCCTTGGCGGTCGGCTGCACCAGATCGCCCTTCGCCAGGGTCGGATAGCGGCTGGGCGGCGGCTCGGTCCCCTTCACCACCCAATCGATCAGCGCGGCGGTCAGCGCCCGGATCGTGTCTGATGAGGGGTTGGGGTTGTCGGCCAGCACACACTGGCCGGTGACAGACATCGCCTTATGATCCGCCTCGACCGCAAAGCCGCCCTTGCCGCCACCATGGGTGACACCAGGGGAATAATAGCGGCGCACGTTGTCCGGCAGCGCGATGTCGGCCTTGGCGTCGGTGCCGACCAGATCGGGCGACATCCGCAGGCCCCAGAATTCCGCCGAACCGAACACGTCGAACACTTTGGGGCAGCTATGGGTGGCGTTGCAGCGGTCGAGCAGGCTGCCCTTGCCCCGGCCGCGCGCGGTGTCGTCGTACGTGCCCCACCACAGCACCGCCTCGCTGCCCGGCTCGGTCGCACCCGCCGCACCGCCCGGCGCGGCGAAGCGGATATTCATCGCCAGCTGTCGTCCGGCGATCTGCGATTCTATTCCGTCCCAGACGATGTGCTTCGCCTCGTCCTGGTTGAAACCGAGAGCCGTGAAAGTGCGCAGGAAATTGCCGGACTGCGAGCCGCCTATGGCGATGGCGGCTTTGATCGTGCCCGCGATGGGATTGGCAAAACCGGCATCGTCATGGCTCGCGTTTTTGAAGAAAGCGTTGATGTCGCGGGTCGCGGCAAACCCGATGCCCAGCACAAGCGGGTCCTTGGCGGTATAGGCCAGCTCATAGAGATACGCGGGGTCGAACCCGTCCTTGAGGCACAGGCTATGCGGATCGGGCTTGCCCGGGAACGGCGTCGTCGTGCAATCGGCGAAGGCCCATTTGTTGCCCGCGATCGCAACAGGTTTGCCGCCCTGGGTCCGTTTGGTCAGGTGCGCCGTCTTCGTGTCCAGGCTGACCGGCTCCGGCCGGGGAGTGCCGATACCGATGCCACCCGTCATCGGCAGCGAATTCTGCCCGGGCGGCATGTTCACGAAGCTGGCAAGGGCAACGCCGGTGACGGGCATCATCTGATTGGGGTAAATCCCCGGCCCAAGCACGTCTGAATGGAGTGCCACAGGCACCTTGATGGTCTGGAGCCCAGCGCGCGGTGGGATATCGCCTTGCCAACCGCTGGTCAGGATGACGCTGCCGACTGTAGGGCCGCTTGCATCGGGCGTCCCGAAATAAACGGCGCCGCGATTGGGCACCTGATAGATCATGACGCCGCTGGCTTTGCTCATATCGATCGGCTTGGTCAGCGTGAAGGTCGCCGAATATTCGACTGGCCCACTCTGGTTGGGCTTCGCCAGCTTGATGTCGGTGATGATCCCGTTGAGCGGGTCGTCGCGGTCGAGCTCGCCGAATATATGGCCGGATATCACCTCATACTGGCCGGCTGCGCCGAAGGATTTGCCGTCGAAGGCGGGGGATTTCGTCTCCTCGACCACCACCTTGGTGATCCGGGCCTGGGCCGGAAGCGACAGCGCGCAGACGGCCAGCACCCCGGCCGCAAAACTTCTCACCCGCATTTCCCCCACTCCTGAATTCTTGTTGGACGCTCTGCCGGCCGATACTGTGCCGCCAATACAGTGTCCGGGGAAGAGCATCATGCTGGAGACACGACGGCTTGCAGCCTCATTCGGGGTTGAGGTGACGATGGACCTCGCCCGCCGCCCGGACGGCGCGGCGGAAACGGAACTGCGGGCGCTGATGACCGAACATGGCCTGCTCGTCTTCCGCGATCAGCGCCTGACCACAGACGCGCACCGCGAGGCCGTCGCCTGCTTCGGCCGGATCGCCTGCGGCGAGGACGGGCTCCCGAAGGAAATGTATGTCTCGAACCGCAGGCGCAGCGATGCGCCGGACGGCGAGCTGATCTTCCATTACGACTATGCCTACGACCGCAACCCGACCGAGTTCATCGGCCTCTACGGCCAGGAAATCGCCGAGGGCGCGACACCCACCCTGTTCGCCAGCTCGGCCGAAGTCCTGAACGCGCTTCCCGCCGATCTGAAGCAGCGGATCGGGGGCCTGGATGCCCTGCATGCCTGCTTCCTGGACCGCGGCGCGCCGGACGAGATCCGGGTGGCGATCGATGACGATGCCGTCCCGCGCGGGGAAACCGGCTGGGACGCGAAGGACTGGAAATGCAGCCATCCGCTGGTCTGGTGGAACAAGGCCGGGGTGCCGTCGCTGTTCGCCTGCATCCAGCACACGGTGCGGGTCCTGGGGCTACCTATCGCCGAAAGCGACGCACTGCTGGAGTCAGTGTTCGGCTATCTCTATGCACCGGCCAACGTCTATGAACATCGCTGGCGCGAGGGCGACCTGGTGATCTGGGACAACCGCACGGTCCAGCACTGCCGACCGACGCCGACCGAAGCGGCGCGCACGCTGCGCCGGTTCGAGGTTCTGGACGAGGATATCAACGACGCCTACCTGGCCATCGGCCGGGCCAACAAGTTTCTGTGAGTTTTACGTTCAAAATGGGGGAGAGTTTTCGATGCTGCTGAAAGACAAGGTCCTGATCATCACCGGCGTCGGGCCGGGCATGGGCCGCAAGATGGCGGTGATCGGCGCCGCCGAGGGTGCCAAGGTGGCGCTGGCCGCCCGCTCGGCCGACTATGTCGCCCAGGTGGTCGATGAGGTCCGCGCCGCCGGCGGCGATGCCATCGGCGTGCCCACCGACGTCGACAACATGGAGCAGTGCGAGGCCCTGACCAAGGCGACCCTCGACAAATGGGGCCGCGTCGACGGGCTGATCAACAGCGCCTACATGCACGGGCCGTTCGCCAGCTTCGACGACAGCACCATCGACGGCTGGCTGGGGATCATGAGCGTCACCTGCTTTGGCGCGCTGCGCATGATCAAGACCGTGCTGCCGGCGATGAAGGCCCGCAACGAGGGCTCGATCGTCAATGTCAGCAGCATGAGCAGCGTGCAGCCCTATCTGGGCGGCGCCGGCTATGCCACCGCCAAGGCCGGGCTGGAGGGCGCGACGCGCCAGCTGGCCAAGGAGCTGGGAGCCTTCAATATCCGTGTGAATTCGCCCCGCATGGGCCGGATGGACGGCGTGCCGTGGCACCAGGGCCGCGCCCAGATGGCCAAGATGTCGGGCCAGAGCGAGGCGGAGATCGATGCCGGCTTCGCCAAGCTGATCTCGCTGGGCAAACTGCCGCCGGACGATGACTGCGCCAAGTCGGTGCTGTTCTTCGTGTCGGACTATTCCCGGGTGATCACGGGCACGTCGATCGACATCAATGGCGGCGAGTACATGGGATAAGGATTTTGTAGCGTGGGCTTCGCTGTGCGCAGCCCACGCTACGATCTGCCTGTTGTTTGCACCGGGCATTCGAGGGTTCGATGGAACCAGTCGCTTTGGAGTTCCTGCATAACGGCAAAATCAATAGAAGCCGGTTTGCTTTATCGTTGTTTTCATCAATCGCCGCATACGTGCTGATAGTCGCCGCGTTCCCACCGGTCATGACTAACCTCGAATGGGCGGTCATGTTGTTTCTCGTCGGCGTTGTCTCTTTCGGTCAGATATTGTCTGCGCTCATGAGATGCCGCGATCTTGGCCGTCCAGGTTGGTTCTTGCTGGCTTGGTTCATCCCCGTAGTCGGGATGTTTTGGGTGCTCGGAGAACTCCTGTTCCGCCGGAGCAAAAGCTCAGTGCGGCAGGCTACAACATGACTTGTTCCTGTCGTTGCTGACATAGAATCGTAGGATGAGCACATCGACCCGCGTCAACAGCGGCGAGTACACGGGCTAGGAGGCCTGAGGACGATGGCGGACTTCGATCTCGTAATCCGGGGCGGATTGGTGGTGGACGGCGCCGGCGGCGCGCCGTTCGAGGGGGACATCGCGGTGGACGGCGGCAAGATCGCCGCCGTCGGCGCGGTATCCGGCTCCGGCCGCGAGGAGATCGATGCCCGCCATCGGATCGTGACGCCGGGCTTCCTGGACATCCATACCCATTACGATGGCCAGGTCACCTGGGGGCAGCGCATTCTGCCCTCCTCGGCGCACGGCGTCACGACGGCGGTGATGGGCAATTGCGGTATCGGCTTCGCCCCTTGCCGGGCGCATGACCGGGATCGGCTGGTCCGGCTGATGGAGGGCGTGGAGGACCTGCCCGGGGTGGTGCTGACCACCGGCCTGCCCTGGGACTGGGAGAGCTTTCCCGACTATCTGGACTTCGTCGGCGCGCGCCGCTTCGACCTCGATGTCGCGGCGCAGCTGCCCCATGCCGCCCTGCGCGTCTTCGCCATGGGCGAGCGGGCCGAGGCGCGGGAAAAGGCGACGGCCGAGGATTGCGCCGTGATGGCGAAGCTGGCCGGGCAGGCCATCGCCGCCGGCGCGCTGGGCTTCGCGACCTCGCGCACGATCAATCACCGCGCCAGCGACGGCACCCATGTGCCGACATTGGAGGCCGGCGAGGCGGAGCTGACCGAGATCGCCCTGGCGCTTAAGGCGGCGGGGCGCGGCGTGCTGCAGGTCATCTCCGATTTCGACGATATCGAAACCGATCTGGCCATGCTGCGCCGGGTCGCCGAACGGTCGGGCCGGCCGATGTCGGTGTCGCTGATGCAGTGGCATCACGTGCCCGACCGGTGGCGGCAGATCCTGGCCTGGATCGAGCAGTGCAACGCCGACGGAATCAAGATCAAGGGCCAGGTGGCAGGGCGGCCGATCGGGCTGCTGATGGGCTTCGAGTTCAGCGTAAACCCGTTCTGCACCACGCCGACCTTCCAGGCGCTGCTGAAGGAGCCGATCGAGCGGCGGCGCGCATTGCTGCGGCAGCCGGACATCCGCGCGCGCATTCTGGCCGAGGCGCCGCAGGGCGATAACGGCATGCCGATGGCCCGCAATTTCGCCGGCATGTACGCGCTGGGCGATCCACCGAACTACGAACCCACGCCGGGCACCGACCTGCAATCCCTGGCCGAACAGCGCGGCGTGACGGCGGCTGAGCTGGCCTATGACGCAATGCTGGAACATGGCGGCCAGGGCAACCTGATCTGCCCCAGCGTGAATTTCGCCGGCGCCTCGCTGGAGGCGGCGAGCGAGATGCTGCGCCACCCCGACACTGTCTATGGCCTGGGCGACGGCGGCGCGCATCTGGGCTTCCTGTGCGACGCCAGCCTGCCGACCTATATGCTGCAGCATTGGGCCCGCGACCGCACGCGCGGCCCGCGCATCGCGCTGGAATCCGTCGTGCGGGGCCTGACGTCCGACCTGGCCGCCGCCGTCGGGCTGCATGATCGCGGCACGATCCGCCCGGGCCTGAAGGCCGACATCAACGTCATCGATTTCGACCGCCTGACCTTGCATTCCCCGACCATGAGCTATGACCTGCCTGCCGGCGGCCGCCGCCTGGACCAGCAGGCCTCGGGCTACACCGCCACTATCGTCAGCGGCCAGATCGTGCGGCGTGACGACCAGCCCACCGGCGCGCTCCCGGGCAGGCTGGTGCGCGGGAGTCCGATGGCGGGATAAGAACAGGATCCTAAAGGGAGGATGTCGTGAGCAAACGCCTGGTTATTGTGGCATTCCTGGCCGCCAGCCTGATTCCGGCGCCCGGCTGGGCGGCATCCGACCCCGGCCATCCGTGGGATAAGGCGATCGCAGTCGTCCACGCTACAGAAGCCGACATTCCAAAGGGTGGCTTCCGGGCTATCCAGCCGCATGTGGCCGATCTCGAAGCGGCCCTTGCCGGCGCCAATCAGGCATATCAGGCGGAGGATACCGGCAGCGGCCCAATCTATCGCCTGACCGACGGGCCGCGCGAAAGCCTGCTGGCGATGCTGAAGGCAGCCGCCGACAGCAAGAAATCCGGCAGGAATGCCATCGCGGTGGAGAATCCATACCCGCGCGCGAGCTATTATCTGGGCGCCTACTACAATGAAATCGGCCAGCCGGCCGATGCCTTGCGCGTCCTGAACACCGGCTTGGCGTTGCCGACCGTCGAGGGCGCCAAAGCCGGTGAATTCCAGCCACTGCTCATCACGGAAAAAGCGGCCGCCTATGCCGGAATGAAGCGCTGGCAGGACGCGTTCAACACCTACAATGACGGCGCACAGATAAAGGGCCTCGACGCCAGAAACCTGGCCCGCATGCTGCGCGGACGCGGCGCCGCGCTGACGGAACTGGGGCGGCTGGACGAGGCCGAGAAATCCTATCGCGACTCCCTTGTTGCAGAGCCGAACAACCAGTTGGCGCAGCGGGAACTGGTCTATATTCAACGCCTGCGCTCCGGTGGCCCGGGACGGCCGGCGGGGCTGGTCACGCCGAACAAGCCGCCGGGCCAGCCGTAAGCGCCCCTTTTTGCGGTCGTCCCGTTCAATCTCTTTGCCGCTCAGGAGCGTATACGGGGCAGGATTTTTGCCTGAAATCCGTTTGTTGGTATCCGACAGAGGAGCACTTGGACCATGCCCGAGGAGCAGCCCGGCGATCGCGGCGACTACGGCTATGCTGGCCGGATCGCCGCTGAGAATCGCGACACGTCCTTCGGCGAACGGTTCCGGATGATCCGGGCCTCTCCAGAGCACAAGCGGCGCCAGTTGCTTGCACGCACGAGAGCATCCTGGATGGTTATCGCCGGATTATCCGCGCTCGCGATCTTCTATGCGCTGATCCTGGCGACCGGCTCCATCAAAAATCCGGATTCGGCTCAGATCGCCATCATTGCCCTGATCGCGCTGATGGGCCTCGCCGCCGGCTGGCAAATCGGAACCCGGCGCGCTTATGCGAAGCTGACCTCGGCCAAGCGCGGCTGAACGCCGGCAGCCATATCCATCGCCGCCAGGTACGAGAACACCATGCAGCTGCCGATCGGCGTGCCCGGGGCGGGATAATGCTCGCCGGAGGCGGCGGCCATGCTGTCGCCTGCCGCGTAGAGGCCGGGGATGACCGAGCCGTCGGGGCGCAGCACGCGGGAGCCGGCGTCGGTCTTGAGCCCGCCCTTGCTGCCCAGGTCGCCCAAGCCCACCTTGGCGGCGTAGAACGGGCCGGTGGCGAGCGGGATCAGGCAGGGGTTGGGGTCGCCCAAGGGCAAGTTCGTCGTGCCGCCCATCACCGCCGGCAGCTCGCGGGCGATATAGATGTCATAGGGTGTCTCGCCGCGATGAAAGTCGCCGTCCACGCCGGTTTCGCAGAAGCCGTTGAAGCGGTGGACTGTGCTCCCAAGCCCATCCGCCGAAACCCCGATCTTGCCCGCCAGATCGGCCAAGGTCTCGCCCTGGAACCACAGGCCGTCGCGCTCATAGTCCGCAAAATCGAGCACCGGCATGGAAATGGCGCATGAGGGCACCGAGGCCCCCAGCGACGCATCCCAGATCCACCAGGCCGGGACATGGCTGACGCCGGTGGCGTTGCCGGCGCGCATCTTGCGGCCGAAGCGGTCATAGGGGCCGGTCTCGTTGCCGAAACGCTCGCCGGCCGCATTGACGATGATGCCGCCATTGACTGCGGCGATGAAGGCGGAGCGGCCGTTGGGCTGGATCAGCCCGGGCATGAACCAGGCCTCGCTCATCAGGTCGGTCGCCGCCCCGATCGCCATGCCGGCGCGGATCGCCTGGCCCAGGCCGCCGGGCGCGCCGGCCGACCATTCGGCCGACCCGGCGACGCCGAATTCGTCGCGCATCGCCTGGTTACGCTCGAACCCGCCTGCCGCGAGCAGCACGCCCTTCCGCGCGTGGATACGGGCCGGACGCCCGTTACGGGTGACATTGGCCCCAACCACGCGCCCATCCTCGACGATCAGGCTTTCCAGCGCCGAGTTGAGCTCGTACCGCACCCCGGCATCGCGGCCGGCGAGCAGCAGCCGGCCGACCAGGGCGCGGCCGCCGCCGATCGGCTCAGGCTCTTCGTAGCCCATGATGTCGTGGCCCATCGACAGGCGCACCTTGCCCTGGAACTCAGCCAGCTCGGCCGAGGGGATCGGCATGGTCAGCACGTCGCGGCCGCGCGCATGGGCGGGCGGGCAGCCGATATCGCCGTAATAATCGGGGAAGGCGAACCAGAAGAAATTCAGGTGCGGGCTGCGTTCGAGATATTCCACCACGTTCGGCCCGTTGCGCACGAAGGCGCGCTGCAGGTCGCGCGGGGTGCGGTCGCCGACCACCGTCTGGAAATATTCGAGCGCGGTATCGTTCGTGTCGTCCAGCCCGTCGCGCCGCGACGCCTGGTTGCCGGGCAGCCAGACCGCGCCGCCGGAGTAGCAGGTGGTGCCGCCGAACCTGTCGGTGCTCTCGATCACCAGCGTGTCCAGCCCCTCCGACGCCGCGACATAGGCCCCGGTCAACGCGCCGCCGCCGGAGCCGGCGATGAGCGTGTCGCACTCGAAATCCCAGACCATCAGAACATCCCGTCGATGCGCTTCAGAACGTGCCGGCAGAACTTCGCCATATCCCCCGGATCGTCGAAGAAATTCGCCGGCTTGATCGCGATCAGGTCGCAGCCCTGGGCCACAAGCGTCGGCAGCTGCGCATCCAGGGTCGCATCGAAATCGGCCGGCCCGTCGTCCGGGAAGGACGGGACCAGCCAGCCGGCGATCTCCAACTCGTCGGCGCTGCGCCCTGCCGCGGTGAATTCCCGGTCCAGCAGCGCCTTGTCGTCCTCGCTCAAGCCGAAGCCCATGAACAGCCCGTCGGCATGGGCGACGATGCGCTTCACGAAGCTGGGCCTTAATTCCATGCCGCCGAACCAAAGCTTCAGGCGCTTGCGGTCGGGCTTGGGGGAGAAATAGGTGTTGGCGAACTGATAGAACTCGCCGTCATAGGCCGCGGGCGTGTCCTCCCACAGCACCTTCCAGATCGCCAGATGCTCGTCCAGCCGCCGCCCGCGCGTGGCGAAGTCGACCTGCATCGACTGGTATTCCTCGGTATGCCAGCTGACCGTGGGCATCACCGTGAAGCGGCCGTTCGAGATCAGGTCCATCGTCGCCAGGTCCTTGGCCAGGGTGATGGGGTGGCGCAGCGGCGCGATCAGCGCGGCGGAGATGATGCGGATGGTCGAGGTGGCACCGGCCATCGCCGCCAGCTTGATCAGCGGGCTGGGCCAGGGCGTCGCCGGGTCCTGCATGCCGGGCATCACGAACTGGCGCGGATTGTCCGGCCGGCCGAGCGACCCGGCGCTGGGCCCCATCACCACATGCTCGCTGACGAACAGGCCTTCGATGCCCTCGCCCTCGGCGATCTTGGCGAACTCGAGGTGCCGGTGCTCCTGATCCTCGGGCAGCAAGGTGAACAGCTCGCTCATGGCGAGCATCACCTTCGGCTTACGGTTGGTTCGGTTCATTCCATCCCCTGTCCGTCATTCCCGCGAAGGCGGGAATCCAGAGTCATTGTCCGCGCTGCCGCGCGTATTGGCTGGATTCCCGCCTGCGCGGGAATGACGATCCTTATTGTTGCGCCTCAGCGATCTCCGCCGCCCACACCGCATTGGCGTAGCCGGTATCGACCTCTTTCTCGAAGTGGGCGACCGATTGCGGGCGGACCTTGTCGCGGTCGGTATAGAACTGGTCGTACCAGGTGCGCAGGCGATAGACCGGGCCGTCGCTCTCGGTCACCAGCGGATTGTCGATGCGGGCCTTACGCTGCCAGATGCGGACATCCTGGAAGGTGGCGACCTTCAGCCCCTCGAAATTGACCATATGGCGGGCATGGTTCTCTTCCTCGGAGAGCCCGGCCTTCTTCTTGGTTAGCACACCCATGCCGAGGCGGAACTTGCCCGGTTCGATGGGCAGGATCGACAGGAACAGGACCGAATACAGCACCCCCACCTCGGGGAAGCGCCACCACAGATAGTCGACCGAATAGGCCGGGCCGTTCCAGGTCGATTCCGAGCGCAGGAAGCCGTCGATAGCCTCCGGATCGCCGTCGTAATGGCCGTCGCGGTCATAGGTCGGGGTCACGTCGTCGGACCCGCATTCCATGTATTGGGTGGCGACATGCTTGTCGAAAACGCATTTGAAATAGCCCGGCTGAGCGCCCTTGCGCTCGCCATGGACATAGAAGAAGTGCGGCATGTCGGCGAGATTGTCGATCAGCTCGCGCGGGTGGTTCTCGACGATGGCCTCGGTCCAGGCCCAGTCCGGGCTCCACTCGTCGCTATGGGCGCCGGCGATGGTCGGCAGCTCGACATCCGGCGGCAGGCCTTCGGGGTCGTTCCACACCACCAGGTGCTTGTTGACCTCCTTGGCGGGCCAGGCGCGGGTGCGGGCGCCCTGCGGGATCTTCTTCGAATAGGGCACCGAGACGCAGTAACCCTCGCCATTCCAGCGCCAGTCGTGGAAGGGGCAGGCCACGGTGTTGCCGATCACCCGTCCGTCCGACAGGTCGCCGCCCATATGCAGGCAGAAAGCGTTGAGCACGTTGAGGTTGCCGTCCTCGCCCTGGAAGACGACCAGCTTGGTGCCGAAGGCCTCTATCGCATGCGGCTTGCCGTCCTTGAACAGCGAGGCGGGGCCCAGGCAATGCCAGCCGCGGGCATAGCGCGTCGGGATCGGGCTCGATTCGATCTCGCGGACCGGCATCCGGTCGGTCATCGCAGTGTCAGGCATCTCGTCCTCCCCCTACCGTTCCAGATTACGGTACTAGCGGTTCCGTAATAGAAATTTCCATCGGATTGTTGTCAAGCATCATCGGGCGCCCAGACCGCGCAAAGCCGCGCGCAGCAGATCGGCCAGCGCATCCGGCGTCACCGCGCCTTGCGGAAACACCAGCCGCAGCAGCAGCGGCCCCCAGATCAGGTCCTGCGCCGTCTCCAGATCGAGATCGGCCGGCAGCACGCCGCGCGCCACCGCGCGCTCCAATATCTGCCGGGTCGGCGAGCGCCTGCGGGCGATCCAGGGATCGAATTCGGCGGCGAGGCCGGGATTGTGTGCCCGCTCCGCCGCCAGCGCGCCCAACGCCCCGCCCAGCGGCGTTTCCCGCAGCAGCCGGACGAATTGCTGGACGATATCGAGCAGGTCGGCCACCAGGTCGCCGCTGTCGGGCGGGCGCAGCGGCGGCGAACGGTCGAATGCCGCAAGCACCAGATGCTCCTTCGACGGCCAGCGCCGGTAGATCGTGGATTTGCTGGCCCGGGCGCGGGCCGCGATCTTGGCGGTGGTGAGGCCGCCATAGCCTTCCTCGGCCAGGATCAGCAGCGTCGCCTCCAGGATCGCATCCTCGGCCTGCTGGCTGCGCGGCCGGCCCGGCTGGCCCGCCCGGTCGGCGGGCGCATCCATCGCCTGGCCCTCGTCTAGTCTCTCGACAAACATCGCCGAAAACCCGCTTTCCCCGCTTGCTTGCAGCCGTGCCATCGCCATAGTGGCTCCGCCGAATTTAACCATGTATCGCCAGGCCAAGGGGAAAGTTTTATGCGCTACAAGCTTCACGGGCGTTCCGGTCTCCGCGTTTCCGAGCTGTGCCTGGGGGCGATGACCTTCGGTTCCAATTGGGGCTGGGGCGGCGATGACGGCGAGAGCCGGGCGATGTTCGACGCCTTCGCCGAGGCCGGCGGCAATTTCATCGACACCGCGCATGTCTATACCGAAGGCGCCAGCGAGCGGCTGGTGGGCGAGTTCATCGCCGCCGACCGCGACCATTTCGTCGTCGCCACCAAATACACCCCGTCGACCGGCACCGACATTTCGAAGGCCGGCAACAGCCGCAAGAACATGATGCGCTGCGTCGAGGAGAGCCTGTCCCGCCTGGGGACCGACCATATCGACCTCTATCTGCTGCACTTCTGGGACGGCACGACCCCGGTCGACGAGATCATGCGCGGGCTGGACGACCTCGTCTCGTCCGGCAAGGTGACCTATCTCGCCGTGTCGGACGTGCCGGCATGGCAGATCGCGCGCGCCAACATGCTGGCCGATCTGCGCGGCTGGTCATCCTTCATCGGCATGCAGGTGGAATACAGCCTGATCGAGCGCACGCCGGAGCGCGAGCTGTTCCCGATGGCGAAGGAGCTGGACATGGGCATGACCGCCTGGTCGCCGCTGGGCCAGGGCGTGCTGACCGGCAAGTTCCTCGGCAACGGCACCAGCGATGCGACCCGCATGCCGGCATCCTATGTCCAGCCGCGCCACAACGAGATCGCCCAGCTGGTGGTCGATATCGCCAGGGAATATGGCTGCTCACCCGCGCAGGTGGCGCTGGCGGCGATCCGGCAGCTGTCGAAATGGGGCGACATCATCCCGATCATCGCCGGCCGCAACGCGGCCCAGGTGAAGGATAATATCGGCTGCCTGAACGTGACCCTGGATGAGGGCCAGCTGAAGCGGCTGGACGAGGCCACCAGGATCGATCTCGGCTTTCCGCACAACATGCTGCAGGGCGATATCGTGCGGAACATGGGCTACGGCGGGATCGCGAATTACAACAATCTGGATAATCACCACCGGTAACGCGTTCCGCCCACTCACCGTCATGCCCGGGCTTGACCCGGGCATCCACGGGGTGCCGTTCGCCCTTAACTCTGAGGTCCGCGCAGGCGGAACCGCGTGGATGCCCGGATCAAGTCCGGGCATGACGGTAAGGGGTGGTGTTAGATCGAGACCAAAGCCGAACGATCGATTGAAGAAACCGACGTGAACCCGGTCAGCGCCATCGCCACCCGCATCTCCGCCTCGATGAGGCGGAGCATGTGGGCGACGCCGTCCTGGCCGCCGCCGGCAAGCGCATAGGCCCAGGCGCGGCCGAGCAGCACACCCTTGGCGCCCAGCGCCAGCATCCGCACGACATCCAGGCCGGAGCGGACGCCGCCGTCGGCCAGCACGGTCAGCCGATCCGCCACCGCGTCGGCGACCCTGGGCAAAGCGAGCGCGGTCGGCAGGGCGCCGTCGAGCTGGCGGCCGCCATGGTTGGAGACGATCAGCCCGTCGGCGCCGAGATCGGCGACCGACCGGGCGTCCTCCGCGTCGAGGATGCCCTTCAGGATCAGCGGCCCGTCCCAGTTGGCGCGGACCCATTCCAGATCCTTCCAGGTGACGGTCGGGTCGAAATTGGCCCGCATCCAGGCGAAGAAATCCTCCAGCCCGGTATTGCCCTTCAGCACCGGCGCGACATTGCCCAGCACGTGGGGCCGGCCCATCAATCCGACATCCCACGCCCAGCCCGGCCGCGCTGCGGCCTGGAAAAACCGGCGCAGCCCGCCCAGCGGTCCGGGCGCCCCGGCGAGACCCGAGCGCACGTCGCGATAGCGTGAGCCCGGCACCGGCATGTCGACCGTGAAGATCAGCGCCGAGCAGCCGGCCGCCTTGGCCGCCGCCAGCAGGTCGCGCATGAAGCCGCGGTCACGGATCATGTAGAGCTGGAACCAGAAGGGTTTCGTCACCCCGCGCCTCACCTCGGCCAGCGGGCAGGCCGAGACGGTGGACAGGCAGAAGGGAATCCCGGCCGCCTCGGCGGCCCGAGCCGCCTGGACCTCGCCCCGGCGTGCGGCAAGACCGGCGAGGCCGATCGGGGCCAGCGCGACGGGCAGGGCCAGTTTCTGGCCGAACAAAGTGGTCGAGAGATCCAGCGCCGAGACATCGCGCAGCACGCGCTGGCGCAGCGCGATCCTTTCCAGCTCGGCGACGTTGGCGCGGAGCGTCACCTCGGCATAGGAGCCGCCGTCGATATATTCGAACAGGAAATGCGGCAGGCGCCGGCGCGCCAGCGCGCGGTAATCCAGAACCGACGCGGCCTTCATCTTTTCTCCCGCTTTATCTTGTTGCTGCTTTATAGCAGTCGATCATGACCGTGAAGACCGCAGCCGAAGCCCTTGCCGCCCTGCACGATGCCGCCGACCCTGCGCGGGCAGCCGGCTCCATGCGGTATTTCAAGACGGGCCCCGGCGAGTACGGTGAGGGCGACCGGTTCATCGGCGTGACCACGCCGGAACAGCGCAGGCTGTCGCGCGAATACCGGGCGATGCCGCTCGCCGAGATCGAGATCCTGCTGGACAACCCGATCCACGAGGCGCGCAGCCTGGCACTCCAGATCCTGGTGCTGCGCTATGAGCGTGGCGACGAGGACGAACGGCAGCGTGTGTTCGACCTCTATCTGAAGAAGCTCGATCGGGTCGACAACTGGGATCTGGTCGATTGCTCGTCGGCCTATATCGTCGGGCCGCACCTCCTGAACCGCGGCCGCGCCCTGCTGGACGAACTCGCGGCCTCCCCGGTCATCTGGCGCCGGCGGGTGGCGGTGCTGGCGACCTGGCATTTCATCCGCAAGGGCGAGCTGGGCCCCACGCTGGCGCTGTGCGACCGGCTGATCCAAGACAGGCACGACCTGATGCACAAGGCCTGCGGCTGGATGCTGCGCGAGGCGATGAAGCGCGACCAACGCCTGGTCGAGGACTGGCTGATCGCCCGCACCCCCGGTATCGCCCGCACCACCTTGCGCTATGCCATCGAACGCCTGCCGCCGGAGCGGCGGGCCTGGTACTTGGCGCTTAGATAGCGGCCATCAAGTGAGATCGACGCGGAGCCGGCTGAGCCTGATCGTCTTGATCTCCCAATTGCCGTTCCGCTTCTCGTAGGTCTCGTGATAATGGCCGAAGCCGCGCATGGTCTTGTAGGGGACCGGCGCCCCCTCCTGCACCCACAGCAGGTCCTCCATCGCCCAGATGCCCCTGGCCGTCGTCGGCGAGACGATCTCGATCTCCGGCATGTGGCCGTGATGGGTGGTAACGATGTTCTGCAGGATCGGAGCGAGATTCTTCACATAGAGAGCAGCGCCATGGGTCAGCAGGCTCTCGTTCCGGGTGCCGGTCGAATCCCGGAAATCGCAGACCACGTCCGGCGCGAAGACGGCCTGCAATCCCGGCCAGTCTTTTTCGTCCATGCAGCGGAAATATCGCGCCTTCAGCGCCTTGATTTCCTCGATCGCGGCCAGCCGCTCAGTCACGTCCATCGTCATCCCCACAGCCGGTTGAATTTTACCCTAATCCAAGTTTTTCCCCGCACCGTATCCCTCGCGTAAGGACGTGGAATGGGTGGGCCTGCATACTGCCCGGGATAGTTTCCAATATCGATATCCCGGCACGAACGCATTGAGCGCACACATTTTTATGCCCGACGTGAAACATTATTTATAGACACACATCGCAAATGTATTTTATTGTCGCCGGGTCAGCAAAACTAAGACTGTGGTCCGTGCCACAGCGAAGTCGCGCAGACAGGACCGAACTCAATCTTCACTGCGCGGGGAAGAGAATGAGTCGACCGCGTGGCCGGTACTCACTGTCGCTGCTTTTGGGACTGTTGCTTGGCTTGTCTGGGGGGGCAAACGCCCAGACTATGTCTGCGACGGGGACCGCCGATGTTCATCTCGGCGTGGCGACTTGCGCCGGCGGCCCCTGCCATGGCGCCGCCTCCACCACCAAAAAGAACGGCGTTCTTCAGAACGAATACCTGACCTGGCAGGTGCACGATAAGCACGCCAAGGCCTATACCGTTCTGGAAGGCGACCTGGGCAAGCGGATCGGCGCCAATCTGGGCATCAAGCCGACCGAATCCAAGGAATGCCTGACCTGCCATGCCGACAACGTGCCGGCCGAGCAGCAGGGCGTGCAGTTCAAGCTGTCGGACGGTGTCGGCTGCGAGGTGTGCCATGGCGGCGCGCAGCGCTGGCTGGGCGACCATGTCACCGGCAAGATGAGCCATGCCGACCTGGTGAAGAACGAGGGCCTGTATCCCACCGACCGCCCGGCCGACCGCGCCAAACTGTGCCTGCAGTGCCATCTGGGCGACGAGACCCACTATATCACCCACCGGATCATGGGCGCGGGCCATCCCCGCCTGCCGTTCGAGCTGCAGACCTTCACCCAGATCCAGCCGGCGCATTTCGTCATCGACGACATCTACAAGAAGCGCAAGACCGTCTATCAGGGCGCGCAGTTCTGGGCCGTCGGCCAGGCCATGGCCCTGGAGAAGCTGGCCAAGAGCATCTCCGAGGACAAGCACCAGACCGGCGTGTTCCCCGAACTGGTCTATTTCGATTGCGACAGCTGCCATCACCCGACCAGCAGCCTGCGCTGGCAGAAGGGCTCCAACGGCCTCGGGCCGGGCATCCCGCACTTCAATGACGCCAACGCGATCATGCTGCGCGCCATCGCCGGCAAGGTGACGCCGGACCTGGCCAAGTCGCTGGACGCAGACGTCCGCGCGCTGCACCAGGCGCTGTCGGCCGGCGCGGGCAGCCCGAAGGAAGCCGCGAGCCGCCTCGCCTCGGTCGCGACCCAGATCGGCGATGCGCTGGCGACGCACCAGTTCACCAAGGCCGACATGCACGACATGGCGATGGCGGTGGTGGAGGCCAGCAGGAGGGGCGACACCAGCGATTATGCCGGGGCCGAGCAGGCGACGATGGCCTTCGCCTCGATCATCTACACGCTGAACGCCGAGGGCATGGTCGACGGCGGCCAGTACAACACGCTGAAAGCGGCGCTGAACCAGTGCTACGGAGCACTTCAGAAGGAGGATAGTTACGACCCGGTGAAGTTCGCCGCGGCCGCCCAGGCGGTCTCCAAAGTGATGCCGTGAGCGTGAGGCCGGCAATGCGGGCGAGCGCGCAATGACAGAGCATTATCAAGTCGCGATCATCGGGTCCGGTCCCGGCGGGCTGTCGGCGGCGATAACCGCCGCCGAGCAGGGTCTGTCGCATGTCCTGTTCGAGCGGACCGGCCATCTGGCCGACACGATCTACAAGTATCAGAAGGGCAAGAAGGTCATGGCGCATCCGATGCGCCTGCCGCTGCAAGGCAGCATGCCCTTCGACGAAGGCTTCCGCGAAGGCATACTGGCCGACTGGGATACCGCCGCCGCCAAATCCGGCGCCAATGTCAAGATGAACGCCGAGGTCACCAAGCTGACCGGGCAGCGCGGCGCCTTCCAGATCACCATCGGCAGCGGCGAGGTTTTCACCGCCGACGAGGTGATCATGGCGATCGGCCTGCAGGGCAACCTGCGCAAGGTGCCGGTGCCCGGTGCCGACCGGCCCTGGGTGCAGTACCAGCTGGACGATCCCGACGCCTATCAGAACGAGCGCATCGCCATCATCGGCGCCGGCGACGCCGGTATCGAGAACGCGGTCGCCCTGGCGTCGCACAACGAAGTCAGCATCATCAACCGCCAGCCCGATTTCGCCCGCGCCAAGCCCGGCAACGTCGCGCTGATCGAGAAGGCGATCCGGTCCGGCCAGATCCGCGCCTATGCCAATTCCGCCCCGGCGCGGATCGACGACAACGCCCTGGTGCTGGACACGGCCGAGGGCCAGGCGATCGTGCCGGTGGACCGGATCATCGCCCGCCTGGGCGCGGTGCCGCCGCGCAAGTTCCTGGAAGATGCCGGGATCGTGTTCCCGAGCAAGGACCCGGCCGCCGTGCCGGAGCTGACCGAGACCTACGAATGTAACGTCCCCGGCCTCTATATCATCGGCGCGCTGGCCGGCTTCACGCTGATCAAGCAGGCGGTCAACCAGGGCCATGAGATCATCCGCCGGATGGCCGGCGACCCGGTGCCGCCGGCCGACGAGGACCTGCTGAAGCAGCGGTTCGAGGGCGCCTTCCCCGGCGCGGCGGTCAACGACGTTCTGGCCTATCTGCGCGAGCATGTGCCGGTTCTGGCCGGCCTCACCATGCTGCAGCTGCGCGAGGTGATGCTGGAAAGCGCGATCCAGCGCTTCAAGAAGGGCGACACCGTGTTCCGGCGCGGCGACTATACCAATTCGCTGTGGAACATCGCCGAGGGCTCGGCCCTGGTCATGGTCAACGAGGCGCGGCCCGACCTGGCCGTGCATATCGGGGCGGCCGAGTTCTTCGGCGAGCTGGGCCTGATCTCGGGCCGGCGGCGCACCGCGACGGTTATCGCCGGCGACGAATCGGTGATGGTGGAGATTCCGCGCCGGTCGATGCGGCGCCTGCAGAATTCCGTCCAGGCGATCAAGGCCGAGCTGGACCGCGTCGCCATGCGGCGCATCATCCACACCGCGCTCGCCCGCGACCGGCCGATCAGCGAGATCGAGGACGTGATCGGCGGGGCCGAGCTGAAGCGTTACAAGGCGTACGAGACCATCGTCCAGGAAGGCGATCCGGTCGATGCGCTGTATATCCTGCGCACGGGTTCGGCGACCGTGTCGCGCGTCGATAACGGCCGCGAGGTGGCGCTCAACTATATCGCCGCCGGCAGCCTGTTCGGCGAACGCGGCCTGCTGGACGAGGATGCCCGCCGGGCGGCGACGATCCGCGCCACGGTGGCGTCGGAGGCGGTGCGCATCCCGGCCGAGATCGTGCGTGCCAGCATGGACCGCATGCCGGAGCTGCGCGACATCTTCGAATCGGCGGTGCAGAAGCAGCTGGACCAGACGGTGCACAGCGCGCTGGCCCGCGCCGGCCGGCCCGAGACGACGGGCGGCGAGGAGACGGCGATCGGCTCCTTCCTGGTCAATCAGGGCGTCGGCGAGGCGACCAACGCCTTCATCATCGACGAGGGCCTGTGCACGCGCTGCGGCAATTGCGAATCGGCCTGCGCCTCGACCCATGACGGCATCAGCCGGGTCAATCGCGACGCCGGACAGCGGGCGCTGTCGGTTCTGCTGCCGGTCGCCTGCCGCCATTGCGAGAATCCGCACTGCATGAGCGACTGCCCGGTCGACGCGATCACCCGCGCGCCCACCGGCGAGGTGTTCATCGACCAGATGACCTGCATCGGCTGCGCCAACTGCCACAATAACTGCCCGTACGGCGTGATCAACATGGTCGACCCGACCTCCGGCCATCTGGAGCCGCAGGGCTGGCTGGGCTGGCTGACCAATGCGGTGGGCATCACCAAGCCGAAGCACGTGCATCACGATCCGAACGCGCCGCACGTGACCAAGGCGGTGAAATGCGACCTGTGCAAGGACACCGGCGGCTCGCCGGCCTGCGTCGCCGCCTGCCCGACCGGCGCCGCCATCCGGGTCGCGCCGGAGACCTATATGTCGTGGCTTCGTGACGGGCGGGGGCGATCATAACCACGCAAACCGCCACCGAACCGACTTCGATCCACCGCTCCTTCCTGACCTGGCGCGGCGGCTATTTCGGCCTCGTCGCCCTTGCCGTGTCGGCTGTGGCGATCCTGTTCTATTGGATCCACCACCCCAGCGGCATCCCCAACGGCGGCTCGTGGCTGGGCTATACCTACGGCACGGTCGGCTTCGGCCTGATCGGCTGGCTGGGCTGGTTCGGCATCCGCCGCCGGCGCTATGGCGGGCAGGGCCCGCTGGAAGGCTGGCTGTCGGCCCATGTCTATCTGGGCCTGGCGCTGATCGTCGTCGCGACCCTGCATACCGGTTTCCGCTTTCACTGGAACCTCCACACGCTGGCCTTCGTGCTGATGGTGCTGGTGATCGCCAGCGGCGTGTTCGGCGCCTATGTCTTCCTGCGCTATCCGGCGCTGATGACCGCCAACCGCCAGGGCTCGACCCTGAAATCCATGTCGGCGGAGCTGGCTGCGCTGGACCAGGCCTGCCGCGACCTGGCGCTCAATTTCGACGACGAGACCGCGGCGCTGGTGGTCAAGGCGACCGAGGATTTCGGCGGCAAGTTCACCTGGGCCGAGGGGCTGTTCGGCAAGAGCGTGAACCCGCTGGAGGGCGCCACAGGCCAGGCGATCAAGCGGCTGCGCGACGAGGTGGGCGGCCCGGCCGGCGGGCCCGGCGCCTATGCGCCTGCCGAGGTGCTGCCGCTGGTGCAGAACCTGACCAAGCGCGCGACCATCATCGTCAAGATGCGGCGCGACTGGCGCTATCGGGCGCAGATGCTGCTGTGGCGCGCGGTGCATGTGCCGCTGACGATTGCCCTGCTGGTTGCGCTGACGATCCACGTCATCGCGGTCTTCTACTACCGGTAGCCCATGTCGACGCTCTTCCGCTTCATACCGCGCGTCGGCGCGTCGATCGATCCCAGGCTGGACCGGCTGGTCGCCGAGCCCGAGGTCACGGTCGGCCGCTCGCCCGATGCCGGGCTGCAGCTGAAGCGGGCCGGGCTGCGCTTCGTCCACGCGGTCATCCGGGAAGACGGGCAGTATCTGACGGTGGAGGCGCTGGCCGGCGCCACGCTGAAGAAAGATGGCGCCGACACGGCGCGGGTGACCTTGCGGCCCGGCGATACGGTGCGGATCGGGGCCTATCTGTTCGCCCTGCAGGAAGCCGACCCGATGGGCCTGGCCGACCATGTGGTGACCGTCACCGCCGCCGAGGAAGGCGCGTTCGACGAGGCCGCGCAGGCCAAGTCCTATATGGGCCTGTTCGATGTGCAGCTGCCGAACATCCGGCTCTACGGCTTCGTGCTGTCGATCGTCGTCTTCGCCCTGTTCCTTGTCGTGCCGGTGATCTTCGGTTCGACCAAGCTCTCATCGAGCTGGACCACCAAGGAAGGGCGGACGGAGCAGGCGCTCAGCGTCCGCAGCAACATGTTCCAGTCGGCCATCGCCTGGAATGTCGGCGAGATTTCCAGCGCCCACAAGGCGTTCGGCACCAACTGCAAGAGCTGCCATGAGAGCCCGTTCATTCCGGTGCGCTCCAGCTCGTGCCTGGCCTGCCATTCCGGCATCGGCCAGCATGCCGACCCGCATATCGCCCCCAATGTCGACCTGACCAAGGAACGCTGCGAATCCTGCCATCACGAGCATAAGGGGCAGACGCTGGCGACCAAGGACGACCAGTCGGACTGCGCCTCGTGCCACCGCGCCATCAAGGACAGCGCGCCGCAGACCAAGCTGCGCGACGTCGCCGATTTCGGCAGCCACCCCGACTTCAGGGTGTCGCTGGTTCAGGATCCGGCGAAGATGACGTTCGCCCGCTTCGACCTGGACGACAAGGCCGCGGTCGATAACAGCCACATCAAGTTCACCCACAAGACCCACCTGAAGCTGGACAAGGTCAAGGAAAAGGCGGCCAAGGCCGGCGAGACGACCTGCGCCACCTGCCATCAGGCCGCGCCCGGCGGGATGATCTTCAAGCGGGTCAATTACGAGCGGGACTGCGCCGAGTGCCACCTGCTGCAGTTCGAGCCGCTGCATCCGGAGTGGCGCCTGCCGCACGGCCATGCCGAGGATGTCGCCAACCGCCTGCGCGGCTATTATTCCGAGGCGGCGCTGCGCAACGAGACCTTCCCGACGCCGCGCAGCGACATCTTCGAAAAGCCCGGCAAGGAATTGCCGCCGCCCGACCCGACCGGCAAGGAAATGGTGTCGGCCCAGACCGCCAACGCGATGATGTCG
>Ga0207694_10000844_pt1 | contig 27280 bp, 18 predicted proteins | sample KBSC34metaG_FD_184353 | JGI IMG/M metagenome (GOLD analysis project Ga0207694, IMG submission 184353) | Corn rhizosphere microbial communities from Kellogg Biological Station, Michigan, USA - KBS C3-4 metaG (SPAdes) (version 2) | ecosystem: Host-associated > Plants > Roots > Rhizosphere > Soil... | reverse complement strand
CGCGACTTCGGCCGATCGGCGTACTTGCCCGACGCCAGCTTGGGGGCGGCGGCGATGCGCGCGGCGAAGTTGCGATCAAGGAAATAGCGCAGCTTGCGCGCTCGGATCGGCGCGAGCCCGGAGACAAGCACGAGTTCCTCGTCGGGCGAAAGCTGCATCACCTCACCCGGCGTCAGGAGCTGGCGGGCGGTCTCCTGGCGGCTGACCATGACGTGCGCGAGCCAGGGGGCAAGCCGGTGCCCGGCATAGTTGCGCATGGCGCGTTGCTCGGTCGCCGTGCCGAGCGCGTCGGAAATGCGCTTGGCGGTGCGTTCGTCGTTGGTCGCGAAGGCGACGCGGACATGGCAATTGTCGAGAATGGCGTTGTGGTCGCCGTAAGCCTTTTCGATCTGGTTCAGGCTCTGCGCGATCAGGAAGGCGCGGATGCCGTAGCCGGCCATGAAGGCAAGGCTGGTCTCGAAGAAATCGAGGCGCCCCAATGCCGGGAACTCGTCGAGCATCATCAGGAGCTGGTGCCGGCGCGAGGATGTTCCGGGCTGGTCGAGTCGCTCGGTCAGGCGGCGGCCGATCTGGTTGAGCACGAGCCGGATCAGCGGCTTGGTGCGGCTGATGTCCGAGGGCGGGATGACGAGATAGAGCGACAAGGGACGCTCGGCCTCGATCAGGTCGGCGATCCGCCAGTCGCACCGCGACGTGACCTCGGCAACGGTCGGATCGCGATAGAGGCCGAGGAAGGACATGGCGGTCGACAGGACGCCCGAGCGCTCGTTCTCGCTTTTGTTGAGCAGTTCGCGCGCGGCGGAGGCGACGACGGGATGGACTCTGGGGTTTTTGTCGTCGCCGAGATGATTGGTGGTCATCATCCGGCGGAGCGTGGCGACGAAGCTGCGCTGCGGATCGGACAGGAAGGTCGCGACCCGCGCGAGCGTCTTCTCCTCCTCGGCGTAGAGGATATGGAGGATCGCGCCGACCAGCAGCGAATGGCTGGTTTTCTCCCAATGGTTGCGGCGTTCGAGCGCGCCCTCGGGATCGACCAGGATGTCGGCGATGTTCTGGACGTCGCGCACTTCGTCGATGCCACGCCGGACCTCGAGCAGCGGATTGTAATGCGCTGACGCGGCATCGGTCGGGTTGAACAGCAGGCAGTGCGAGAACCGCGCACGCCAGCCGGCGGTCAGCGTCCAGTTCTCGCCTTTGATATCGTGGACGACGGTTGAACCGGTCCAGGACAGCAAGGTCGGGACGACAAGGCCCACGCCCTTGCCCGAGCGGGTTGGCGCGAACGCCATGATGTGCTCGGGGCCGTCATGGCGCAGATAGCGGGCACCGAGCGTGCCGAGCATGACGCCAGCGTCGCGATGCAGCCCGGCGCGCTCGATCTCGCGGGGGCTTGCCCAGCGCGCCGAACCGTAGGTGGTGACATTGCTCGATTGGCGCGCGCGCCACAGCGAGCCGAAGATCGCCGCCGCGCAGCCGACGAAACCGCTGGCGCCGGCGAGCATGCCCGCCTTATCGAAGACGATGGGGGCATAGGCATCATAGTGATACCACCAGCCGAACAGCGCCCAGGGATGATAGACCGGCACGCTTCCGAGCCGGAACCACGGCAGGCCAAGCTCGGGCTGGTAGGCGAGCATCGCAGCCGCCCACTGCGTCGCGATCCACACCCCTGCGATCACGATCGCGAAAACGACGAGGATCTGGCCGATGAGCAATTTGGTGGGTGTCACGTCGAGGCTCCCGCCCGCCGGACAGGATCGGCTCGGGCGGATTCAGACTCGGCGACAGGGTCGAATAACGGAACGGCGCTGATGGGCGCAGAAAGGCTTGCGTCGGTCTGCTTTGGCCGAAAGGCGGAACCGGAACCTATCCGGCGGGCCTCGTCCGCCGGTTAGAGTCCGGCGTTTGTCCGGAGCGTTTCGATGCGTTCGAGCGAAACGGCCTCGATCATGTCGCGAAGCGTGCGAATGGACTGCGCCAGAGCATCGAGATCTTCGTTGCCGATCTCGAAGCTCGCCGAATAGCGGGCCTCGACATAGGCGCGCTTCAGCAGCTCGAAGCGGCGGCGGTCAATCCGGGTGGCGCGCGGCCATGCTTCGATCAGCCGTGCCTCGCTGTCCTCGGCAAGCGACCGCAGGAATTTGATGTTGTGGGAGCGAGGAAAGTAGAGGGTCCGGACGAGCAGGAAGCAGATGTAGGCCCGCTCCGTCGCCTGATGGAGTGAGAATGCCGCCTCTTTGCGCCACCCGAGATCGTCGATCCCTTTCAGCGCCTGTTCTTTTGCTGTGGCCAACGCCCGATCAGTACTCGGTAGCCATTCTGTCAGATATTTGCCTGCCATATCGTAGGCATCCGCAGCGGTCAGCGGTTGGGGCGTGGCAAGCGCACTTCCAGGCAATTCGTAGAGAACGATTCCGTCGCGCGCGATATCGACCCAGAAATATTCGCCGCGGCTCAGCGCCTGATTCACCTCCTGCAGCGTATGAACGATGATGTTCACCGGCCGCCCGATCGCCGTATCGCGCAGAATCTTGTCCTCGGCGACGTACCAGTAGTCGGCAATGTCGGTAAGATCGGGATGGCTGACGATGATCAACAGGTCGTAGTCGGACTGGTAGCCATTCTCGGGTTCGTCGACCCAATCGTCACGCGCATAGCTGCCGAACAGGATGACCTTGAGGATGCGGCCATTCTTCTTCCACGGCTGGTTCGCGCGCGCGGTTGCCTCGGCGAACTCGCCCATCAGCAAATGCTTCACCCGTTCCAGTTCGCCTTGCTGGACCGAGGGCAGATGATCAACATCAGAGCGCACGGCGGTGATTCTTGCGAGAGACCAGGCGCTTGGCAAGCCTTGACCGCGCGCATGGGCGCGCCGATGGTCCCGCCTCACGCACGAGCGCGGCCTCGTAGATATCGAACTCGCCAGCGCATCACCCGCCGCCTTCCTTATTTAAGCCCGCTTGCCTTGGCGAACTGACAAATTAACTGAATCGCGGCTCGCTTAAACAACGTGACCGATCCCTCGCGCAGAAATGACAGATCTGTCCCCAGCTTCTGTCATGCTGCCGCCAATGTCCGGGCAAGCGCAGCCGCCTCATCGCGCATGCGGTTTGCGCCATCCGCTGCCAGCAACCGCTCGTCCTCTGTAGGATCGCCGAGGAATCGGAACCCGTCGATCACTGCGCGCTTCAGCGCATTGATGTCGGGTGCCTGATCCCTGCGCAACAGGTTGCGCAGATCATCGACATCATAATCGCCGTGCTCGATGCGGTTGCAAAGGCGCGCGTAGTCAAGACCCTCGCCGCCGCCGTTCCATAGCTTCAACGTCGCCAAACCACGAATGCGCTCGCGGGCGAGCGGCCGTTTGGCGATCTCCGCGAGGTCATGGAGATCGCGGATCTTCGATCGCTGGCTCGCGGCGCGGATCTTTTCGGCAATGATTTCCTCCATCTCAAGGCTGGGAATCGCGGCCGGCGCGAACGGCAGCAAGCGAAAATAGTCCTGCTCGAGCTGGGGAAGATCGACGATCGGGAGGATCGGCGTCTCGCGTGTGCTGATTTGGAGCTTGATCTTGACGCCGCGCGCATTGTCGGCGTGTGCGCAGACCGGGTTGGCCGCGCAGCCCTCTTCGGTCAGATACCAGTCCTTGTCGCGGTCGAAGCGGAAGTCCAGACCATGATAGGGTTGGTCGAGCGCACCGAGCATCATCAGCATGAGATCGTCCAGCGGCAAGTCGGTGCGCTGCGTGAAATCGAGATCGGTCGAGAGCCGGCCGCGCGGACCGAACACCATCTTGCGCAGCATGGTCCCGCCCTTGAAGGCGAGATGCTGGGTCAATCCGTGCTCGTGGAAGAGTTGCAGTAGCAGGGTCAGGATGACGTCGATCTCGACCTTCGAAATATCTCGCGCGCCGGTCCGACCGGCGACCTGACGGAGCTGTTGGGTGCTTAGCATCAGTGTGGCCGGACACGCTTGGGGACATCGGCGAGCAGTTCCGATTGCGGCACATGGACGAACAGGCCCCAGTCGGAGATATAGCCGACATCGCCATCGTTACGGTCCTTGCGCCCAAGCGTCGTGCGCGCGGTTGGACGGATATGACGGCGTAGCTGGCCGCGCTGCTCGGCCGTGATCGGCCAGCCCACCAGGTCCATCAGATATCCCAGTCGCTGCAGCAGGGCGCTCGATTTCATCGCCATCGCGGCCGCAATGACATCGGCGGCATCGACCTCGCTCGATGCGCCGAACAGGATGCGCGCAAGTTCGCTGGGGCCGCCGCAGAGTTCGGGCCGATCGACGCAATCGGCGACGGTCTTTGCCGGATTGGACAGCGTGACGCTGCGATCGTACAGCGTGAAGCGCTGGAACCCGAAGAACTTGCGTGACGTGACCATCACGAACCGGACCTCGCTACCCTCAAGAATGCGGGGCGCAACCTGCCGGGTCGTCGCGACGGTCACGGCCATTGGCCTTTGCGTGGTAAAGCCATGAAAGGAGGCAGCCGACCACCAACCGACATAGGAGGGTTCGATTACCGCGGAAGCGAGGGCGAGGACATTATTCTCGCCAAGGGGTTCGGGGCCGTGCTCGGGTGGGAGGAGCAGGTATCGACCGGGAATTAGCCGCGTAATCCAGCCCTTGCGCAACAGGCCCTGGATCACGCTGCGGGCCGTCGTCTCCGAGCCCAGGCGTTCGATGATCTCCGATGCGGTGACGACTTCCTGGCCTTCCTCGCGCAGTGCGAGGACCAGCTTCGCCTCTTGAGGCCCCAGGGTACGAAGATTGGTTTTCATGGCGCGTTGCGCGTGTCGCCCTCAACTCGGCATAGGTTTCACAAGATTGTTTTTTATAGAGTGTTGCGCGCGTTACCGTCAATGCTCTATAGAAAACAATCGGCGACTGCAACGCAGGATGGCAATCTACCGCAGAGCATCAGGCACAGCGCTTCGACTCGCGCGTAAGCCGATCTCTCTGTCCGACTGTCCACGGTCCTGTTAACCGGTTGTATCGCAAGATCAGCGCGATAGGGGGCTATGGCTGAACAATGAATGTTTTCGATCTCGATGCCGATCTAATCGCCCGCTACGAATCCTTTGCTCGATCGTTCACCGATGTCCGCGCTCCGGATCTGAAGACCCAGATAGACGCTATCTACGATCGTGGGCAATTCTGGCCCGAACCGCTGATCGGGCTCAATCCACACTACAAGCGTGGCGAAAATGTCTTAGCACTGGCAGCAGCAGGGTCGGTTGATCCGACGCTCCCACAGGTGTTCGCAGTCGGAGCGCAGCGTACACCGATCGATCTGCACCGGCACCAGGAACAGGCGCTAGCGAAAGCGCAGCAGGGCAGGAACTACATCGTCACCACCGGCACGGGCTCGGGGAAGTCGCTATGTTTCTTTGTCCCGATCGTGGACCGGATCCTCAAGGCGAAGCGCGTCGGCGAGGAGCCGCGGACGCGGGCGATTGTCATCTATCCGATGAACGCCCTCGCCAATTCGCAACGAGAGGAGCTGGACAAATTCATCGAGAGCAGCGGGCTTCCCGTCCATCAGCGGCCGACATACGCCCGCTACACGGGGCAGGAAAATGACGGTGAGCGGCAGCGGGTAGCGGCCAACCCGCCTGATATCCTCCTGACGAACTTCATGATGCTCGAATTGCTGATGACGCGGCAGGATTCGCTTGATCGCCAAGTGATCAACAACATGGCGGGCCTAGAATTCCTGGTCCTCGACGAGTTGCATACATATCGTGGCCGGCAGGGGGCCGACGTGGCGATGTTGGTGCGCCGCGTACGCGAGCGCGTGGGATCGCCCGCAATGTTGTGCATCGGCACCTCGGCGACGATGGCCTCCGGTGATGAAGACGCCGGTCGCCGTGCGGTGGCTGCGGTAGGCACGACGCTGTTTGGTAGCGCGGTATCGCCGGACGACGTGATCACCGAAAGCCTTGAGCGGTGCACTGTCATTGCAAGCGGAGACGCGGCCTTCGCCGTCAAGCTTGCGGCAGCGATCGTGCAGCCCGAGCAACCTATGACGGTCGAGGCGTTCCGCCACGATCCGCTGGCCGTCTGGATCGAACTCGAAATTGGGTTGGACGCTGGCGAGACGCTGCGCCGGCGAACGCCGATGACGCTTACTGCAGCGGCGGAAAAGTTGGCTGTGCAAACGGGTGTGCCGGTCGAGGCTTGCCGGGAGGCTCTCTCTCGGCGGCTTGTCGCCATGAATGAATGCGTGGACGCGCGTGGTCAGGCGTTCATGGCTTTCAAGTTGCACCGATTCCTGTCGGGTGCGGGCCACGCGCACGCTACACTCGAACCCGCCGGGATACGCAACGTTCAGCTCGCCGCCGAGAAGTTCGATCGCGCAAAGCCAGAGGCGCGGCTCTATCCGCTATTCTTCTGTCGCGAATGCGGACAAGAGGTTCATGGTGTGTCGATCGAGCGCACTGGCGCTGTTATTGCGCGCTCGATCGACCTCACTCCCCGCGACGAACCTGATGAGGACGGCACGCAACACGGCTTTTTGGTGCCGGATGCGGCAGGCGATTTGGCGTTCGCGGGCGATGTCGACGACTATCCCGACGATTGGATCGAGGAAGCGAAATCCGGACGACGGCTCAAGGGCAGCCATCGTGGTAAGCACGAGGGCCGTCATATGGTCCTGGCGCCCGACGGGACCGAGGCGACGGTGGGTGTCAGGGCTTGGTTCTTCCCGGGCAAGTTCCGGTTCTGCCCGCATTGCCGGCATCAGCCAGCGCCGCAGGCCCGCGACATCAACAAGTTGGCTAGTCTGTCAGCCGAGGGCAGAAGTTCGGCAACCACGCTCATCACCACAACGGCGCTCGACTGGATGGAGCGCTCGAGTACGCCCCCCGCACATCATCGTCGCAAACTGCTGGGCTTCACCGACAATCGACAGGATGCGGCGCTTCAAGCGGGGCACTTTAACGATTTCATCTTTGTCACTCTATTGCGCGCCGCAATGCTGCGTGCGGTGCGCCGGGCCGGTGCCGAAGGACTTAGCCACGAGCAGTTTGGCGACGCGCTACGCCAGGCGCTTGGGTTTGATCCCGAGAACCGAAGCCGACGGCAAGAATGGATGATCGACGCCGAGCCGCGCGGTTTCCAGGCGCTCGACGATGCGAAGCGCGCGATCAACCAAGTGCTTGCGCATCGCCTATGGAACGACCTGAGACGCGGCTGGCGCTACACCAACCCGAATTTAGATCAGCTAGCGTTGATCGATGTGCGGTATCCCGGTGTGCCGATGCTCGCCAGCGATGACGCGATATTCGCGGAGAGTCCACTTCTGGCGGCCGCCTCCGCGGAAACGCGCGAGGCGCTGCTACGCTGCTTGCTGGATACGATGCGACAGGGGCTGGCGATCAGCGTCGACGCGCTTGACGCGGTGGGGCTTGAGCAGATCGCAGAGCGCTCGCGTACTGTGCTGAAAGCGCCATGGTCAATCGGGCGCGAGGAGCAGGACCGCGATCTTGCGCGGCAAGGATTGCTGGTGATCGCCCCACCAGCTCGGAACGAGTCGCGTGCCGTTGATGATGCCGCGACTATCCGCGCGACTGCTCGTAGCGGGCTAGCGCGGACACTCGTTAAGACGTTGGGCCGGGACGTGCCCATGAAGGATCGGGAGCCGCTGATCGAGGTTCTACTGACCACGGCTGAGCAGCACCAAATTGTCCGCCGTTTTAATGCCGGCGGAATAACGGGTTGGCGCCTCGCGCCCAACGCCATCCGACTATACGCAGGCACCGGTATCGCGCGGCCAGGTCAGGACAACCGGTTCTTCTCTGGGCTCTATGCTGATGTCGCTGAACGGCTGGGGGAGCCGGGCCAACTCCCCTTCGCCTTCGAGGCTCGCGAGCATACAGCCCAAGTCGACAGCACAGTCCGCCAGTGGCGTGAGGACCGCTTTCGCTATGAGGGAGCCGATAAAGAGCGCCTTGTCGCGGCGGCGGCCGAGATGCAGGGTCGGGAACGCACCGATTTCCTACCGCTGATGTTCTGTTCGCCGACTATGGAGTTGGGCGTCGATATCTCCCAGCTCAACGTGGTCTATCTTCGCAATGCCCCGCCGACTCCGGCAAACTACGCACAACGCGCGGGCCGTGCCGGGCGCAGCGGCCAGGCGGCGCTAGTCGTGACATATTGCGCGGCACAGAGCCCGCACGATCAATATTATTTTGAGCGTCGAGTGGAACTCGTCGCCGGGATCGTCCGCGCGCCTGCGATCGACCTCGTGAACCCCGATCTACTCGCGGCCCATATCCATGCCGAGTGGCTCGCGGCGGCGGAACAGGGTCTGGGCAAGTCTATTCCTGACAACCTTGACATGGAAGCAGACGGCCTACCCGTCTGCGACCGGCTGATCGACGCCTTCGCGCGAGCGAATGCCGACATTGAGGCGCGGGGGCGCGCGCTTCGCATCGTGCGATCGGCCTTGCCGACCGAGGGAATGAACGATGTCGGTGATCCCGAGATATTTGTGGCAGATAGCTGGAGCGATGCGGAGACCCGGTTCGGCGCAGCGTTTGGGCGCTGGCGAACGCTGTATAATTCAGCGCACGAGGAGCGCGAGGCGGCTGCTGCCATTGGGCGACGGACTGGCCTGTCGGCGGCCGACCGGGCCGACGCGCGCCGTCGCTATGACGCAGCCGATCGGCAGGTGCAGCTACTGGAAACAGGCACGTCGTCATCGGGTTCGGATTTCTACTCCTACCGCTATCTTGCGACCGAAGGATTCCTACCGGGATACAATTTCCCAAGGCTGCCGCTCTACGCATTCATCGACGCGGAGAAATCCTCCACCGTACTCCAGCGCCCCCGCTTCTTGGCGATCGCGGAGTTCGGGCCGAACAGCCTCGTCTATCACGAAGGCAAGGCGTATCGTTGCAACCGCGCCAAGCTGCCCGCCGGGTCGCGGGGTGAAAGTGGACTGCTGGGCACGCGGACGCTGAACTGCTGTCAGTCGTGTGGTGCTGCGCACGAGGAAGAGACGTTGGAGCAATGCGTTGTCTGCGGCGCTGGACTGACGACCGAGGGGAGAATCTCCGACCTGTTCCGGATCGACAATGTTGATGCTGTACCGGGAGCTCGGATCACCGCCAATGACGAGGATCGTCAGCGCCGCGGATTCGAGATACGCACGATCTTCCAATGGCAGGGCAACGGACAGCAGACTCTAATATTGGAGGCTGATGGCGCTGAGTTGCTGACGCTTCGCTATGGTCCGCGCACTGCCTTGTCACGCGTCAATCTCGGCTTACGAAGGCGCGCCGCCAAGGAAGTCCATGGCTTCGATATCGACACGATCACCGGACGCTGGCTGAAAAACGAAGCCAAAGGCGAGGACGAGGGCGCCGATCCGAAGGGTGCCAGGCGCCAGATGATTGTCCCGGTCGTCGAGGATACAAAGAATGCTCTGCTCGTGCAGTTCGCCCCCGCGCTGGCGCTCAACGAGCGGCAGATGGCGACCATGCAGCATGCGCTGGTGCGCGCGATCGAAGCCGAGCACGTGTTGGAAGCCGGCGAGTTGCTCGGCGAGCCGCTGCCGACGCGCGATACACGGCACGCAATCCTGCTCTACGAGGCGTCCGAAGGTGGAGCGGGCGTACTCAAGCGGTTGATGGACGGCGCCGATCGCTGGCGAACTCTGGCGACCACCGCGCTCAGCCTGATGCACTTGGAGCGATCCTGCGAGGACGGCGGCAACACGCTGGCCGATCGCCCTGACGCCTGTGTCGATGGGTGCTATCGCTGCCTCCTCTCCTATTACAATCAGCCTGACCATGAGCTGATCGCGCGGCGCGATGAAGGTGTCCGCGCCCTGCTCGACGCGCTGTCCCGGTGCATGGAACCAGCAGACGGAACGCCGCACGGTGGAGATGCGTGGCTCGCCGCACTAGCGAAATGGGATGCACCAATGCCGGTGACCGAGAGGATTGCCGGCGCCAGATATCCTTTGTGCTGGCCCAGCCTAATGGCGATGGCCATTGCCGGGCCGGCTGATCCTGCGCTGATCGCGCGGTGCGCCGAGCTTGACCGCGATTTGATAGAACTGCCCGAAAAGCCCGGTGCGACTATGCCGCCGACGCTGGCCCGAGCGCTTGGAGTATCCGCGTGATCCCTTCCCAGTTGCAGACCGGCGATCTGGTCGCAGCCCGCGGACGCGAATGGATCGTGCTCGGCAAGCCGGATGACAATCTCCTGCGCGTGCGCCCGTTGTCGGGGTCAGAGGAAGACGCAATCGTGATCGCCCCGGCTCTGGAGGCTACGCCGGTAACCAGCGCCTCGTTTGACCAGCCAACCCCCGACCAGCTCGACACTCAGGATGCCGCCCGGCTACTGGCCGATGCGCTGCGCCTTTCGCTCAGACGTGGGGCGGGACCGTTTCGCAGTGCCGCGCATCTCGGTGTCGAACCGCGCGCCTATCAGCTCGTACCGCTACTGATGGCACTCAGGCTGGAGGTGAAGCGGCTGCTGATCGCCGATGACGTCGGCATCGGCAAGACGATCGAAGCGGGAATGATTTTGCGCGAGCTACTCGATCGCGCCGAGGTAGATCGCTTCACCGTGCTGTGCCCTCCGCATCTCGTCGACCAATGGATCGGGGAGCTGGCTGAGAAGTTCGATATCGACGCGGTCGCCGTCACCTCTGCGCGTGCACGGTCGCTTGAGCGCGGCCTCGCGCTGTCCGACAGCATCTTCACCGCCTATCCTTATACCGTCGTCAGCCTCGACTACATCAAGGCGGAAGGCCGCCGCGATGAATTCGCACGTGCCTGTCCGGATTTCGTCATCGTCGACGAGGCACATGCGTGCGTCGGCGGCAGTGAGAAGGGTACGCAGCAGCGCTACGCGCTGCTTGAACGGTTGGCGGAAAACGAGGGACGGCACCTACTGTTGCTCACCGCGACGCCCCACAGCGGCAATCAGGACGCCTACGCTCGGCTTCTCAGCTTGCTCCATCCAGACTTAGCGAGTGGCCCGGATTCACCGGATCGCAACGCCGTTGAGCGCTATCGCCGCCGTCTGGTCCAGCATTTCGTACAGCGCCGTCGGCCTGATATCGACGGGCTGTGGGGGGATGTCCGCGCCTTCGCCAAGCCCTTGGCGGCCGATGCACCGTACACGCTCACTGGCGATTTCCTGACGTTTCAGGAAGACGTGCTCGACTACTGCGTCGACATCGCGATCCGAGCCGATGGTGAGCGCGCGCGGCGTCTCGCTTTCTGGGGGACTCTCGCCTTGATGCGCTGCGTCGGATCGTCGCCAGCCGCAGCTGCCAGCGCTCTCCGCAACCGGCTGGATGGAATGGCGGAGGAAGAAGCGCTGGAACCAATTCTGTTCGATGCGGCCGAAGGCGTTCTGTCGGATAGCGACGTCGAGCCTGCAACGGCAATTGATGGCGAAGAGCTGGTCGCTCTCGAATCGCTGATTGCCGCCGCCGATAGGTTGGTCGCGCGGCCTAGCGATGACCCAAAAGTGCGCGAGCTGATCCGTCAGCTGAAGGTGCTGATCGACAGGGGCGCGCGGCCGGTGGTGTTCTGCCGCTTCATCAAAACCGCCGAGGCGGTGGGCGCTGCACTGTCCGCCGCATTCAGAAAACACACGGTGGACGTTGTCACCGGCCGCCTCACTCCCGACGAGCGGCGCGCACGGATCGACGCGATGGAGGACCATCCGGAACGGATCCTGGTTGCGACCGACTGCCTGTCGGAAGGCATCAACCTTCAAAACCTGTTCAACGCTGTGGTCCACTATGATCTTAACTGGAACCCGACCCGCCACCAGCAGCGCGAGGGACGCGTTGACCGATTTGGGCAGCGCGCGGAGAACGTGTTTTCAGTGATGATGTTTGGCGCCAATTCCGCGATCGACGGCGCAGTGATCGATGTCATCACGAAGAAGGCTCAACGCATCGCGCGGGAGACCGGCGTTGTTGTGCCGGTGCCCGAGGATTCGGCGAGCGTCACCAGCGCACTGATGAAGGCGATGCTCCTTCATTCGAACCGACCCCGGGCACAAGGGACGTTCGACTTCGGCGGCGTCGATGCGCAGCTCGAAACGGAGTGGCGCGATGCCGAGGCGAACGCGCGCAGGAGCCAGACCCGCTATTCCCAAGCTTCGCTCAGGCCGGAGGAGGTCCTGCCCGAATGGCAAGGAATGCGGGCGCTGACCGGCGGCCCGCAGGAGGTCGAGCGCTTCACCCGGCGCGCCGTCGCGCGCCTGAATGCGCCGCTTGGCGAAGTGGGTGGACATTGGCGCGTTCACTACGACCGCTTGCCTTCGCAGCTGGCCGAGCGGTTGGCGGCTCGGGGGTTCACCGGGACGCGAGCGATCAGCTTCGCCGACATGGCACCACCCGACGTGGCGTATGTCGGGCGCGTCCATCCACTGGTCGCGATGTTAGCGGAGAATATGGCCGAGGGCGCGCTCGATCCACGCGGTCGGCCGGACGACGCACCCCTGGGCCGCGCCGGTGCTTGGCGGACACGTGCCGTCAGTCGCGTGACGACGGTGCTGCTGATGCGCCTCCGGTTCACGATGGTGACGAGCGGACGTGCCAACCGCACACTATTGGCCGAGGAGGCGACCGCCTTAGCGTTTGAGGGACCAGGAACTGATGCGGCAGCGTGCGGTCCCGAAGCACTTGCGTTGCTCGAACCCGAGGCCAGTGGCAATGTCGAGCGCGTAGTGATCGCTCGGCGCATAGCCGAAGCGCTAGACCGGGTCGGCGGCTATGATGCCGCAATCTGCGGCTATGCCTATGACCGAGCGCGCGCATTGAGCGAGGATCATCAGCGCGTGACTGAAGCGGCACGTGGCGGCGTCACCACCGAAGTGTCGCCGGTGCTGCCGGCGGACATCATTGGCCTCTATGTGCTCATCCCGGAGGCCAACTGATGGCCCGTCAGAATCGTCGCGCCGCAGAACTCGGTCTCGACGCGATCCAGATTGAAGGTGGCCTTATCGCGCCGGAACAGGTGGCAAAGATCGCCGCGACGGAGCGCAACGCGAAGACTGCCGCCGATTATGATTGCCCCAAGGGCACCAGCTTGGGCGACGAGATCGCGCGTTATTTTCGCATCGGCCAGGCACACTGGCAGGCGTATAACCGGATTGACGCGCCGACCCTCACACAGACGGCAAAGTTCGCGCACGATCTGCTTGTCGAAGCGTTCGGCTTCATCGACCTTACCGGGCCGATCGATCATCGGCAGGGCACCCGGCGCTATCGCATCGCATGGGAGGCGAAGAGCGGGCGCGTGCCCGTCGTCGTTGCCGCTGCCGTGCCGGAAGGCGACGGATTTGCCAAGGCACTGCCCGAATTCGGCGATTGCCCGGAAGGCCGCGCGAAGCGCAACCCTGTCGTGCTGCTTCAAGACTGGCTCAACCACAACGACCGCGCCCTGTGGGGCCTTGTCTTCGCGGGTGATCGCGTACGCCTCATGCGTGACAATGCCAGCCTCACTCGCGCAGCCTGGATCGAAGCGGACCTGGGCACGATGTTTCGTGACGAGATGTTCGCGGACTTCACCGCTTGGTGGCTGCTGATACATGCCAGCCGGTTTGGGATATCAGACACGCCGCCTTCGAACGCACCGCTCGAAAATTGGCGCCAGGAGGGCCAGAAACAGGGAACCGCGGTCCGCAACCGGCTTCGCGAAGGAGTTGAAACAGCGTTGAAGGAACTCGGCCAGGGGCTGGTCGAAGCGAATCCGGAGGTGAAGGCAAGGATCGAGGACGGAACACTGACGCTCCCCGCACTGTTCGAGGAACTGCTGCGCACTGTTTACCGTTTGATCTTTCTCGCAGTCGCCGAGGATCGCGATCTGCTCCACCCGCGCAATGTCCCGCAGAAGACGCGCGCGCTTTACGCCGATAGTTACGCCTTCTCCTTTTGGCGTGAGCGGTCAGCACGGCGGGCCGCTTACGATGCGCACAACGATGCGTGGGAGGGGATGAAGGTCACGCTCGCCGCGCTTGAGCAAGGCCAGCCTTTACTCGGTCTGCCCGCGCTCGGCGGACTGTTCGCCCGGGCCGGCGCCCCCACGCTGAACGCGGCGCGCATTCCAAACCGGCGCTTCCTGACCGCGATCTACAATCTCGGCTTCATTACGGTCGATTCGATGCGCACCCGAATCAACTGGCGCGACATGAAGACCGAGGAGTTGGGCAGCGTTTACGAAAGCCTACTAGAGATACGCCCGTTTCTCGCCCCGAACGGGGACTTTACGCTCGACAGCGGGGCCAAGGGCAACGACCGGAAGACGTCCGGCAGCTATTATACTCCGGATAGCTTGGTCGAGACGTTGCTTGATAGCGCGCTCGATCCGATCCTGGCGAAGGCGGAAGCCGAGGGTGGGGCTGATGCGATCCTGGATCTGCGCATCATCGACCCCGCCTGCGGCTCCGGTCATTTTCTCCTCGGTGCCGCGCGGCGGATGGCGGACAAAGTGGCCGAACTGCGCGACCCGGACGCGCCTAACCGGCAGGCGGCTCTACGCGATGTGGTTAGTCGCTGCATTCACGGCGTTGATCGCAACCCAATGGCGGTCGAGCTCGCAAAGGTGGCGCTGTGGATTGAGAGTGTCTCCCCAGGGCAGCCTTTGGGCTTTCTTGACGCCAATATTCGCTGCGGTGACGCGCTGCTCGGTGTGCTCTCGCTGAAGGCGCTTGAGGACGGCGTGCCCGACGAAGCCTTTAAGCCGCTGACTGGCGACGACAAAGCGGCGGCCAAATATTATCTTCAACAGAACAAGGCTGCGAAGAAGGGCCAGGGGCAGTTCGATTGGTCGAGCGGCGGCGGAGCGATGCCGCCGCAACGGCTGGCGGCCAACCTGTCGAGCATCAAGGCGATGCCCGAAGAGACGGTACGTCAGGTCGAGGAGAAGAAGCGCCGCTACGAGGCGTGGCGGCATGACCCGGCACGCTATGCGACGCGCGTCGCCTGCGATCTTTACACCGCCGCGTTTTTGCTGCCCAAGACTGAGATACCGTTCAACCACGGCCGTAACATGGTGCCGACCACGGCCGACGTACTCACGAAGCTGGGTGGCGGGCAGGTCTATGGCGCGCTGGAAGCAGCGGCAGTCGATGCGGCAGGCTTTGCTCGCGCCCTTCACTGGCCGCTGGCGTTTCCGGACGTGATGGTCGAGCGCGGCGGCTTCGACGTGGTGTTGGGCAATCCCCCGTGGGAACGGATCAAGCTGCAGGAGCAAGAATTCTTCGCCGGCACCGAGGTAGCCGATGCACCTAACGCGGCGGCGCGAACCAGGATGATCGAGACGCTCGCTACCGCCGTGCTGGCGAGTGGCGAACCCGATGCGGCGAAGCGCGCCCTCCATGCCGCCTTCGCTATCGCTAAGCGCGTCGCCGAAGCGATGAGCCTGTTCGCGCGGGTGCCCGGCGATGCGGGCGGGCGCTACAGGTTTACGGGGACGGGCGACGTCAACACCTATGCGCTGTTCGCAGAACACTTCCTCAACCTGACACGCGAGGGTGGGCGTGCCGGGGTGATCGTGCCGACCGGCATCGCCACGGACGCGACCACCGCGCCGTTCTTCGGACATTTGGTGGCGAGCCAGCTCCTCGTTGGGCTGGTAGATTTCGAGAATAGCACCCCGCTGTTCTCCGGCGTCCACCGCAGCTTCAAGTTCTGTCTGTTGACGATAGGCAGCAGTTTCGACCCAGCAGGATTCGCCTTCTTCCTCACCGAACCTTCGCAATTGGAGGACGCGCGCCGCCGCTTCACGCTATCGCCCGATCAAATCGCGCGGATCAACCCTAATACGAAAACTGCCCCGGTCTTCCGTGCGCGTGCCGACGCTGAGTTGACCGCCGCGATCTACGCCCGCATCCCCGTGCTGATCGACGAGGGCCGAGGCTTGGCGGGAAATCCTTGGCAGTCCACGTTTCATACCCGGATCTGGCACATGGCAGAGGACTCGAAATGGTTCCGCACCGCCGCGCAGCTCTCGGACGATGGTTGGGCGCGCGACCGTAGCGACTGGGTGCGCGACAGCGCGCGGTCGCGCACCCAGTCGGTCCTCGAGTTCCCGCAACGCCTTGACCCGCTCGATCTCGACCTTTCAACCGGCAGCGCCGCAGGCGAACGCTACGTCCCACTCTACGAAGCCAAGATGATCCACCAGTTCGATCATCGCTGGGCAACCTATGACGAGCTAGACAGTCGCGACGCGACGCTCGCCGAAAAGGCCGATCCCACTTTCGAACCAACCGCGCGCTATTGGGTACCAAAGCGCGAAGTGGCGGGGCGACTCGAAGCAAAGGGCTGGTCGCGCGGCTGGTTGATTGGATGGCGAGATATTTGTCGCGCAACCGACATTAGAACGGTCATTGCCAATGCGATTCCAGCAGTCGGTTCCAATGATAAGTTCTTATTGCTGTTTCCGGACCGCACACCCCGAGAATGTGCCGCGCTAGTCGCCAATCTTAATAGTCTCGTACTAGATGAAATTGCACGGCAAAAGCTTGGTGGCACTTCCCTCAAACTGTATCTATTCTTTCAACTCCCCATTCTTCCTCCTGCTGCATATACCGCCGACGACCTCGCCTTCCTCGTCCCACGCGTACTCGAATTGAGTTATACAAGTCATGCAATGGCGCCGTTCGCGCGCGATCTCGGCTATGACGGCGCACCTTTCGGCTGGGACGAGGAGCGCCGCGCACTGCTCCGCGCCGAACTCGATGGCTGGTACGCGCTAGCCTATGGCCTCACCCGCGACGAGTTGCGCTACGTGCTCGATCCCAAGGATCTTATGGGCGCCGATTATCCCAGCGAAACTTTCCGCGTTCTCCAGAAGAGCGAACTGGCCAAATACGGCGAATACCGTACCCGCCGCCTCGTGCTGGGTGCCTATGACGCGCTGACCGCTGCAACGCCCGACACTAGCGCCATATCTGACGGGCAATGGCAGTATCAGATCGTCGACGAGTTGGATGTGCGTCATCTGCTAGCGAGCCTGGCACGGCGCATGCGTCAACCTCGTCCAGTGCGCGAGATCGTTCAAGCATTTGTGTTTGCTGCCCGGCCTCATCTTCTGATGAGGCACCTCGATCCGGCACGGCAAGCCGAATGGCGCCGGCTTGTCGGCGCGGACGCCGATCTTCCGATTGCCGCTAACGTGGTCGGCATCGCGTCGGCCCAACTGGGCCGTTTCACCGAGGCTCGTACCAGGCTCACTGCGGATCGGGCTTTAAGGTACGACGCGGCGACCGCGACTTGGGATCGAGGCGCAGCGATTTACGACCTTGCGCTGCCGCCTTGGGCAGTGGGCCGGGCCGATTTCGTCTGGCATGCCATGCGTGCCATATCCCTAGACGCGGCCGCCAATGCGCTGCCACAGGAGGAGCAGACCTTCCTTGCCCACGCCATCGCTGCCTGACCTGTTTGCCGCGTCACTTAGCGCGATCACCCCAACAGCAGGGCGTGGCGGTCCGCGACTATGGGTGAAGCGGCTGATTATCTGGAGCGATCCGGGAGAAGTAATCCGGGACATTAGCTTACGGCCCGGGCTCAACATCATTTGGTCGCCCGACGCTGACGCTGACGGGAATCGGATGGGTCATGGCGGCGGGAAGACCAGCCTATGCCGGTTGATCCGATACTGTCTTGGCGAAGACAGTTTCGGTTCGCACGACCAACGCCAACTCATCGGAACGGCGTTACCGAACGCCAATGTGGGCGCCGAAGTGATTTTGGACGGCCAACTCTGGATCGTCGTTCGCCCCATCGGTAACCCTCGTGGCCGACATCTCGCGCAGATCGGCGGCGTACTCGATAGCGCCTTTCACGGAGATATGCCAAACACCGGGATATCTCCCCTGCGCCAGGCGATCGCACAGGCAATCATGCCCGTTGCCGTGCCCCATATGCCGGTCGGTAGCGCAGCCGATGAGGGCTGGGAGGCGGCTCTTGCCTGGGTCAGCCGCGATCAGGAGTGTCGACTGCTCGACGCCCTGACTTGGCGCTCGCCAGACACGCAGTCACGATCGCCGTCGCGAAACCTTTCGCGAGCGGAACGCCTGACGGTGGTTCGGCTGCTATTGAATGCCCTTCAACCAGCCGAAATCGAGGCCGTGCGCATTGCGCAGGGACATGAGCGCGCGGCCGGGCTAGCTGTGAAACGTCGAGAGCGGATCGACTGGGTCAGGGATGATGTCGGGCGTGGCTTGGCCGACACTTTCGGAGGCGATCCCACTGAAGAAAATGTCGCGGACTTATGGTCGTTGAATGCCAAGGCCGTCCTAGAAGCCGAAGAGACCAAGGTCGACGCGGACATGGAAGCCAAGCTCAAGCTTGCCCTGGACGCGGTTGCCGAGAAGCGGACGGCCGTCGCAAAGGCAGAGACGCGGCTGGAAGTCATCGATGCCGAACTGGCCGGGCTCAGCGAAATACAACGGGTGTTGGGCAATGAGCTTCCTCGAGCCGAAACACGCGTGCGCGATGCTGAGAACCCCCGATGCCTTGCCTGTGGGCAGCCGATCCCAGCCGAGGCGCAGGAATACATCGCTCAGCAGATCGCGATAAAAGACGAACTGGCGAAGGAAAGAGGAAATGCTGAGGCTAAGCAGGTTGCCCTCCGGAAAGAGCAGGACAGCCTAAAATTCAGCGTAGCCGCCGATCGTCAGGAGTTCGCGCGTCGCGAAGCCACCGCATCGACTCTACAGCGTACTGCTAGTGACCAAACACAACGCGTTTCTGCCGCCAAAGGGTATGTGACCATGACAGCCCGCTATGGCATGTACGAGGGGGAGATCGCCCGCGTCGATAAGGAGATTGCCAGGGAGCAGGAGGCGTACGCGACGGCGCTACGTCAGGTGACCGAGCTGCGGCGTGCTTCGCAGGCTGTGATAGCCCGCCTTTCCGAACATTTCGACGCCGTCATCCGGTTCTTGATTCCAGATGGTGCCCGGGGGACTGTATCTCTCGACGATAGCGGCATTCATCCACGGGTGGTTCAACATGGCAACCTGACGACCGCAGCCGTGGATTCACTTAAGGTCGTAGCGTTTGACCTTGCGGCCCTGATCCTGACGATCGAGGATAATGCACAACTGCCGGGGTTCTGGCTGCATGACAGCCCTAGAGAAGCTGACCTTGGCTTGCACCTCTATCACCGGCTTTTCGAACTTGCGCTCATGCTGGAGCGGCTCAGCGATACGCCGCTGTTCCAGTATATCGTGACGACAACAACGGAGCCGCCTGATGAATTGCAGAGCGAGCCCTGGTTGCGACTGGAGCTAAGAAGCGCGCCGCAGGAGCAGCGGCTCTTTCGGCGCGATCTATGACGGGTAACGCTGCTGTGCCGCCGAGTACCGCTGCCCGTCTGCGCGCGATACCGTTCGCCGCGCGCTCCGAGCTCGTCGAAGCGGCGTGGAATCACGGCTATCGCGCTGAGCGAGGTGAGGCGGACGGATGGTTGTTTTTCGCCTCGGCTGAAGGTGTGCCGGGCGAGATCGCGTTGGCAGTCGCAGATAGCGAGTCGGCGTGGTTCCTATCGGTGGAGCATCTAGGTGTCGCCGCCGAACTCAATTCGCCCCGCGCGGCACCTCCCGCGGGCAACGGATGCGCCGCCTTCTGTTTTGCCACGCAGGTCGAACTGCGCCGCGCGCTCTCGCGCGTGTTTGATCTTGCGACAAGCCTGCCGACGCTGCCGCTCAGCCAATTCGAGGTTGGGATCGCCGGCCTGGGTGATTCCGAGGTAGACCGCATCGTCCGACAGCGGGTCGGCCAGGACGTCTTCCGGGCTGCCCTTATGGTCTATTGGGAGGGGCGTTGCGTGGTGACCGGCATTGCCGAACCCGCCCTGCTGCGGGCGAGCCACATCGTACCTTGGGCGAAATGTACGAGCGATGCCGAGCGCCTTGACGTTCACAACGGGCTTTTGCTTGCCGCCCACTGGGACGCGGCATTCGACGCCGGTCTGGTAAGTTTCGATGATGCGGGAGGAGTGCTCGTTCGCTCCAGCCTCGATGCCGCGACGCTCACTGCACTTGCGCCTGAACGCGCTCGGGCACTGACGCTTACCCACGCGCATCGTCGGCAACTCATTTGGCATCGGCAGCATTTTGGGTTTTGAGCATTGCGATGGGCAACCGTCGCTTCTGGTCTTTTGGCCAAAGCGGCGGAGCCCATATCGGCTAATCTACGATATATTTGGCCCGCTCCGACCGCGCCCGATCGACCAGCTGATGCCGTCGCCGCGCATCAATCCTGAGACCGATTTTCCGACCTGACGATCGAGCGCCGGTCGCCACGGCACCAGCGTGAAATCCCGGGCGCGTTCGATCAGCACAAAACGCCCGCTGACGAGATCGACCGGGCGGCGATAGATGCCGTCGATCCGGGCACCTTCGGCAGCTTCCCGGTACGGCATTTTCAGCTCGTCGGCGAGCTGGCCTGCAACCCGAAGCAACTCACGCCGCTGGAGAACCGCGATCATGCCGTTCGAAAACGTAGTGCTGCCGCCGTTTTCCTGAGCAAATCCCTGCGCTACCAGCCACTGTCGCCGACGCGCCTGGGCATCGCGCAGATCGTGGCCGAACCCGGCATCGCGGGCAGGCTCGGGCGCGGTCGAAACCAACTCGCGGTCGATCCAGGTCGCAGCCTCGGCATCGACCAGCCGATCGAGCGGTTGTGCCGACAGCATGGTGATCGCAACCGGACGGTCCTGCAGCCTCGCCACCTCATGGGCCGCGACGCGTGTCAGATGGTCGGGCGCGATGATCCAGCGGCCCGACGGCTCGCGCTCGACGATACCCGATATCCGTCGCATCGCCTCGAGCCGCCGGACATGGGTTTCAGCGAAGGCCTGCGTGGCCGTCGGATCGTGGCGAAGATGGGCATCCACATCGTATCGTCCATCATTGGCGGCGGCGACCGCGGCGATGGTCCGATCCACCTCCCGCACTGTTGGGCTGACCGGATCGATCCGCACGATCGCACCACGCGGCAAGCTGACGTCGGTTTCCGTGCCTCCTTCGACGAAGCTCAGGACAGGCTTGCCGATCGCCACATAATGGCTGCGCCCGTCCACGCCGTCGACGATCAGATAGTGGCGGTCGGCGTGCTCGTCGGCGAGCCCGCGCGCCAGCACGCGGCCGACCAGCGGGCGGGCATCGGGTGCGGCTGGATCGTAAATCGCCTGGTCGGCCTGCGCCCGGACAATCGAGGCGCGGGAAAATTCGCGCTGCATCGTGCGGATGATGTCGCCACGTTCGCCCAACGCGCGGAGCGTATCGGCAAAGTCGGGCGCGAGCCGGAAGCGCCCGGCACCGAGCGGTTCGGCCAGGCCCAGGCGCGACAGCTTCGCCAGCCGGCCGGCGCGGAGCGCCTGATCGAAGGCGTCGCGACCGTTGGCTGCCACCACCCGCGCGACGTCTGCCCCCTTGAGCAAGGCCCGGTCGATCGAGGTCAGACGCTCCTGCTCGACTTCGGCGCGCAGCGTCTGCGCGATTTCGCGGTGGGTACGAGGCCCAAGGTCGAGGTCGACGAGCTCGGCGGCGCGCTCGCGGATGCCGGTCGTCATATAGTCGCGGGCGATGACCAGGTCAGCGCCCCGATCATCCTTCCCGCGCACGACGATATGTGTGTGCGGATGGCCGGTGTTGAAATGGTCGACCGCGACCCAATCGAGCTTTGTCCCGAGATCCTCTTCAAGTCGGCCCATAAGCCGCCGGGTGAGCGGTTTCAGATCCTCATACTGGTCGCCGTCCTCGGGCGAGACGATGAAGCGAAACTGGTGGCGATCGCCAGCCCCACGTTCGCCGAACGCCTTGGCATCCACAGCATCGGCATCGCGCCCGTACAGCGTGCCGCGTTCGCCCTCGCGCGTCGTGCCGTCGCGCTGGAGATAGCGCAGGTGCGCGGCGGCTGCCGATACGCCCTTGCCGGCGAGCTTGACGATGCTTGCCTTGACGACGACGCGGCGGCGGTTCGACGCCGCATGACCGCCACGGCTGGCGAGCATCCGGCCGACACCCGCGCCGCGCCCGATCCGGGTTCCCGAAAACGCTCCCCGTGCGAGACCCGCCGCCGCCGTGCCGCCGCGCGCAAGATTGGCGGCGGCAAGCACGCGGCCGAGATAGCGCCGGGCGCGCTTACCGCCCTGCTGGCGCTGGCGCCCGAGGCGCGGTTCAAAGCTGTCGTCGTCGGCCATTGTCCTGATTCCGGGGACGTGGAGGGCAAGCATGCCGCCCAGCGCTCCCAATGAAAACCGGTGCCGCCGAACATGGCGGAATGCCGTCCTTTCGGTGCGCAGCGGCACTGGTGCTGAGAAGGCAGTGCCAGGAATGACTCCAAAAAACGATGTGCAGACAAAGGCTTATGGAACACCGGTGCCATAGCTTTATCTTGCCTTACGCCGCTCTCCCGTCTGAACCGCTCCTGCCGCCTATTTCCGCTTTCCTCTTGCCCGTCCATTTCGCCCGAGCCGAGGCAAAAAGAAGCCGGGACACGATGCCTGTCCGGCACCCTGTCCCGGCGCTTCCGATGCCCCGATCAATGCGTCGCCGCAAAGGCTTCGCGTGCCTGGCGTTCGCTCCTGAAGCTGCGCCGCCCCATCAACCCATGTGCGTTGCCATCGCCATCGACGATGCTCACCGCAACGAACCAGCGGCCATCCAGCCGGCCGACGATCGCCACCCGATCAAGCTCGAAATCCTCCTCGTCGATGCTCTCATACGCCCCGAGCCACCGCTCCGACACGCGCGCGTCCCACAGGAAATCGGTCTCCTCGGCCTCCAGAAACCGTTCCGCCAGCGCCTCGCCTGCGCCACGTCCGAACTCGACTTCGAGCCCGGCCACGAGCGTCGCCAGCACGCGGTCCGACGCCGCACCGACGGGTTGAAACATGGTCATGATCGCCTCCTTCGCTTGAAATCCTCCTCATTGAGGACAGACCTCCGAAGACGGGTGGCGGAGCGGCTGTCAGGGCCGCTGGAGGCGAAGCCGGAAGCGCCGCGCAGCGGCGGCGGAGGAACCGATTATGTTGCGCTGAAAACGAACAAGAGCGCGTGCGAAGCACGCTCAATCTCGCAGCAAAATTGGAGGGGCCGCCGGCCTTGCACAGCCGCTTCGCCGCCCGTCATGCTGGGCCTTGCCGAGACGAGCCCTCCCACCTCACCGCAGCGAACCACCGACCGTTGCGTGCGGCCTCGTCGCCGTCTTCATCCGATTGCCCGGCATCCGCGCTTTACGAAAAACCAGCGAATCTGGTAGGATACGTTCAACCGTCAGCCGAGTTTCGTCGTCATGGTGCAGCGTAAATCCGTCGTCATTTCTGTTGTCATGCTGTTCGCAGGTTTTGCGATCGGGTTCGTCCTGCGGCCCGTCATCGATCCGGTTACGCCGACCCCGACCGGCATAGGCTCGGGACTCGTTCCGGCCGCAATTGCCGGGCCGCGCGGCACACAATATTTCGCCGCCAACCTCGACGAGGCCCGCAGGATCATCGTCGGCTGCCGGGACGGTTCGGTTCGCGGCGACGAGTGCGCCCTTGCCGAACAGGCTGTCGAGACGGCGGAAGCTCGCGCGAACACGAAGAGATTCCTCGGTAGCCGCCCGCACTAGCGCACCCCTGTTTCCCCGCTGGGGACAGTCGAGGTCAAGGCGACGAACAGGCTCGGTGTCGACGGATCGGCATGCGTTTGCCCGGAAGGCTGCGTTGCTGTCGCGAGGACGACAAACATGCTGGAGGACGGTCGGGCCGCATAGTCGACTACCCTCGGCCGGTCGCCCGTGACCTCGGCAAGATAGGCGCGGGTTTCGCCCGGAAGCGCACGGCCAGACGCCAGATGTGCGGCATAACGGCCAGGACCGGCATTGTAGGCGGCGAACAACCCAGGGTAGCCGAAGCGGTCATACATTGCGCGCAGATAGGCGGTTCCTGCGAGAATATTGTCATGCGGATCATGGGGATTATGCCCGAGACCGTATGCGGCGCGCATCGCCATCCAGGTCGCCGGCATCAGCTGCATCAGGCCCATCGCGCCCGCCCGGCTGGTGGTCGGCCGGCCGTCGATCATGGTGTAACCACCGCTCTCGGCGCGCATCACCCGCTCGATCCAGCAAACCGGCACCCCGAACCGCGCGGACGCCTCGGCGATCTCCGCCCGCCAATGATCGACGGGATCGGCCGCGGCGGGGGTCGCGATGAGCAGCGCGACGGCGAGCGCGAGCGGTTTCAACGCAGCCACAACGGGGTCGCCCTGCCGATCACATCCTGCGCCAGCGTGGCCCCGAAATAGCGCCCGTCGAACGAGTCCGCGGACTCGGCCATGAGCAGGAAGACCATGCCCGGCCCGAGCCGGATGCACCCCTGCCACGCGGGCAATTCGCGGCCCGCAGAATCGGCGGCACGGCGCACCGCAACCGGCCGTCCGTTCACCGTCACCTCGTGATCGACCGCGCAGATAGTGTCCCCCGCAATGCCGGCGATTCGCTTCACCAGTGGCACGTTGGAAGGCAGGTAGCGGCGGCGCGCGGCCAATTGCCGTGCATTCACCGGCGGCCAGGCAACCACCATGTCGCCGCGTTCGAGTGCCGCGCCGGGCGACACGGCATAAAGGCCAATCGGCGCGCTGGCGCTCGCGTTCCATACCAGCCGGGGCAACGGCGGCAGCGCGATCGTGACGCCGAGACACACGATCCCGGCGCCGAGCAGGGCGGCGCGGCGGCGCAGCCTCGTGCGGCGTGCACGGGCGGCGCGCAACGCGTTGCCCCAGGCGAAGAGCGGCAGGTCGCGGCGCTCAACCACGATCGCCTCCACGCGCACGGGCCGCCGACCACGCCTCGATATCGTCGATATGGTAGCGCCAGGTGCGGCCATGCAGGCGGCATTTCGGCCCCGTTCCCGTCTGGCGCAGGCGCTTCAGCGTCGAATAGGCGAGCCCCAGATGAAAGGCCGCCTGCTTGGCGGTGAGGAAGGGGCAGGTCTCGCGCGCGGCCTGCGCGCGTTCGGCGGTATCGTCCATGATTCCAGTCCATCTGGGCCGATGCATCGTGCGCCGGCCGATGAGCGCGGATTGGATCGATCCGGTCGTCTTCGGCAGGGTCGCAAATCGACCCATGCGATTTCGACCCCCCTCGTTTCAGGCCGGCGGCGATAGCCCGCGCCCTTGCGGGACGCGGGGTGATGCGCTCAATCAGCGGGGGTTCCAGACGATCGCAAAGGCGTCTTGTGGCGCCCCGAGCCAGCGTGTCGCGAGGCTCGATTTCGCATCAAAGCGGCGTGGGTTGGACCGGGTGGCACGGGCTTTCGTCCGTGCGACGGAAAGCGGACGGTGCAGACGCCCCCGCCTGCAGAGTCCCTCGCGAGCTATGGCAAATCCGGCGCGCCGCTTCATGCCCCGCGCCCATTGCGGGCGCGGGGCGGTTCGCTCAATCGGCAGGGTTCCAGATGATTGCGAAGGCGTCATCGTCGTCCTGCCCGGCGGCGCGGCCGAGATTGGCGTAGAGCCGGCGCGGGCCGAATTCCGGGGCGGCGAGCGACAGCGACACATAGTCCTTGCCGCTCATCTCGCCGCGCCGGACCCATCCGGCCCCGACTTCGACACCCGCCGCCGACACGCGATAGTCGGGCTGGGTGTCGCCGGACTTGCGGGTGTTGGGAATGATCTCGATGTCGGTGCGGATCGAGAGCGTCCTGAGCTGGCCCTTGAAGCCTTCTCCGTCGCGGGTGACATAACCGATGGCTGGCATTGTTCGTCTCCTGAAAAGTCGCCCCGAACCGTTTCCGGGCGATGGGCGGACCGAAGGGACGGTCAAAGCGGGCCTGCGAACCGACAGGCCGGAGCGTAGCGGAGGACCGGAGCCGGAGGCTTATTTGAAGCGAAGCGACCGCGAGGAGCCCCGCCTTGGCGGGCGGGGAAATAAGTCGCGCGGCGATGGTTTCGCAGGGTCGCGGCCGTCCCAGGTCATGCGCCCGAGGAGCCGGAAACGGTGCGGGACGCGGCAGCAAAGATGACGACCATGCCACCGGTGCATCCCTCAGCGAAGGTTCAGGACGGGACAGTGCAGACGCGCCACCGCGCCATCGGGTCAACCGTCCAGGACACGCTCGGCGACGCCGCCGATAGTACTGCCGGCGTGGCCGGTGACGACAGGACAGGGTTTCGGGACTGGCAAGAAAGGCGTTAGAGGCTGCCGCCATGTCGACGATCGTCCCCCGCCTGCTGACGAGCTGCGCCGCGTTTCTGCTGATCGGAGCCGCGCCGCCCGACCAGGAGCGCGTCGGCTATGTGATCGACGGCGATACCTTCCGTCTGGAGAGCGGTGAACGCATCCGGATCGCCGGAATCGACACGCCCGAAACGCAAAAAGGACAGGCGAAATGCGGTGCGGAGATCGTGCTTGGTCGATCCGCGACCGCACTTGCCCGGACGCTGCTCGATGGCCGGACCGTCACGATCATTCGGGTCGGGCGCAGCTATAATCGCACGGTCGCACGGGTGACGCTGGCCGGTCGCGATGTCGGTTCCGAACTGGTGGCGAGCGGCGTTGCGCGCTGGTGGCCGCGTCGGCAGCCCAAGCCCGACTGGTGCGGTCGAACGCGGTCCTGAGCCGTGCGGAGCGCGGGCGTCAGTGTCGGCGAATCACCAATTTGGTGACGCCGCACAGGCTGCAAGGATCCTTCCGCCGCTCGAATCCGTTCGATCCGGCAAGCTCCCGCGTCTTGTGATTGGCATGCTGGCGGATCGAAAGTCCCAGCTTTTCGGTGATGCAGTCGTCGCAGACCGGCTCGGGCGAGAGCCGGGAGACAAACCGCTCGACATCATCAAGTACCGTCATCGCAGCCCCCTTATGTCTTCCGTGGGCCGGCGCCGGCATGGTGGCAATCACAATCCAATCCCGCGCGCCCGAGCCCGTCAGGGCGAGGGCGCGCGGCCGGATTTGAGGGCCCGGGCGCAAATCAGCCGGGCGGCATGGTGCCGCCCGGCTTTCATCGATCAAGCGGCGAGCCGGTCGGCCTCGTCGTCGGGGTTACGCAGTGCCTTCACCGCGCCCGGCGCGCTCGGGTCGGGCTCGTCGTCGCCCGGCGTCCGTCGTTCGATCTCGCGCGCGGCCTGGGCCTTCGCGTGGGCCGCGACGGTCCCGACGCCGCCGCGCGTCGTATAAGCGGCCGGCGGAAACGCCATCCAGCGCGGCACCCAGCTCTCGCGCCGGTCGCGTCCGTTGGTGCCGTCGAGATGATCGCGCACAATGCGTTTCAGGGTCTTGGTCTTCTCGCCC
>Ga0207694_10000843_pt1 | contig 27292 bp, 26 predicted proteins | sample KBSC34metaG_FD_184353 | JGI IMG/M metagenome (GOLD analysis project Ga0207694, IMG submission 184353) | Corn rhizosphere microbial communities from Kellogg Biological Station, Michigan, USA - KBS C3-4 metaG (SPAdes) (version 2) | ecosystem: Host-associated > Plants > Roots > Rhizosphere > Soil... | reverse complement strand
GGCGGCGGGCAGCGGCATGTTCTCCTACTGTCTGTCCGAGCCCGACGCCGGCTCCGACGCCGCCGGCATGAAGACCCGCGCGGAGCGTGACGGGGATCACTACATCCTCAACGGCGTGAAGCGCTGGATCACGAACGCCGGCGTCTCCGAGTTCTACACGGTGATGGCGGTGACCGACCCGGCGGCCCGCTCGAAGGGCATCTCGGCCTTCGTGGTCGAGAAGGGCGACGAGGGCGTGACCTTCGGAGCGCCGGAGAAGAAGCTGGGCATCAAGGGCTCCCCGACCCGCGAGGTCTACTTCGACAACGTCCGCATCCCGGCCGACCGCATGATCGGCGCGGAGGGCACGGGCTTCGCCACCGCGATGCGCACCCTGGACCACACCCGCGTGACGATCGCGGCGCAGGCGCTCGGCATCGCCCAGGGCGCGCTGGACTACGCGTCGAACTACGTCAAGGAGCGCAAGCAGTTCGGCAAGCCGATCGCGGACTTCCAGGGCATCCAGTTCATGCTCGCGGACATGGCGATGAAGCTGACGGCGGCCCGTCAGCTCACGTACACCGCCGCGGCCAAGTCCGAGCGAGGCGACGCGGACCTGACGTACTTCGGCGCGGCGGCGAAGTGCTTCGCCTCCGACGTCGCGATGGAGGTCACCACGGACGCGGTCCAGCTGCTCGGCGGGTACGGCTACACGAAGGACTACCCGCTGGAGCGGATGATGCGGGATGCGAAGATCACGCAGATCTACGAGGGCACCAACCAGGTGCAGCGGATCGTGATGGCCCGGCAGGTGCTGGGTGGGGTGAGCATCTAGGCCGCTGGTTTTCAGGGTTCGAGCTTCGCCGGCCGCCGCACTGTCTGACGTGCGGCGGCCGGTGGCTTTGCGGCCCGGCCGCCCCCCCGCTGCGGGATCACCCGGCTGGCGTAGCACGGTTGCGGTCCGCGATCTGCGGGATGTCCATGGACTTGAGGCTTTCGGTATACGTGTGGCGTTTCGGCGCCCGTCGGGAAAGGACCCCTCATATGTCTCATCCCCTGCTCAACGCGTTCTGGATAATGCTCTGGTTCTTCCTGTGGATCTTGTGGTTCATGCTGCTGTTCCGCGTGATCTCCGATGTCTTCGGCGACCGGAACCTCAGCGGGTGGGGCAAGGTCGGCTGGACGATCTTCGTGTGCGTCCTGCCGTTCCTCGGCGTCTTCATCTACCTCATCGTTCGCGGGAAGCAGATGGACGCGCGGTCGCTGGAGCGGGCCCAGGCCAGACAACAGGAGTTCGACGACCGGGTCCGGCAGGCCGGCGGGACGTCGAGCGGCGGCAGTGCCGATGAGCTGGCCAAGCTCGCGGCGCTGAAGGCCGACGGCGTCATCAGCGAGGGGGAGTTCGAGAAGGCCAAGCAGAAGATCCTCGCCTGACGCGGGCGCCGGTGGCAGCCGGCTGCGCGCGGCAGGGGACTACCTACGGAGTCGCCATGAGTGACGAGTTCGAATTGGGCCCGGTCGACTACCTCATCGTCGAGTTCCCCCGCAAGGACATGCGCGGGGAGGGCCTGCCCATTCTGGTCGACCTGGTGGAGCGGGGCATCATCCGGATCCTGGACCTCACCTTCGTGGTCAAGGACGACGACGGGTCGGTGACCGTGCTCGACCTCGCCGACGAGGACGCCGACGGAAGGCTGGAGTTGTCCGTCTTCCAGGGCGCCTCATCGGGGCTGATCGGCGAGGACGAGATCACCGAGGCCGCTTCGGTACTGGAGCCCGGGACCTCGGCCGGCATCCTGGTCTACGAGAACACCTGGGCCGCGCCGTTCGCCGGCGCGCTGCGGCGCAGCGGCGCCCAGATCGTCGCCGGGGGCCGCATCCCCGTCACCGACCTGCTCGCCACCCTCGAAACCGCCGGTTCCGGCACCGGCGCCGGCAGCTGAAAGGTGCTTGATCATGGGTCTGCTCAGAGGAGTCGCGCGCACCGCGGTGGTCGCGGGAACGGCGACTGCGGTGTCCAACAGGGTCTCGCGGCGTCAGGCCGGGCGTTGGGCTGAACAGGAACAGCCGGCGCAGGCCCCCGAACCGGCGCCCGCACCGGCCGCACCGGCCGCGCCCGCGCCGCCCGCGGCGCCGTCGATGGATGACAAGATCGGCCAGCTGAAGGACCTGGCCGCCTTGAAGGACAGCGGCGTCCTTTCCGAGGCGGAGTTCGAGGCTCAGAAGCAGAAGATCTTGAGCGCCTGAGACGGGCGTCCGCCTGCGGGTGTGTCCATCCTGATGCCGAAGGGCAGCGATTGATGCCGACGGAAGACAACGGCGGGGAAACCTCGATGGCGCCGGTCACGAAACTGCTCGCCGCCGGCCTCGGGGCCACGTTGCAGGTGGTGGAGGTGCTCGTCGAGTTCGGCGCGGAGACCGCGCGGGTGGTGATCGACAGAAGCCGGACCACGGCGGACCAGGCCGATCACCGCTACCACGAGGCCGCCGACCGGGGCGAGCTGCTGATCAAAGGTGCCGTGGGCAAGCTGGCCGGGCGCGCCGACCACGTGGTGACGGCGGCTGCGGGGTGGGCGGACCGGCAGATCGTCCAGCGGTTGACGGAGTCGATGAAGCCCTACCTGATCGAGGAGTTCGTGCCCGAGGTGATCGACGGGGTGCTGCCGAAGATCCGGGCGGATGTCGTCCCGGTGGTGATCGAAGACCTCACGAACGACGACCGGATCCGGGATCTGGTGGCCGCGCAGAGCAAGGACATGCTCTCCGAGGGCCTCGACGAGGCCCGCCACGCCTCGGCCGATGCCGACGACCGGATCGAGGCCATGCTGCGCAAGCTGCTGGGACGGCGGGGTCCCGAGGGATGACCGCCGCACGGACTCCTCCCGAGCCGGGGCGGCGTGAGGAGTACTCGGGCCTGGTCACCCGGCTGCTGGCGCTGAGCGTCGACGCCGTTCTGCTGCTGATCGCCTCCGTGGCGGTCGGCTTCGGCGTCCCGGCGCTGTGGGCTTCCGTGGAAGGGTCGGCTCCCGGGTGGCTGAAGGACGGCGCTCAGGCGGCTGCCGCCCTGCTGCCGCTGCTGTACTTCTGGCTCGGCTGGTGGATCGCGGGCCAGAGTCTCGGCGGCCTGGTCTTCGGCATCATCGTCCTGCGGCGCGACGGCTCCCGGGTGGGCGTGTGGCGTGCCGGGGCGCGAGCGTTCTTCGGTTTGCTGTTCGCGCCGATCTGGCTGGCGGGGATGATCCTGACCGTGCTGGACTCACGGCGCCGTGCCGCGCACGACCTGCTCATGGGCACGATCGTCCGGCGCGTACGACCGAACGGCCACATCGCGACCCCCACTCCTGATGCGCGACCCGGAAACCGCTTTTAGCATCGAACCGCAGGTCGGCGACAAAGGTTTGCGTCTGCCAGCGGCCTGTATCGGCTCGATTCCTTCAAGGAAGGCAGGCCCTCATGGCCACGACATCCGAGACTCCCGTATTGGACACGCTCGCCGCGATGACCATCGACTCGCTCGAGCGGTGCAGCATGGATCCGGGCACACTCGTGCTCACCCGCCTGGCGGCGCTGTGCGCGATGGACGCTCCGCCGATCTCCTACCTCGCCCACGTCGGTCCGGCCCAGGAAGCCAACGTGACTCTCGAGCAGGTCCAGGACCTTCTCGTCGCGATCGCCCCCGTCGTCGGGACGGCGCGCGTCATGTCGGCCGCGGGCCACATCACCGAGGCCCTCGGGTTCGCCATCGCCGTGGCCGACTCGCAGAGCGGCGGCGGCATGTAACGTCCGCGACCACGACCCGGGTGTGCCAGGTCCACGCCGACCGGCACACCCGGCAGCGGTCGTCGGCGCCGACGGTTCCGCACCGGTCCGGCCCGTACCCCGCGTGACGGGACCGGCGCCCGAGATCGACAGGCGCGTGCGGACGAAGGAGCGACCATGTCACCCGGCGCCGGGGCGCCGTCCACGGGGCGCCGCGAGACGGGCCGGGATCAGGGGATGGCCCGCCTGCTGCTTCGCATCATCCTGCGCGACCCCGCCCACCTCCCGGAGAACCTGGCGGAGTACTCGCTGAAGATGCTGGGGCCGGGTGTTCCGGCCTACATGACCAGGCTGCGCCGCCGGCATCCGGATGCCGGCACCGTGGAGCTGGAGCGCCTGATCGCCCAGCAGGGGGTGCGGGAAACAGCCCGCGACGGCGGATTCGTCGGCGGCCCCTTCATCGTGTTCGTCCCCGTGGCCTTCGTCGCCGCGCTGCTGGCCCAGATCAAGATGCTGCTGCGTATGGCGGCTCTGGCGAACTGCGATCCGCAAGAGCCGCAGCGTGCTGCCGAACTCTTGGTGATCATGGATGTCTACCCGGATGTGCCTCGAGCCGCGGCGGCGCTGAAGGCGCTCCCGGCGGCGGAGGCGGCCACCCGCCGGAGACATTCCGCGGTCTACTCCATGGTCGACGTGATCCGGCGCATGGCGAAGCTGCTCGGGCTGATCGCGCCGGCAGCGGTCACCCCGGTGAGCCGGCTGGTCCACCTGGGGCGCTGGCTGCTGCTCGGCCTCGCGCTGGTCGTCGGCATGGTGGTCCCGCTGATATGGCTTCCCTACCTGTCGATGTCGTACTACCGCGGCACGGTCGACCTGGCCGAACGGATCTCGGTGTTCTACTCGGGGCCGGAGAAGGCCCTCCATCTGCCGCGCAAGGCTTCCGACGTTCCGGGGCTCGCGGCGGCCGCTGGGCGGGCTCTGGCCTCGCTGGCGCTGGTCGTGGGCGGCCTCGCGGTGTTCCTCGCGCTGGACGTCGAGATCGGAGGGCACCAGTGGCCCGCGCTGGTGTCGCTGGCGGTCCTCATATCCTCGGCCACCGGTTTGGTGTGGTACCTGCGCCGCGTCCGGCACCGCCACCGGCACCGGGGCGAAGGATCGTGACGGATGCCCGCGCCAGGTCGGCCGGTCTTAAGCAGAAGCGCCGCCTCCCAGGAAGTTTCCCGTTCTCACCCGAACGGGCTTGCTTCCTCGGCCCGCCTCGGAGGGCGAATCGATAATGAGAAGTCGTACCCCTTCGTGCGGTACGAACGGGGAGCGCACCCGGTTTGTGCGCGAGTGGAGATGACAGCCATGAGTCAGGCCACAGTTCCACGTCGTGGCACTTCCGCGACTCCGCGCGGTGCGGTCTTCGCCGGTGTGCTGCTGATGATCTCGGGAATCATGAACGTCTTCCAGGGGATCACCGCCATCGCGACGGATGACGTCTACCGGCAGATCGGCAACTACACGTTCAAGTTCTCCACCACTTCGTGGGGCTGGATCCACCTGGTGCTGGGCGTCCTGGTGGCCATCGTCGGGTGGGGCGCGTACACCGGAGCCACCTGGGCCAGGGTCAGCGGCGTGATCATCGTCTCGCTGGCGATGATCGGCAACTTCATGTGGCTGCCCTACCAGACCTGGTGGGCGCTGATCCTCATCGCGATCGACGGCGTCGCCCTGTGGTCCCTGATCGGACATGACGACGAGCCGATCTCACCCTGAGGAACCGGCGCGGGTGCCGGCACAGCGGGCCGGGCGGGACCAAGCCGACCTCGCACGGCAAGGTCGTCGGCTGGCCCGCACAGCACTCGCGTTCGCCCTGGCCGCTGTAGCCCTCCTGGTCGCGGCGACCAGTCTGGGCAATTTCGTCGCGGCCGTGGCGATCGCGATCGCGGCGCTCGCACTGGCCGCGATCGGCGGGTGGCTGGCCTTGTCCCACCACGGCGTCGCACGGGCCGCCGGCGTGCTGGTCGCGGTCGGCGCACTGGCCGGGATGGTCCTGCTCTACGCGGGCTCGACCACCCGCTGGCTCGTCGCCCTCGGTGCCGCCGCGGCCTGGGCCGCCGCGCTGGCCTGTGGCCGCGCCGCACTGCGAGCCGACAGCGGCCCGCAAGGCACACCGCCGCGGGACACGGCCCCGCCGCACCATCCGGTGCTGATCATGAATCCGGCCTCCGGCGGAGGCAAGGTCGAGCGGTTCGGCCTGGCGCAGAAGGCCGAGGCGCTCGGCGCACGCGTCATCCTGCTGGACACCTCGCACCATCAGGACGTCGCCGCGATCGCCCGGCAGGCGCTCGCCGACGGTGCGGACCTGCTCGGCGTCGCAGGGGGCGACGGCACACAGGCTCTGGTCGCCGGGGTCGCGGCCGAACACGGCGTCCCCTTCCTCGTGATCTCGGCCGGCACCCGCAACCACTTCGCCATGGACCTCGGCCTGGACCGCGACGACCCGAGCCGCTGCCTGGACGCCCTCACCGACGGCGTCGAACTGCGCGTCGACCTCGGGCAGGTCGCGGGACGGACGTTCGTGAACAACGCCTCCTTCGGCGTCTATGCCGAGATCGTGCATCGCCCTGAGTACCGGGACGCCAAGGCCGCCACCACGCTCGAGGAACTCCCAGACCTGTTGCGCGGTTACTCCGGACCCCGGCTGACGGCGTCCATCGACGGCAGAACGCTGACAGAGCCGCAGGCGCTGCTGGTGAGCTGCAACCCCTACGACGCCGGGTCAGGCCGTCGGCCGCGGCTGGACACCGGGACGCTCGGCGTCATCGGGCTGACGGTGCGCACCGCGGCGCAAGCGGCGGATCTGGCCCTGCGCGGTGAACGGTCCGCCGCGCTCACCGAGATGACAGCCCACGAAGTCGTAGTCGCCGCCGACGCCGAAACCGTCCGCGCCGGAGTGGACGGCGAGGCCCTGACCCTGCCCGTCCCGGTCCGCTGCCGCGTCGTCCCGGGAGCCCTGCGGATCCGGGTGCCCCGCGAGCGCCCCGGGGCACCGCCGCCGCGGCAGACGGTCGACTGGCGGCGGCTCGGCGCACTGGCGCTGGCCCATCCCGGGAAGACCCGGTGACGCGCGGCCCGGCCCGGCGAACCGGAGATGCCTTCTAGTGCAAGTGCAACAGCACCGCGTTCTTGAGGAGCACCATGACGAGCCCGAGGCCCACGGCGGTCGCGGCCGCCCCGGCCAGGCGCCAGCCGGTGAGCTGGGCCGCCCGGGCCGCTGACCAGCTGTGCAGACCGAGCAGGAGTACGACGACGGCCAGGCCGATGTTCGTGGCGGTCAGCTGCGTGGCCCCGGCCAGGCGCGCGACGACCACCGCGGCCAGCGGCACGAAAGACGCCGTGACCATGGGCCAGGAATCGGCGAGCGCGCGCCCGATGCGCGCCATGGACGGCAGGCGTCCGCCTTCGATCTGTTCGCCCAGCAGCTCGGCGTACTCCTCGGCGAGCCAGTAGACCACCAGGGTGACGAGGACCGCGACCACGAGGGCCGCCGTCGTCAGCCCGGAGACGGCCGCGAAGATCGCGGCCGTGATGATGGCCCCGTAGATGCCGGCGGCCCGGCGCCGCCCGGCGTCGCGCGTCTGGCCGCCGAGTTCCCCGATCTCGCCGTCCGGCACGCCGGTCTGGCTCGGTTCCACGTCACTCGCCCCGATCCGCCGGGCCGGGCGCCTCGTCGCCGGTGGCCGGGGGGTTCGCCGTCCGGGCCCGGAAGGCGTCATCGGCGGCGTGGACGCTCGGGAAGAAGTTCCCCGAGGGGATCATGCCGAGTTCGAACTGTTCGATCTTCTGCCGGACAGGGTCCTGAAGCTCGGCGAACATCAGCTCGACCCCGCGCGCGTGAAGGTCCTCGGTGAGGTCTTTGAGCATGTCGCACCCCGTGACGTCGACGTCCGTCATCGATTCGGCGGCGACGATGATCCAGCGGATCCCCTCGCCGCGGGCCAGCCGGGTGACACGGTTCCGGAACGTCTTGGCGTTGGCGAAGATCAGCGGCGCTGCGAAGCGGTAGATCACCAGGCCCGGGACGCGCTGCGCGCCCGGATGGCCGTCCAGCTCGTAGTACCCGCGAAGCCCGGCGGCCCGTCCCAGCTCGGCCTCGTAGGGCTGCCACGCGTGCCGGAAGACGTTGAGGATCGACAGGAGCACCGCGATCGCGATGCCGGGAAGCACGCCGAGCAGGGCGACGCCGAGGAACGCCGCGGCCGAGAGCATGAATTCCGTCCGGCGCTGATGCCAGAGCCGGATCGTGCCGGGGATGTCCGCCAGCGACAGCGAGGCGCAGATCACCACGGCGGCCAGCGCCGGGTTGGGCAGGTTCCGCAGCAGGCCCGGTACGAACACGATCATCAAGGTGATGAGCACCGCGCCGACCACGCCGGTCAGCTGGGTGCGCGCACCGGACCGCTCGGCGACCGCGGTGCGCGACCCGCTGGTGCTGACCGGGAAGCCCTGGAAGAACCCGGCGGCCAGGTTCGCGGCCCCGATGCCGAGCATCTCCTTGCTGCCGTCGACGTCCTGCCCGGTGCGCTCGGCGAACGCCGAGGCCGTGGAGATGGTGTCGGCCAGCGAGACCAGCGTGATGCCGGCGGCGGCGCCGACCAGCGGGCCGATGTCGGACCAGCGCACATCCGGCAGGGTGAACGGAGGGAAGCCCCGGGGCAGCTCGCCCACCAGGCTCACCCCGTGGTCGGCCAGGTTGAACACGGAGGTCGCGGCGATGGACAGCAGGACCATGATCAGCACCGCCGGGAGCTTCGGCAGCCAGTGCTGCAGCGCGAGGATGACGAACACCCCCAGCAGGCCGACGGTGGCGGCCGCGGGGACCGCCTCACCCCGCGCGAGCCCCCGCAGGAAGGCGCCGATCTCCCGGATGAGGCCCTGGGCGCTGGTCTTGAAGCCGAACAGCTTGGGCAGCTGTCCGACCAGGATGGTGAGTGCCAGACCGTTCAGGTAGCCCATGATCGTGGGCTTGGACAGCAGGTCCGCCACGAAGCCGAGACGGGCGAGCGCACCGCCGATCAGGAGCACCGCGACGATGATCGCCAGCATCGAGGCCAGGGCGACGGCCCGCTCGCTGTTCTGCCCGCCGGCCGCCAGCGGCACGACGGCCGCGGCGATCATCGGGCCGAGGGAGGAGTCCGGTCCCAGCACCAGGATCCGGCTCGGGCCGAACACCGCATAGGCGAGCAGGCAGGTGATCGAGGTGTAGAGGCCGGTGATCGGCGGCAGCCCGGCCAGTTCGGCGTACGCCATGCCCTGGGGCACGAGCAAGGTGCTCAGCACCACCCCCGCGACGACGTCCTTGAGCGCGGAGTCCCGCTGGTAGGTCGCCGCGGCCTGCACACCGGGTACCGAACGCCAGACGGACACCGCCACAGCACCTCCCTGCCAAAGCCGATCCACGCCCGGAGCCTGTCACCACCTCAGCGGTGACACGCTGTACTCAGTGCCGGATCGCGGCGGAGATCTTCGCGGTGAGCGTCCCGGACAGGTCCCGGTTGCTGCGCGCGGTGGCGGTCGCCGAGCCGTTGGGCGGGACCTTCGACACGGTCACGGCCGTCGCGTCCAGAAGGTTGCCACTCGGGTCGTCGAACGCCACCGAGATCGTGTAGTCGTGGACCTCCGAGGTCGGGTTGTGCACGGTCAGCTGGGACACCGCACGCCCGTCGGATCCGATCGTGACCGGTCCGGCGGTCACGTCGGACGCGGCGGTGACGGCCCCGCTGACGCCGCCCAGCGCCGAGGAGACGGCGGAGGACACCGACGACGAGGCCCGCGAGGCCGCCGAACCGACCGCCGACCCGGCCTGGGACGCCAGGCTGGAGACCACCGACGACGCCTGCGAGGAGACATCGGCCCCGGCCGAGGAGGAGCCGCTCCCGCACCCGGCCGCAGACAGGCCCGCCAGAGCCACTGCCGCGACGACGGCGCGACGGCACCACCGGCGCGACGGCAAGATCTTGGTCATCATGCCCTCACGGTCCACGCGGTAGTGGGTGTCCGCAATCCGGATGCGACCGCCAGGGTGAGAATGAACGAGGGCTGGCACATCCGGCACGCCGCCCGAATGGCGGCCCGTCCACATGCGGCGCGGCGGTGACGGGCACGCATCATAGGTGGCGGATGGCGAGGGCGGATCATCACAGCCGCCCGAGGATGCCGGCAGGCTCGGCCGGCTGCGCATCCGGGCGACGCGTCTGGCCGAATCGGTGCGGGCGGTCCCGTTCGTCGGACAGCTCACCGTGCAGTTGATCCACGTCAACGTCCTCGACACCGCCACCCGCCTGGCCGCCCAGACCTTCCTGACCGGCGTCCCGGTCTTGTTCGTCCTAGCGGCTTTCGCACCGGCCACCGTACGGGACAACCTCGTGGACTCACTGCGGGTCATCCTCGGCCTGCGTTCCATGTCCCTCGCCGAGGTCCGGGACACCCTGAGAGCCGGACACAGGAACGGCGGCCAGACCATCGGCGGCGTCGGGATCGTGGTCACCCTGCTGTCGGCCACCGCATGCTCCCGCGTCCTGCAACGGCTTTGCGAGCGGTCCTGGCACCTCCCCCCGGCCGCGGCGCGCCTGGCCGCCTGGCGGTGGGTGGCCTGGCTGGCGGTGTGGCTGGCCGTCCTCGTGTTCCAGGGCCGGGTCCGCGACGGCTTCGGCGTAGGGCAGACCCTGGGACTGCCCATGGCACTGGTCACCGCCTGCCTGATGTGGTGGTGGACGCAGTACCTGCTGCTGGCCGGCCGCATGGCCTGGCTCCCTCTGCTCCCCGGCGCGGTCCTCACCGGAACCGCGATGACCGCCCTGGCGGGCGCGGCGAAGATCTACGTGCCGTATTCACTGGAGCGCAGCATCAGCCAGTACGGCCCGCTGGGCCTGGTGTTCACGTTCTTCTCGTGGCTGATCGTGCTCTTCACGGCGGTCACCGTGTGCGTGGCCACCGGATACGTGATCGCCCACGAACCCGCCGTGGCCCGGCTGCTGCGGACGCCGCCGACCCCGGACCCGGCGACCGGCACCAACCCTCACCCGCCTCCCGATAGCTGAGACACGCGCTCTTACCCATCGGACACATAGCTAGAGTCCGAACATGCCTGACCGCCCCTTCGAGCTCATCTGCGAGATCGAGCCCCCGACCCGTCCGGATCTGACGCGGGTGCGGCACCAGATCGGGGTGATGAGTCCGGTCGCCGATTCGTTCCTCATCCCCGACAACCACATCGGGCGGGCGACGGTGTCCAGCGTCGCGGTCGCGCATGAGGTGCAGGCCATGGGTGCGGCGGGGATCGCGTGCCTGAACTCCCGGGATCGCAACGTGCTGGGTTTGCAGCGGGACCTGTTGACCGCCGCCGCTTACGGGGTGCGGCGCTTCCTGTTCGTCTACGGTGACAAGCCGGCTGTGGGTGGGCGGACCAGCGAGTTGACCGTCCGGGCGATGGTCGAGCAGACGAGGGCGGCGTCGCAGGATCCGCGGTTCGCCGGGAGTGGTCCGTTCCAGGTCGGCGTGGCCGCCGGGCTGCGGCCGGTGCCGGAGTGGAAGCGTGCCGCCGACTTTGTCTTCGCGCAGGTCAGCTTCTCGCTGGACGCGCTGCTGCGCTGGCGCGACGCGGTATCGCTGGACGTCCCGGTCTACGCCGGCGTGATGGTTCTGGCCAGTGCGGGCATGGCGCGGAATCTGGCGGCGAAGATCCCGGACATCGACATTCCCGACGCCCTCGTCGCCGCCGTGGAGTCCGATCGCGACGCCGGGGTGGCCGCGGCGTGCGAGCAGGTGCTGGCGATTCGCGCTTCCGGTGCGTTCGACGGGGTCCATCTGGTGCCGGTCAGCCGGTATCGGCAGGTCGCGGCACGGCTGGAAGGCGTGCTCTGAGTCCCGTTCCAACACTGAAGCACAGTTCGAAGATCCCTACCCCGCCGCCGCGCGTTCCGCTGAAACTTTCACACCACCCCCGCCGCCGGCGAAGGTCGCAGCCTCGCGGCGCCCGAACCCTTGCCCGGCGCCCGCCGCACCGGCTATGAGAGAACCCTGATTCGCATGCGGCCGGGAGGGGAGCTCGGGTGGCCGTCGTGGTGAGTGAGATCCCGGTGCCCTTCGAGGGAAGCGGGTCCGGCGTCGGCGAGCTGACCTGGGGCCAGCAGAACATCTGGAGCCGGACGCTGCGCACCGGCAGAACCATGAACCTGGTCGTGGACATGCCGCTCGACGAAGGCGTGCCGGTGGCGGAGCTGGCCGGAATGCTGCGCTTCCTGGTCAGCCGCCATCCAGCCCTGCGCACATTGCTGCGGTTCGCGCCTCCCGCCGGGCGGGAGCGCCCGCAGCAGGTCGTCGCCGACGCCGGGAAGGTGACGCTCCAGGTCGTCGATCCGGGCGCCGACGACGATCTCAGCGACATCGTGGAGCAGGTGCGATCGCAGTACGAGCTCGAGTTCTTCGACTACGAGTCCGAGTTCCCGGTGCGGATGGCCGTCGTCCGATCCGCTGGCACGCCGGCGCACCTGGTGATCGGCTACAGCCATGTCCTGGTGGACGGAGCGGGCATCCAGGCGCTGGCCCGCGACCTGGCTCACTTCGACCGTGCCGGCGGGGAAGCCGGCACGGCGACCGCGCCGCCGCCCGAAGCGCCCACCGCTCTGGACGTCGCCAAGGCGCAGGCCGCGGCCACGGGTCGACGGCAAAGCGCCAGAGCCGTCCGGCACTGGGCGGCCCAGCTCGATCGGTTGACCGACTGGCAGGCAGCCGACCCGCCGCGCGCCCAGGAGCCGCGCTTCTGGGAACTGGTCGGCTACTCCCCGGCGATGGAAGCGGCGATGCGGGTGGTCGCCGCCCGAACCGGAGCGGGCACGACGCACGTCCTGCTGGCCGCCTACGCGGTCGCCGTCGCCCGGGTGTTCGGACGGGACCCGGCGGTCGCCCAGATCGTGGTCAGCAACCGCTTCCGCCCCGGCTTCGCCGACCTGGCCTCCCAGCTGTCACAGCACGGCATCTGTGTGGTCGACGTCGCCGGCGCGAGCTTCGACGAGGTCGTGGCGCGCGCCGAGAAGTCGGTGACCGGCGCCTCCTTCGCGGGTTACTACGACCCGGCCGAGTGCGACGCCCTGCTGGCGCAGGCTGCCGTGACGAACGGCCGGCCGCTGGAGATCGAGTGGCACCTGAACGACCGCCGCGACAAGACCGGCGCCGGCGAGCGCACTGATTCGGTGCCCACAGCAGCGGAAGTGTCCCGGCTGCTGCCGCTGAGCAGGTGGTACTGGGGACGCAAAGCCCCGATCTTCGACGGAGCGCTGTTCCTGCAGGTCGACTCCGAACCCCTCATGGCGGAACGGCGCATCGCGGGGGAGTCAACGCCAGCGGTGCACCTGGAGGTCTGGACCGATACCCGGGCCTTCGCGCCGGCGCAGATCGAGGCGTTCATGCGGGAGATGGAAGTGGTCGTCGTGACGGCCGCTCTCGACGCCGGGAACGGACACCGAGAGGTGCCGGCGCATGGATGACGATGACGACGCTTCCCCGGAAGTAGTGGCCTTCTTCCTCCCGCAGTATCACCCGATTCCGGAGAACGACCGCTGGTGGGGCAAAGGCTTCACCGAGTGGACACACGTCGCGGCCGCCCGCCCGCTGTTCGAAGGCCATCTCCAACCGCGGCTGCCGGCGGATCTCGGGTTCTACGACCTGCGCGTGCCCGAGACCCGCCGAGCCCAATGGGAACTCGCCGAGCACTACGGCGTGACAGCGTTCTGCTATTGGCACTACTGGTTCGGCGGCGGCACACGACTGCTCGAACGCCCCGAGAACGATCTGCTGAAGGACCCGGACCTGCCGCACCGATACTGTCTCGGCTGGGCGAACCAGTCCTGGACCGGAGTCTGGCACGGCCGCGGCGACGAGGTGCTGCAGCGACAGGTCTACCCCGGAGAGGCCGACCACATCGAGCATTTCAAGACTCTGCTTCCCCACTTCACCGACGAGCGCTATCTGACCGTGGACGGCCGGCCGGTGTTCTACCTGTTCCGCCCCGACGACCTCCCCGACCTGGCCGATCTGGCCGCGCTGTGGCGGCGGATGGCCGCCGACGCCGGGCTGCCCGGCCTGTACCTGGTCGGCGACGCCGACGGCACCTGGGTGCGGGACGTGGAGCAGTCCCTGGACGCCGCGGTCTGGAACCCCGCCCCACCCCCGCGCGGCGACGTATGGGAAGCGGAGTTCCCGGGGTCGCCGCTGAGCGTGAGCGAACACCCCCGGGCCTTCCGATACGACAAGGTCTACGCCGACTGGCTCCTGGACGGCTGCATCGCTCCGATAAGGCGGCACCCGTGCGTCGTGCCGGGCTTCGACAACACCCCGCGCTCGGGACGCCGCGGGGTTCTCCTGCATCAGAGCGAACCGGAGATCTTCGAGGCCGCGGTGATCGAGGCGCTTCGCAGAGAACGGAGCATGCCCGGACCGCGGATGCTCTTCATCAAGTCCTGGAACGAGTGGGCCGAGGGATCGATGATGGAGCCGGACCAGCGGTTCGGGCGAAGCTTCCTCCGAGCGCTCAGACGGGGCGTGGACGCCGCATAACCCGCTGCGGCGCGCCACACCCCGCGATCAACCCCATCAGGGCCGATAGGCAATCAGCCCCGACAGCCCCATCAGCCCTCGACGATGCTCACCTCAGCGTGGAACGCGCGGTCGAAGCCGACCTCGCGACGCGGCCCGGCCAGCTGTGCGGTGAGCCGCGCGCGGATGTCCTGGCTGGAGGCGCCCACCCACAGCTGAACCTCGCCGGGCTCGACGATCCGCTTTCCGGCCCGGCCGGTGTAGGACGTCGTGTCCGCGGGCAGATCGAGGACCACCGTGCGGGTCGCGCCCGGTTCCAGATCGACCCGGGGCGCCGCGATCAGCTGCTGGACCGGCCGCGCCACCTCGGCCTGCGGGTCGTGCAGGTAGACCTGGACCACCTCGCTGCCGGCCGACGCGCCGTCGTTGCGCAGCGTCACCGCGACTTGAAGCGTGCCGTCCGTCGGCCACACCTCGCCCTCCGGAAGGGTGACGTCCGCCCACACCGCCGGGTTGTAGGACAGCCCGTGCCCGAAGGGATACAGCGGCGTGGGGTCCACCGTGCTCACGTCGCTGCGCAGGCCCAGGGTCGCCGTGAGGTACGTCGAGGGCTGGTTCGCGCCCTCCGCCGGGAAGCCCACGGGCAGCCGCCCGGCCGGATTCACCCGCCCGGACAGCACGTCCGCCAAAGCGTTCGCCCCCTCCTCGCCCGGGAGGAAGCCGCAAACGACCGCGGCGAGCCGGTCGGCGTAGCGGGACAGCTCATAGGGGCGGCCGACCAGCAGCACCAGGACGACCGGCGTCCCGGTTTCCAGCAGCGCCTCCAGCAGTTCGCCCTGCCGCCCCGGCAGGCGCAGGTCGGAGGCATCGCAGCCCTCGCCGGAGGTACCGTTGCCGAACAGGCCGGAAACGTCTCCGAGCACCGCGACGCACAGCTCCGCCTCGCGCGCCGCCGCAACAGCCTCGGCGATCTGCTGATCACCCAGCGCCCGCAGCGCTTCGTCGTCCACTGCCTCGGCCGGTGTCCCGTCCTCAGCGGTCCCGCCCTCGGCCGCCGCGCGCTCGGTGCGCAACCGCACCGAGCTCTCGGTGTCCGGTATCGGGCAGCCCTGCGCGTAGGTGATCCGATAATCGGCCTGATCTGCTTGCAGCGCCTCCAGGACCGTGCGTGCCTCGACACCCATTGCGATCCCGGGATGGTGCACGCCGATGTGCCGGGGGAACGAGTAGCAGCCGAAAGCCGCGTCCGCGACGTGGGCGCGGGGCCCGACGACCGCCAGGCGCTTGCCCGGGGCCAGCGGCAGCGCGCCGTTCTCGTTGCGCAGCAAGACGATCGAGCGCTGTGCCAGGCGCCGGGCCAGGGCACGGGACTGATCGTCGTCGAGCACCGGGTCCTTCTCGGACAGAATCGGTGCTTCGGGGGACCAGTCCGCGTCGAGCAGCCCGAGCTCGCACTTCTGGAGCAGCACTCGCTCCAGTGCCCGGTCCACCAGCGCCATGTCCGCCTCGCCCGACTCCAGCGCCTCGATCAGCGGCGGGCCGAAGCAGTCCATGCTCGGCAGCTCGACGTCGATGCCCGCGGCCAGCGCCTGCTCGGCGGCCTGCCCCTTGGAGCCGGCGGTGCGGTGCAGCTGGTGCAGGAAGACCACTGAGAAGTAGTCCGAGACGACGGTCCCGGTGAAGCCGTACGTCGTCCGCAGCAAATCGGTCAGCAGCGCCGGATCGCCGGCGACCGGCACCCCGTCGTTGTCCGAGTAGGAGTTCATCACCGAGCGCGCCCCGGCGCGCAGCGCCATCTCGAACGGGGGCAGGATCACGTCGGCGAGCTCGCGCGGGCCGATCGAGACCGGCGCGAGATTGCGGCCCGCCCGCGAGGCGCTGTAGCCGGCGAAGTGCTTCAGGGTGGCGATGATGCCCGTGGACTCCATGCCCTCCACGTACGCCGCGCCGAGCGTGCCGACGAGATACGGGTCCTCGGCGATGGTCTCCTCGACCCGGCCCCAGCGCAGGTCCCGAGCGACGTCCAGCACCGGGGCCAGGCCCTGGTGCACGCCCAGGCGCCGCATGGTCGCGCCGATCTGCTCGCCGACCTGCCGCACGAGATCCGGGTCGAAGCTCGCGCCCCAGCACAGCGGCGCGGGATAGATCGTGGCCTGCCAGGCCCCGAGCCCGGTCAGGCACTCCTCGTGCACCAGCGCCGGGATCCCGAGGCCGGCCCGGGCGAGCTTCTGCTGGCTGTTGGCCACCGCGCGCGCCCCGGCGACCGGATCCACCGGCGCGGTGCCGAAGGGCCGGGTGAGCTGTCCGACGCCGTCGCGCATCACATCGGACCAGTCGGCGGCCGGCGGCCCCGAGGCGTGCTGGAACGGTGCGACCTGTCCGGAGGTGGCGTCGGCGCCGACCCAGACCCCGTACAGCTGGGCCACCTTCTCCCGCACCGACATGCGCGGTAGCAGATCCTTGACTCGCTCTACGGGCGAAACGGTCGAATCGCGCCATATCTCGGTGGGGACAGTGTCTTCTCTGGCCATGTACGGCTGTCCTTAATCGCTGGTGCGGGCTTTTTCTGTGGGGCTCAGGGCAGGGCTTCGAGTTCGGGGGAGCGGGCCGGGAGCGGGCCGGGGGGCGGTTCACACCGGGGCGGTGGACCCCCGCACGACCAGCTCCGTGGCCAGCGTGAGATGCGTGTTCTCCACGGCCTCCCCGCGGATCAGCCGGATCAGCATCTCCACCGCCCGGTCGCCCATCGTGCGGATGGGCTGGTTGACGGTGGTCAGCGGCGGGGTGCACAGCGCCGATTCGGGAATGTTGTCGAAACCGACGACCGAGAGGTCCTCGGGGATCCGCATCCCGAGGTCCGAGGCGACCTCGATCGCCGCGATCGCCGAGACGTCGTTGGCGGCGAAGACCGCGGTGGGGCGCTGTGGGCCGGTCAGCAGTTCGTGGGCCACGAGTGCCGACAGGTCGGCGTCGTATCCGCCGATGCGCACCAGCGCGTCGTCGAAGGGCACGCCGGCCGCCGCCAGCGCCTCGCGGTAGCCCTGCTCGCGCAGCTTCGCCGATTCCAGGTCCGGACGGCCGGCCAGCATCGCGATCCGCCGGTGTCCCAGGCTGAGCAGGTGATCGGTCGCCAGGAAAGCACCGCGCAGGCTGTCGGCGTCCACGGTCGGGAAGCCGGAGGAGCCGGTGTGCGGATCGACCGCGACGACCGGCGCGCCATACTGCACGTCCACGACCGTGGGAGTCACCAGGACCGCGCCGTCCACGAGCGTGCCGGACAGCCGTGACAGGTACCGGCGCTCCCAGCCGATCACGTCCCCGGTGCGGCCGCCGGCGCTGTAGACGACCAGCTCGAAGCCGCTGCCGCGGATCGCGTCCGCCGCGCCCTTGAGCAGTTCGGTGCTGAACGGTTCCAGGTCCGCGACCAGGATGCCGATGACGTTCGTGCGGTGGTTGCGCAGGCTCTGCGCGACCAGGCTCGCCTCGTAGCCGAGTTCGTCGATGACGGCCTGAACACGGGCTGTGGTGTCCACGGACACGCCGTATCGCTGATTGATGACCTTGGACACGGTCGCGACGGAGACGCCGGCTTGTTCGGCGACATCGCGGATGGTGACTCTGGGTTGCTGCACGCCGCCACGGTAGCGGTGTAAAACGTTATCGACAACGATTGACACGAACGAAACGTGCGCGCAAACTCATCGCCATCCCCTGGGGACCCCGGCGTCTCCGGTGCCCTCACAGACCCCATCGCCCCTTCTGCCCCGCTGTTCCCGGGGTTCATGTACGACCATGACGACGGACAGGGAGTTCCCACAGTGACGAGGAAAACGCGCAACGCGACAGCGGTTCTGCTCGGTTTGGGCGTGGCACTCGCCGCCACGGCGTGCGCCGGCGGCAGCAGCAACGGCGGCGGCAGCGGCGGCAGCACCGGAGGCAGCGGCGGCTCGGGCGGCGGCGGCCAGGTCAAGCTGACGGTCTGGCAGAACTCGACGACCGGCCCCGGTCAGCAGTTCTTCCTCACGGCGGCGAAGGACTACCACGCCCAGCACCCGAACGTCACGATCAACGTCCAGACGATCCAGAACGAGGATCTCGACGGCAAGCTGCAGACCGCGCTCAACTCGAACTCCGCGCCGGACATCTTCCTGCAGCGCGGCGGCGGCAAGATGCAGGCGATGGTCACCGCCGGGCAACTCCAGGCGCTGACCCTGACGGCCGCCGACAAGGCGAACGTCCCGGCGGCGGCCCTGGCCGGCGACTCGATCGACGGCACGGTCTACGCGATGCCGATGGACACCCAGCCCGAGGGCTTCTACTACAGCAAGAACCTGTTCCAGCAGGCCGGCATAACCACGCCGCCCACGACGATCGACGAGCTCTCCGCGGACGTGGCCAAGCTCAAGGCGATCAACGTCGCGCCGATCGCGGTCGGGGCCAAGGACGCCTGGCCGGCCGCGCACTGGTACTACAACTTCGCCCTGCGCGAGTGCAGCCAGGCCACCATGACGAGCACCGCGAAGTCGCTGAAGTTCACCGATCCGTGCTGGACCAAGGCCGGTGACGACGTCGCCGCGTTCCTGAAGACCAGCCCCTTCCAGCAGGGCTTCCTGACGACCTCGGCGCAGCAGGGCGCGGGATCCTCGGCCGGCCTGCTCGCCAACCACAAGGCGGGCATGGAGCTCATGGGCAACTGGGACCCCGGGGTGATCGCGAGCCTGACCCCGGACCAGAAGGCGCTGCCGGACCTGGGCTGGTTCCCCTTCCCGGCGGTGTCCGGCGGCCAGGGCGACCCGAGCGCGATCATGGGCGGCAGCGACGGCTACTCGGTGTCCAAGAAGGCGCCGAAGGAGGCCTTCGAGTTCCTGGAGTTCCTGGCCACCACGCCTGAGCAGGAGGCTTACGCCAAGGCCTTCGACGCGCTCCCGGTGAACCCCGCGGCCCAGGGCGCCGTCACCGCCTCCTACAACGTCTCGACGCTGCAGGCCTTCGGCAAGGCCGCCTACTCGATGCAGTACCTGGACACCCAGTTCGGGCAGAACGTCGGAAACGCCATGAACACCGCGGTGGTGAACATGATGGCCGGCAAGGGCAGCGCGGCCGACATCGTCTCGGCCACCAACAACGCCGCCGCGAGGGGCTGAGTGGTCCCACGATGAGCGAGACCCTGGGTACTGACACGGCCGTCGGCCGCCAGCCGCAGGGCACGCGGGAAGCCGGGGGCGCCGTATCGACGGCGCCCCCGGCTCCGCGCCGCCGCGGCCGGGGCAGGATGCGGCTGGAGATCGCGGTCCTGTCCGGACCTCCGATCATCGTGTTCGTGGCGTTCGTGATCTTTCCGGTCGTGCTCGCCGCGTACTACGGCTTCTACCGGTGGCGGGGGTACGGGCCGGCCACCGACTGGGTCGGCCTGAACAACTACCGGCTGATCCTCACCGACCCGGCCTTCCAGCAGGTCCTGTGGCACAGCTTCCTGATCCTGGTGCTCTCCCTGGTGATCCAGGGCCCGCTGGCGATCTTCCTGGCGGTCCTGCTCAACCAGCGGATCAAGGGCCGCTCGGTGATCCGGGTCCTGATCTTCGTGCCCTACGTGATCTCCGAGGTCATCGTCGGCACCGGCTGGTCCCTGATGCTGCAGACCACCGGCGCCGTCAACGACCTGCTCAAACACGTCGGCCTGGGCTCGCTGAGCAACGACTGGCTCGCCGACCCACACCTGGCGCTGTGGACCCTGATGGCGATCATCTCCTGGAAATACGTCGGCTTCGCCGTGATCCTGATGCTCGCCGGCCTGCAGTCGATCCCCGAGGAGCTCTTCGAGGCCGCGCAGATCGACGGCGCCAGCTACTGGCAGATCCAGCGCCGCATCACGCTGCCGCTGCTGGGACCCACGATCCGGATCTGGGCGTTCCTGTCGATCATCGGCTCGCTGCAGCTGTTCGACCTGGTCTACATCATCTGGGGCGAGTACGTCTCCAACACCGCGGGCACCTCGACCATGGCGATCTACATGGTCGGCCAGGGCCGCAACGCGGGCAGCTACGGATACGGCAGCGCCGTCGCGGTCGTGATGTTCCTGATCTCGCTGTTCGTCGCGCTGCTCTACCAGCGCTTCGTCCTGCGCCGTGACCTGCGGGGCGCCGTCACCGAAGGAGCCAACTGATGAGCGTGCGGACCGCCGACTCCTGGTTGTCGCCCGGCGCGAGGCCGAGAACCCCGGTCAAACGGCGCGGCGACGGCGACCGGCCGGCGAAGTGGGGGAGTCCCTTCGTCTACTTCATCGCGCTGCTGTTCATCTCGATCTGCGTGGCACCGGTGCTGTACATCGTGCTCGGCGGTTTCCGTACCAACGCGCAGATCACGACGAGCCCGGCCGGGCTGCCGCACCCCTGGGTCGTCAGCAACTACACCGGCGTGCTGAAGTCGGTGACGTTCTGGGGCGAGTTCGCCAACTCCACCATCGTCGCGCTGGCCAGCACCGTCGGCATCGTGATCCTCGGGCTGATGGTGAGCTTCGTGATCGCGCGCTACGACTTCAAGCTCAAGGGCGCGATGTACTCGCTGTTCGCGGCCGGCCTGATGTTCCCGCTGGTCATCGCGATCACCCCGCTGTACATCGTGGTCAAGGACCTGGGCCTGATCGACACCCTGGCCGGGGTGATCGTCCCGCAGATCGCCTTCGGGCTGCCGACCACCGTCATCATCCTGGTGCCGTTCCTGCGGGCCATTCCGAAGGAGATCGAGGAGGCCGCCACGATCGACGGCGCGAGCCGGCTCGGGTTCTTCTTCCGCATGGTGATGCCGCTGTCGCTGCCCGGCGTGGTGACCGTCGGCATCCTGGCGTTCATCCAGAGCTGGAACAACTACGTGCTGCCGCTGTACATCCTCAACACGCAGGCGAACTTCACCCTGCCGCTGGGGGTCCAGGCGTTCTCCTCGCAGTACTCCCAGGACACCGCGAAGGTGCTGGCGTTCACCTCGCTGGCGATGCTGCCCGCCCTGATCTTCTTCTCCATCTTCCAGAAGCGGATCGTCGGCGGTCTCACCGGTGCGGTGAAGGGCTGACATGGTGTTCCGTGCTCACATCGAGCTGGACAAGAAGGCCGTCATCGCCCCGGTGCGGCGCCGCACCTTCGGTTCCTTCGTCGAGCACCTCGGCCGCTGCGTGTACACCGGGATCTACGAGCCCGAGCATCCGAGCGCGAACGAGGACGGGTTCCGGATGGACGTCGTCGATCTGGTCCGCGAGCTCGGCAGCACCACCATCCGGTACCCGGGCGGCAACTTCGTCTCCGGCTTCCGCTGGGAGGACTCGGTCGGCCCGCGCGAGAAACGTCCCGTGCGCCGCGATCTGGCCTGGCACTCGCTGGAGTCGAACCAGGTCGGCCTCGACGAGTTCGCCCGGTGGCTCAAGCTCACCGACTCCGAGCTGATGCTCGCGGTCAACGTCGCCACCCGGGGCATCCTGCCGGCCCTGGACCTGTTGGAGTACGCCAACCATCCCTCCGGCACGGCGCTGTCCGACCTGCGCGTCGCCAACGGCACGCCGGATCCGCACAACGTGCGCATGTGGTGTCTGGGCAACGAGATGGACGGACCGTGGCAGACCGGTTTCATGACCGCGGAGGACTACGGCAAGATGGCCGCCCGCACCGCCGCGGCGATGAAGATGGCTGACAAGGACCTCGAACTCGTGGTCTGCGGCTCCTCCGGGTCGGGCATGCCGACGTTCGGCGACTGGGAGCGCACGGTTTTGGAGCACAGCTACGACCACGTCGACTACATCTCCTGCCACGCGTACTACCAGGAGCACGACGGGGATCTCGGCTCGTTCCTGGCCTCGGCGCTCGACATGGACTTCTTCATCGACACCGTCATCGCCGCCGCCGACCACGTGGGCTCCAAGAAGCGCTCGACCAAGAAGATCGACATCTCCTTCGACGAGTGGAACGTCTGGTACCTCAAGGAACACCAGGAGTCTGATGAGGTCAACGACGAGTGGCGTCACGCGCCGCGGCAGCTTGAGGACGTCTACACGGTCGCCGACGCCGTCGTCGTCGGCAACCTGCTGATGACGCTCCTCAAGCGCAGCGACCGCGTCACGTCGGCGTCCCTGGCGCAGTTGGTCAACGTGATCGCCCCGATCATGACCGAACCCGGCGGCCCGGCCTGGCGGCAGACCACCTTCCACCCCTTCTCCATCACCAGCCGGCTCGCCTCCGGCGAGGTCATCCGGCCCTTGCTCGACGCTCCCACGTACGAGACGGCACGCCACGGTCAGGCATCCGTCATCGACGTCGTGGCCACGGTGGATGCGGACCGGGCCGCGGTGTTCCTTGTCAACCGCGACACGGTTGCGCCGGCACACGTCACCGTCGACGTGCGCAGCCTCGGCTCCGCACGAGTCCTGGAGGCGGTCACGCTGTCCGACTCCGACGTCTACGCGAGGAACACCCTCTCCGACCAGCACCGGGTGACCCCGCACGTGAACGCCTCCGCAAGCCTCGCCGACGGCGTGCTGACCGTCGAACTGCCGCCGGTGTCGTGGAGCGCGATCGCGCTTGCGCTCGGGTGAGTTCCGCAAGCCTGACCGCAGGCCTGACGTGACTCGACCCTCAGGGGCCAAGGCCCGTTCGCCGTCCCGTCCCATTGCATCGTTCGATGGAATTCCGGTTCCATCCTTCGCTTCCCTTCATTCAACCCTGCTGGCGATGTGCGCCGCGCCGGCGGCTTCGAAGATCGAAGGGCAGGGATTCGTCGGTCGCGGAGGCGGCCGGAAGGCGGAGTCGCCGACAGTGGTATTCAAGCCGCCCACATCGCGATCAACACCTGGATCGGCGACAACGCCCCGGAAGGCATCCCCTCCGCCGCCCCCGAACAGATCGCGCCCGTCTACTGGGACCTGTACGAGCACCGCGACCAGGCCGAACTCGTATTCAACGGCTGAGACACCCTCTTACAGAAGTCTCGGCCCCTCGATTGTGACGGCGCGGACGGCTTGATTCCGCGCCGTCAGGGTCACGAGCACAGTGGTGAACTGGTCAACACGAACCCAGCCGGTGAGGGTGTACGAGGTGTTGGGCGTTAGCCCTGTTATACGGGTGAACCATATCCGGAAGGGCTAACGCGGCTGTCCGTCGCGACGAGCTCGCGCACTGCGGGCGCGACCTCGGCGGCGAACCGGCGAAGGAAGTCGGCCGTCTTGGCGCGGTAGAGGAAGAACGTGTCGACCTGTCGTGTCGTTATGAGCTCTGCCAACTGCTCAGCCCACACCTTCGGCGGGCCCTGTAGGAACCCGGAGCCCGTGGAGAACTCACCTTCGATGTTGTAGCCGCGCCGGACACTCTGCGGTGAACGGCCCGCCGCGACCGCGGCCTCGTCGATGACGCGGTTGCAGTCCGGCAGCGCTTCAGGTGGCAGGAAGGGCGAGCTCGGGACCCAGCCGTCGCCGAGGGTGCCCACGACCCGCAGCATCCGCGGCTGATAGGCCCCCAACCAGATGCCGATCGGGTGCGCGGGACAGGGGCCGGGCCGGACACCGTCGGCGCGATAGTGCTTCCCTTCGAACTGGACCTCGGACTTCGAGGTCCACAGGGCGCGGATCAGGTGTACGGCCTCTTCCAGCGCCTCGATCGACTCCCCCGCCGTGCGGACGGGACCGCCTTCGGCGGCGATGAGCTGCCACAGCTGCTGTGCGCCGGCGCCGAGCCCGAGTTCGAAGCGCCCGCCGCTGAGGATGTCGAGGGTTGCCGCAGTCCGGGCCAGCACGGCGGGCGGTCGCAGCGGCAGGTTCAGCAGGTTCGGCATGATCGTGATCCGCGTCGTCCTGGCGACGATGGCGGCCAGCAGCGCGACAGTGTCCAGCCGCTCGGGCCAGTAGGGGTGGTCGCTCAACGACACCACGTCGTATCCGAGCTCGTCCATCAGCTCGGCCAGCTCCACGACGTCCTGCGGGCGCTCGTCGTCCGGCTCCAGGAGGGCGCCGAACCTCACCTTTGGCGTATTCATGGCGGCTCCTATCCCTGCCGCGTACCGACGCGCGCGGGCGTGGAGGTGCCGTACACACGCTGTGCGTGCTCTGCGAAGGTCTGCGCCGCGAGGTCCCCGATCACGGAGCCGGCCTCCGGAGGCATCGTCGCGATGACTTCCTTGACGGTCTCGGGGTCGCCTTCGTAGGCCATCAAGCCGAAGATCAGCGGGATCTGCTCGGGCGGGATCCCGGCCGCCCCCTCGGCGACCATCCGGCCCCATTCGGCGGCGGTGACGTGCTGCTCGATCAGCGGGAGCGCCTGCTGCTCCTCGGTCTTGAGGTGCTCGTCCAAGAGTTCAAAGAGCATGGTCGCGACCTCGGCGAGCTCTGCGCCCTCTGCAGCGCCCGCGGCGGCCCGCCATCCGGCAAGCCCCGTGAGAAGTCGGTGCACCAGGGTGTCGATGTCCGAGTGCTGTGACTCCATCGTCTGCACCACCGACGCGGCGCCGGCGCGCTCGACCAGACGGGGCCACAGGTGCTGGTCCTCGCCGCGGTGGTGGTGGTCGAGGATGACGAGGACGAGTTCGAGGTGCTCGGCGACGACCGTCGCGCGCTCACGGTCGCCGGCGGCCACGCCGCGGATCAGGCCGGAAGCCAGACCGATCTCGCGACGGAACATGGTGTGGGCCATATACATGTCACGCACATCGGCCAGCGGTTCGCTGTTCATGGGTGCTTCCTTGAAGTCCGGCGGATTCTGGGATGCCGACGCTAGCGGCCGGATCCCGACATCGAGCGAAAACATCCGGGAAGCGAATCCGGTTATCCGCGAAGCGTATGCAGCGGCTTCTGGCCGAACTTCGCCTCGTGGGCGGCGGCGAACCGGCCGAGGTGCGCGAAGCCCCAGCGGCGGGCGACGTCGGCGACCGAGAGGGCGCAGGGATCGCCGGACCGCAGGTCCTCGTGCGCGCGGCGCAGCCGCACGTCACGCAGGTACTGCATCGGAGACATCCCCACATGCTGCTGGAACGCCTTCTGAAGTGCGCGGGCGCTGACATCGCAGTGCGCCGCCAGATCCGAGACGGTCAGCGCCGCCGCCGGGTCGGCCTCGATGAGGTCGACGGCCGAACGCACGGACGCGGGGCGTGCCGCGCTCACCGGAGCGGCGAAGGCATCGGAGAAGGCGTACACGGTCGTCAGGATGAACCCGTTGACGAGGCTGTCCGCGAGCGGTGCGGAGACCAACGGGCTGAGCAGCAAGTTCTCCGGTGCGGACAGTTGCCGGTTGACCGAGAAGAGCATTTCGGCCCACGCGCGCCCGTGCCCCTTGGCAGTGCTGACCAGCGGAGCGAAGCGGACGCGACGTGACAGGCGATCCCCGACCACTCCCGCCAGCGCCTTGTCCACGGCTGAGACATCGATCCGTATGCACAACGCCTGGAAGCGGGCAGGCCACCGGCCCGCAAAAGGTGCGCCCGGCCGGTACACGGCCGCTGACACCGGGCTGACCGCCGCGTCGCAGCCGCGGTGCCGCGACTCGTACCGTCCGGCGGTCGGAAGTTGGACATAGAAGCCGGTGCCGATGTCGTCGCATTCCAGCCTGAGCTGATCCCGCAGGACCACGTTTCCGAACGTGATCGGTCCGAGTTCGGAATAGCGGTAGGTGGCCATCGTCACCTCATCGTGCGAGATGTCCTCGATCGTCGGAGTACGGACCAGCACTGGATGGATTTCCTCTCGTCGTCGCCGGCTTCCAAAGGGGCGGTGCCGGCTGATCCGGCGGCCTTCTCGGTCAGGCGGACTCCACCGGATGCAGGGATCATTGAGCTCTCGGTTGCGACCGCCGGCGTCTGGCAGCGGCCGCAGGAGCGTTCATGAGGGATCTGTTTTCACTGCGTGAGAAGATCCTGCCCGCTGCTCGGCATATCCGCCTGATTGCCGTTGTCAGCGGCGATCCCCTTTATGTCGGCCAGCATGGACGCCATCATGGCATCGCCAGGCAAGAGCGGAGCCGGCCGACGAGACCCTCGAACGTCTCGCCGGCCGGCTATGAGGCGGCATCTGCCCATGTCCGGTCGGACCTTCAGCACGGTCCGCCAGCGGGCTCGCGATCAGCTGTCGACGGTGTCGGACACGTGCTTCCAGCCGTCCAGGTCTTCCATGCGAGCCTGTAGCGCGGCGCGGATGCCCGTGGCGCTGGAGGTGCCGAGAGCCAGGCGCAGCGGAGGATTCGGGCTGTCAACTGCGGTCCGGATGCCTGCGGCGATCCGCGCCGCGGTGGAAAAGGCGGATGGCGGCAGCTCTCCGATGCCCTTCTGAATCTCGCGGACGGTCTGGTCGTAGTCGCCGAGGCCAGAGGCGACATCGAGATTGGCCAGGAAAGAGGTCGCGGTCAACCCGGGCTCGATGATCGTCACCTTGACGCCGAGCGGCGCGACCTCAGCCACCAGGGCGTCCGACAGACCTTCTACCGCGTACTTGGTCGCGGCCAGCAGCCCCACGCCGGGATGGGCAGACTGCCCGTATACCGACGAGCCCTGGAGGATGTGCCCGGATCGCTGGTCGCGAAGCACCGGCAACGTCGCGCGGAGCACGTTGAGAACGCCGAAGACGTTGGTGTCGAACACGGCACGAACCTGCGCGTCGGAAGCCTCCTCCACAGCTCCGAACAGTCCGTAGCCCGCGTTGTTGGCCACGACGTCGATGCGGCCGAACCGGGCGAGCGTGCCCTCCACCGCGTTTCGGACAGCCTGCTCATCACGCACGTCCGCCTGAATGAGAAGCAGGCGATCGCCGTGTACTTCAACCAGTTCGCCCAGGGGAGCGGTGTCGCGGGCGATCGCCGAGACGACGTCGCCGTTCTGCAGCGCCTGCAGCGTCAGTTCGCGGCCGATGCCTGACGTCGCGCCGGTGATCAGCCATGTGCGGGGGTGACCCTGTTCGTTGATTGTCGCGTTCATGTTGCGACCGTAAGCGGTTAGCGCGCAACTCGTCAACTCCACT
>Ga0207694_10000842_pt1 | contig 27303 bp, 24 predicted proteins | sample KBSC34metaG_FD_184353 | JGI IMG/M metagenome (GOLD analysis project Ga0207694, IMG submission 184353) | Corn rhizosphere microbial communities from Kellogg Biological Station, Michigan, USA - KBS C3-4 metaG (SPAdes) (version 2) | ecosystem: Host-associated > Plants > Roots > Rhizosphere > Soil... | reverse complement strand
TGTTAGATGTTATGAGCAATTACTTTGTGTCAATACAGAGGCTTGAAGTCTAAGCAGCTGTGAAAAGTTCAACCGTAGGTCCTTAGATCATGCGCTCTCTCGTGAGCGGGTCAACACGAATACTTTGTTGCTTCAACTTCTTTGTTATGTCGTCGAAGTTATTGATGGGAAGAACGGCTTCGACGGTTTGCGCGGAAATCGAAATTGAATTGAGATTAACTTCCGCACCGTCCGGCAGGATGTCGTTCGCAGCGCTTTCAAATTTCCGTTGGAGTAAATCTTTTCTGGCGGACAGAGACGGTTCAGACAGTCTTGTCTGCCACATCAACGACACTTTTACGCCGTCTTGTCCGTTGGCCAACCGATCAATGGCCCCAAGTTTATATAGCCTATCGAGGACCTGCGAATCCATGTCGTTGAGCCTAGCACAATGAGATGAAGTTTAGAATTTGCCGAGTGACAGGCGTCCGCCGCCCACCTCGTTTGGTGAGCCGGCAAGCGCCGCAACTCCTCGGGCTAACAACTCCTCCCTGATTCCTTCAGGAGTCCACGGCTTTCCCGCCAACATCTGTCTTTGAATTAAGAGCGCCGCGACACCGGCAACAAACGGCGCAGCCATTGAGGTCCCACTATCACGATCAAACAGACTTGCACGTGGTGGGGCGGCAATGGCTTTACCGTTTTCATCTCGCTGAACGGGCACTGTTGATCTGACATTCACTCCCGGGGCGCATAACATCGGCTTCGACTCGTTGAATGAGGTTGGACCGCGGCTGGAGAATGAGGCAAGTGAAAACGTCTGCTTCGTTAACGCCCCTACCGCGATTGCTTTGCGGGCCTGGCCGGGACAATCCAATTCTGTATCGAACTCATCACCGAAACCTGATGCTCGAAGCGCCTCTGCTCGATCGTGTTCGTTTCCCGCAGCGACTACTACAACCGCATTATTCAAGGTTACGGCGTTATCTACGGCTGTGCACAACGGACAGTCCCCGTCGGTACAACTCCAGCCATGACCACCGTCGGACCAATGAGGTAAATGGTTGAAGCCTAAACTCATTGAAATGACTTGCGCCCCCTGTTTCACGGCTTCGTCGATGCCCTTAGTTACGTTACCGTGCCCCCCCGTTCCGTTGGTATTCAGAACTTTGATATTTAGAAGGTCCACTCGAGGCGCAACACCGCTGAATACAAGATCTCGGGAGGCTATGATGCCGGCGCAATGGGTTGCATGTTGACCGGGATGTTCCACGCCCTCACCACAGGTACTCACCGAAGCAATAACGTTGAGATATGGATGTTGAGTATCGATTCCTGAGTCGAGCACCGCAACCTTGACTCCTGTTCCGTCAAGAACTGGATGCTTGCTTCTGAAATTACCGAGCAACAGATCGTTGGCGCAGTCGTCGAGCAAAGTCACTGGAAGAAGCGGATCCAACTCCATTTTTGTCACCTGTGGCTGCTTGCGTAGCATGTCAACTTGAGCAGGTGTGGCGATCACTTGCAGGCTGTTAGCTGTGATTAGGGGAGTTGGATCCACGTTCATCGTCGTCTGCATCAGCTTTCGTAGCGGTGCGAGTTCGTTCTGAACGCGGTCGCGATATTGCGACCATGCTTCGTTCGGAGAAGGCGTAATTGTCGGGATTTTGACAACTATAGGCACTGCTTTTTCATGGCTACTGGTTTCCGTGACTGATGCAATCGCCAACACGTCCTCGTGGCTGGAAGCAAAACTAAGCCGATCAAGCGCCCGCTTGAGCAGTGGACCTATTTTGTCAGGCATCTTTCAACCTCCATCAGACTTGAAGCAATGGTTCTTACGAGAAGAGACCGGCGAGGCTTGACTTGCTGACCCAACCCGAGTTGCAGTCTGTGCGACCGGAGAGCAGAGGTGATTTCAATCCCCAAAACGTTTGTTTCTCACCAGTCACGTTGAGCGAGTCGTAATACAACTGGAAATCACCTCGCTCAAGATCAGACGCATTCGCGGTAACAAGATTCATTTGGTGGCTTCCGCCGTGGTGATGCATCGCCGGCATATTCTTCAAATTGATTATCCAAGGTTTTTCCGGCCTGTGTGGTAATTGCATCAGCGCCGCGCCATCAACGGTGATCGTAATGCCACCATCAACTTCACACATGATAGCCGCCCCAATCTCATCCGCCGCTTTACCGAATACTTTTTGCTGGAGCGCAGCAGCAGACAACGCTGTGGGGTCGGCCGCAAGGGGAAGCAGGAACAGGTTGTCAGGCGAAAGTCTATTTGAATAGAAGATGGCGTCGGAAATCTGCGCAATCGTCACAGGATACGGCGGCGGCTTCAGCGTGCCGTCACCGTGCGGGATGTCGGCACCTTGGTCCAGATTCATAGCCCAACGAAAGTTGTGCTTTTGCTCCAAATTGAATGTCGAGGGGTCAAGTCGGCGATTAGCCACCTGTTTAAGATCGAAGAATCCGTCTGGAAACGTTGTATCGTAGTCGGGTTTTATGCCCTTGGTTGTTTCTATCCGGACGACTCGGGCTTCCCTCGGTATAGAGAACCTGTCGACCTCGTTGTCTATCTGCAAAATTAGCTGATGCAATGGGTGGCGCAGATAGCCAACCTCCCACATGCGGTTCAAACGGTTGAAACAACTGATCGACAGTCCGTCGATCATAACGTTAGCGGTCGCTGTATCGGGGTTAAATGGCACGACTATCTCCTTTCGGGATTAGAGCTGAAAAATTGTTGAGTTCACGTCTGCATCAGAAAAGGCCGTCGAGATTAGGACTGGTACCGGCAAAGACTATGTTGCAGTCCGTGCGACCAGACTTTGCATCGATAGCATCAGCGAAGCCCCACAGGGCTCGCTGCCGTCTCACATCGTCAAGCTTAAACGCGCGGTAATACCGTTGAAAATCACCCTTCCGCCGTGGGTGCTGGCGCTTAGCGCCGGGTTTTTGTATCCGTACCGGCGTACTACGCTGATTTGTTAGGCTGATCTGCCAGGGATTACTGGGCCGGTGCGGTAACGAGTAGTTGCGGGTCGGAGCGTGAGTCCTTTCAATCGCAATGTTGATTGCTCCACGGCTGCCACACTTAATATCAGCACCTATTAGGTCATTCTCCCTTCCGAACAGAAGCGCCTCGAACTCCGCATCAGACAACCCGTTCCCATCTTGAGAATCGAGGAGCCGATGCGTCCTTTTAACCGGTAGAGACGCGGTGTAGAAGACCGCGTCGTGGATGAATGTGCGCGTCACGGGAATGCCCGGAGGTTTCGTTAAGTGGCCGGTGCCGTGATCGATGTCACCTGGTTTTTCGAGGTCTATCACCCAGCCGAAGTTTTCTGCCTCTTCAAGGCTAGTCGGACGCTTTTTCCGGTCCGTTACACTACCCGAACCGAAGTAACCTTTGGGATAGTCAGTTTGTTGTGAGATCCCGCCGACGGTCGTAATGCGAATGACAACACCGTGTTCGTCCTCTATCGGTAGGGGCATATCCGGGTGGCCATCGATGTCCAAGATAAGGTCATGTTCATGAACGTCGTCGCGTAAAAAACCGATCTCCCAAATCTTGTTGCTGTTAAAGCAACAAATACCTAAGCCATCAAAAAACAGATTAGCGGTGGCTTCGTCGTGTGGTAGTGGTGGCATCTCAGTGTCCTCGCATCGTTTTGAGAAACGGAAACGCGCCAAGTGAAAGAGAGATCGCGACGACGTTTCCCATCAATTAAACGACGCTCGCCATCTACTACATGACGCAGGCGAGAAATCGTTTCACATGGAAAAGCTGGGACCGACTATGCGTTGTCAGTAAGAGGCGTAACCACCAACCGGCAAGAAGGCGGCCCAGTAGTAGGGATTGCGGTGACGTTCGTCAACACCGGTCATCATCTCCAACTGAGCGTGCCGTAGCGCGCTAGTCGTAGTCTGACCTTGTAATTTTCGTAGTTGATGAAAACGGATCATTAGTTCGGCCGTCGCCGCTGAATCGACAGGCCATTGGCTGGCGACGACGAGTGGCGCGCCCGCCGCAAGAAACGTGCGCGCGATACCGATCATGCCTTCGCCGTTATCGAAACCTTCGAGCTCGGTTTCGCAAGCAGACAAGACGACTAGCCGTGCTTGTGGAAGCTTTTTACCGAAGACTTCCCCAGCCGTTAACGCATCATCGCCTGCTGAGTCCTTCGCCAACAGCAGGCGCGAGCGCATTGGAGCCCGCTCGTCCGCGACGTAATGACCGGCAAAGTGAATGACGTTCGCACTCGAGAGCAATTCAATAAAGGCACTCTTTCGCGCTCGCATGCCTATGAGCGGAGTTGCGTCCCCGTAAAGTCCTGCAACCTTCCTGGCCTCCATTTCCGCCGCCGGCAAATCGGCTAGTTGCGGGTAGGAACCACGATCAAAGGAGGGATTGCCGACGCTCAGGACAGTTTCAGCGTGCGGGAGTTGCTGGCGTTTCTGAGCTATGCGCGAACATTCCACCAGTACGCTTACACTGGGAGCGAATAGCAAAGAGAAATCCTGGACGAGGTAATTCCCTGTGGTCCGCGAAACGAGCGCTGCGAAAGGGAGATGAAAGAGAGCCTTATCCGGGATGATGCATACGTCGTTTGTTTCCCTGAGGACCGAGTCGATCGGTGAGATCAGCAAATCGTATAACTCTTCCGCGCGCCGCCTAACCTCGTTTTGCTGAGACGGATCGTTACGCGTCAGAAGCGTCACGTATTCGAGTACGCGCGCATTCAGCTCGGCACCGGATACAGGCTGCTCGCGCACTTCGAAGCGGCCTTGAGAAACAACCCAGATGAGCAACTTCTCCTTGAGTGCGGCATACTGCACCACTTGTACGCCTGGAGGTAGTTGAGATCGTATCGCCCCCAGATCCAGCGACGACGCTGCTGCCTGAAACATCACCTCCGGTTCTCCGCCCGTGGCGCCCGGCTTCACTCCGTGCACCAGTAGATCCAGAAGCGAACGCCCACGAGATTGCTCACTGTAGGTGAAGGCGCCTCGGCTATCACCTTTTGCGTACGCGTAACTGATGGCTATGTCGTAGATTCCCTGCTCGGAATCGAAGAAACTGTTGCGGTTCTGCTCTTCAGCGATCTCTTCGCGATCCGCCTCGAACAACGTCAGCAGGCGTGACAACTCACTTTCAATTGCCGGATCGTCTTTGCTTTCGAGATAGCAGAGTAGCTTGCCTTTGCGAACGTCGTACATGTCCAGCTTGCCGATCTCCATTCCGTCATACAACTGGAGTGCGGCGTCGTAACGCTGCAGTGCGCCGGTACAATCGCCTGCCTGACGCGCCACATGACCGAGTTGCAACTCCGAGTACGCGATCATTTTGCGACTCGCGGCATCATTCTGGAGTCCTTTTGCAACTGCCAGTCCCGCTTCGGCTTCATGCACCGCATCATCGTGACGACCCATCGCTGCGAGAATCATGCCGAGTTGTGTGTAAGACAGGTGCGCGAGAGCAGGATCTTGCAGTTCATCAAGACTGAGACGAAGTGATTCGCGCTCGTATGCAACGGCGGCGTCGTAAAGCTTCAACCGATAAAAAGTGTTAGCGGTAAAGGTGAAGGTGCGCCAATCCTGACGCGGGATAGGCGCTTCTGAAGCCACGGCAAGTGTTCGTTGATGATAGCCGAGCGCGTACGCCGGCCGGCCTAGTTGAGTGTACTGAAGGGCGAGTTGGGTGAGCAGCTTTTGCTGGTTATAGCTGTCGTTAATGGCGACTGCGATGTCGAGCGCTTCACGGTCCAAAGCCAGCGAACGAGAATGATCTCCCAACAGATCGTAATTATTTGCAAGTAAACAGAGTGCTTGCGAGAGTAGCCAGCAATAGCCGTGTTGTCGGCTGAAGGCGGCCAGCGTTTCAACTATGGCTGTACTTTCTTCTAATCGATCACTCTGGGAGATGCAGTAAGCGAACCAGTAATCGGTAAGCCGCGCTTCATATTCATTATTTGCGGCGTTGAAAAGTTCATGCGCCCGCTGAAAGTGGGTAGACCCGATGTCGTACTTGGAAGTCTGGCAGAGATGATATCCCTGTTCGAGCTCTGCGTAAGCTTCGACTAATCGCTCTCCGTTTTGTTTGTCTAATGAAGAATAGTAGGTCGCCAGTTTAGCGATATAAGGATCGTCGGAATGAACTTGCTCGATCGTTCCCGCATACTTCAAAGCGTCGCGTAATTCGTCTGCCTCGTGGCCATCTGCGTGGACCAGATTGCGCGCGAGTTGAAACGGGACCATTCGACGAGTGATCATCTCGCGCGTGGTGCTCATCACCTGCCAGGCTTTTTCGTCGTTCTTCGCTCGGTAAGCTTTGAGAAACTCGTCTAGGACTTGCGGCGCACCACTCAATCCCGTTTGCCGTTCCTTGAGGAGTTTCAGGTTGTTGCGCGCCTCCGCGGCCCAGGGAGAAGTGGAGTCAAGCTCAAGATAACGTTGCCAGTCGTCCGCGGCTTGTCTGGGAAGCTTCATGCTCTGATACAGCAGAGCGCGGTTGAAGAGTGCATCGAGAAGCGAGGGATCAAGCGCAAGCGCACGATTGAGATGTTCAAGACTCTTGGCAAAATCGGCGAGCGCCGCACCGTCAGTAGAGTCTGGCGGCCTGCTGTTACCTCGCTCCATTAATGCGGCACCGAGGTCACTATGCAACTGGGCTTTGTCAGGTGCGCTTGCCAGCGCCTCCTCAAGCTGGTCGATTGCTTTGTCGAACTGCCGCTGGGCTAAGTAGAGCTTCCCGAGTGCGTGGAGAGCTTCCGGACTCTTCCGGTGGTTCAGCGCGTCTTGAAGGAGTCGCTCCGCACGATCGCGCGCTACGTAGTCAAACTTATTTGACGCAACACCGCGGGTTGTTGGTGGAGGCGCATAGCCAAGACCTGTAATCCTCGCTTCGCCGGGGCGCTCCTGTTTATAAGCTTGGTTCAGGGCGAGTAGTCCCTGATCGATGTCAGAACTTCTGCTGTTGAAGCGGAATACCACCCCAGCCAAAATGAGTACGATGATGGCGGCTGTGATACCCACGTACACACCCGCGGGCCAGCGCGACCAAAACGAGACGGGGTTTCTGCGTTCGGTTGCACTGCTGCGATCCTTCCGCGATTTGACTGCGTCAAGCTCGACTACTTTGTTCGCTGGAGCTGGAGCCGGCTCAGACGTCGCATATCTATTGACTGAGCGTGCGAGCCTAAACTTTTGCCGGCGTTCGCTGGTGTTCAGGAAGCATTGCTCAAACTGCTCTCGCTCGCTGCCACTGAGTTCGCCGTCAAGGTACTGTTCAATGAGTTCATCTTCAGCAATCTCAATCTGTTCGCAGAAGTCGTCGTCTGTCAGGAGACGCTCTTCTATCGTGCGACAATCTTCCGTATCGCTCCGTTCTCCCAAGAGATATTGTCTGACTAATTGCTGTTCTGACTCTTGTGTCATTGAACGCCGACTGGAAGGCCCCCTACTTATATGCTGTGCGCCATCATTTGTTTCAACTAGTCGCCCTGGCAACGCAGTCGAAAACACAAGGGCGCAGCCGCTTCATAAGACGATGCATCCGTATGCGCAACGCGTTTTGGCCCAGCCCGTGCTGCCGGCATAACTCCTGCCGGGTCTCGATTTTTGTCCGTCCCTGTCCTTGATAATACCGCAACATCATTGAGCGCTCTTCGCTAGTCAGCAAGCGCCCCATGCAGTGCTCAAGACATTGATCCTCGCGTTCGGCCTCCTCTACATCGGGAGATGTAGCTGGCGGAACTGTGGGTACACGTGCGCGTCGGCCATACTCCCGGCGGACATTACGCGCGACAGCATAAAAGTAAAGCACTGGATCATTTATCCAGGTCGGTGCTACATCATCGACGTTGAGTTCGACCCGTCTGAGCGTTTCGTCGGCCAAATCTTCAGCCTCCCAACAATCACGCCCGGCGAAAATTTTGATCAGACGGCGGCGGATCTCCTCATAACGCTGCCCGGCCTCTTCCCTATCTGGGTGAAGCCATGCAAGCAAGTGATCAAACGATTCGCCGGGTGTTGGAAAGCCTTTATCCCTCATTTCACGTCGGCCGGATTATGTCCACATCTGACGCTAGTTCCAAGGTGTGGGTTACGCAGGTTATAGATCATAAAACCTGATCCTTCGACCAATAAAGACACTTTTGAGTGGTATGAGTTTAGTCCGTTGGTTGCGAGCACGCAGAGGTTAAGCAGACAGCACAAGCGGTGTCAACAAGATTCTGCACAAGAGTTGGTCGCGCTGTTCTGGCTTGCTGTCGGCCACAGAGTCTCCCCAGATGTGAACGCCGAACTAACTTTATCGACGCCGACTATTCCTTAAGGAGTAGCCTCCGCCGAGCGCCACAGAGGCTAAACAGTTCGTAAGCGGTGTCAAATGCCATACGAGCTTCGGAAAAACGCGGGCAATCGAGGCATGAACTCCTCATGGTGAAGTCTCATGAAATGTTTTTCACCTAAACGCATTCCGAAGTGGAAAGCCACTAGAGCAGCAGAAAAAACTACGTAGTACGGATTTTTCGATTGAGAGGTGACGTTCGATGAGCATCAATTCACTGACTGAAACTGAGGTTCAAAGAGTTACCGGTGGTGGTGCCGCAGCCAACGGCGGCGCTCCAAATAATGCTGGGGCTGGGGTAGTACCACCGCCAGCACGTCCTCCGGGCGCTCCAGTAAACAACGCGCTGAGTATGCTCGTGAAATATATTCCGACAGAGTCAGTGACTCTATATGTTGCTGCTATCTCGGCGGCAGCCGCATTGAAGAGTTTCTGGTCACATATAACCGCGGTTCAGATCTACTGGTTCTTTGCTGGTCTGACCCCAGTCATATTCATCCTGGTCTTTTTGGGTAAGCGAAGAACACTGCGTCTCCCGACGTTCCCACCTGTAAGTGAGTTTCCGTGGTGGAAACTCATTGCCTGCACTATCGCATTCCTTGTCTGGGCGTTGGCGGTGCCGGGTAACCCTTACATCAGTGGTGAGAGTGCCGGGGCACTCGTCGGATTCTTTGCAATCTTTATCTCAACCATCTTGAGTCTACTCGAACCGATCTTCGATCGCGCCTGAAGTCAGTTAACGCCGTGACAAACGACATATACGTCCAGGCTTGAAGGAGAATAAGTTATGAACAAAAACAGACAATACGGTCCTGTGTTCGCAGGTTTGAAGGCTGTGGTCCGTTCGCAATGGGCTCACGCATTTTTCCTTGGTCTCATTGTGATTGCCGGCACCGCCCGAGCCGTGGCGCAGGAGACAATGATCGTTCTAACAAATGCAACTGAGGGCACGGCGTACAGTGACCAAATCACATCGGCGGGCACTGCCCCCTATTCCTGGTTGGTGCTTGAAGGAAAACTACCGCCGGGACTTAATTTGACAAGTAACGGTCAACTGTTAGGTATGCCCGGTCCGAATAGTCACAGCGTGAAGCCCTACATGTTCAAAGTGCAAGTGACGGATTCGTCGGCTCCCGCAGGTATAACTACCCAGTGGTTATCAGTAACGGTCCTACCGCCCGCACCGCCTGTCGTCGCTGCTCCTCCACCGCTGATTACGCCCGGTGCTCGGCCGACGAAGCCGGCACCAGTTTCGTTTACGCTGGCATCCTCTACAGCGGACGAGGAGACGATCGCTCTGGCTCGTACATTCTTAACGCCACCACCACCACTAACCTTCAACCCAGACACGGATGATTCGAATATAGCCGCTCTCCGGCAGATGATCGCGGACACAATCGGAACCAAACTGAAACCATCTGGAAATGCGGATCCAGGACCAAACGAGTTTGAAATAGGTGATTACTGCGCCATGCACACGATCGTTTGGAAACCGCTTAAAGATAATAAGAGCGAGCCTGACCGAACACTCTGGGCACTCTTCAAAGCTGCGAAAGCAACGGACAGTACCGTCGTATGGGAACCGGTGATCAGCTCAGCCGATAAGCGGGTATTTGATTCGCGTATCATGGGTGGTAAGCGCGTTGTTGTGCTTCTGGCCAATCTAAACACACCAGCGGATTGGGACGTAAAGTACACCGTCACGATCAATCAGAAAGTTCCTGTGCCTCTTCAACATTTACTTGAGTTGGCTCCCACCATCCTTGGTGGAGGAGGCCCAGCCGCCCCTCCTCCGAAAGATATTTGGGGTGCGAGAATGATGTTGATCAGGTATCGAGCGTCAACCATGCTCGTAAAATTGACGGGATTGAGTACAGGAGGACCCGGTGGACGCCCGATCGAGCAGACCAAAGAACAGAGTAAGGAGTTTGACAACGAAGGCAAATATCACTGGGATGTCAGCGTTGGACTCCCGGTTCAGAGCGTTCGCCAATTGAGTTTTAAATCAGAAGGCAACCAGGTCGTCGCCGAGGCAAAGGAAAAGCAGAGCGTATACGGTTTCCTGAACATCTATCCGTGGGCAGTCGATCTGAAGAGCAATGATTTCTTCACGAAACCACACTTCGTTTTTGGTGTACCGCTGGCCTCGAAACCCTTGCAAAGGCCTTTCGTAGGATTAGGCACTGGACTTTTCAAAGCGCAGCTCAAGTTCAACATCTATGGAGGCATCGTCTTCATCCGCGAACGCGTCCCCCAAACTTTGGCCGAAGGCGATACTGCCACAACCGGCCAACTCGAGGGTGATCTCCGGACGCGATGGGTGCGAAAGTTTATGTTTGGCATAAACCTGCCCGTCAGCCAAATCAAAGACGCGATCAAGAAGTAAGGAGAGAATCAATGTTTCCGAATTTATTTGTCCGAACGCGCCGTCCGCTTTCTCTGCCGCAGCCAGTGACGGCGGCAGCAGCGTTGCCGGGAACGGGCGTTACATTGCCATTCAATATGGAGGCGCAGGAGCAATCCGAATGGTGTTGGTCTGCCGTTGCGGTGAGTGTCTCCAGTTTTTACCAACCCGCGAGTACCATTACGCAATGCGGTCTTGCCAATCTGGAGTTAGGCACCGACGTTTGTTGTGTTGATCCTTCGACTTGTAACCAGCAAAACACATTGGAAACCGCACTGGACCGGGTGGGCCACTTTAATGACATGGTATTCGCCCCACTCAGCTTTGGCGAGACTGATACTGAGATTGACAGCAAGCGCCCATTGGGATGCCGCATCGGGTGGTTTCTTGGGGGCGGCCATTTCGTTATTATTCACGGGACTTCGACAGAGTCGAGCGGGGGTTTCGTGAAACAGTGGGTGGCTGTGACCGATCCCAAATTTGGACCCGCAGATTACTTGATCGATGATTTTACCAACGCGTACCGCCAAGGAGAAGGAGAGTGGACGCACAGCTACCTGACGCGATAGACCAGAAGGAGGATGTATGGCGTTGCAAGTTCCGGACCCACCTGAGCAGGGATTGGGCATCATCAACGAGGCACTCTCGAGCGCGATTCAGCAACCAAGCGTTGCGGCTTCCGCTGTGACTGAAGCGGCTCCTGAAGATTTAGCAGCCGCAGCGCCTCATAGAGTCTATTTTGTTGGACTTTCTGATCTCGTTGAGGGCCGTCTGCTTTCGGCTGCGAAACTGAAAGGTTGGCGGTATCTGATTTTCAATCAGGATCAACCAATGGTAGCCGCCGAACTCCAAGCGGGCGGCGATGAAGTTCGCTTCTCCAATATAAATCGAGGACCATTCGTCGAGGGCGCTGTCGAAGGTGTGACCTTCGCAGAGAGCCTGGACATTGTGCACAGAGAAGACTTCGAACTACGTGCTCTCGAGATTTCTCCACTTTACTTTGTTTCGCTTTGGTTACATGGACCTCAGGATCTTCTTATCCCGTTGAGACCGGCGCCCGACGAAATTGAACCACTAAGAGTGTATGAAGAGGCTGAATTGATTGGACGTCTGCGCGGTCTTGCCGAAAGGCACCTTGCCGTTGATAACAGCCCTCGTCGCTAAATCTGTTCGCCGATTCTTACTACTCTGACTATTAGGAAAGGGGCGTTTGGATCAGGGTTTATGAACTGGTGAGTCGATTTAGCATCTTGGGACGGCGATCGGAATCGACCCCACCAATAAGACTTTGCAGGCTTTGTATATCGGTTATTGTCCAAGGAAGACCGGAATCAATGAGACCTGCGCTACGGGATTGTGTAAAGAGATTGCGCAAAGCTGATTCGGGAACGTCTCCCATCGATGAGGTATTATTTCCGCGAGATAAAACCGCGACGTTTGACAATGTCATAGCCGGAGCGTGCCGGAAAAGCAGCCGACTTGCAAATCTCAACTACAACCAACGAACGGCGTCACCTGCACAGGTCTGCCGCCATACCTTTATTTCTGCCGCCATACCTTTATTAATGACATGATGGAAGCAAGCGGAAACAATGTGGCGTTGGTTAGGCCCTATAGAGGCCACAAGTCGCTTGAGTCGTTCTAGACTTATCTACACACCTCAACACAAGCCTGTATAGCTACTTATCAGCGCATCGAAAGCGTTGGCCTATTCTTGGCCTCTTTCGGGAACGAAGGGAATATCGGGAACACCGGGAACAACGGACGAGAAGGGTAAGTCTTTGGAAAAGCAGAAGATTGCGGTATCATAGCGGTCCGATAAAAAAGATTGCCCGCTTGGCTCAGCGGTAGAGCACTCGCTTCACACGCGAGGGGTCAGTAGTTCGAATCTACTAGCGGGCACCAGATTTTAAGCACTTACGGGTGACCATTGGTCGCCCGTTTTGCTGTAGGTACTCAGCAGGCAGTCCCCCGGTGTGATCTTTTCTGCATTCCCGCCACAAACAAGCAGAGACAGAAACTGGCGCGGGTTGATTATTGCCATATTTATCACTGGTTTTGCTGCTTCAAGTAAGGCGCAGGGTCTGGCGCGGGCTATGAACGCGTCGGCTATTGTTGGCACGTGGACCGGCGAGTCGATCTGTGTCGGTAATCGTCCCGCATGCAAGAACGAAACGGTGGTCTACAGGTTTGAGCCGGTCGCCGGCAGGTCAACACTCGTGACGCTCCTTGCCGATAAGATCATCAAAGGCAAGCGCATCCCGATGTACAAACTGGATTTTCAATACGACGAATCCAAGCGAACGCTCTCATGCGACTTCACGCAGGGACACACGCGCGGCGCCTGGGAATACAAAATAGCCGGCGACTCGATGGAAGGTACGGGCATCGTCTTGGCAGGTAAGTCAGTTGCGCGTCGTGTTAAGGTGAAGCGCGTCAGAGAAGATCAAATGCCGGCGGCGCCGGATTATAATGCGTATGGACCATGATGAAACTGAGCGGCTGTTTTCATACGGAACGCTGCAAACTGAGTCAGTACAACTCTCGACGTTTGGTCGAAGACTCTCGGGCAGCCCCGATGCTTTGGTCGGATACCGCTTACGGATGATCAAGATCGAGGATCAGGATTTCGTAGCGGAGAGCGGCGCGGAATATCACCGTACTCTCGAATTCACCGGCAGCACCTCAGACTTCGTCGAAGGCACAGTCTTCTCCGTCACTCAACAAGAACTCGAACAGGCCGACGCCTACGAACCCGATGGTTACGAACGCACGCAGATAGAGTTGCGATCAGGAACGAAGGCGTGGACTTACCTTACTAAGCCCCAACACTAAAACCGCCACTCGAGCTTGTCGCCCTGCGTATAAAAGTACGCGTTAGGAACAGACTGTTGCTCCCCAGGATCCCGTCACGACTCGTCGCCGCTGGTGGTTGCAGGACGAGATTGGTTTCGCCGATGCCCTCAAAGAAATGCGTCGTCCATTTGTAAGTTACTTTTTCAAGCGGGTTTGCACGTGTCTCTTGGACGACGCCGTTGAGATTTCGAAGCGTAGCTTTACTTGTCTGGGGAGTGATTGTGAGCGTGTCGCCGGTTACCGAATACGAGCCACTCTCCTCGGTGGTCCACCATCGCTGCGAGGTGATGTTGCGCTCCGACTTAAAACTGTAGTCGCATCGAGTAATCAGCAAACTGCTTCATCGTCGCGAGCCCCTGCGCATCGCCGCGCTGTCTTGCCTGCATGTAATTCATTAATGCGAAACCACCAATGCACACAAGCCAGTCGTGCATACTATGTTTCTCAGGCCCCCTGACATCTGCGCAAACGTCGGCACTCGCGCCATCGCCTGTTGCAGCGAGTCCATTAGCTTCGTCATGTCTGCGTCTGAAGGCATGTCCGTCTGGTGGTAAGCCATCACAGTCGCGGCGATGAAAAACGCCATCGCGGCCGCGAGGTTGTTCGACTTCCCTTCGCGCGCGACTTCCGCTTCGTATCCCTGTTTGAGCTGCCCAAATGCCTTGACCAACCCGGCTCGCTCTTCCCGCGTGACTCCAAGCGCATCAGCCAAAGCCTTCGTCACACCGGAATCACCCGCAGGCGTGAATTTCAACACGTCAACACGCGCGTCTTTTGCGCCCGAGTCTTTGAGTAGCTCCCACAGAGGCGAGACGTCAGGACCTCGAAACGTTTGTCGCACCTTCTCATTCGTCTGCGCACGAACACAAGTGACGGAAAGCAAAACGAAGAGTACGACGCCGAGGACTTTAGTGATGATCATGGCGGGAGAGATTACCGCTATCAATTGATATCAAACACGCAGCCGGAAGATGCCTCGCAAAGTATCACGTCGTAACTCTCGAGCAGCGGCATCGCGAGGTGTTCCAACTCATTCTTCCACAACTCACCACCGTAAAACGCATCCCGCATGCGCTCGCGTTCTTCGAGTGAGGGAAAACTTCGCAGAAACACAAACTTGTTCGGATTCTCGACGTCGAGAAATGGACCAGTCACCTTCATGCCGTATGTGCGTTGTGCGGGAATCGCGCGCGTCTCAAACAACTTGATGAACTCGTCGCGCTTGCCCGGCTTGATCCGGTAGCTGCGTACTTCTACTATCATCCGCAAACCTCCAATTCTTTTGTAAAGGACTGTAAACCGACTTATGAGCGCCAGCAAGAAGGCACTTTCAGGTAACCATCACGAGCACGCGCGGCCCAATCCAGTCGAGGGATGTCCACTAACGGCCGCACTCGCCGCCATCGGCGGAAAATGGAAGTTGATCATCGTCTACTTCCTGGCGGAATCGCCGAAGCACTTCGCCGCACTACGAAAAGCGATGCCGGGCATCTCGCAAAAAGTTCTGACGCAGCAATTGCGAGAGTTGATCAGCGATGGAATCGTGAATCGCGAAGCGAAGGGAGCGGCGCCTGCGCCGGTGGAGTATTCACTGACGGACTATGGGCGATCAGTGCTGCCGCTGGTCGAGGACGTGCGTGTATGGGGACGGGCGCACCTCGAGCGAGGAGAGCGCTGAAAAAATTTTTGCAGAGCGTGTCGATCCAAGCGATTGTTATTCGATTAACAGTTGGAGACAGGATTACAGGATTTACAAGATTCAGAAGGAGCCGTGATGCAAAAGATAACCCCGTTTTTATGGTTCGATAACAACGCTGAAGACGCAGCGAATTTTTATGTTTCGGTGTTCAAGAACGCGAAACTTCTCAATATGGCGAGGTATGGCGACGCCGGGCCCGGCCCGAAAGGAACCGTGATGACTGCCGAGTTTGAGCTCGATGGACAGGAATTCGTCGCACTCAACGGTGGCCCAAGGTTCAAGTTCACTGAAGCTATTTCATTCGTGGTGAACTGCGAGACTCAGGAAGAGGTCGACTACTACTGGGAACGTCTTTCCGAAGGCGGCGAGAAATCACGTTGCGGCTGGCTCAAAGATAAGTTTGGTCTCTGGTGGCAGGTTGTGCCGACGATTTTGAACAGGTTAATGGCTGATAAGGATCCGCAGAAGGCGCAACGAGTGATGGAAGCGATGCTGCAAATGGACAAGATCGATATCGAGCCGTTGCAGCGTGCGTACGAGGGTTAGCGACGGATTTTACCAAGACGTTCGCGGGCGCGTGTCAGGGATTTCTTTTTCTTCAACATGTCGGACCACAAGTCACCCACAGTGGCAATGCGTTGGGCCATAGTTCGCAACGTGAACGTCTTTGGCCCAACTTCTCCTCTTTCGATTTCTTCCCACGTGCAGGGCGCAGAGGCGGGCGCGCCGGGCTTCGCCCGCACAGTGTAGGTCGCAGCGTACGTCGCGCTGTAACCATTGCGACCAGTGTCGACGAGAATGCGGCCGGCGCGATCGACTTTATGGAACTCCTGCGTCAGGTGGTCCGGATCGCGGCTCACGACAATTCTTCCGACCGTGTGCGCGAACCGGGCAACTTCGCCGAAGTCAGACTTACCATCAAGCGGGACAGCAATGTGAAACCCTTTCGAGCCGGAAGTCTTGATCCAGCTCGGCAGACCTAAGTCATCAAGCAGCCCTCGCACTCGCAACGCTGCCGCACGCAACGTATCGAGATCGTCTTCGTTCGCCGGATCGAGATCGAAGATGCAGATGTCAGGGTTGTACAAGTTCGGCGTGCGCGACGGCCAAACGTGAATCGTGATGCTGTTCTGATTCGCAAGCCACAGCAACGAGCGAACGTCGTTTGCGATCGGGTGATGGACCGTGCCGCCATGCTTCGGCACTTCAACACGTTCGAGCCACTCCGGAAATCCTTTCACCACGTCCTTCTGAAAGAAGCCCGGCGCACCGATGCCACGGTGAAAACGCTCCATCGTGATCGGGCGACGGCGCAAGTGCGGCAGCATCACGGGCGCAATCGCTTCGTAGTACGACGCAAGCTCGCCTTTCGTGATCCCGTCATCGGGAAACAAGATCTTTTCAGGATGTGTGATCATTTACGACGCTGAGCAGACGCGGGTGACGCAGTTTACCGTGGCCGGTCCACTCAATGAAACCGACATGGACGAGGATCGCGGGTTTGACCCAGTGAACACGCAAACGTGGCAGGCCTTTCGCTTTTGTGAATGGAGCGGTCGCGATTTCGAGTTCGTCGAGACGTGCCCGGAGATCCAAAAGCAGTTTCGTGTCGAACCCGGTTCCGATCTTGCCCACGAAAACGAAGTCATCGTCTTTGTGATGACCGACGAGGAGCGCGCCGAGACCGACTCGCTTCCCCTGCGGATCTGTAAAACCACCGACAAGAAAATTCTGCGACAACTCGCATTTCATCTTCAGCCACTCTTTCGAGCGGCGATGTTCGTAGATCGAGCCACGTCGCTTCGCGATAACGCCTTCCCAACCTTCTCGCTCCGCGCGTTCCCACGGCGAGCTATCCTCGATCAAAGCTACGCGCTGAAGTGGTCGTTCGAAGGGCAACTTAGCGAGCAGGTCGCGACGCTCTTCGAGTGGTAATGTCGTGACGTTGCGGCCGTCGAGCCACATGATGTCAAACACGTGATACTCGACAGGACCGCCGCCCCATGTGATCTCGCCATCGAGGATCAGTTCATCGTGCGGAAGACGTTCGATTGCATGTTGGATTGCGGGCAGATCCTGCAGCAGGTGGTTGCGTGAAAACAACTGAACGTCGTCGCCCTTTTTGTAAGCGAGCAAACGGATGCCGTCGTATTTTTGTTCGAAGACCCATTCCGGCCCGCTGAAGCGCTCCTGCGTCAGAGTCGCCGCCATCGGCACGAGCCATTCCGGAAACGCAGTCATGGCAACAGTATTACCCACATTGCAGAGATGAGTAAATTAGGTCAGAGTTCAACCGGCTTTGCCCGAAAAGTCAGGCAGATCGCTCTTCTCTGTGCAACCTCTGTGTTATCTGTGTCTCTGTGGTTAACTGAATTCCCAGCAAAACTCACCACAGAGACACAGAGAACACAGAGGTTGCACAGAGAAGAAGTCCGACAAGAGACTTTTCGTGCAAAGCCGGTTCAACCTTATGATCAATCGACGTGATTTTCTGCGCGGTGCTGCGGTGACGAGTGCTGCTCTGATTGCCGCGCGTTCGGCGTTTGCTTTCGACACGAAGCGCAACTTCGCGCCCGTGAAGGTCGCGCGCAATCGCATCATTCGCGAAGTCGTTGGGCTGAGACCGTATCGTCCAAGCGGCTTCGTCGTCGATGCGCAGCGTTTCGGTAGCAAGCTGCTCGTCCACAACTACGGTCACGGCGGCGGCGGTGTCACGCTCTCGTGGGGCACCGCGTCGCTCGCCGTCGATATGGCGCGCGACTTTCTCATCGCACATAAACAACCACGACCCACACGTTTCGCTGTGCTTGGCTGTGGCGTGAGCGGACTGTCTACGGCACGACTGCTGCAACGTCGCTTCCAGAATGGACCAGGCACAGTAACGATCTACGCGAAAGACTTGCCGCCGGACACGACGTCAAACATCGCCGGCGCGTCGTGGTCGCCCACCTCTGTTTTTGAAACGATGACGCCGAAGTTCAACGAACAATTCCGACAAGCGAGTCGCATCTCAAACAGAGCTTTCCAGTTACTCGTCGGAGCTGAATACGGCGTGCGTTGGATCGACACCTTTGAATTGATACGTCACGAGGCGGCGCTCGGGCGCGAATTGCCGGGCGGCAACGATCTTTACCCGCAGCTCGAGATTCATCGCGATCCGGAAAACTATTTCGGCTTTCCGTTCGTGCGGCAATATTCGACGATGCTGATCGAGCCGTCGATCTATCTCAGCGCGTTGTTGCGCGACTTCTACATCGCGGGCGGCAGAGTTGTCGTGAAGGAATTTCGTAACCGGCAGGAACTCGCGAGGATGCGTGAGCCTGTGATCTTCAACTGCACTGGACTCGGCTCACGCGCACTGTTCAATGATGAAGAGCTGACTCCGGTGCGCGGGCAACTGGAGATACTGTTGCCACAACCAGAGATCGATTACTGCTATCTGAGCAGCGGTTACATGTTTCCGCGACGCGACGGCATCATTCTCGGCGGCACGTGGGACCACGACGACTGGTCACTAACTCCAAACCCCGAGCAAGCGACCGAGATCCTCGAAGCGCATATCGAGATAATGAAGGGCTTGAAGTAAGTTTACTCACGCAGCGACGCAACGGCGCAACGGAAGACCTTCGGTACCGGAGGTCCTGCGTTGCGCCGTTGCGTCGCTGCGTGAGAAATAAACTTAATAACGCCAGCTCTTAAGATCCGCACCCGGCGGCGCGCTCTTCAGGATTCGCTCGACGATCTTCGGTGCGTAAAACTGATGATAGCGCAGGCGCGCCAACGCATTCGGTCGCGTGTGATCGCCGTTCCAGCAATGCTCAGCACGCGGCTCGTAATCGACTTCACCGGCGTAGTACGGGTTCTTTGTCGTCTTCAAAAAGTCTTCGACCAGATAGACCGCATTGTTCAGGAAGTAGTTGTCAGCTTCGCCGACGTAGATGTGCAACTTCCCTTCGAGCTTTGGACCAAGCTTCGCCCAATCACGTTTCAAGATATAGCCGAGGTCGTAATTTTCACGCCAGTATTCAGCGACCGAGCGATCAATCTTCCCAGTCAGCTTGTCCCAGATCGGTTTGGGATAACCGTCGCTGCCGGCTGGTGAATACACGGCTTGCCAGATGTCCCATTGCCCGCCGGAGCGACTGTGCGTTCCGAGTGCGAGCTCCATATGGTTCATGTCTTCCACTGTCGCTGACAACTCGCCGAGATAGTTTCGCTTGCCGGGACGCGGCATGTGTTTCCACGGCGAGCCGGCGTAGTAAGCGTTCTCGTGTTCGTAAATGTTGATGACCGTATATGCGCGGAAGTCGATCGGATCGGGACACGCGGCCCAGGCGCCGTTGTACTCGTCTGGATAAAACATCTGCACGGCCATCGCTTCCCAGCCGCCGGTCGAGCCACCATAGACAAACCGCGCCCAACCTTTACCGATGCCGCGAAAGCGCTTCTCGATCTCGGGAACCAGCTCGTAAGTAATCGCATCACCGTATGGGCCAAGATTGGCCGAGTTCACCGCGTATGAGTCATCGTAATAAGGATTCGCGTGCTGGATCTCGATGATGATGAAGCGCGGAAAGTTTGGACCGGTCCATTCCTTGTAAAACTGGTACGCCTGCTCCTGCTGGATGCGGTTGTAGCCGGCGAGCTTGAAACGCTCGCTGTAATCAGGCTTGAGATTCGGATCGGGCGGCGTCTCGCGAAAACCGCTCAAGTCTGCGGGAAAGTGCCCGTGAAAGATGACGAGCGGATAACGAGCTTCCGGATGCGTGTCGAATCCTTCCGGCAGGAGCACGTGCGCGCCGAGGTGCATCGGGCGACCCCAGAACTTTGTTAAGCGCTCGCTCTGAATTTGAATGTGTTTGATGTACTTCGTGTCTTTCGGCGGCTCGATGGGCGGAATCACCTGATCGAGCGTGATCGAAATGGGTTGTGTGCCGGCGTCGATGCGGATCTGTTTCGGTGTGCTGTAGAGATTGCCGGGCGCGCGGCTCCACTGCTGGCCTTCGCCGCGGTCCATCGGCAGCTTGACCGTATGGCCGTCTGAGCGTTTGAAAGTCTCGTAGCGATGAAGGAGCGCCTGCACCCAATACTCGCCGGGTTTGATCTCGGAAAGACTGCGGACCGGGTAACCGAAAGCGCTTTGGTCCACTGACTTTGTTTCGCCGGCTTTCCACGCGTCAACGTCGATGCCGAAGACTTGCTGTGTCGTTAGGTCTTCGCTGATCTGGAACCGCGGCTCTTCGTCTTTGTTGGTTGAAATCAGCAGGAGCAGACGGCCATCGAGCGGCTCTTTGCTCGCGGTTGCCGGGTAAGTGATCTCGAAGCGGCGTGACTGAGCATTAACGGTGAACATCGGCACGAAGAGCAGGACGAGCAGTAACAGTTTCTTCATGGGAACGGGCTCCTGAAATTTATATCTCCACTGGCAAACCTTCAAGACGCATAATCTTTAGCGCATTGGTTGTCGGGCATGGGCCGGGTCGCAGTCGATAGTCAAACACCATACGGCTGTCGAGCACCTCTTCGCGGAAGTGATAGTTTGTCACGCCTTTGATCTCGTCCGCTAACTTGATCAACTCGAGATCGTGCGTCGCGACCAGCCCCATCGCCCTGCGTTGCGACAATTCGCGAATGTAAGATCGACTCCCGATCAGTCGTTCGCGACTATTCGTGCCGCGAAAGATCTCGTCAATCAAAAACAGCACTGGCAATTCGTCCTTAACCTCTGTAGCTGCAAGTAGTGCCTGCAGACGCTTCACTTCAGCATAAAAATACGAGAGCCCGTCCTGCACTGAATCGCTGACCTTGATGCACGTGAACAGTCGAAACAGCGAGGTCTGCATGCTCGAAGCATTCACCGGCGCGCCGGCATAAGCAAGCGCGAGATTGACGCCGACCGTTCTCAGAAACGTGCTCTTGCCAGCCATGTTTGAGCCCGTGAGAATCACGATTCTTTGGTCCTCATTCAAATCGAAGTCGTTGCAGACCTTCGACTGAGGCTTCAACAGCGGATGTCCGAGGCGTCGCGCCGTGAGGTGATCTCCAGCGCCTGTCAGCTCGGGAAATACATAATCGGAATTCAGATAAGCGAAATTTGCGAGCGAGTTTAGAGTCTCGAGCTCGTGCCACGCATCAAGCCAGCGCGGCAATAGGTGCGCGATCTCTTTCTTGACCAGATCGAGCTTGTAACTGAAATAAAAATCCCATGGGACGAGTGCGTTGAACAATAAAGCCAGTATTGGGTTGGTGCGCACTCCGAGCGCGGCGGCAAGTCGTCCAAGCTTTCTGATTTCGACTGACGGTTGTTTACCTTCAACTCCGAAGGGCGAACAGATCTCGGCAAGGCCAGGCGTGTTTTGATAACAACGCGATTCGAGGTAACCGAAAACCGCCTTGAAGTGCGTCAACGCTTTTTCGAGATCTTGTAGTTCGCTCCAGGCAGTCGCGATCTTCGACTGGCTCAGGAACGTCGCTGCAACGTAGATCAGAAACACGAGCGGCCAGATGCGTGGGATCAGCTCGTCGAGCCAGAGCCACACGCAGATGAGATTCAGGACTGCGAGGCTCGTGAGAAGTATGAGTGTCGGCAGTAAGGACTTCTTCGGTCCGCTTTGTTCGATCCAATCAACGAGTACTTTCGAATTCCAGTGACGCGAGCGTGCTGGACCAGCAGAGCTGATCCGCGCAAACGCAGAAAGCAACTGCAGCTTGTCACGGAATACTGAGTGGCCCTTCAGCTCGCGCACGAGCTTTTGCCGGTGCTGCATCGCCTCGGCATCGGGTCGAGGATTGAGCAGCCACGACTTCAGCCGCTCACTTCCCTCTTTAGTGACGGCGCAGTCGAGCAGGCGATGTAGCGATCGTTCGCCCGTGATATCGAGATCGCTCTCGAATGGATGGCCTGCAATCGGAGGATCCGGATCCGCGGCTGGAATGCGTTCCCAATCCAGGTTGATCCGCGCGATCTGGACCTGCTTGATGTCGATGAGTAGTGAGTTTCGGGTGATGCTGTCACGAACTCTCGTGTGAAAGATCGTGACGATCGCAAACAGAATTGCGAGCAGCGCAGCGACAAACCACGCCACGGTGCTCCCGGCAAAGTTACAAAACGCCAGGGCCAGCAACGTGCCGGCAACAAAGATTACTCTCCGCGCGTTCCAATACTTCCGACTAATCTGGTTGAGAAACTCACCTCTGCGCCTCAACCGCGCGATTTGCTTGTCGAGCTGCTCGAAACGAGTCATGCTTGTCGAACATAACCCAATCATGCATGAGTTGAAAGCCCTCCTCCTCGGCCAGACGCTGATACAAACAACTGTGGGGGCGGCCACGGAGGGCCGCCCCTACAGTTGTAGTTCACGCGCAGGGCGGTGTGGGGCACTCGGAGTCGTGGAGGGCGGGGACGGTGGTGGGGGTGTGTTCGCGCCCGAAGGTTGTGATCAGGATTACGGAGCCGATGATTACGGCGGCGGCGGTCAACATTTGCCTCGTGAGCGGTTCGCTCGCGATCATCCAGCCGAGAAACACAGCCACTACTGGATTCACGTACGCGTAAGTCGCGGCGCGTGCGGGCGCAACGTTGTTCAGCAGCCAACTGTAGGCAGTGAAACCAACAAGCGATCCAAATACCAGCAGGTAGAAGAACGCGCCGATCGAGGTCCACGATGCGTTCGCGAGGTTCAGGCGCATAGGGTCGCCCGTGACTACAGCCAGCAGCAAAAGCAAAACGCCACCCGAAAGCATCTGCATTCCTGACGCCATCAATGTCGATACATGGAACGGTCGTCGATTCGAGTAGACCGATCCGGCCGCCCACGAGAACGACGCCATCAAAACCACACCACCAGCGATCAAGCTAAACTTCGAGTGTCCATTACTTCTCAGTCCATCACCCACAAGCATCGCGACACCGACGAGACCGATCAGAACCCCGAGTAACACTTTCCAATTCGGACGCTGGCGGCTGATTGCCCAGTTGAGAACCACTACCCACAAAGGCTCAGTCGATACCAGCAACGCCGCCAAACTCGTGGCGACATATCTCTCCGACCAAACTACGCCACCATTTCCACCGAGCAACAGCAGCCCACCAATCACCAAAGCACGACGCCACAGGTGGAGCGGCGGAATAAAACGCTCACCTTTAAGCACTGCCCAGGTGAAGAGAATCAGCCCCGCGAGTGTGAATCGCGTTCCAGTCATCAGGAACGGTGGCAGAGTGTCGATAGCAAGGCGGATCGCGAGGTAGGTTGAGCCCCAGAGCACATAAACAGCAGCGAACGCTAGAACGATCTTTACGCGAGATGGTCGTGTCATCGAGTGAGGGCCTACAGTACCAGAAAGACGAGTGGCCACAATAGGGTAGGAGGCGGAGTCACCTCCGCCGTCCTCCCACACCACCGTACGTACGGTTCCGTATACGGCGGTTCATAAAGCAAGCTGGAAGCGTCGCCGTTGTTCCAGCAGTGACAAAAGGCCACACCGATCAAAGTAAGATTTAGGAAAGGCAGTGTGCATGTGCGCGGCCCCAGCATTCCACCACGGGCCGCGTCCATTCATCGCTGACTTCAGGGCTCGGTCTTTGCTCAGCCCACGCTGCATCAAGCCTTTGGCACGGGTGAAAGTTCGCTTCCAATGCCGCCAGATAAGACAGCGGAGTTTGCGTCTTATCCAACCGTCCAGCGCCTCGAAGATTCCTTTCACCTCTGCCAGCCGGAAGTAGTTCATCCAACCACGCAATAATGGTTTCAATTCTTCTTCGATTAACCGCTTCAGGTTGCGTCCCCTCCCGCGTCGAAAGATTTCCCGTAACCTCTCTTTCAGTCGTTGCACTGAGCCCGGCGCGACTTTAAGCCGTGCCTCACTCTTTGTCGTGAACGAGTAGCCCAGGAACTTTCGTTCCCACGGACGAGCCACCGCGCTCTTCTCCGCATTCACCTTAAGCCGCAGTCGTCTTTCAAGGAATGTGGTCAGCGATTTTAGCACTCGCTCTCCCGCACTGCGTGACCGCACGTATACGTTACTGTCATCCGCATAACGGCAGAACTTATGACCACGTCGCTCCAACTCCTTGTCCAACTCGTCGAGCAGAATGTTCGACAGCAACGGTGAGAGTGGACCACCCTGTGGCGTTCCTTCCCGTCGTGCTGTCGTCAGTCCATTCGACATCATACCCGCTTGCAGGTAACGGCGAATTAATCGCAGTACTCGCTTGTCTTTGACTCGCCTTGCCAGCCGCGACATTAGGATATCGTGGTTCACTCGGTCAAAGAACTTTTCCAAGTCGATATCTACCACCCAGCGCCGCCCTTCACGCACATATTGGCGTGCCTTGAGCACTGCCTGATGCGCGCTCCGTTGTGGCCGAAAGCCGTAGCTCGATTCAGAAAAGTCTGGTTCAAAGAGTGGGCTTAGTACCTGATGTAACGCCTGCTGTATTAGTCGGTCTACCACCGTGGGAATACCCAACATCCGCATCCCTTTGCCGCCCGGCTTTGGTATCTCTACCTTTAACACCGGCTGCGGCTGATAGTTTCCCGCCAACAGTTCCTCTTTGATTCTTAGCCAGTGCTCACGCAGATAGCTGCGCAATTGCGCCACCGTCATGTTATCCACTCCGGCGGCACCACTGTTTCGCTCTACCTGTTTGAGCGCCAGCCACATGTTCTTTCGTTCGACCACTGCTTCCAACAACTGCTCTACTTCCGCTCCAGAGTTTTCCCTTGTTGCCGTGCCGCTTGACGCACCCAAGCCATCTTCTCGCCAATTCCGTTGGCTACCTTCCGGGTGGGAGTCGAGCATTTCAACTCTTCTATCCGCGTCTCTGCTGCTCATCGAAACTCAAGCCTCTGGTTCGTTACTTCATGTTCGGGCCTTCGGTTCGGTCGAATCAACCTACTATGCCCTCGGCTGACTTCTGCAACTTCTTCCCATCGCCTTGCGACGACAGTAGCTCGTGGCAAAGTTGCAGACCTCCCCGGGTAATGCGCTCTCACCTTCACGCTTATGCCCGCCGCATTTACAGCCAAGCTTTCCGTACACGTATCGGACTTTGAAGATATTTGCCTTCTCATCCAACTTGACTGCCTCATATGCGGTTTCTGTTCGTCGAGCCAGCGCTTTGCCTGCGGCTTCCTTCAGATTCCACCTCGCGATGGACACCCTTGCCGTCCAGCTAACGATTCCCCCTGTCGGGCTCGTAGGAGACTTTCACTCCCAAGTTAGAGCGCCCTGCCGGGCGCACAAAAAGCAAAGGCACAAAAGCTATTCGCTCTTGTGCCTTTCTGTCTCCGTGGGGCGTTTTTACTTAATCAGGCCGGTCGCGTTTATCTCGTTTGGGAGGTGGTTGATTGGGGTTCTGACGCGGCGGCCGCTGGTCTTTCCGGTCGTTGGTGATGACCTTCGCTGGTTCTTTCGGGGGCCGTTTATCCTGGTCTTTGCGCTGCGCAACTGCCCCGGCACACACCATGCCGAGCATCGCAATTACCAGTAGTAGTTCTCGCAGTAACTTAATCATTTCTGCCTTTTCTCCTCATGCCAAGTTCCTGCGCAGGAGGGAGAAAGAGATGCGCTGACCAGGAGGCAGCAAGACAGGCGCCACGTATTTTTGGACGAAAAGTCTAACAAAACGCGCAGAAAATCGCACGGTTTCGAGTTGAGCCGCACCTTATCGTGCAGGCAGAGCAGCCATAAAAGGCACAAAAAGCACAAAATGTTTAGGAGAGCAGCGCACCAATCAATAATCATTTTGTGCTTTTGTGCCTTTTGTGGCTAAAGCTAACGCCGAACGGTGACGCTGAGTGTGCCGATGTTGCCGCTCGTGTCAAAAGTCCGCAGGGAGATTGTGTGCTCGCCTGGGGCGAGGCTGCTGAAGTCGATTGTATAAACTTCGTGGCCGCTGTCGGCGATGCCATCATCCGGAAATACCGGCAACCACGCGGCGCCATCAAGACTCGCGTCCGCCTTCTTCACTTTGCCCGTCGCATCGTCAACTGAAAAGACCATGTGCACTGCATCGCCCTTCAACTGCGGTTGGCCCATCGCTTTTACCACCGGCGGCGTGTTGTCGATATCGACCGGTTCACTCAAACGCTCGCCCGTGAGCTTCTGCCCGGGCGGATTGTCAGGCGCGTCCGTCGCAACGACTTTGATCACGTAGCGGCCGTCTGCGAGCGTCGCTCCGTCAATCGTGTAGAAGTTGTCGCGTAGCTTGTCTTTCAGGAGCCGGAACGTCTGCTCATTCAACGCGCGGTAGTAGATCGCATACTCGAGCGTGTCAGAATTTCGATCTTCAGCCTGCCACTGAAATGACCGCGCGCCTCGTTGATAGAAGCGTCGCGGCGGCACCTGGGCCACTGGCCCAAACACCGACGGATCCAACCCTGACGACTCAACGTTCGGGTCAGTCACAATCGGCAACTGCTGCAAACCGACCCCGATCGGCAACGCCGTGATCGACAACACCTCCGGCGCGACGTTGCGCGGCAGGTAAGCAACACTCACATCTTCAACCGACGACGGCGCGCCTGCCGAACTCGAAGCACGCACAGTCGCACGCCACTGGATAAAACGAGCGCGCGGGCTCGAGATCTGATTCCCGTCCGGGTTTCGATACGCGGTGCTCCAATCACTCCAGGTCGCATCGGGACGCTCACCATTGCCACTGCGCGTTTGCACTTCAACTGCGCCAGTACCGCGCCACCACACACGACCCCACGACGCTGTCAGCTTCGCATCTCTGACTGGTGATTCAAACGAGCCTTCAGTCACAAGCTCGTTGCCGAAGCGAAACAGTTTTCCCTGGTTACTCGACGCCGCGTAGATCTGATCATTCCTCACAAGCAGCGATGAGATTTGCCCTTCCGGGGACTGCAACAGCAGCGTGTCGCGACCGTCATTCGTGACTGAGTAGATGCGGCCTTTGTCGGCTGTACCGATCAAGACACTGCCCGGTTGCAGTGATGGCGCAATCGCGAAAGCAGTCACGGTTGGTGAGCTCCAGACGACGTC
>Ga0207694_10000841_pt1 | contig 27303 bp, 15 predicted proteins | sample KBSC34metaG_FD_184353 | JGI IMG/M metagenome (GOLD analysis project Ga0207694, IMG submission 184353) | Corn rhizosphere microbial communities from Kellogg Biological Station, Michigan, USA - KBS C3-4 metaG (SPAdes) (version 2) | ecosystem: Host-associated > Plants > Roots > Rhizosphere > Soil... | reverse complement strand
GTAGAGGCGCTGGACGGCTCGGCATTCGACGACATCCTTGGCGGCGACGGCGCGGACAATCGGCTTGAAGGCAGTGCCGGTAACGACCAGCTCGAAGGGCGTGCTGGCGCTGACGTGCTGCTGGGCGGCGCGGGCGATGACTGGCTGTCGGGTGGTGCCGGCGCCGATCTGCTCGACGGTGGCGATGGGATCGACACCGCCGACTACAGCTTCGGCAGCGTGGGCGTGCAGATCTCGCTGGCGGCGGGAACGGCCTCGGGTGGCGATGCGGCGGGCGATGTGCTGACCGGTATCGAAAACCTCACCGGCACCGATGCGGCGGACTGGCTCGAAGGGGACAGCGGCGCCAATGTGCTTTCCGGTGGACGCGGCGATGATGTGCTGCTCGGCGGCGACGGCAACGACGTGCTGATCGGTGGTCGGGGGGCGGATACGCTCATCGGCGGCGATGGTGTGGATGTGGCCGATTATACGCTTTCGGCCGAAAGCGTGACCATTGACATGACTGACGGCAGCGCCGGTGGCGGCGATGCGCTGGGCGACAGCTTCAGCGGCATCGAGATCGTCCAGGGCTCCTACCAGGACGACACGATCCGCGGCGATGCCGCCGACAATGTGCTGCGCGGCGGACGTGGCGCGGATCTCATCGATGGCGGCGGCGGTTTCGACACCGCCGATTATTCGGTGGCCGACGAGGGTGTGACGGTCGATCTCGGGACTGGCCTTGGCAGTGGCGGCGAGGCGGCGGGCGACCAGCTCTTCAGCATCGAGAAGCTGGTTGGCTCGCTGTGGGCCGACGTCCTGCGCGGCTCGGCGGGAGACGACTGGTTCCAGGTCTTGCGCGGCGACGACCTCATCAGCGGCGCTGGTGGATCGGATAGCTATCTGTTCGGCTTCGACGACGGCCACGACACGATCGTCGAAGCGGGCGCGGAGAGCGACGAGGACCGGCTGGTGCTCGCCTCGGCGGTTCGACCCGCCGACGTCTCGGTGCTGCGCGATGGCGATGATCTCGTACTCGAGTTCGAGCGGCAGGACGGCTTCCTGGTCGATACCGTGCGGGTGAAGGATCATTTCCTTGGCCGTGCCACGGGGATCGAGGACGTGGTCTTCGCCGACGAGACCAATTGGGACCGCGCGAAACTTGAGCAGCTTCAGCATCTGGGCCGCCTCAATGCCGCTGACGATGTCATCAACTTTGCCTATGAGGATATGCCGGTCGCGATCGACCCGGCCACGCTGATGGCCAATGATGTGATTGACGGGGCCGATCTGCAACTGACCTTCTTGGGCGTCAGTAACCCGCAGCATGGCGGCGTGCAGCTGCTTGCCGACGGCACGATCGCGTTCCTCGGCGACCCCAACTATAACGGCAGGGCCTTCTTCAACTACACAGTACGCGACCAATATGGCCGCGAATCCACCGCGCGCGCCGAAGTGCGGCTGACGCCGGTGAATGATGCGCCGACCGCGGTTGCCGATCCGCTGGTCACGGGCGTCGAAGACGAACTGATCTACATCCGGCTCGAAAACCTCCTTGCCAATGATTTCGACGTGGATGGCGCCGATCAGGGTCTGCACATCGTCGGCATCAAGCCGCTGGATAATGCGGCCGGTCAGCCGCTTGATGTCTATAGGTCGGACTCCGACGGATTCACGCTGGAAGGTAGCGGGGTCGCGGGCAAGATCGAGGGCGGCTATCTCATCCTCAAGCCGCGCCCCGATTATTTCGGCGCGGCCGGTTTCCAGTACATCCTTGCCGATGAACTGGATGCGACCTCGACCGCCAGCGTCGAGATCTACATCACTCCGGTCAACGATGCCCCGCGCGCGACCGGTACGCAGCATAGCGTCAGGCTGGGAACCTCGGCCACGGTCGCGGTCGCCGATGTTCTTGGCCAGACCTATGACATCGAGGGCGATGCCGTCACCTTCGTTGGCCTGCATCCTGGTGCGGACGACAATGCCGCCAACAATGGCGCGGTCACCTACGATCCCGCCACCGGCACCATTGTCTTCACCCCCAATGCGCTCGGCTTTGCCAGCTTCGATTATGACGTGATCGACGCGCGTGGCGCGGCGGCGACGCTTTCCTATAATTTCAAGGTCCGCCCGCTCAACGATGCCCCGCGCGCCAATGCCGACTATGGCCTGCGCACGTTGCAGAACGAGGTTCTGGTCATCGACCCGGCATCGCTGCTCGCCAACGATACGGACGAAAATGGCGACGTCCTGACGCTGACCTCGATCTCGCGTTTCGCCCAGCATGGCAAGATACGCCTGCGCGATGACGGCATGATCGAGTTCCGTCCTGTGGCCAACTATAATGGCGGCGACGGTTTCGACTACACCATCACTGACGGGCGCGGCGGTTTCTCGACCGCCCATGTCTCGATCACCGTGATGCCGCACAATGGCGCGCCTGAATTGCGGAATGATCTCGTTAGCGGGCTGGAAGACAAGCCGCTCTTCGTGATCCCGGGCGAGGCTTTCGGCAACGATCTCGATCCCGAAGGCGACGTGATCTTCTTCCACACGGTCAATATACTGGGTGTGGTCGATCATCGCTTCCTCTCGGCGGACTTCACCGTAGAGGCGCGGATGGCGGACGGTTCCGGGCTGCCGTCCTGGCTGTCCTTCGATCCTGTGACCATGCGGCTTTCGGGAACGGTTCCCGCAGGCACCACCGCGCCGGTCCTGATCGATATCTGGGTCACGGACCCCGCGGATGGTCGCGTGTTCAATTATCGCGCGTCGCTCGCGGCCGACGCGCTTGCGACGGGCCAGAGTCTACGTAACCAGGTGCTGGCGGGCTACGAGATCCGCTCGCCCTTCGCGGTTGATTTCAAGTTCGGTGCCAACGATCTCGATGCGACGACCGGTGTTTCGGTGACGCTCGCCGATGGCTCGCCGCTGCCCAGCTGGCTGTCTTTCGATCCTGCCACACTGCGTTTCACCGGCACGCCGCCGCAGGACACGCCGGCTACCCTGTCTGTTACGTTGACCTTCACCCACCCGGCGCCCGATGGCGGCGCGCCGCTGACCCGCACCGACACGGTCAGCCTTGCCACGGCTGACCTTGCCACAGGGGTCACCTATGACAGCCACCTGGCACTGTTCGATCCCAAGCATGGCACGGTCAGCGCGGCGCTGATCGGCGACCGTCCGCTGCCTGACTGGCTGAGCTTCGACGCAGCCACCCGCACCGTCGTGCTCTCCGGGTTCGATCCCGAGGCGGGCGATCAACCGGTGCGGTTGCAGGTGGTGTTCACGCCTGCGCCGCGCACGCTGCCCAATGGCACGGTGGCGACCAGCAACCGCGGCTTCACGCTGGAATTCCTGATTGATCCGCATGGCGATCTCGCCGCCGAGCTTGCCGGCGTGAACAACGTGTTGGCGGGCGATCCCTACTTTGCAGCCCTCGGCCTGTTCACGGTCGATCTGCACGATGCCGGCGCGATCACCGCCACGCGAGAAAGCGGCGCGCCGTTGCCGTCCTGGCTTGGTTTCGATGCGGCGAGCCTCTCGTTCACCGGGACCCCGCCGCCGGCCTTCGTCGGCGCCGTGCCGGTGCGGATGGACGTTGCGGCGGGCGCTGCGCTGCCGGCCTTCTCGCTCATCACCGAGGCGGTGGTCGATGACACGGTCAGGCTGGTGAATGCGAACGGCGTGTCCGTCAGCGCCAGCCCCAACGAGATCGACCTCTCGGCGCCGAAGGACTTTAACGGCACTCTCGTTCTCTCCTATGACGCCAACGACGAGAAGGGCGCGGTCGCAAGCGACCCGGCGCTGATCTTCTTCGACGTCAGGGCGCAACGCGAACGCCCTGGGACTATGGCCGACGAGATCGCCGCGCGTGAAGGCGAGGCAAAGCGGTTCGCTGTCACTGATCTTGTCGCCAACGATTTCGACCCGGACGGCGATCACCTGCGGGTGCTCGCTCTTGGCCAGCCGGCAAGCGGCACGGTCAGCCTCGAACTTGCGCATCTCTCGATCGATGCGGTAGCCACGCTCGGCGCAGCTTCCGGTGCGGTTTGGAGCGCCACGCTGGCTGACGGTTCGGCCTTGCCGGCCTGGCTGTCGATCGATGCCGCGACCGGCATGATCTCGGGCGATGTTCCGCTCGATTACAAGGGCACGCTGGCGCTTGGTGTGACCCGCACGCTGGACGGCACGGCCAGCACCGCCACGATCAGCCGTAGCCTCGACGGCAATATGGGCGCCTTCGCGGTCTATACCCCCGCCGACGGCTTCTGGGGCGATGACGGCTTTGCCTATACGGTAACCGACGATCATGAGGGCGCTTCGACCGGCTCTGTGACCATGCATGTCGCACCGGTCAACGCCCCGCCGTTCCCGCAGACCGACACGGTCAGCGGTTTCGAGGACACGTCACTCACGATCGATCCGGCGCAGCTCCTTGCCAATGACGTCGAGGTCGACGGCAGCCCGATGCGCCTCGTTTCGGTCAGCAATGCTGCGCATGGCATCGTCAGCTTCGATGGCACCTCGATCCTGTTCACGCCCGATCATGATTTCGATGGCGAGGCAGGCTTCGATTATGTCGTGACCGATGATGTGGACGGCTCGAGCATTGGCCATGTGAGGGTCAATATCGCCTCGACCAACCATGCACCGATCGCGGCAACCGATGTCTTCGAGACAGTCGAGGACACGCCCTTCATCTTCACCGCCACCGACCTGCTTGCCAATGACAGCGATCCCGACAGTGACCTGTTCACCTTCCTGTCGATCTCGCGCAGCAGCCCGCAGGGCCGCATTGTCGAACTCCCCGGCGGTCGCTGGCAGTTCGTCCCCAATGAGAATGTGAACGGTCCGGCGAGCTTCAGCTACACCATCGGCGATGGACGCCTTGCCACCACTGGCACGATCACGTTTGATATTGCGGCGGTCAACGACGCGCCGATCGCCAACCCCGATGGCGCGGGCACCGGCAACGATCCTGCAGGCCTATTCCGTACCACGCAGGACCAGTCGGTCACGATCGACTTTGCGACCCTCATCGCCAATGATCGCGATGTCGAAGGCGATCCGTTCAGCGTGGTCGAGGTCTTCAACGGCGACCAGGGCAGCGTGGTCCAGAACGGCAACAGCGCGGTGTTCACGCCGAACGCAGGCTATTTTGGCGATGCTGGGTTCAAATATCGCGTCACCGACAGCCATGGTGCAACCAGCGTCGGCTATGCGACGATCCTCGTCTATCCCGATGTCCCCCTGCCGATCCCGGTTTCCGATCGCGGCTTCGAGGTGCTCGAGGACGGCTATCTCGATATCGATCCGGCCTTGCTGTTGGCCAATGATGTGGCACCCGAAGGCTCGACCCTGAGCTTCGTGCGGATCGACGGCGCAACGCAGCTGGAAAATGGGCTTTGGCGCTTCACCCCGTCGCCTGATTTCTATGGGCAGGTCGAGCTTCGCTATTTCATCCAGAATGAGCAGGGCTTCCCGGTCTCGACCACGCTGACGATCGACGTCCTTCCGGTGTCCGATACGCCGGTGGCCGAGGCCGATCATCTGGCGACCGCCGAGGATACGCCGCTGCTGCTCTTCACGAGCCAACTGACCGACAATGATCATGACGCCGATTTCAACGCCTTCACCGTTACGCGGATATTCGGCGCGGTTGGGCTGAGGGTGACCGATCTCGGCTTCGGACAGCTTCGGATCGATCCGGTCGCCGATTTCAACGGCGTGGCCGGGTTCGACTATCAGATCACGGACAGCACCGGGCTTAGCGCTGTTGCCCATGTGACCGTCGATGTCGCGTCGGTGAACGATGCGCCAGTGATCGCGGCGATCCCGGTGCTCAAGGGACTGGAAGACCATCCGTTCACCGCGACATTGCCGGCCGGTTTCGTGAGCGACGTCGATGGCGACGCGCTGCTGGTCGAAGTGCGTGGGGCAGGGGGAGCGGCCCTGCCGGCCTGGCTTGTCTACGACCGCCAGACCCGAACGCTGAGCGGCAATCCTCCGGCGAACTTCAATGGTGCGGTCGGCCTCGAAATCTTTGCCTGGGACGGCACGGCCGAGACGGTGCGTGCGCTTCTGGTTTCGATCGCGCCGGTGAACGATACGCCTGAGGTGATGGACGGCGTGGGCGATGTTGCATTCACCGAGGATAGTGGTTTCGTCTACGCGATCGAGGCCAATGCCTTCCGAGACGTCGATGGCGACACGCTGACCTATGAGGTGACATTGGCCAATGGCGATCCATTGCCTGGCTGGATCAGTTTCGATGGCCTGACATTGTCGGGTAATGCCCCTGCGAACTTCAACGGCGACATCGCCCTTCGTGTGACGGCCAGTGACGGCATGTTGAGCGTGAGTGACGAGATGCTGCTCCATGTGACGCCAGTCAATGACGGACCGAATCTCGTTCATCCACTGGACGACTGGCACAAGGCCGAAGACAGCGCGTTCGATATCGCGGTACCGATCGACGCCTTTGCCGATGTCGATGGCGATCTGCTGGTCCTGAGCGCCAGCCTTCTCGACGGCTCGGCCTTGCCGGACTGGCTGCACTTTGACGGCAGCCATTTCACCGGGACGCCGCCTGAGAATTTCAACGGCATGTTCGACGTTCGGGTGACCGCCAGCGAGGGGGCGCTTAGCGTCAGTGACGATTTCCGACTGACTATCGACGCTGTGAATGACGCGCCGGTCCTAACAGCTACTGTTGCCAATCAGACAACGGCGGAAGACGCTCCCTTTAGTCTTGTGCTTCCGAGCGGCTTGTTCACCGACGTCGATGCTGGAGACGCGCTGACCTTGACGGTCACGCTTGCAAATGGCGCTTCGCTTCCCTCCTGGCTGCATTTCGACGCAGCGAGCCGGACATTGTCCGGGACCCCGCTCAATGGGGATGTCGGTACGGTGGCCGTCAAGGTCATTGCCACTGATGGAGCAGGCGCAAGCGCTTCGACGACGTTCACCCTGTCGGTGACCAACGTCAATGATGCACCGGCGGTGGATGTCGGTATGAGCAATGTCTCGATCACGGAAGATACGGCGGTTGACCTCAGCCTTCCGTCTAACGTCTTCAAGGATATAGACGGCGATAATCTGACGCTGACCGCGAAGCTGGCGGACGGATCGGATCTCCCATCCTGGCTCCTCTTCAATGGCAGCCGCTTTACCGGTACGCCGCCGTCCAACTTCAACGGGTCCTATACCATTCGCCTAAGGGCGGACGACGGCCAGGCTTTCGCCACCAGCGATTTTGTCTTCTCCGTGACGCCTGTGAACGATGCGCCCGAACTCGCACAGGGGCTGAGCGACGCAACAGCGACGGTCGGGGTACCAATCTCGATCGCGATCCCCGCAGGTGCTTTCACCGACGTTGACGGTGATACCCTCTCACTGTCCGCATCCTTGAGCGATGGCAGTGCTTTGCCGTCCTGGATCAGTTTTGCCAATGGAGTGCTGGGCGGTACCGCTCAGGCAGGGAGTGCGGGCAATTACGCTATCCGCATCACGGCAAGCGATGGGCAGGGAAGCATCTCCGATACTTTCCTGCTGGTCGTGGCCCCCGGCGGCGGCCATGCGCCGACGCTTTCCGTCCCGTTGGCGGATGTTTCCGCCTATCGCAATGCCGCAATAGACATTGCGATACCGGGCGGTAGCTTTGTCGATTTGGACGGGGATATGTTGACATACAGCGCCACGCTTATTGATGACACCGCGCTCCCGTCCTGGATCAGCTTTGCAAATGGGCACTTCACGGGAACCGTTCCTGCCACCGCCCTTGGCGATCTCGATATTCGGGTTGTCGCCAGCGACGGTTCGGCGTCGGCCAGCGACGTTTTCCGCCTGTCACTGACGATCCAGACCGGGGCGCCGCTAACGGCCGCGCAATATCAGCAAATCGGTGCGGGCAATGATCGTGTCGTCGGTCGAGGAGCCGCGAACACCGCAATCGACGGCCTCGGCGGCGATGACTGGCTGACGAGTGATAGCTGGGGCGTCCGCCTCATTGGCGGAGCCGGTAACGATGTGCTCGAACTGCTTGGGGATGATAACTGGGCCCAGGGTGGAACCGGCGCGGACTATTTCATCTTCGATGGCTTCTCGTTGATGCGGTCTACCAGCTACGGCACACAATGGGCCACCGTTGAGGATTTCCAGGCCGGAATCGACAAGATCGGCATCGTTAATGGGACCGGCGCAATTTATTCCTTCAACGATCTCCAGGCCGTGATGACGCAAAGCGGCTCGGATGTGCTCATCAATCTCAAGGGCCTGCCACAGATCACAATTCAAGGTGTGACGCTTGCTTCGCTGAACGCCAACGATTTCTGGTTTGGTAGCTGGCAGACCGATGGTGGTTTTGGAGCGGCACCCGCTGCGGGCAGCGTTCCATGGCCGAACACCACGGAAACCTTGACCTTCTCCAGCAATCAGATCGGTAATGAGAGCGAACGTATCATCGGCAATGGTGCGGCCAATACCACTGTAGACGGGCGCGACGGCGATGACTGGATCACCGCGGATAATGGTGGCGTGACGGTGTTTGGTGGCCGGGGCAATGACGTTATCGAGCTATCGGGGATGGATGGATATGCCGAGGGCGGTCCGGGCTACGACTATTATGTGTTCGACGGCTCGATGCTCGAATTTGCGCCTTGGGAGACAAATTGGGCGCATCTGGGTGACTATCATGACGGCGTCGACAAGATCGTTTTCCTGAACGGTACGGCGGGTCTGACGAGCTTTGCCGATCTCCAGCCGCTAATGAGCCAGAATGGCGATGACGTGCTCATTGCATTGCCGGGGCTTCCCGACATCACCATCGACGATATCGATCTTGCCGAACTTGACGCGACCGATTTCCTGTTCGTCAACCAGGCAGCAAACCTCAAGGCCGGCTTTGCGGGACAGGCCCTGAAGCTTGGCACGACGATCGGGCTCGCAACGATCGCGGCGAATGGCTTCGCGAACGTCTCGATCATCGGCACGAGCATGAACAACCTGCTCGATTTCTCTGGCGTGGCGCTCAGCGGCATCACGCTGATCGATGGCAAGGATGGGGATGATGTGATTGTCGGATCAGCGTCCGCCGACACGATCCAGGGCGGCAACGGAAATGATACGCTGAGCAGTGGTTCTGGTGACGATGTTATCGTCGGGGGAGCCGGGGACGATAGCCTCAACGGGGGCGACGGCAATGATCTATTCAAGATCAGCGGAGCCAGCGAAGGATATGATGCCATCCAGGGGGGCGCGGGAACCGACACCATTGCAGCGCAGGCAAACAACACTGCCATCGGTTTGACAGCAATTGGTGGAGTCGAAACGATCACGGGCGGGTCATACACGGGCGTGTATATCCGGGGTTCCAGCGGCGATGACCTTCTTGACTTCACCGGCGCGATGTTAACAGCGATCACGAAGATCGACGGTGGAGCAGGGAATGATATCATCCTGGGGTCCGAAGGGAATGACGTAATCCTGGGTTCCGCCGGCGATGACACCATCTCAGGCGGCGGCGGCAACGATACGTTCCAATATACGGGGACCGCAGCCGGGAACGATATTGTCGATGGTGGTGCGGGTACCGATAGCATCGTTGCTCTGGCGAACAGCACGATCATACGATTGGCTGGGTTGTCGAACGTTGAAACGATCTCGGGCGGCAGCTTCACCGGCGTTAAGATCGCGGGTAGCGGCAATGCCGACATTCTCGATTTCACCAACGTGACGTTGACGGCGATTGCCTCAATCGATGGCGGTGCGGGTGACGATATCATGACTGGTAACGCAGCGGCTAACACGATTGCTGGCGGGAATGGGAATGATTGGCTGTCGGGAGGCGATGGAAATGATACGCTCACCGGTGACGAGGGCGATGATGTTCTGAACGGCGGAACCGGCAACGATGTGTTGAATGGCGGCAACGGTATCGACTGGGTCGAATATTCGGATCGCACGGCTAATATGACGGTCAATCTTGGCGTGACGATCGCTCAGACGGTCACCGGGCTTGAACTGGATACAATCTCAAATGTCGAGAATGTTCGGGGAGGATCCGGCAATGACACGCTGACCGGCAATGCGAGCGCCAATATTCTGGTCGGCGGTCTGGGCAACGATACGCTAAGCGGCGCTGGCGGCAATGATACGCTTAAGGGTGGCGCCGGGAACGACGTCATGGACGGCGGTGCTGGAACCGACACGGTCGATTATTCGGAAATGACCGCAAATCTCTCTGTCAGCCTCGCCGTCACCACGGCCCAGGCCGTTGCGACGGGCAAGACCGATACGATTACGAATGTCGAAAATCTCGTAGGTGGCTCTGGCAATGACACATTGACCGGAAGCAGCCTGGCGAACATCTTGTCTGGCGGAGCAGGAGCGGACCGCATTACGGGCGGAGCAGGCAATGATACGATTGACGGTGGATCGGGGACGGACGTGGCCGTCTTCTCGGGCCTGTCGACAACATATTCCATCTCGACCCTAAACGGCAGCATCCAGATCGTCGACAATGCCACCACACAGGATGGGAATGATGGAACCGACACGCTGACTGGAGTTGAGATCGCCGAATTCAAAAATGGGGTTCAGATCGGCCTCTCTGCCCCCGTCATCCTCGATCTTGACGGGGACGGAGTGAACACCGTTTCCATAGCCGAGAGCCGGGCACGGTTCGATTTCGACGGGAACGGCTCGCGGGAAAAGACGAGCTGGTTTGCTGCTGGCGATGGAATGCTCTTTCTTGATCGGGACGGCAATGGCACCGTTTCGGGGGCAGGGGAGTTCAGCTTCATCAACGATCTGGCGGGCGCACACTCAGACCTTGAGGGGCTACGAGCATTCGACAGCAATGGCGACGGCCTCATTTCGGCTCTGGATAATCGTTTCGCTGACTTCAGGATCTGGGCCGATGATGGAGACGGTGTCGCCTCTGCATCTGAGATCATCTCTCTGGATCAGGCGGCCATTGCATCGATTTCACTCTCGAGCCACTATGTGAACGGAGTAAACGGTGTCGGCGATGTTGTGGCGATCGGGACGGGAGAGTTTACTCGTACCGATGGCTCGACATCCGGCCTGCTGGATGCGATGCTCGCTTACTCCGGCACGGAAGCGAACGACTTCTCGGTTGACGGCCTCGCCGTCCCGACAGTCAACCTTGCCGTAACCTCGGATAAGATAGCGGGCACCTGCGGCGATGATAGCCCGGCCGGGAGCAGCAAGCCGGCCCAGATCGATGGTCTGTCAGGTGACGACACGATTACTGCCGGATCGGCGGGCGATCTCATTACTGGCGGCGCGGGGAATGACATGCTGACCGGCGGGGCCTGGATCGACACCTTCGCCTATCACGCGGGTTTCGGGCTGGATACGATCAACGGATTTCCCCTCACAGACACCAAGCATGATGTGCTTCAGCCCGACCGCAATGTGTTTTCCGAATGGGCGCATTTGCTCGGAGCAACGACCCAGGTCAGCAGCGATCTGGTGATCGCCCTCGATCCGACCGACAAGATCGCGCTCAAGAATGTCGCGATGTCGAACTTCACGTCATCTGACGCGGGCTTTGCGTGAAGAGTGAAAGAAAATCGTTCCTGAAGCGAGGAACGCTGCCGCTCGGATTAGTCGGTAAATCGGCAGCGTTGCTTTCGATCATGGGATTTATGGGAAAATGAAATAGCGGATTCCGGGATGCACGCGTGATGGCCGATCGGCATCGGTCGATCTTGCAGCTCCCGGACGCGAGTTAGGGGGAGAACAGATATGATCTTTCAGCACAGGCCTGCCTAGACGCTCCTTGCACTTCCACTCCTTGCCGGATGTGGACATAAAGGTGGGGATGGAGCTGCGAGCGTCAGTCCTACCCTCAGCGGCGTCATTTCGACCTCGGTTTGTGGAGGCTTTCCATCATCCTGTCTCCGCGTCATATCCTTTTGCGCTCGGGTGAACGGACGCGTATCTGGGACAGTGGCGGGAACGGCGAAACGGTCACGCTCCTGCATGGCTTGGCCAATTCTCTTGAAATCTGGGAACGGGTACAGCCGCTATTGGCCGATCGTTTCAGGGTCATCGCCTTCGACTGGCCTGGTTTCGGCGAAGCATCGCGACCCGATGCGGCGTATGACGGGTCCTTCTTTGTCGACAGCCTGGCCACCCTGCTCGATATGCTGGACATCGAAAGCACCCATCTGATCGGCTATTCCATGGGAGCCAGTGCCATCCTTCATTTTTCCGAGCGATCAATGGCACGGATCGACCGCGCCGTCCTGGCGGCGCCCGGGGGTTTTGGACGACGTGTGCATCCGCTCATGCTCTTGCCGGCCTTGCCCATGGTGGGTGCTTATCTGGGCAGACCAACGCCCTATAATAACCGGATGACCTTGCGCCTTGCGATTCATGATCCCGCCAACCTGACCCCGCTTCTTGAAGCGCGGACCAACCGGCATGCCGCGATCGAGGGAAGCGAATGCAGCTTTCACCGCGCGCTGGTTTCAGGCGTGGGGCTGCTGGGCGCCCGTGGCGTTGCGCATATGAAGGATCTGGCGCGCGCCTTCGCTCGCCCCGCCTTGATCCTGTGGGGCGAAGACGATCGGGTATTTCCGCCGCGCAACGCCGTGCGGGCGGCAGCCCTGCTGCCAGCATCCCAACTGACGATGATCGCACAATGCGGGCATTATCCGCAGTGGGAGCAACCCGAAGTCTTCGCCGAACGGGTCAAGGCATTTCTGGCGTGAGGAGGCGGTGGCTCATCCGGGTCGGCCTGGTCGTGGCAGGTGTGGCGCTGTCCCTATGGTTGACCGCTCGTCCGGTCAGCGAGGCCCGATCGCGCCCGATAATGGATAGCATGTCCAATCCGGAGGATAAGGGTGCAGCCGCTTTTTTGGGTGCTGGATTTGGCGGTATTTCCGTCGACGCACTGCAAAGCAATGCTGTCCCCTGGCGCCTGGTCGCTGCCGCTCTGCTGCTGGAGGAGCAGCGGCGCAATCCCGCCGCCAAGCTGGATCAGGCGACGCTGCGAGTTATATTGCGCCGCTTTGGCTTTCTCTATCCGGAGCGGGTGCTCAACCTGCCCAAGGGTGTCATGAGGCACCCGGGCGACATGCCGCTTGGCATGACGTGGGGCGACATTGCTCCTATCGGCGGCAGCCGCGTACGGGTCGCGAACCTGGGGTGCGCGGCATGTCATGCCGGCGTCACCTATACGGCCGATGGCGTGCCAAGACCGCAAGCCGCCATGTTGGGCATGCCCAACAGCTCGCTCGATCTCGAAGCTTATACCCAGGCGGTCTATGCCGCCTTGCGCCGTCATGCGGATGAGCCCGCCCTGCTCGAAACAGCGCAGCGACTGTTCCCCGACATGGACTGGCAGGAGCAGGCGAGCCTGCGCTGGATCGTCCTGCCGCTGGCCCGTCATCGTCTCGCCGCGCTCGAATCGCTGGGCCGTGCCACACCCTTCCCCAATGGTGCGCCGGGCAGCACCAACGGCGTGGCCGCACTGAAGCTGGCCCTTGGCACACCGTTGATTGGCGGTGGAGGAGGGGACAAGGGTGTGGTGTCCATCCCGGATCTGGGCAAGTGCGTCTGGCGCACCAGCCTGCTGGCCGACGGGGCCTATCGCATCCCGGGCAAAGCGGACAGGACCACCGCCGCGCACGATCTGGACGCGCGCCATCTGAACGCCCTTGCAGCGATCACCAGCTTCTTCACTGTGCCCAGCATGGGAGTGCATCCAGATGATGCGCGATCCGGGATCGGCGACGCCCGCAACATCTTCACTTTCCTCAAAAGCTATCAGGCCCAAACTTTCCCGGGGCCGCTCGATCAAGTGGCGGCCCGGCGCGGTGCTGCGATCTATGTCCAACATTGTGCCGCCTGCCATGGCGTTTATGGCTGGAGCGGACCCCGTCCGGTCTTGCAGCGTTTCCCCAACTGGATTGGCAATGTCGGCACCGACACGCTGCGCGCCGATGCCTTGGATCGACCACTGGCTGATGCAGTTGGCAAGACCGGCTATCGCGGCCTGATCGCGGTGCAGATCGGTCGCGGTTATGCAGCGCCGCCACTGGCGGGTCTGTGGGCATCGGCACCCTATCTGCACAATGGCTCAGTTCCCAGCCTCGCTGCTATGTTGTCGCCAGCCGAACGGCCACGCCGTTTCATGGTCGGCGGTCATGCGCTTGATTGGGATCGGGTGGGGCTGCGGCTAATGCCAGATGGTTCCTATCCTCCCGGCTATATGCCCTTCTCGCAGCCCCAATGGATCGACACCAGTGAAGCGGGACGCGGCAATGCCGGTCATGAACAGGGCGCAACACTGAGCATCGCCGACAAGCGCGCGCTCATTGAGTTTCTGAAGCTGCTTTAGACCAGAATATCTGCGATTGGCAGGCGCGCTCGGGGAAATGCCGCACCCGCGCGACGCCCGACCCGGAAGGCGCTGACCAGCCGATGACCGGCAGGTGCGCCCTGTACGGACATCAGGCTTGCTGCTGCCGCCTTGTCGTCGGCCAGAGCGGCCAGAACTGCCGCGCCCATGCCAATGGCCTCTATTTCCAACCACAGGCGATGAAAGCGCCGGCCGCTGTCGAACGGATCTTCATCGGTGGGGCGATGAAAGAGCAGCACGCCCGCCGCGCCCGCGATCTTGCTGCCTTCCGCCAGCAGCGGCGCGCCCAGATGCAGGCGATCGAGCCAGGTAAAGGCCGAGCCGAGAACGACATGCGCGCCCCATGCTTCAATCCGCGACAGCGCCATCGCCTGGGCATTGAGGCCATCGCGCGACCAGCTTGGATCGTGGCGGAACAGGCGCATCCAACTGCGCAGTTCCCGACGGAAAGGATCATGGCGCATGAAGCCATAGCTGGCCCGGTCGAAGCTGTGACCAAGCAGGCGAAGCTGCGCTGGATCCGTCACCACGGTACAATCCTGTGCAGCCAGTGTTTGGAGCGCACGCCGATCGGCCTCATCGGGAGAGGCAAAGGCCCCGCGCCAGGATGCGCGCCGCGCCAACATCGGCGCCAAAGGATCGGTTTCACTGGCTGGCCTGGGACGGAACCGCGCTACTGGCCGCACCTCTTCGTTCAAATATGGCAGGGCATCGCGCTCCTCGATCAGGGCGTGACCGGACAGAATGGCCGCAAGGCGAAGACCTTCCGCCGCCGCACCCAGGCTGATCGCGGCATCGCTTCCGGTCGGATCGCCGATCGTGAGGCGGCGGGTCAGATCCTCAGCCAGCACGATCGCATCCTGCTCGATGCGCCAGCGCGCGGGCTGGACATTGTGGACGCTGGGAGAGGCTTGTGCCTGCGCTACCAGAGCGATGAACTGATCGCGGGTCATGCCAGCGTCTTTCGATAGAGGTGGAGCCGGTGGAGTGGCCGCGCACCCAATTTCTCCATCTGTCGCAGGCTGGCCGCATTTTCGTCCGCGATCCAGGTGATGCCGAGCTTGCGATAGCCCGCACGCCGCAGGGCCAGGATCGTCCGCGCGAGAATCGCACCCATCAGGCCCCGTCCATGTCGTTCATGTATGACGGAATAGAAGATGATGACCGCGCGATGCCGTTGCAGCCGGTAGCGCAGGAAATGCCACGGCGTGAGCAGGCCGATGCGCGAACGTGTCGCGCGCAGGAAGCCGTTGAGGTCCGGGATGCAGATGAGGGTACCGACGGCCCGGCCCCGCTCCAACAGGACGGTGGAAAGACGCGGATCAAGGATCGACATCATCTCGCCCGCCTGAAACTGAAATTCCTCCGCCGTCAGTGGTACAAACATGGGGTTACTGGCGAAGCCGTCATTCAGCACGACGCGCGCCTCCTCCATCCTTTCCGGGAAATTGCGCCGGGCGATTGGCGCGAAGCTGAAGCCGGGGCCGTCCAGTACAGTCATATCGGGCAGGCGGGCGGCGGACAGATCCAGTTCGAACGTCGTCATAGGGAAGAAGGGGACAAAGCCATTGGCTTCCAGCAGGCGGGGCACATGCGGCGGATTGACGACCATGTCGGTGAAAGCGGCTTGCCCGAATCCGTCCGTCATCACCCCGCATTGCTGCATCGCTGTGAGGTTGAAATTGCCGACCAGTTCTGTCTGGTCGTTCGCCCGCGCGAACCGCTCCGCCGCGCCCAGCAATAACGCGGCCGCCTCAGGGTCGTCAGCGCAATCGAAGAAGCCGAACTGCGCCCGCCGCATCCCATGCAGCTGGTTGGACTGGCCATGGACATGGGTAATGATGCGCCCGATCGGCTTGCCGTTCCGATGCACTGTCCAGAAGGCGAATGGGTTGCCCGCCGACCATAGCGGGTTGCGCGCCGGGTCAAGCATCCGCTCGATATCGCTCCGCAGCGGCGAGACATAGCCCGTGTCCGGCCCATAGGCGTGGAAGGGGGTATCGAAAAAGGCGTGCTGGTCGCTTTCGCGCAATTCCAGCGTCATGACAAATTCTCCAGCAGCCGGACGGCGATGGTCAGTTCATCGTCGATCCGCGCGCCCGACAGGCCGCTAGCTGCAATGGCCAGAAATTGGGGCGGATCAACTGACAGGCGTAGCAAATGGCTGGCGGCATAGCGGTCAAGCATGTCTCGTGCGGCTTCAGCTTCGATCGGATCGCTAGGAAGCGCGTCGGCGCTGATGAGGAGATAGCGGGCAAGGTTCCGCAGGGTTTCGCCTGGAAGATCGTCCAGTTGTGCCGTCTCGATCAGATAGCCGGCGGAAAGGAGGGGGTGGGCGGCCAGAATGTCGCGTCGCTTCGCCTCGGGCGACAGGCGGGCCAGCGCGTGGACGAGGCCCGTTTCCTTCTGCTCGGCAAAACGCTCAATCAGCAGGACGAGCGCGACCATGGCCGAGACGCACGCCGCGACCGGCAGGAGAGTGGCGGTAGGCAACGACATGCCTTTCCGCTGCATGACCAGCATTGGCAGGCCAGCGCCCGCCAGCATGATCAACAGGTCGAGCATAAGCCAAGCTGGTCGGCCATGCCCGGTGGTCAGCCGGGATGTCGCCAGGACCATGATCAACGCTGCAAAGACACCGCCTCGCACTGGCAGGTTCGGGAATAGAAACTGGAAGTCGCTGAGCACGAGAGGGATGGCCAGCAGCAACGCTAGGGCGAACAGGTCCGCGGCCTGCCTCTCCATAGGGGTCACATCGTGCCGGTTGCGCAGCAGCAGGACGAGTACACATAGAATCATGACGGCTTGAAAAATGGCCAATGCCATCACCGCATGTTCGGTCCAGATCAGCCCGAGGGTCAGCGGGAGCAGCGAGAGCAGCAGCGATCCACCCAGCGCAACGAGCTTGACGATGCGCGGCGCATGGCGGCGCACCAGCTCCTCGGCCAGGCGCACCGTCGCGAAGGGCAGCCAGATGGCCGTCATCATCATGGCGGCCGTCACCGGCCAGGCGGGCCAGACCTCCTGGATGAGGCGCAACAGGAGCAAGGACGCCACCAGCGTGTAGAGCAGGCGCAACCGTATAGCGACCGGCGCACGCCGTGCCGCCCCGGCAATACCGCGCCGCGCGATAAGCGTCGCGGCCAGCGCGAGTGCGGTCAAACCTGACGTCGCGATCATCCCATCAGCTTCCGCATGAAACGGCGGACGAGCCGGCCCTTTGCCCATGCCAGAGGCGGGGCGAGCGGCCTTTCGATCTGCACCGCATGGGGGTTGAGAAAATAACCACGATAGTCCGCACCGCCGCTGCGGCCCAATAAGATGCGGATCGCCTCCTCAGCCATCAGCGTGCCGGCCATGGTGACCATCGTCGAGAAGGAAAAGCGCGACCGTTTACCCGCCGCGACCTCTGCCGCAACCTCCAGATCGACATATTTATGGGACGAACTATGCGTCAGCACATATTCGATCTCGCGCATCAGACATTCGACCGCCATGTCGCGCGTGATCGCCGTCCAGGGAACACCGCATGTCGGATAGCCCAAGCGTTCCTCCAACCGGGGATCCTGCGGTCGCACCACCGTCACTGACGGTAATGGAGAAGCATAGGCATCGATCAGGGTGCAGCCATGTTCGCGGGCCTTGCGATAATAATGCGCGCCCGCTGCGGCATCGTCCGTGCCGTTGATCGCCACACCGACGGTCGGCAGGATTTGGTCCAGCGCATCGGTCCATTCCGCGCCGAGCACCTCAATCTGTGCTTCCGGATTGATCTGCAATGCGAGGTCGCGGGCCGCCTGCGCCTTGGGACGGCCGATGCTGTCGGCCGTGCAGAAGAGCTGCCGGTTGAGATTCGACGTTTCGAATATGTCGATGTCGGCGATGATGAAATGGCCGACCCCTGCGCGCAGCAGCGCCATGAAGGCCGCGCCCCCCATGCCGCCTACGCCCGGGATGAAGACACGCGCCTCGCGCAGGCGTGCCTGCTCGGCTTCGCTGACAAAGCCGCGATTGCGCGTCGTCATCTCGGAATAGCTGAAAGGGGTCATCAGGCAGGCCTCAGGCGTTGAAGGGGTTTGCTGGCATCGAGCCATTGGAGCAGCGGCACGACCAGCGCGCCGGTGGCGACGACGATCGCCTGCACCAGCAATTGTGGTAGGGCCGAGCGCGGTACAGAGCGCGAGAGAAAACGGTGCCCGGCGCCCAGGTCTATCATCCCGATCTGCAGCAGGTCGTCGCCGCGGTCATAGTCCAGTTCGCGCTGACAAAAGTCGTTATAGGCCGGGTTGCGATGGGGCGCCGCCATGTCGAAGCGCTTCTTCAGATTGTCCGAACCGCCGGTATAGGCATCGGTTATGACCTGGCGGTCCAGGTCGAAACCCGCTTCCGTGCCGACGCCGAAGGCTGAGCGATGGTGACGCATGATCTGATGAGCTAAGTGCCGATGCGCGAAGCTTTGCCGCGTTCCCGTCTGGGCTGGAAAGACATTGCCGAAGGTTTCGGCGACCATTCCCACCACGGCGGGGACCTGGGTTACGCTGCTGATCCATAGCGGGCGCATCCTCCGGCGCAGGAACAGGGCGAAGCAGGTCAAGCCGTAGAGAATCCAGGACAGTCCGCCGCTGCGTTCGGCGGGGTCGACCATGACCAGTCCCAGATGAAGCACCTCCTCCTGCTGTCCGGCGCGATTGACCCCCAGCAAGGGCATGGCGTTGAAGGCAACCGGCATACCGTCGTCGCGCCGCCGGATCAGGGTGATGACGGTGCGGGACCAGGCAGTTGTCGCTTCGTCGAATAGGCCATAGTCAAGATCCTTGCCTGACAGGCAGGCCTGCACCACCATCCGGCAGTCGGCGATCAACGTGGCCAACTGATCGGTCGGCATCCACTCGCCGGGCCGTTCGTAGATATGCACATGATGATTCCGGCTGGCATTGAAGCTGACCTTCATATGCCGATCTTGCATCGCCCGTAGCAGAACTAACATATTGCCCCCCAATCGGCTGTGTACCTCAGGAGGGTTAACAGTCTCAACTAATTGTCTTCTCAGTCAAACCGATCCTTTCGGCTTGGGTGATCAGGCGCCTGTGGTCTGCCCATGCGACCACTTCCGGCAGCTTTCCTGAGCCGCTGGCCGCCAAGCTGTCTTCCGGATTGGCCAGTGAAGCCGCTGGCAGTTGAGGTGCTCCTAGCGCTCAATCTAACCGCGGTCGCTGAGAACCAATCGTTCCGCGGCCCGACTTCCTGCTCTTAGCCTGTATGACCAGCATATTTTGACCGCGAGAGTGTTCGCAGAGGAAAGGGGGAATTGAGCGTGTTAAAAATTGAAATTTTTTGATTCCAGTTAGTCGGTTGACGGGGTATCGGCTGGGGTATCCTGCACAAGGAGAATATGAAATATGCATTAATATCAGATTGTTGATGATAATTTCAAGGAGATGCCGGGCCCACCAACGACCATGGTCTTGCCTTGGCGAAGGCCTTGCGCGTCGATGTTACTATCATCACCGTTACGGAACGCTTCCAGGTTTATTCCGGTGCCGTGGGGTATGACCTGGCCTGGAGCGGGGGCCGTGTTGGATGAATATGCTCAAGGGCAGAAGAAGGCGGCAGATTGCATCCTTTCTGCCGGGCGGCATGAGCCGCCCGGTGCATATGCTCCGTGCTGCCCGCGAAAGACGGCATGGCCCTGTGATTGCCGATGCGAACGACGAATGCTTTCGGCGGAGCGTACAGGTGGTTCCAATCAATCCGGGCGGCAACGGCTCATGGACCGCGTGAAGCGTAGCGTCTTCAGTCATATAAATTCACCGTGATGCAGCCGGACTTCTCGCCTAGCTGCCCCGAATCGAAGGGGCAGGGGCGTTCCCATGGATGGGACATAGGGCGCGGTTACCGTGACGGCGTCCAGGCACCAACCAGTTCGGCAATGTGGGAGGTTGGGTGCCCGGCCAGATTCTTGTCGATTTCGGCTACGAGCTTGTCCTGTGTCGCACGGTCATAATGGTGGCGCAGGGTGGACAGGGTGGAGGGAGGCGCTACGACAATGATGTCCCCATCTTCCTTGACTGCCAATTCGGCGAGAGCGCCGGCGGCTTCCACCGCGAACCGATCTTCCTTCTGCTGGTGTAAATCCGCTTCCTCATAGGTACTGCGCTCCGGGCCCGCACTCGAATAACTAACACCTGGCGCATCGGTGCGCTGCTCGCGATTGGCTGGATTATCGATCGTGCGATGCACCAGAACCTTCAGTTCTGGGCAGACGGCGCTCCCTTCGTTCTTCAGCAACAGCATCTTCGCGCCGTCGACGATCAACAGGATTGTGCCGGAAGCTATTTTCATGGCTTTGCCTTTCCTGGCGTGGATTGCCGGTGGCTGGCCGCATATCCGATCGTGAATCGGCGGCCGACGCCACACCTTTCGCACAGCATCGCGCAAATGACCTGGACCGCGATATTGGGGCTTTTCCGTATGGCTTCCAGGCACGCCGCGGCCATGATGACGTGAAGCGGAGCGACTCCCTGCAACAGGACATTGAAAGCAGCGAATATGATGGTAGCGCAAGAAAGTGCAGGGCTGCTTCCGTATCGATGGCACGGTGGGGCCCTCCAGGTTTTTCTCGTTCATCCAGGAGGGCCTTACTGGCAGCGAAAGGATGAGGGGGCATGGCAGATCGCCAAGGGCGGCGCCTTGCCGGGGGAGGCCCTTCACAACGCCGCACTGCGGGAGTTCGAGGAGGAAGTCGGTGCGCGGCCTGCCGGCAATCCGTGGCCACTCGCACGCCTGCGTCAGGCTGGCGGGAAATGGGTGGAGGCTTACGCCGTCGAGGGTGACCTTGATCCCGCCGATCTTGCCAGCAATGCGTTCGAAGTCGAATGGCCGCCCCGGAGTGGCATCATAGGTTCCTTTCCCGAGATCGATCACGCCGCTTGGTTTTCGCTAGCCGAGGCGCGCGTCAAAATACTCAGGAGCCAGGCGCCGTTTCTGACGGCTCTCGAACAAGCCCTCTCCCGAAGCGAGGATGCTGGCTCCTCGCGGACTATCCGAGAGGGATCGAAGTAGGATGAGTTTGACGACGCAATTGGCGATCGCGACTGCCATGGTGGCGACGACCGTGCTGATTCATTTGGTGGGACTGGCGGGATTGCTGGCGATCCTGCGGCGCCACCGTCACGCATCGCAGTTGCTCATCGCTTCTTTTGTGAATGGAATAGCGATCCTGCTCGCTGCATTTGGGCTTTTCGCGTTACATGCCGTGGAAATCTGGCTCTGGGCGGCTCTTTACCTGCTATTGGATGCATTTCCCAATCTGGAGCATTCGCTGTATTTTTCCACCTCGACCTATGTGACCATCGGCTATGGCGATGTTGTTTTGCCGGTCGGTAGCCGAATTCTGAGCGTGATAGAGGGTGCGAACGGCATTATTCTGATCGGCTGGTCCACCGCTTTCTTCTTTTCCATTGTGGATCGGCTGAAGCTTCTTGAACGGTATCTGGAGAAGGGCTGAGGGGAGGCATTGAAGGCCGCGGGTTGACGCAACTGTGTGGCGACGGCGTTCCATGCATGGCCGTTCCTTCCTGTAATAGGCGTGGCGTGGACGGTCAGCCGATGACAATCCAGACTGCAAGGCTCGCTGCCGCCGCTGCAAGAGCGGCGAATAGTGGTATCGCGGCCCTCATGCCGCCGTGCCCCCAACCGATGACCACCGTCATGACGCCTTTCGCCAGAGTGTTGGCTAGAACCGCGCCTCCGAGTATGAATCCGGCGGTTTGATCGTCGATTGCATGCGGGGGGAGCCCGGCCATGGTCATCACGGCTGCATCGACGTCCGACACGCCGGTAAGGGTGAGAACGAATGCCATGCCCTCTTGGCCGAAATGTTCCAAGGCCCAACGCGCGGCAAGCGACAATCCCGCGACAAGGGCGGCCAGCATGAGCGCGGGGGTGAAGCCCAGGGGATTGGCGATGGCGACGCCGTTGCCGCCCTTGCCCTGGGCACGCCAGGCAGTCAGGGCGAAGGCGACGGCTACAAGCGTCGCCGGCGCCATGGTCAGCGCCAGGGACGGTAAGGCGCGGGGAACGAGAACGAGTGTCACCAACTGCACCCTGACGAACATCACGATGGATGCCACAGCAATTCCGGCCGTCAATAATCCTCGGCCATCGGGTTCGTCGCGCAGCCGCCTGGCATAGTCTGCGGTGACGGCGGTGGAGGACACAATGGCCCCGGTGAGCGCCACCAGCAACACGCCGCGGTCGCGCCCGAAGCGCCTCGAGATGGCATAGCCGGCGAAGGACAGCCCCATTACGAAGACGACGACCATCCAGATTTTCCTGGGGTTCCAGGCGTCGTAAGGACCGTAAGAGGCATCCGGCAGCAACGGCAGGATGATGAGGGATACCAGCAGGAAGCGGGACACGCCCTCGATCTCACTCTCATCCATTCCCCGCAGCAGAGCGTGCATCGATTGCCGTGCGCTCAGCATCGCAAAGATCGCCGCACCTATGGCCAGGCCCAGGGCAGGCGAGAGGCGCGTCGCGCAAAAGCCCGCGCCAAAGGTCAGCAGGCCCGCCAGCGTAGTCGTTGCAGACAGATGATCCTGATCGGCGCTTCGATTGTAGCCGACCGTCAGCACAGCCGAGACTCCCAGGGCAAGGGCAGCGGCGACCAAGTCGGGGGAAAGGCCACCGAGTCCACCAAGCAAACCGATCAGCCCGAAGGTACGAAAGCCGGCGACCCTGCGCCCCTTGCCGAAATCTCGCTGCGTCCAGCCGCGCTCCATCCCTACAAGCAGGCCGACTGCAATCGATGCGATCAGGGAGAGATAGGGGTGAGCGATATTGAACATGAGTTTGGCTAGCCTAAGCGCATCGGAGCGGATCGCGATAGGTATAAGCCGCAGTCAGACCGTCTTCGTCTTCACCGGAATTTTGAGATAGCGAACGCCATTGCTTTCGGCTTCGGGGAAAAGGCCCGCGCGGATGTTGACCTGGATCGAGGGCAACAGCAGCCGGGGGACGGGCAGCACCGCATCGCGGGCTTCGCGCATGGCGACGAAACTGTCTTCATCCACCCCGTCATGGATATGGATGCTTGTCCGCCGCTCCTCGCCGACGGTCGTTTCCCAGCGATAGTCTTCGCGGCCAGGGGCCTTATAGTCGTGACAGAGAAACAGGCGGGTTTGATCGGGCAGGCTCAGCAGCCGCCGGATGGAGCGATAGAGGGTGCGCGCGTCGCCGCCGGGGAAATCAGCGCGCGCCGTGCCATAGTCGGGCATGAACAATGTATCCCCGACAAAGGCCGCATCGCCGACCAGATAGGCGATGTCCGCAGGTGTATGCCCAGGGACATGCACGACCGTGAAGCGCAGCGTGCCCACTGAAAACTGCTCGCCGTCCCGAAACAGCCGGTCGAAATCTGAACCATCGGTCCGCATTTCCGTGAACCCGAAGACGGGACGGAAGATTTTCTGCACGTCGCGAATATGCTCGCCGATGCCGACCGGTGCACCTGTCCTGGCCTTGATGAAGGGCGCTGCGGACAGATGATCGGCATGGGCATGCGTCTCCAGCACCATATTGATCCGCCAGCCCTGCTTTTCGGCGAAGGCCAACACCCGCTCGGCTGAGCGCGTATCGGCCTCGCCGCTGGCCATGTCGAAGTCCATCACCGGGTCGATCACCGCCGCATCCCCGGTTTTGGGATCAGCAACCAGATAGCTCACCGTATAGGTCGCTTCGTCAAAAAAGGCTTCGATCAGGGGCTGTGTTTCCATGCCATCCTCCATTGCTGCTTGACAATATATTATAATTATCTAAATTAGCAATATCTAATGGAGTAAGTGATGATCCGTACGCCGATGGACCTTGTCACCTTCGAGAAGAAGGCGGGCGAGGTGTCGAACCTGCTGAAAGCGATGGGCAACACGCGGCGCCTGATGGTGCTGTGCAAGCTGGTCGAACATGGTGAGATGACCGTGGGTGACCTCGCGCGGGAGGTCGATCTGTCGCAATCTGCGCTGTCGCAGCATCTCGCCCGGATGCGGGAGGAGGGGCTGGTCGCCTTTCGACGGGAAAGCCAGACGCTCTGGTATCGCATCGCCGATCCGCGGACGGAACAGTTGCTCGCCAGTCTCTACACCATCTTCTGCGAGGAATGATCCGATGCCGATCCCAACCATTACCCCGCACGACGCGGATAAAGCCATGGCGAAGGGTGCCACCCTCGTCGACATCCGTGGACCGGACGAACATGCCCGTGAGCATATCGCGGGCGCACTCCATGTCCCGCTTGATCGTCTGGAAGACCTGCCCAAGGTGGAGGGACCGATCATCTTTCACTGCAAGTCGGGCATGCGAACCCAAGCCAATGAGGCGGCGTTGCGGGCGGCGGCTGGCTTTACGCCCTGCCATATCCTTGAAGGCGGGCTTGAGGGCTGGCGCTCGGCGGGACTGCCGACGCGCCTCGACCGCAAACAGCCGCTGGAGATCATGCGGCAGGTGCAACTGGCTGCAGGTGGGCTGGTACTGCTGGGCGTCTTGCTCGGCTTTCTGATCACTCCTGCCCTTTTCGGCTTGTCGGCCTTTGTCGGCGCGGGGTTGATGATGGCGGGGGCGACCGGCTGGTGCGGTATGGCGAAGCTGCTGCAGGCGATGCCGTGGAATCGCCGCGTCCTGGGCGGATAAGCCCACCATGACCTCCGCCATGATCGCTGCTGCCTTGGCTTCGGGCGGCCTTATAGGGGCCGTTCTGGGCTTGGTTGGGGGTGGTGGCTCGATCCTTGCCGTGCCGCTGCTCGTCTATGTCGTCGGTGTCGGGTCCGCTCATGCCGCCATCGGGACGGCCGCGGTCGCCGTGGCCGCCAACGCGGCTTTCAGCCTGATCGGTCACGCCCGTGCCGGCACGGTGAAATGGCCGTGCGCGCTTGTTTTCGCCGTTGCGGGCGTTGCTGGCGCAGCGATTGGCGCGGAAATCGGGAAAGCGGTCGACGGTCAACGGTTGCTGATGCTGTTCGGCCTGCTGATGATCGGCGTGGGCCTTTCCATGCTGCGGACGAAGCGATCCGCCGAAGCGCCCGATGTTCGGTTGTCGCGCGCGACCGCCAGCCGGTTGCTGCCGCGTCTTGTGCCGATCGGGCTTGGAGTGGGGCTTGCGGCCGGCTTTTTCGGGATTGGCGGCGGCTTCCTGATCGTCCCGGGTCTTATGATGGCGACGGCCATGCCGCTCAAAAATGCGGTCGGAACGTCGCTGGTTGTCGTCACTGCGCTGGGCCTGACAACAGCGGCGTCCTATGCTCTGTCAGGCTTTGTCGACTGGCTGCTTGTGGGAATCATGATCGTAGGTGGTGCCGCCGGGGCAGTGATCGGTATCGCGGTTGGACGCAGGATGGCGGCGCGCAAGGGCCTGCTAGAACGGCTATTTGCCGTCACGGTGATGGCCGTGGGCACTTATGTCGCTCTGCGCGGGGTTTGACGTTCTCGATCATTCGCGGCAGCCGAGCGAACCCGACGAGGGACCTGGCGCTGTGCCAAGAGCGTGCCTGCAACATCAAATCTCTCCAAAAAGAGCCCGTTGCGATGTCTCGATTTCCTCGAAATATCGGCGCCTTGCATGCTTTTCGGTCAATAAGCCCAAGACCTTGCCGGAAGCATCGACCACCGCCAGTTCGTCAGCCACCCATTGGTCGAACAGGCGCAAAATCTTCTGTATGTCGGTATCCGGACTGAGCGTAGCCTCGCGGAGCACTGCAAGCTCGGTTATTCGCGTATCTTCCTCAAGCTCTGGCGCATAGGCTGAGGGCGTCGGTACGATTCCACAATATTGGCCGTCCTGGTTCACAATCACGGCCTTGCTCGCGGAGCCGAGCGGCACTCTGCTCCGAAACTGGGCCACGGTGCAATTCTCGTCCACCGAAATCCAGTCGCGACGCATCATGCGCGCGGCCGTCAGGTTTCGCACCCAGCCGATGTCGCGCGGACTCCGAATGCTTGAACCGCGCAGGTGAAGTCTCCAGGTCGAGAAGGAATAGCCGAAAAACTCCCGGGTCATCGCGCTCGACAGTAAGGATGCGGTCAGCACGACCGCCATCAGACCGAAATCGTGGGTCGTCTCGAGCATCAGCAAGGCCAGGGTCATCGGGCCGCCGACGATCGACACGCTCAGCCCCGCCATGCCTACCAAGGCTGCATCTCGGGGATTGAGCGAGAACCCAATTGCCGACGCATTGACCGCGCCAGCGAAAATCTGCCCTACAAGGGCGCCCAGGAAAAGCGATGCGAAGAACAGGCCGCCCCGGAAGCCGAAGCTTAAAGAAATCACCGATGCGGCGATCTTGAGTGCCAATATGAGCAGCAGCAGTCCAAGTGCAGGTTGCAGGACAAGGTCCAGATGCAGCGCTCCATGCCCTGCTGACAGGGTTTGCGGCGAGGCCAGAGCGAGAGGTATCAGGAGCAGACCGCCGATCAAAGGTCTCCATCGCCCCAGCCTCCGCCAACCCTGCGCCCGTGCCTCTGCGAAGGTGACGAGCCGCATGATCATGATCCCCAACAAGGCGCATAATATGCCCAGCAGGGCGAACAACAGATAATCCGCTGTGGAGATCACCCTGTCGGCAGTTGTTGCGATCAGCCAAGGCTCCACCCCCATCGCCCGTGACACGGAAACGCCCGCCAGAGCGGCTGCGATTACAGGCGCGATCGCCGAGGGTGTATAATGGCCGATGACGATCTCGAAGGCATAGAAGGCACCGGTCAGCGGAGCGCCGAACGCAGCCCCGATAGCCGCCCCTGCGCCTGCTCCCACCAAAGTGCGCAGATCATTGCGCCTCAGTTTTAGCCATTGACCCAGTAATGATGCGACGCCGCCGCCCAACTGGGCAAAGGCTGCCTCCAGCCCCACCGACGCGCCCATGCCGTTGGAAATG
>Ga0207694_10000838_pt1 | contig 27340 bp, 18 predicted proteins | sample KBSC34metaG_FD_184353 | JGI IMG/M metagenome (GOLD analysis project Ga0207694, IMG submission 184353) | Corn rhizosphere microbial communities from Kellogg Biological Station, Michigan, USA - KBS C3-4 metaG (SPAdes) (version 2) | ecosystem: Host-associated > Plants > Roots > Rhizosphere > Soil... | reverse complement strand
CCTAGTTCTAGTTCTAGTTCTAGTTCTAGTTCTAGTTCTGGTTCGGCCGTTTCCGAGCTCTACACCACCGACGCCGACCTCCTCATGCGCCGCGTCGCCGAAGCCGCGGGCACCATCTCCTACGCCCTCGAAGCCGCCTGGCGCCAGGTCGACGCGGCCCTCGCCGCCCGCAACCCCGGGCGCCATCCCGTGCGGCGTCCGCTGGCCGACGGTGTCGTGGAGCAGGACGGCGAGGTCTACCTCGCCCGCGCCGCCGCCCCGTCGCGCGATCCCATCCTGGTGCTGCGGGCCGCCGCCGCGACCGCCGGATCAGGCCTCTCCTTCGCGCCCAACACCCTGCGCCGCCTGGCCGGGGAGTCTGCTCCGATGCCGCGTCCCTGGCCCCGCCCGGCGCGCGAGGCGTTCGTGACGCTGCTGGGCGCCGGGTCCGGCCTGATCCCGGTCTGGGAGGCGCTCGACCGCTCCGGGATCCTGCACGCGCTGCTGCCCGAGTGGCGGCGTATCAGGTCCCTGCCGCAGCGCAACAGCCTGCACATCCACACGGTCGACCGGCACACGCTGGAGACCGTCGTCGCCGCCTCCGATCTCGCGCGCCGCGTCGACCGCCCGGACCTGCTGCTCGTCGCGGCTCTGCTGCACGACATCGGCAAGGGGCTGCCCGGCGACCATTCGGAGATCGGCGCCGAGCTCACCCGGGAACTGGCGCCCGCGTTCGGCTTCAACGCCGCCGATGTCAGCACCCTGACCGGCCTGGTGCGCCACCACCTGCTGCTGCCCGACCTCGCCACGGCCCGCGACCCCGACGACCCGGCGACCCTCGACGCGCTCCTCGCCGCCCTGGCCGAGCTCGCGTGCCCGCGCCTGGAAGCCCTGCGTCTGCTGCGCGCGCTGTCCGAGGCCGACAGCAAGGCGACCGGCCCCGCCGCCTGGAACCCCTGGCGTGCCGGCCTCTACCACGGCCTCACGGTCCGCGCCCAGGCCGCGCTCCTCGGCTTCGACCCGCCGGCCGCCGAACCCTCCGACCCGGCCCGCTCCGCCGAGCTCGCCGCGCGCAGCCGCGCGGCGGCCGACGGCCTCGTCGTCGAGCTCGAAGACGCCCAGACGGTCTCCGTCGCCGCCCCCGACCGCATCGGCACCCTGGCCGCCGTCGCGGGCGTCCTGGCCCTGCGCCGCCTGACCATCCGCGCCGCCACCACCGAGACCCTGGACGGCGTCTTCGTCCAGCGCTGGCTCGTCGCCGCCGACTGGAGCACCACGCTGCAGGACCGGCTCCGCGAAGAGGTCCGCGCGGCCCTGGACGGCACCCTGGACATCGCCGGGCGCCTCGCCAGCCGCGACGCCGGCGAACGCCGCAACCGGCTCGTGGCCGCGCCGAGCGTCGCCGTCCTGCCCGGCGCCTCGGCCTCGGCGACCGTCCTGGAGGTCAAGGCCCGCGACGCGCCGGGCCTGCTCTACCGCGTCGCCTCGGCGCTCGCCCGCACCGGCGTCTCGGTGCGCTCGGCGCGCGTCTCGACGCTCGGCGCCGAAGCGGTGGACGTGTTCTACATCGTGACGGCGGCCGGCGCGCCGCTCTCCGACGACGCGGCGGAGCGCGTGGCCGGAGCCGTGGCCGAGGTGCTGTGAGCGGGGAGCCCGCCCCCGCCGGACAGCGCTCAGCGCGTGTTGACCACCTGGAACGCCTCGGCGATCCGGTTCTCGCCCAGGCCCAGCCGCTGCGCGACCGCCGAGCCCCAGGTGCGCAGCATGCCCTCCAGGTCCGGGTGCCCGTTGGTCTGCGAGGCGTGCGCCTGCAGCGCGGCGAGCTTGCGGTCGAAGACGTCGGTGATGTCCACGGGCTGGGAGGCGTTCTTCATCGACATGACCCAGGTCTCCGGGACGGTCCAGGGCTCCAGCCCCTCGACCTCCAGCAGCTCGGTGTGCGCCCACGGGTTGCGCGCGTCCGGGTACACCGCCGCGATGGCCGCCTCGCCGACGGCGCGGTGGTCCGGGTGCGAGGCGTAGATGCGCTCCAGGTCCAGCTCGGCCGAGGGGATCAGGACGCGGTCGGGGCGGACCTGGCGGATCACGCGCGAGATGTCGCGGCGCAGCTCCAGCGAGGGCGTCAGGCGGCCGTCGGGCCAGTGCAGGAAGCGGACGTCGGTCACGCCGACGCACTTGGCCGCGGCGATCTGCTCCGACTCGCGCAGCGCCCCGACCTCGGAGCGCGGCGTGTCCGGGAACGCCTCGCCGGCCTCGCCGCTGGTCAGGATCGCGTAGGTGACCTCGATCCCGGCGTCGGTCCAGGTCGCGACGGTGCCTGCGGCGCCGAAGTCGACGTCGTCGGGGTGCGCGGTGACGACGAGGACGCGGGAGACGTCGGAAGGGGCGCTGGCGTCGGACATGAGGGCTCCTGGTTCCGGAACGGTTCCTGGGCGTGCGGGCGGACGGGAGCGGATGCTCCCCGTCTACGCGCAACGCCGACGGCGGTGCCGGTGTTCCGGCTACCGAAGTATCGTCGCCGGATCGCCGGAGCCACGCCGGACTTGCGCCGGGTACGGCCGGGTTCGGCCGGCAAACGGCCGGCGCCGCGTGAATCGGTGCAGGTGACCGCCCCATCTGAGTGACCGCTCCCGTGTTGTCGGTGCGGTCTGCGAAAATCCTTGAGTGAGTTCTTCCCTCTTCGCCCCAGGTGCCCTGCCGTTGTTCCCCATGCTCGACCAGATCCGGGAGCAGCGCGGGTCGGGCGAGGAGCGGCACACCGACCGCACCCTGCCCGAACCCCCGGCGTGGGCCGACGAGGCCGACGCCGAGCGCGAGGGCTGGGACGGCTGGGACGAGCCCGAGGACGCGTGGGTCCCGCCGGAGGAGTCGGCCTCGGCGCGCAAGCTGCTCGACGGTCTCAACGACCCGCAGCGCGAGGCGGTCCTGCACGCCGGCAGCCCGCTGCTGATCATCGCCGGAGCCGGCTCGGGCAAGACCCGGGTGCTCACCCACCGCATCGCCTACCTGGTCGGCGAGCGGCACGCGCACCCCGGCTCGATCCTGGCGATCACCTTCACCAACAAGGCCGCCGCCGAGATGCGCCAGCGCGTCGAGGAGCTGGTCGGCCCGCGGGCCCGGCTGATGTGGGTCTCCACGTTCCACTCGGCGTGCGTGCGGATCCTGCGCGCCCAGGCCAAGACCGCCGGGCTGCCGAGCAACTTCTCGATCTACGACACCGCCGACTCCCAGCGCCTGATGACCATGGTCCTGCGCGACCTGGAGATCGACCCGAAGAAGACCACGCCGCGCTCGATGCTCGGCCAGATCTCCAAGCTCAAGAACGAGCTGGTCGACCACGACACGTTCTCCAGCCGCGCGCAGACCGAGGCCGAGCGCCAGCTCGCGCAGGTCTACCGGATGTACTCCGACCGGCTGACCGCCGCCAAGGCGATGGACTTCGACGACATCATCATGACCACGGTCCACCTCCTGCAGGCGTTCCCGATGGTCGCCGAGCACTACCGCCGCCGCTTCCGGCACATCCTGGTCGACGAGTACCAGGACACCAACACCGCGCAGTACCAGCTCGTGAAGGAGCTGGTCGGGCAGCACAAGAAGCGCACCGCGGACGGCGACCTGGTCGGGGGCGGCCCGGCCGGCGACGGCGCCGGCGAGCAGGCCGCCGAGGAGCTGCCCCCGGCCGAGCTGTGCGTGGTCGGCGACGCCGACCAGTCCATCTACGCCTTCCGCGGCGCGACGATCCGCAACATCATCGAGTTCGAGCGCGACTACCCGGACGCCAAGGTCATCAAGCTGGAGCAGAACTACCGCTCCACGCAGACGATCCTGTCCGCGGCCAACGCCGTCATCGAGAACAACAAGGGCCGCCGGGACAAGAACCTGTGGACCGACTCCGGCGACGGCAAGACGATCACCGGCTACGTCGCCGACGACGAGCACTCCGAGGCGCAGTACGTCGCCGAGGAGATCGACCGCCTCTCCGACGCCAAGGAGACCACCTACGGCGGCGTCGCGGTGTTCTACCGCACCAACGCGCAGTCCCGTGTCTTCGAAGAAGTCTTCGTCCGCGTGGGCCTGCCCTACCGCGTGGTCGGCGGCGTCCGGTTCTACGAGCGCAAGGAGGTCCGCGACGCGCTGGCCTACCTGCGCGCGCTGGCCAACGAGGACGACATCGTCTCGGTCCGCCGCATCCTGAACACCCCCAAGCGCGGCATCGGCGAGAAGGCCGAGGAGTCGCTGGACCGCCTGGCCGCCCGCGACCGCATCTCCTTCGCCGACGCCCTCCGCCGCGCCGACGAGGCCCCCGCCCTGGCCGCGCGCTCGGTGAAGGCCATCCAGGGCTTCACCCAGATGATGGACGAGCTGCGCGCGATGGCGGCCGAATACGGCCCCGCGCACGTCCTGGAGGCCATACTGGAGCGCACCGGCCTGCTCCAGGAGCTGCAGGACTCCGACGACCCGCAGGACGAGACCCGCATCGAGAACCTCCGCGAACTCCTGGCCGTGGCCCTGGAGTTCGAGCAGGGCCAGCCCGAGGGCCGGCTGCCGGAGTTCCTGGAGCGCGTCGCCCTGGTCGCCGACTCCGACCAGATCCCCGACGGCGAGGACCACGAGGGCATGGTCACCCTGATGACCCTGCACAGCGCCAAGGGCCTGGAGTTCCCGGTGGTCTTCCTCACCGGCATGGAGGACGGCGTCTTCCCGCACATGCGCTCCATGGGCGACAAGAAGGAGATGGAGGAGGAGCGCCGCCTGGCCTACGTGGGCATCACCCGGGCCCGCGAGCAGCTCTACGTCTCCCGCTCCATCTACCGTTCCGCCTGGGGGGCACCGCAGTACAACCCCCCGTCGAAGTTCCTCGGCGAGATCCCCGACACCCTGGTCGAGTGGGAGCGCACCGCCCCCGAACCGAAGACCGCCGAGCGCTCCCCGTTCGGCGACCGCCGCGGCGGCACCTCCCGTGGCTTCCAGCAACGCAAGGGCCCGGTGAAGGTGATCTCCCTCGACCCCGGCGACCGCGTCATCCACGACTCCTTCGGCATGGGCACCGTGGTCGCCGTCAGCGGCCGCGAGCGCGACGAGGCGACGATCGACTTCGGCTCGTCGGGCGTGCGGACGTTGCTGCTGACGATGGCTCCGGTGCAGAAGTTGTAGACGCCCCGAGACCCTACGCACGGTGTGCCGGTGCCGATACGCTCAGTTCGGCTTATCGGAAGACCGGGGGTGTGTATGAGCTCTGCGACGGACGGCGGTCTCGCGCCGCGGGCCGCGCTACGGCCTGTGGGGCTGATCGCCGCAATCGCTGTGATGCAAGTCCTGACGTTCGCGATGGCCGACTACTCGGCCGCCGGCGGTTACGGCGCTGCGGTCCCGTGGCTGCTGCTGGACTTCTTCCTGGTCTGGAGGATCTGGCGCGGCGGTTACACCGCCTGGTGCGTGCTCGTGACGCTCAACGTCGGCGTCATCGCTTTGGCCACGATGACGTTCTTCGTGCACAACGCGTATATGGATGGCGGACCCTTGCTGCTCGTGCGGGTCGGCGTGGAACTGGCCCTGCTCGGTGCACCCGCTACGCGCCGCTGGGTCGCGCAGAACTGACCGAACACAACGAAAAGGGCCCGGGAAAATCCCCGGGCCCTCGCCGCACATCCGCCTAAGGCAGCAACCCGTGCGCCCGGAAGAACGGCATCGGGTTCACCGCGGTCGACGCGCCCGGCACGCCGGTGTTGGGGTCCGCCGGGCCCGGGGGGTGGTACTCGAGGTGCAGGTGCGGGCCGGTGGTGTTGCCGGTGTCCCCGGACAGGGCGATGATCTGGCCGGCCGCGACCTTGCCGCTGCGCACCTTCATCACGCTCAGGTGGCAGTACCAGGTCTGGCTGCCGTCAGGGTGCTGTATCACTATCCGGTAGCCGTAGGGGCCGGCCCAGCCGGACTCCACGACCGTCCCGTCCGTTATGGCGACGACCTTGGTGCCGGTCGGGACCGCGAAGTCCTGGCCGGTGTGCAGGTTGACCCAGCGGTCGCCGGACTGGCCGAACCCGGCGGTCAGCACGTAGTCCTGGACCGGGATGAAGTACTTCTGCGACATCTCGGCCAGGCGCTGCTTCTCCAGCGCCTGCTGCTGCACCAGTTCGCTGCGCTGCTCGCTGCGCGTGGCGCGGTCGGCGAGGTTGGCGCTGGCGGCGCGCATCTGGAGCAGGTTCTGCTCCAGGCCGTTGGTCGGTGTGGCCGGGCTCGCCGCGTCGGCGGCCGTGTCGGTGTGGGTCGCGGGCAGGCGCAGGCCGCCCACCGCGGCGACCGCGACGGCGGCCACGCCGACGACCGCGGCCGGGGTCGAGGTGAACGCGTGCAGCGTCCGGCGGCCGGAGAGGGGCATCGCGGGCCGCGAGGGCTTGCTGCCGAAGGGACGCGGGCCGGGAGCGCCGCCGGAGCGGCTGCGGCTCCGCAGGGGCACGTCCTCGCCGCCCTCGGGGTCGTCATAGCCCTCGGGGTCGTCGTACCCGTAGCCGGCGTAGTCCTCGGCGTCGTCCTCGTACCCGGCGGCGTAGGCGGCGTTCTCGTACTCGCCGTACTCGTCGTCGTAGGCGCCGTCCGCCGCGTAGCCCTCGGGGTCGTAGCCCTCGCCGTCGTAGGCGTCGTACGCACCCTCGCCGTCCGGCAGGAGGTCGTAGGAGGCTTCCGTGGACCCGGGGGCGTCGTAGATGGCCTCGAAGGTGCCGGTGTCGAAGTCCGGGTGGTGGAAGTTGTGGTCTTCGTACTGCGGCTGCGCGCCGCCGTACTGCTGGGCCTCATAGGCCGGCTGACCGTAGTGCTGCCGGGGCTGCTGAGCGTGCTGGCTCGGCTGAGCGTGCTGGCTCTGCGGCGCCTGCGGCTGGTGCGGCTGCTCGTACTGCGTCTGTGCGTACTGCTGCTGCGCGTACGGATCCTGCCACCCGGGCCCGTCCCACGTGGGGCTGGACTCCGGCGCCTGCTGCTGCGCGGGGATGACCGCCTCGGCCGGCGCGTGCTGCTGCGGCGCCGAATACGCCGCGTACACCGACTCGTAGTAGCTCTGGTCCATGATCGGCTGCCGCGTGGTGGCGTCGTCGTAGTCGTAGACGGCGCCCTGCTCGTGGAAGCCGGTCTGCGCGGGGACCTCATAGACGCCGGACCAGTCGTTGACCGCCTGGTAGCCGTCGCTTGAACCGTAAAGGCTGTCCTCGCCGTTAGGCGCTATGGCCGCCTCCCAGTCGGTATCCCAATGGGACGTACCTTGCTGGGAAGCACCATGTTTTCCCATGACGGCCAATACCTCCTGGGAACTGGGACAGCCGGTCAAGCAACGGCGCGGGGACAGCGCCGTTATCGAGTCGCGACTTTAGCGCCTCGGAGGCTGGACGGACAACGGTTCGGTGGACTTTGCGCGCCCTTTGCAAGCGGTTAACTGGTGTTCTCGCAGGAAGTCCGATGATCCTCACGGAGATTGTGCGGACCGTCACAGGGCGAGACTGGTCAGCCCCTCACCCCAGGTCGGTTACTGTGTGAACCGGTTATGGCGGATCAAAGAAGATCTTCCGTTGGACATCCCATGGAGGCAGTCGCAATGAGCCAGTCAGCTCCGGTCCGCGTCGTGATCGCGAAGCCCGGCCTGGACGGCCACGACCGCGGCGCGAAGGTCGTGGCGCGCGCCCTGCGCGACGCGGGCGTCGAGGTCATCTACACCGGCCTGCACCAGATGCCCGACCAGATCGTGGCCACCGCCATCCAGGAGGACGCCGACGCCATCGGCCTGTCGATCCTGTCCGGAGCGCACATGACGCAGTGCGCGAAGGTGCTGGAGGTCCTCAAGGAGAAGGACGCCACGGACATCAAGGTGTTCGCCGGCGGCATCATCCCCGAGGCCGACTTCGAGCCGCTCAAGGAGCTCGGCGTCGTGGCGATCTTCACGCCCGGCACGCCGACCCAGGAGATCATCGACTGGGTCAACGCGAACCTCGCGCACGCCTGAGCGACGTCTCGCCGTCCGGATTCTGGGCACCGCTAAAGCGGCTCTGAAGCCGGTCTTAAGAGAAGGTCTCTCGTCGTCACAAAGCCCCACTCTTCTTGTGGGTGCTGTCCCATAGTGTTCGGGTCATGGCTGAACGTTGGACCGCCGCCCAGGTCAATTCTCTGGCCCCGGACGCCGCCTCGCAGAAGGCGGGCGCGAAACTCGGGGTCCCGGGTCCGTGGTCGGACACCGGGTACCTGGACGCCGAGCGGTTGCTGTGGGGGGACTGCAAAGGCAGCGGGAGCAAGCCGTACCAGGTCACGGTCTCCGTGGCCGATTCGGACACCGCGTATCAGTGCACGTGCCCCAGTAGGAAGTTCCCGTGTAAGCACGCGCTGGGCCTGCTGCTGTTGTGGGCGGCGGGCACGATCGCGGACACCGAGACGCTCCCGCCCCGGGTCGAGACCTGGGCCGAGTCCCGCCGCGACCGCGCCGAGAAGTCCGCGGCCCGCAGCGCCGCCAAGGCCGAGAAGGCCGCCGCCGACCCCGAGGGCGCGGCCAAGCGCGCCGCCCAGCGGGCCGAGCGCATCGGCACCGGCCTGGCCGACCTCGACCGCTGGCTCACCGACCAGATCGCGTCCGGCATCAGCGACTCCGCGACGCTGTCCTACAGCGCCGTGGACCCCGTCGCCAAGCGGCTGGTGGACGCGCAGGCGCCGGGTGTGGCCGGCCGGGTCCGGACGCTGGCCAGCGTGCGATCCGCCTCCGGCGACACCTGGCCGGACGCGGTCCTGGCCGAGTTCGCCCGGCTGCACCTGCTGTGCCAGGCCTGGACCCGGCTCGACGAGCTGCCGCCGGCCATGCAGGACACCGTGCGGCGGCGGGTCGGGATATCCGTGGACGCCGAGGCCGTCCGCCGCGACGGCGAGCGCGTCGCCGACCGCTGGCACGTCCTGGGCGCCCGCGACCGTGCCGCCGACAAGCTCACCGAGCGCCGGATCTGGCTGCGCGGCGCCGAGAGCGGCCGGGTCGCGATGCTGCTGGCGTTCGGCGCGGCGCAACAGGCGCCGACGCTGGCGCTGCCGGTCGGCGCCGTCTACCGGGCCGAGATGGCGTTCCACTCCGAAGTGCTCCCGCTGCGCGCGCAGATGGAGTCCGGCGAGCTCGACGCCATGGGCGCCCAGCCGGCCGGCGGGACGTTGCAGGCCGCGGCCGACGAGTTCGCCGCCGCCCTGGCCACCGACCCCTGGCAGGACGGCTGGCCGGTGGTGATCGCCGAGGCGGTCCCGGACCGGGACGGCGAACTCGTCGACGCCGAGGGCCGCCGCGTCCCGCTGCTGTGCGAGGACGCCGCCCTGTGGCGGCTGCTCGCGGTCTCCGGCGGGCATCCGGTGACGGTGTTCGGCGAGTACACCGACGCGGGGCTCGAACCCCTCACCGTGTGGGCCGAGGGATCGGTGGTCGCACTGTGAACATGTCAGCGGAAGGCCTCCGGAGGCACCCCCGGACAGGCCCGGTGATTAGGGAATTTCAGGGTATTGCCACGGACCCCTTAAGTTGTCAGTGGCGTGGTGCAGAATCTGTGGACATCAGTGCGAAGGCTGTGGGGATCTCCTACTCGGCGGAAGCGCGGTGAGCACCATGAACGAAGCCTCCCAACAGACCGGTTCCGAGGTCTGGCAGGATCTTGTCTCGACGGCCCTGGTCGGCACCGACCGTCGCACCCCGCCGGCCGCCGGAGATTTCACCGCGCCCGCGGACAGCCCCGCGGCGGCCCTGCTGAGCTCGGCCGCGCTCATGAGCGCGTGGCGGCGGGCCGGCAACGCCGGATCGGCCTACTCCGCCGTGCTGGTCGGTGAGCAGGACGCCGAGGGTTCCGGCGGCGCCGACGGCGCCGAGGGTGTGCCGTCGGCGAAGTCGGCGGCGCTCGACGCCCGGCCGCTGCTCCCGACCGCGACCTCCGCCCGGCTGACGGCGCTCGTGGCCTCGCGCTCCGAAGCGCTGCCCGAATACCTGGGCGCCGCCGCCAAGACCGGCTGCCGCGCCCCCGCCGAGCTGCTGCCGCCGCTGTTCGACTACGCCCGCGGCAGCATCGCGGTCCGCGCCGACCTGATGAAGCTGGCCGGCCCGCGCGGCACCTGGCTGGCCAAGCAGAACCAGCAGTGGTCGACCTTCACCCGCTTCGCCGCCGCCCCGGACCCGGAAGCCTGGCTGTCCGACAAGCCGCACGAGCGCATCGGCTACCTGAACTGGTTCCGCGGCAAGGACCCGGCCTCGGCCCGGGCGCTCGTGGAGGAGGCGTGGTCCCAGCCGGGCTTGAGCGCGGGGGGTCTGTCGGCGGAGACCCGCGCCGCCTACGTCGAGGCGCTGGGCGTGGGCCTGGGCCCGGAGGACGAGCCGTTCCTGGAATCAGCCCTGGACGACAAGTCCCGCCAGGTCCGCGCCGAGGCCGTGCGCCTGCTGGCCACGCTGCCGGCCTCGCGGTTCGCCGGGCGCATGACCGCGCGCCTGCACGAGCGCGTCGAGGTGGCCGCCGAGGGCACGGCGGTCGTGGTCACGCTGAGGACCGAGGCCTCCGAAGCCACCGAGGACGAGGCCCGCGACGGCATCGGCGAGGGCTGGGTGCAGACCGAGGAGGAGCGGCGCCTGGCCCGGATGCAGCCCTCGTACTGGCTGGAGGACCTCATAGCCTCGACGCCCCTGGCGGCGTGGGAGCACTACGGCCTGTCGGCCGCGGAGCTGCTGCGCGCCACGGCGGCGAACCGCTGGGAGGCCAACGCCTGCCACCGCGGCTGGCGCTCGGCCACGCTGCGGCAGAAGGACTCGCAGTGGGCTGAGGCGTTCTGCGCCGTCAACGCCGCCACCGACATGCTGGAGCTGCTCTCCGACGAGGCGGCCGAGCGCTGGTGTCTGGGCGTCGTGGCCAGCCACCGGTCGCAGTACTCGGTCCACAGTGCCCCGATCATCCTCAGCCGGCTGGGACGGCCCTGGCCGGACGCGGTGTGCCAGGCCCTGCTGGACTCGATACCGACCTATCTCCCGAACGCCACCCGCAACGACGTGGCCCGCTTCTTCGGCATGGACAACCTGGCAGGCCGCTGGATGCCGCCGTCCTACGCGGACGCGGTCGCGGCCAAGGCCGAGGAGATCCGGGCCGAGCTCCCGCTGTGGGCCGAGGACCTGGACGACCTCGCGGCGATGCTGCGGGACCGCGCTTTGATGCTCGCCGAACTGGACTCTGTCTCCGACTGACGATCCGGACTCTGTCCGACGACCTGGACTCTGTGTCCAACGATGTGGACTCTGTCCGAAACCTTCCCCCAAGGTGGACCCTTGAGTGGGTGCCGCCTTGCCGAAAATCGAAAGTTGCCAGCCATGTCTGCCATTGAAACGACCGTCCTCCGCCAGCACGCCGAGCACGCCTTCGCCGGTGAGTTGGAAGCCCTGCGCAAGGCCGACGCCGACTCCGGCCGTCCGAAGCCGCCGCGCTGGAAGCTCTCGCCGTGGGCCGTCGCGACCTATCTGCTGGGCGGCACGCTGCAGGACGGGACCGAAATCTCGCCGAAGTACATCGGCCCGCGCCGCATCATCGAGATCGCCATCGCCACCCTGGCGACGGACCGCGCGCTGCTGCTGGTCGGAGTCCCCGGGACGGCGAAGACCTGGGTCTCCGAGCACCTGGCGGCGGCCGTCTCCGGCGACTCGACCCTGCTGGTGCAGGGCACGGCCGGCACGCCGGAAGAGGCGATGCGCTACGGCTGGAACTACGCGCAGCTGCTGGCCCACGGCCCCTCGCGCGACGCGCTGGTCCCCAGCCCCCTGATGCGCGCGATGTCCACCGGCGCGATCGCCCGCATCGAGGAGCTCACCCGCATACCGGCCGATGTGCAGGACACGCTGATCACGATCCTGTCGGAGAAGACGCTGCCGATCCCGGAGCTCGGCGAGGAGACCCAGGCGGAGAAGGGCTTCAGCGTCATCGCCACCGCCAACGACCGCGACAAGGGCGTCAACGACCTGTCCTCGGCGCTGCGCCGCCGCTTCAACACCGTCGTCCTGCCGCTGCCGGGCACCGCCGAGGAGGAGATCGAGATCGTCTCCCAGCGCGTGAAGTCGCTGGGCCGCGCGCTGGAGCTGCCCGAGGTCCCGGCCGCGCACGAGGAGATCCGCCGGGTGGTCACGGTGTTCCGCGAGCTGCGCGGCGGCCTGACCGAGGACGGCCGGACCAAGCTGAAGACCCCCTCGGGCACCCTGTCCCCGGCCGAGGCGATCTCGGTGGTGGCCGGCGGCATCGCCCTGGCCGCGCACTTCGGCGACGGCACGCTGCGCCCGGCCGACGTGGCCGCGGGCATCCTCGGCGCGGTGGTGAAGGACTCCTCCACCGACAAGCTGGTGTGGCAGGAGTACCTGGAGACCGTCGCCCGCGGCCGCGACGGCTGGTCCGACTTCTACCGCAGCTGCCGCGAGGTCAGCGCCTGATGACGGTCACCTTGCTGGGGATCCGCCACCACGGGCCCGGCTCGGCCAGGGCGGTCGCGGCGGCGCTGGAGGAGCTGAAGCCGGACGCGATCCTCATCGAGGGCCCGCCCGAAGCCGACACCCTGATCCCGCTCGCCGCGCATCCCGCCATGCGCCCGCCGGTCGCGCTGCTGGTCTACGCCGACGCCGATCCCTCACGCGCGGGGTTCTGGCCCTTCGCCGAGTTCAGCCCGGAGTGGGTCGCGATCAAGTGCGGCGCCGAGGCCGGCATCCCGGTGCGCTTCATCGACCTTCCCTCGGGCCACCGGTTTGCGGAGCTCCCGAAGGACGAAGACGCCGGTACCGATCCCATAGACGACACCGAGCAGGCAGAGCACAGCGAAGCCGGCCATGAGAAGCATGACGAACAGCGGGGAGTCGAAGAAGCCCACGCCCTGGAGACTATCCAGCGCACCGACCCCATCGCCGCTCTGGCCACCGCCGCCGGCTACGACGACCCCGAGCGCTGGTGGGAAGACGTCGTCGAGCAGCGCGCCGACGGCACCTTCTCGGCCCTGGACTCCTTCGCCGCCATCGCCGACGCGATGGCCGTCGTCCGCGACAAGGCCCGGCCGGAGGACGAGCAGCGCGAGGCGTACATGCGCCAGTGCATCCGCGAGGAGGTCAAGGCCGGCCGCGAGCGCATCGCGGTGGTCTGCGGCGCCTTCCACGTCCCGGCCCTGACCGAGATCGGCCCGGCCGCTGCGGACGCCAAGCTCCTCAAGGAGCTGCCGAAGAAGGTGAAGACCACGGCGACCTGGGTCCCGTGGACCCACGGCCGGCTGTCCTTCCGCTCCGGCTACGGCGCCGGCATCGAGTCGCCGGGCTGGTACCACCACTTGTTCACCGCCCCCGACCGGGTCGTCGAACGCTGGCTGGCCCGCGTCGCCGAGCTCTTCCGCGCCGAGGACCTGCCGGTCTCCTCCGCGCACCTGATCGAGGCCACGCGCCTGGCCGAGACCCTGGCCACGCTGCGCGGCCGCACCCTGGCCGGGCTGACCGAGGTCACCGAGGCCGTGCAGTCGGTGCTGTGCAACGGCTACGACACGCAGATGGCGCTGGTCCGGGACAAGCTGGTGATCGGCGAGGACCTCGGCGAGGTGCCGCCGGACGTCCCGGTGGTGCCGCTGGCCGCCGACCTGGTCCGGGAGCAGAAGCGGCTGCGCTTCCAGCCCAAGCCCGGCCAGACGGAGGCCAAGCTGGACCTGCGCAAGCCGAACGACGGCGAGAAGTCGCGCCTGCTGCACCGGCTGAACCTGCTCGGCATCCACTGGGGCACCCTCGGCCGCGCCCAGGGCAGCGGCACCTTCTGGGAGACCTGGTCGCTGGACTGGCAGCCGGAGTTCGCGGTGCAGCTGGTCGAGGCCGCGATCTGGGGCACCACCGTGGTCACCGCGGCCACGGCGAAGGCCGCGGACCTGGCGATGAACGCCGAGCAGCTGGCCGGGATCACCGACGTCGTCGAGGCCTGCCTGCTCGCCGACCTGCCGGACGCCCTGGACCCGATCATGGGCCTGCTGGCCGACCGGGCGGCGGTGGACACCGACGTCGCGCACCTCGCCGACGCCCTGCCCGCGCTGGCCAGGACCCTGCGCTACACCGACGTGCGCGGCACCGACACCGCCGCGCTGCGCAAGGTCGCCGACACCCTGGTGGTCCGCATCGCGCTCGGGTTCCCGCAGGCCTGCACCGGCCTGGACGAGGACGGCGCGCAGAAGATGCGGGCCCGGCTGGACAACACGCACCACGCCGTCGGGCTGCTCGACGACCCCGCCGCGAGCCAGGAGTGGTACCGCGCCATGCACCTGGTCGCCGACCGCCAGGGCATGACCGGACTGCTGGCCGGCCGCGCCGTGCGGCTGCTCTACGACGCCTCCAGGATCGACGGCGAGGAGCTGGGCCGCCGCATGGGCCTGGCGCTGACCCCGGGCGTGCCGCCGGCCGAGGCCGCGGCCTGGCTGGACGGCGTGCTCTCCGGCGGGGCGATGCTGCTGATCCACGACCCGGTGCTGCTGGGCCTGCTGGACCGCTGGATCGCCTCGATCCCCGCCGACAGCTTCACCGACGTGCTGCCGCTGCTGCGCCGCACGTTCTCGAACTTCGAAGGGCCCGAGCGCCGCAAGATCGGCGAGCTGGCGCGCACCGCCGGCGCGGCCCCGGTGGCCGGCGTCGCGGCCGGGGCCGAGCCGCCGGGCTTCGACCGGGCGCGCGCCGACCGCGCGCTGCCGGTCGTGCGGATGCTGCTCGGGATCAGGGAAACGAGCCGGACAGGCGGCGGGAAGGGGAACACAGATGTCTGACACACTGGCCGCCGCCGGCACCGGCACCGATGCCGACGACGAGCGCATGCGGCGCTGGCGCCTGGTCCTGGGCGGGGACGACGACGGCACCGGCTGCAAGCTGAACGGCCTGGACCTGGAGATGGACAAGGCCCTGGCCGCGCTCTACAACAAGGGCGGCTACGAGACCGGGGGCGGCGGCACGGTCACCACCCGGGGCCGGGGACGCGGGGGACAGCAGGCGCAGCGCAGCGCCGGCCTCGGGGCGTCCTCCCCGCAGGTGGCGCGCTGGCTGGGCGACATCCGCAGCTACTTCCCGCAGACCGTCGTGCAGGTCATGCAGCGCGACGCCATCGACCGCCTGAACCTGCGCCAGCTGCTGCTGGAGCCGGAGATGATGGAGTCGGTCGAGCCGGACGTGCACCTGGTCGGCACCCTGCTGTCGCTGAACCACCTGATGCCCGCCGAGACCAAGGAGACCGCGCGCCAGGTGGTGCGCAGGCTGGTCGAGGACCTGGAGAAGCGGCTCGGCGCGAAGCTGCGCGCCACCGTCAGCGGCGCCCTGGACAAGAGCACCCGCACCAGCCGGCCCCGGCACAGCGACATCGACTGGGGCCGCACCATCCAGGTGAACCTGAAGAACTACCTGCCGGAGTACCGGACGGTGGTGCCCGAGCGGCTGGTCGGCTACGCGCGCAAGGAGCGCGCGGTGAAGCGCGACGTCGTGCTGGCGATCGACCAGTCGGGCTCGATGTACGCCTCGGTGGTGTACGCGTCGGTGTTCGGCGCGGTGCTGGCGTCGCTGAAGTCGCTGAAGACCTCGCTGGTGGTCTTCGACACCGCGGTGGTGGACCTGACCCCGCAGCTGTCGGACCCGGTCGACGTCCTGTTCGGCACGCAGCTCGGCGGCGGCACGGACATCAACCGCGCGATCGCCTACAGCCAGTCCCTGATCACCCGCCCCACGGAGTCCATCTTCATCCTGATCTCCGACCTCTACGAAGGCGGCGTCCGCCGCGAGATGCTGCGCCGGGTCGCCGAGATGACGGCGGCCGGCACGCAGGTGATCGTGCTGCTGGCCCTGTCCGACGAGGGCGCGCCGTCCTACGACCGCGAGAACGCCTCGGCGCTGGCGGCGATGGGAGTGCCCGCGTTCGCCTGCACGCCCGACAAGTTCGGAGATCTGATGGCCGCGGCGATCCAACGGCAGGATCTGGGGAAGTTCATGGAGTAGTGAGAACCCCCGCCTGCCGCGCGCACCACTGCCCTCGGCTTCCCCGCGCTCTTAGGATCGTCGAAGGTGGTCGTCGACGGGAACGGCCCTTACCGCGCGACAGGAGTTCTGGATGACTGGCGGCAATCTGACCCGCGACGAGGCGGCGGAGCGTGCCCGGCTGCTCACGGCCGAGCACTACGCCGTCGAGCTCGACCTGACGCGCGGGGACACCACGTTCGGGTCGAAGAGCACCATCACGTTCCGGTGCTCCGAGCCCGGCGCCGCCACGTTCGTCGACCTGCTGGCGCCGGCGGTGCGCAGCGTGACGCTCAACGGCGCCGCGCTGGACCCCGCCGAGGTGTTCGACGGCGCGCGCGTGCACCTGAGCGGGCTGCGGGCGGAGAACGTCGTCGTCATCGACGCCGACGCCGCCTACAGCCGCACCGGCGAGGGCCTGCACCGCTTCGTGGACCCGGTGGACGGCGAGGTGTACACCTACACCCAGTTCGAGCCCGCCGACTCGCGGCGCCTGTTCGCCAACTTCGAGCAGCCCGATCTCAAGGCGGTGTTCGAGTTCGCGATCAAGGCACCCCAAGACTGGGGTGTCTGGTCGAACTCGCCGCTGGACGCGGCCTCGGACACCGGGGACGGCAGCACCACCCACTACTTCGGGCCGACCAAGCCGATCTCGACCTACATCACCGCGGTCGTCGCGGGCCCGTACCACTTCGTCGAGGACGATCACACCGTCACGCTGCCCGACGGCGCCAGCCTCGACATCCCCATCGGCGCCATGGTCCGCAAGTCCTTGGCGCCCTACTTCGACGCCGAGGCGATCCTCGACGTCACCAGGCGGGGTCTGGACTTCTACCACCGGATCTTCGACTACCCCTACCCGTTCGGGAACTACCACTCCGCCTTCGTCCCCGAGTACAACCTCGGCGCCATGGAGAACCCGGGCCTGGTCACCTTCAACGAGCGCCTGGTCTTCCGCTCCAAGACGACCGACGCCTCCTACCAGGGCCGCGCCAACACGATCATGCACGAGATGGCGCACATGTGGTTCGGCGACCTGGTCACCATGAAGTGGTGGGACGACCTGTGGCTCAAGGAGTCCTTCGCCGACTTCATGGGCGCCTACGCCCTGACCCACGCCACCCGCTGGGAGCACGCCTGGGTCTCGTTCGCCAACGGCCGCAAGGCCTGGGCCTACCGCCAGGACCAGCTGCCGACCACGCACCCGATCGTGGCCGACATCACCGACCTGGAGGACGCCCGCCTCAACTTCGACGGCATCACCTACGCCAAGGGCGCCTCGGTGCTCAAGCAGCTGGCCGCCTACGTCGGCGAGGACGCGTTCCTGGAGGGCGCCCGCCGCTACTTCAAGCGCCACGCCTTCGGCAACACCACCCTGGACGATCTGCTGGCCGCCCTGGAGGAGACCTCCGGCCGGGACCTGAAGGCGTGGTCGAAGGCCTGGCTGGAGACCGCCGGGGTCAACACCCTGACGGCCGAGATCCAGACCGGCGCCGACGGCGTGGTCACCGCCGCGGCCATCACGCAGAGCGCCGTGCCGGAGTTCCCGACCCTGCGCCCGCACCGCATCGCCGTGGGCTGCTACTCCCCGAACCCCGCCACCGGCGCCGTGGAGCTGGTCGAGCGGATCGAGCTGGACGTCGACGGCGCGCGCACCGAGCTGCCGCAGCTGGTCGGCAAGCCGCGCCCGGGCCTGGTGCTGCTCAACGACCAGGACCTGACCTACGCCAAGATCCGCTTCACCCCGGCCGAGCTGGACGCCTTCGAGCGCGGCGGCATCGCGGCCCTGCCGGACTCCATGGCCCGCGCTCTGGCCTGGTCCGGCGTGTGGCACATGACGCGCGACGCGGTGATGTCCGGCCGCCGCTTCATCGCGATCGTGCTGCGCAACATCGAGGCCGAGACCGACATCAGCGTCGTGCAGAACCTGCTGCGGCAGGTGCGCGTGGTGCGGGGCGACTACCTCGACCCGGCGCACCGCCCGGCCGCCGATGCCACGATCTCGCAGCGGCTGTGGGAGCTGCTGGCGGGGGCGCCGGCCGGCAGCGACCACCAGGTGGCGTTCGCCTACGGCGCCGTGCGCGCGGCGAGTCAGGACTCGGACTTCGCCAAGATCCAGGCTCTGCTGTCCGGGGAGCTGTCCTTCGACGGCCTGACCGTGGACCAGGACCTGCGCTGGGCCATCATCGAGGTGCTGGCCGCCGAGGGCCTGGACGACGACGGGGTGCTCTCCGACGGCGAGGCCGCCAGCGACGACACCGCCGACGGCCGCCGGCACCGCGCCGCCGCCCGCGCCGCGCGACCGCTGGCCGAGGCCAAGGCCGAGGCCTGGCGGCTGGTCGTCGAGACACCCGATCAGCCCAACGACCTGATCGGCGCGGTGCTCGGCGAGTTCTACCAGGTCGGCGCGGACGAGCTGGCCGAGCCGTACGTCGAGCCCTACTTCGAGGCGCTGGCCACGGTCTGGGCCGAGCGGAGCATCCAGAACGCCGAGCGGATCGTCAGCGGCGGCTACCCGTGGCCGCTGACCTCGCCGGATCTGCTCGCGCGCACCGACGCGTGGCTGGCCTCCGACGCCGCGAAGGCACCGGCGCTGCGGCGGCTGGTGCTGGAGGCCAGAGACGACGCGGCGCGCGCGTTGCGTGCGCGCGAATGCGACCGGAACGCCTAGCGAATCCCTCGCATCGTGCGTCTTGCCACTGGTCCCGTCTCGCATGGCGGGACCAGTTGCGCCTCCCTCATGTGCCCGATTTCACACCGGTGGTCTTCGCCTCCCGGTTCGTGATCTGGCTGCGCACCGGACTACCCTGCGATGAGGTGGACGGCATCCGCGCTTCCCGTAGCGGTAGCCGTACCGGAATCTTCCTTTGAGGGACGGACGCGTGGATCTTTTCGAGTACCAGGCGAGGGACATTTTCGCCAAGCACGGTGTACCGGTGCTGGGCGGCGAAGTGGCCGAGACCCCGGAGCAGGCGCAAGCCGCTGCCGAGAAGCTGGGCGGCCGGGTGGTCGTCAAGGCCCAGGTGAAGGTCGGCGGACGCGGCAAGGCCGGCGGCGTGAAGCTGGCCGACGGCCCGGCCGACGCCAAGGAGAAGGCCGCGGCCATCCTGGGCATGGACATCAAGGGCCACACGGTCCACAAGGTGATGCTGGCCCAGACCGCCTCGATCGAGGCCGAGTACTACGTCTCCTTCCTGCTGGACCGCTCCAACCGCACCTTCCTGGCGATGGCCAGCGTCGAGGGCGGCATGGAGATCGAGGAGATCGCCGTCAGCAAGCCCGAGGCGCTGGCCAAGATCCCCGTCGACGCCGCGGCCTACCACGAGGGCCTGTCGCCGGAGTTGGCCGAGGAGATCGTCAAGGCCGCGAACTTCCCGCACCACGTGGCCGACCAGGTCGCCGCGACGCTGGTGACGCTGTGGGACGTCTTCGTCAAGGAGGACGCCACCCTGGTCGAGGTCAACCCGCTGGTGAAGACCACGGACGGGAAGATCGTCGCGCTGGACGGCAAGGTGTCGCTGGACGACAACGCCTCCTTCCGCCACGAGGACCACGCCGAGCTGGAGGACAAGGCCTCGGCGGACCCGCTGGAGGCCAAGGCCAAGGCCAAGCACCTGAACTACGTCAAGCTCGACGGCGAGGTCGGGATCATCGGCAACGGCGCGGGCCTGGTCATGTCCACCCTGGACGTGGTCGCCTACGCCGGGGAGAAGCACGGCGGCGTCAAGCCGGCCAACTTCCTGGACATCGGCGGCGGCGCCTCGGCCGAGGTCATGGCCAACGGCCTGGACATCATCCTGAACGACCCGGCCGTGAAGTCGGTGTTCGTCAACGTCTTCGGCGGCATCACCGCGTGCGACGCGGTCGCCAACGGCATCGTGCAGGCCTTCGAGCTGCTGGGCGCGGCCGCGGGCACCAAGCCCCTGGTCGTCCGCCTGGACGGCAACAACGCCGAGCTGGGCCGCCAGATCCTGGTGGACGCCAAGCTGCCGGGCGTGGAGCAGGTCGACACCATGGACGGCGCCGCGGACCGCGCGGCCGAGCTGGCGAACGCGCGCTGAGGGGTTTGAGAAACAGACATGGCTATCTTCCTCACTGAGAACTCCAAGGTCATCGTCCAGGGCATGACCGGCTCCGAGGGCATGAAGCACACCAAGCGCATGCTGGCCTCGGGCACCAAGATCGTGGGCGGCGTGAACCCCCGCAAGGCCGGCACCACCGTGGACGTGGACGGCGTGGACGTGCCGGTCTTCGGCACCGTGGCCGAGGCCATGGAGAAGACCGGCGCGGACGTGTCCGTGGTCTTCGTCCCGCCGGCGTTCACCAAGGCCGCGATGATCGAGGCGATCGACGCCGAGATTCCGCTGCTGGTGGTCATCACCGAGGGCGTCCCGGTCCACGACACCGCCGAGGCCTGGGCTTACAACCTGGCCAAGGGTGCGAAGACCCGGGTCATCGGCCCGAACTGCCCCGGCCTGATCACCCCCGGCGCCTCCAACGCCGGCATCATCCCGGCCACCATCACCAAGGCGGGCAAGATCGGCCTGGTGTCCAAGTCGGGCACGCTGACCTACCAGATGATGTACGAGCTGCGGGACTTCGGCTTCTCCACCGCCGTCGGCATCGGCGGCGACCCGGTCATCGGCACCACGCACATCGACTGCCTGCAGGCGTTCCAGGACGACCCGGACACCGCGGCGATCGTGATGATCGGCGAGATCGGCGGCGACGCCGAGGAGCGCGCCGCGGCGTACATCAAGGAGCACATCACCAAGCCGGTCGTGGGCTACGTCGCCGGCTTCACCGCCCCCGAGGGCAAGACCATGGGCCACGCCGGCGCCATCGTCTCCGGCTCGGCCGGCACCGCCGCGGCCAAGCAGGAGGCCCTGGAAGCGGTCGGCGTGAAGGTCGGCAAGACGCCGTCGGCCACCGCGCAGCTGATGCGGGAGATCATGCAGGCCCTGTAAGGGTTCTGGTTCGGGCTCCGGGCCCCGGCTGCGCTTCGGCGCGGTCGGGGCCCGCGGCTTTTCCGGGGTGGTGGCGGCACCGGCGCGGCCGGTGCTGCTCGGCGGCGCGCCGCCGGTCGCTCTGGCGGGCTGACGGTTCGCGGATCGGACTCTTTCCCTCCATTACGCCGCCGGGGTGAATCCCCACAGCGCCCCCGGCCAGGCGCGCACCGCCGCCCCGGCCGGGGCGTCCGCGCTGGCCAGAGTGGGGGGATGCGCGATGAGACCGATCCCCGAAGCGCCGTCGACGCCGGGCCGGACCGCAGCTGGGTGGCCGAGCAGCTCGCGGCGACGCGGGCGCGGCAGGAGCCGCAAGGGGAGCCCAAGGTTCCGGCGCTCGGTGAAGCGCTGCGCGAGCTCGCCGCCGTCTGGGGTGAGACCTTCACCGTCGCCTGGAACAGCTCTTATGGCCGTGACCTGCGTCTTGCCATCCGCGCCGGGGCGCACGCGGCGCTCGCCGCCGTCGCCACGTGGCTGGCCGCCGTCACTCTTTGCGTGACCGTCTGGCTGGTCTCCGCTCCGAACACCGCGAGCATCACCGGTCCGCTACGCGCTGGCGGCCAGCTTTGGCTGCTCGGCCACCACGCCGCCCTTGACGTGCCCGCCGGACGGATCGCTCTCGCTCCGCTCGGCTTCACCGCCCTGCTCGTCCTCGCGCTGTGGCAGACGGCCGGCGCGCCGATCGCGCGTCCCGTGCATATCGCCTACACCGCCTTCGGCGCGGCGACCGGCTACTGCCTCATCGCCGCGCTCGTCGCAGCCGCCGCCGCGACCGGGGACGTCCGTCCCGACACGGCTCAGGCTGTGCTGTTCGCCGTCCTGTTCGGTGCGCTGGTGCCGACCGCCGCGCGCTGGCGACGCATCGTTGAGTTCTGCGATGCCCCGGCTTGGGCCGCCACCGCCGCGCGTGCCGCGGCGGCCTCGGGCGCCGTGCTCCTCGCCGGGGGAGCGGCCGTCCTGGCCGGCACCCTCGTAGCGCACCTTCCCGAAGCCGGCTGGCCCCGCGGTGTCGCCGACGGCGTCGGCATGTTCCTGCTCAGCCTCGCCGTGCTCCCGAACGCCGTCGCGTGGTCGGTCTCGTACGTACTCGGCCCCGGCTTCGCCGTCGGGACCGGCACCGGTGTCAGCGTCCTGAGCACGAAGCTCGGCGCGCTGCCGACGTTCCCGATGCTCGGCGCCCTGCCGCGCACCGGCAAGCGCCTCTTCCCCTACGACCTCGCGTACCTTGCGCTGCCCGTCCTGGCCGGCGCGGTCCTCGCGCTGGTCGTCCTCCGCGGCGGCCACGGGAAGCTGGCCGACCGGGTTCGTGCGCTCACCGCGGCAGCCCTGGCCGTGGCGCTCCTGGCCGGCCTGGCCGCGACGCTGTCGGGCGGCCCGCTGGCCGACGGCCGCATGGCGACCCTCGGCCCCTCCGGCTGGCGCACAGCGGCGGCCACCCTCCTCCTCCTGGGGGTGACCGCCGCCGTCGTGATCCTCGCCGGACCCTCAGCCCTGGCCGTAAGGCGGCTGCTGGCCATAAGGAGGCTGCTGGCCGTAAGGGGGCTGCTGTCCCTGCGGCGGGTACTGGGCGCCGTAGCCGTACTCGGGCCCCGGCGCCGGGCGGAAGTAGGGGCCGGACTCGCCCTTCCAGACGAATATGATCGCCAGCAGCCCGACCAGCAGGGTGGCGACCGAGCCGATCTTGTCGATCACCGGGATCCAGTTGTTGGCCAGGTTGCTGAGCCCGCCCAGGACGCCGATGCCGAAGAAGACGGTGGAGACGATGCGGGCGTAGTTGTGGCCGCCGCGGGTGGCCAGGGCCATCCAGAGCCAGAGCCCGGCGCCGATGAGCCCGCCGACGACGGCGCTGCCGATGAAGACGCCCTTGTCGCTGTTGATGGTGGTGTCGGAGTACCCGAGGGACCGCAGGTGGTCGTTGACCGCGCTGATCTGGGTGAGTCCGATGACCATGTTGATCAGGCCGATGGCCAGGCCGGCGAACATCAGGTTGACGGCGACTCGTACTGAGTTCGGCATCGAGGGCTTCACCGGGGCCGCCGCGTTGTAGCCGTACGCGCCGCCGGGGTACGACGGATACGCCGGCGGAGGCGTCGGGTAGCCGCCTTGCTGCTGGTCGTTAGGGTTCTGCCAGGGATCCTGGGACACGACTCGTGGCCTTTGCTGTCATGGTGTGAACGTGTCGGACACCCTCACAGTAGGGCGAGGCCACCAGCCCCGATAGTCCTTTAAGGGTCGCCGCAATCTCTCCGTGATCTGCGGCGGCCCATCCTTGACCGGCCGATCTCCATGTACGCGTCTTGATATGGAAGACGGTCAGTGCGACGTCGACATCCCCGTGGTGTTCTCCAGCTGCGTCAGGCACGCCTTCTCCGCGACCTGCGTGTTCGCCCCCTGCATGCACTTCGCGTAGTCCTTGAACGGCGTCCACCACACGATCGAGGCGACCAGCAGCAGCCCGGCCAGCACGCCGGAGACGGAGGCGGACACCATGCTCGCCGTGGCCTCCGAGGCCCGCTGGTGCTTCAGCGCCGCCGTGCGCTGCGCCGAGATGGACAGCACGAACGCCGCCACCGCGAACGCCAGCCCCGCGGCCGAGCCGACCATCCACGCCGGGAACGTCGCCAGCCCCTGATAGATCGCCAGCATCGTGCACGCCGTCGAGCCCAGCGAGAGCCCCAGGGCCCAGCGCGTCTTCAGATCACGCTGCGGACGCTGCGGTTGCGGGGTCTCCCGCTGGTCGCGGTAGCGCCGGTCGGGGTCGTTGCGCGGGTCCGGACGCCGGTCGACCGGCCCGTACCGGTTCGGGTCGCCCCACGGGGAGTGCTGCTGCTCCGGCTCGCGCGGACGCTCCGCGCCCCACGGCTGCACCGGCCCGGGACGCACCTGCCCGTACGGCTGGCGCGGCGGCGCGCCCCACGGCGACGGCGGCACCGGACGCTGCTGGTCGTGCGCGTCCTCGGGCGGCGGTGCGAACGGGTTGTCCTCGGGCGCGGGGACCGCGGCGGGTTCCGGTCCGGCATCCCGCACCGGGCTCCGAACCGCGTCCTGCGAGACAGCATCCTGCGCAGCCCGGTCCGGCACGGCGTCCTGCGCCGGCGGCACAGCTTCCTGCGCAGCCCAGCCCGGCACGGCGTCCGGCACCACCGGCCCCGCGTCCGACGCAGCCGCAGCCGCCCCACCCTGCTCATCCGGCTCAGCAGCCCCGACGCCACCTGCGCCGGGCCCACTGTTCGCCGGCGTGGGCCGTTGCTCGGCGTCGGTCACGGAAGTCCTCCGGGTTATCGTGGACATGATCGGTTCATCGCTGGTCGGCTGGCGGGCAGCGAACCGTCCGCCCACTATCGTTGCCTATGGCGACCCCGCCCGTCCAAGTGGGTTGGGTCCGATCGAAAGACAAAAGCAAAGACCCCTATGAGGAGGCCGCGGTCGTGGTCCATCCCGAAGGAACGAAGAGCCCTCCAGGGCTCGTGCACCACCGCCCGGGCGCGCCGGCGAGGATCGTGGTCCTCGTCTCCGGCTCGGGCACGAATCTGCAGGCGTTGATCGACGCCGAGGCAGCCGACCCCGCGTTCGGCGCCACCATCGTGGCCGTCGGCGCGGACCGCACCGGCATCCAGGGCCTGGTGCGCGCCGAGCAGGCCGGCATCCCCACGTTCGCGCTCCGTGTGAAGGACTTCGCCGGCCGCGAGGAGTGGGACCGCGCGCTGCGCGACAAGGTCGCCGAATACGAGCCCGACCTCGTCGTCTCGGCCGGCTTCATGAAGCTGCTCGGCCCGGACTTCCTGGCCGCCTTCGACGGCCGGGTCATCAACACCCATCCCGCGCTCTCGCCGAGCTTCCCCGGCATGCACGGCCCCGCCGACGCCCTCGCCTACGGCGTGAAGATCACCGGCTGCACGGTCTTCTTCGTCGCCGGCGGCGTCGACGACGGCCCCGTGGTGGCGCAGGCCGCCGTCCCGGTCGAGGCCGGCGACGACGTCGAGAGCCTGCACGAGCGCATCAAGACGGCGGAGCGGGCCCTGCTCGTGGACGTCGTGGGCCGGCTGGCCCGCCATGGCTGGACCATCGACAACCGAAAGGTCACCTTCCAGTGAGCAGCAGTGCCATGCCCCAGGGCGATGACATCCGCCCGATCAAGCGCGCGCTGGTCAGCGTGTACGACAAGACGGGGCTGGAGGACCTCGCGCGCGGCCTGCACGCCGCCGGCGTCGCCCTGGTCTCCACCGGCGGCTCGGCGAAGCTGATCCGCGACCTGGGCATCCCGGTCACCGAGGTCGCCGAGCTCACCGGCTTCCCCGAGTGCCTGGACGGCCGGGTCAAGACCCTGCACCCCAAGGTCCACGCCGGCATCCTGGCCGACCTGCGGCTGGAGGACCACCGCAAGCAGCTGGCCGAGCTCGGCGTCGAGCCCTTCGACCTGGTCGTGGTGAACCTCTACCCGTTCACCCAGACCGTGGCCTCCGGCGCCACCCCCGACGAGTGCGTCGAGCAGATCGACATCGGCGGCCCGTCGATGGTCCGCGCCGCGGCGAAGAACCACCCGAGCGTGGCCGTCGTGGTCAACCCGGCCCACTACGGCGCGGTCCTGACCGCGGCCACCGGCGGCGGCTTCACCTTCGCCCAGCGCAAGCGCCTGGCCGCCGAGGCCTTCGCGCACACCGCCGAGTACGACGCCGCCGTGGCCGGCTGGTTCGCCTCGGCCTACGCCCCCGACGGCGAGTCCCGCTTCCCGGACTTCGTCGCCGACACCTACGCGCGCAAGGCCGTCCTTCGCTACGGCGAGAACCCGCACCAGGGCGCCGCGCTCTACATCAACGACGACGCGCAGGACACCCTGGCCACCGCCGAGCAGCTGCACGGCAAGGAGATGTCCTACAACAACTACGTGGACACCGACGCGGCCATCCGCTCGGCCCACGACTTCGACGAGGCCTGCGTCGCGATCATCAAGCACGCCAACCCCTGCGGTATCGCGATTGACAGTGCCGGAGATATCGCCTCGGCTCACCGATTGGCCAACGAATGCGACCCGGTCTCGGCCTTCGGCGGGATCATCGCGGCCAACCGCACCGTCACCAACGCGATGGCTCTGCAGGTCAACGAGGTCTTCACCGAGGTCATCTGCGCGCCGGACTACGAGCCGGAGGCGCTGGAGACACTGAAGACCAAGAAGAACATCCGGATCCTCAAGACAGGCAGCCGCAACCGCCGCAAGCTGGAGTTCCGCCAGATCTGCGGCGGCCTGCTGCTCCAGGACGGCGACCTGTACCAGGCCGAGGGCGACGACCCGGCGACCTGGACGCTGGCCAGCGGCGAGCCGGCCGACGAGCAGACCTTCGCCGACCTGGTCTTCGCCTGGCGCGCGATCCGCTCGGTGAAGTCCAACGCGATCCTGCTGGCCTCCGGCGGCGCCTCGGTCGGCGTCGGCATGGGCCAGGTCAACCGCGTGGACTCGGCCAAGCTGGCGGTCCAGCGGGCCGGCGACAAGGCGCACGGCTCCGTGGCCGCCTCCGACGCCTACTTCCCGTTCCCCGACGGCTTCGAGGTCCTGGCCGAGGCCGGGGTCAAGGCCGTGGTCCAGCCCGGCGGCTCGGTCCGCGACGAACTGGTCGTCGAGGCGGCGCGCAAGGCCGGCGTCACCATGTACATGACCGGCACCCGGCACTTCACCCACTAAGGAGGCGCAAGCATGACCGCACAGATTCTGGACGGCAAGGCGACCGCCAACACCATCAAGGGCGAGCTGTCGGCGCGCGTCGAGACGCTCAAGGCGCGCGGCGTCGTGCCGGGCCTGGCCACCCTGCTGGTCGGCGACGACCCGGCCTCGGCCTCCTACGTGCGCAGCAAGCACCGCGACTGCGCGCAGGTGGGCATCGCCTCGATCCAGCGCCAGCTGCCCGCGACCGCGTCGCAGGCGCAGGTCGCCGAGGCCGTGGCCGAGCTGAACGAGGACCCGGCGTGCACCGGCTACATCGTCCAGCTGCCGCTGCCCAAGGGCATCGACGAGAACGCGATCCTGGAGCTGGTCGACCCGGACAAGGACGCCGACGGCCTGCACCCGACCAACCTCGGCCGGCTGGTGCTCGGCGCCCCGGCGCCGCTGCCGTGCACCCCGCTGGGCATCGTCGAGCTGCTGCGGCGGCACGACGTGGCGATCGCCGGCGCCGAGGTGGTCATCGTCGGCCGCGGCATCACCGTGGGCCGCCCGCTCGGCCTGCTGCTGACCCGGCGCAGCGAGAACGCGACCGTGACGCTGTGCCACACCGGCACGCGCGACCTGGCCTTCCACACCCTGAAGGCGGACATCGTGGTGGCCGCGGCCGGCGTGCCGAACCTG
>Ga0207694_10000830_pt1 | contig 27478 bp, 24 predicted proteins | sample KBSC34metaG_FD_184353 | JGI IMG/M metagenome (GOLD analysis project Ga0207694, IMG submission 184353) | Corn rhizosphere microbial communities from Kellogg Biological Station, Michigan, USA - KBS C3-4 metaG (SPAdes) (version 2) | ecosystem: Host-associated > Plants > Roots > Rhizosphere > Soil... | reverse complement strand
TAACCCCGGGGTTTTGGACAAGGAAGAAGGATGATGACGAACTTGCCGGGCGATCTCCGTCCGGGTAGAAAGTGTCAACCATCCTGCCGGTCTGTTTTGTAAAGGAACATGCCGGTCGTTCAGACCGTGGCGGCGGGGCAGTTTCCGCCGACGCGGGCTCGGCGCAGTTGGGCAGCGTAGTTTGCTGCCCTACTGCGCGCGCAGCCCGGCCCGGAGCGCAGCGGAGGGACACGCCCAACGCCGTCGTTGCTGTTTCTCGCCGCTTCGGACCCCGTATCTTCTCTCGTCCCGGCGCATGACCCCGTCTCCGCAACCGATCGAGCGCGTGGTGCTGCTGGGGTTCATGGCGGCGGGGAAGACGGCGGTGGGGGCGGAGCTGGCGCGGCGGCTGGGGTGGGAGCACCTGGACCTGGACCGCGAAATCGAGCGGCGCGAGGGGCGCAGCGTGGCCGCCATCTTCGCGGCCGAGGGCGAGGGGCGCTTCCGCGAGCTGGAGGCGCGCGCCACGGCGGAGCTCGCCTCGCGCGGCCGGGTCGTCGTCTCCCCCGGCGGAGGATGGATCACCCGCGCGGGGAACCTGGAGGCGCTGGGCGGCGGCACGCTGGCGGTGTGGCTGCGCGTCTCGCCGGAAGAGGCGGTGCGGCGCGCTTCCGACACGCCGGGGGAGCGGCCGCTGCTGGCCGGGCCCGACCCGCTGGACGCCGCGCGCAGGCTGCTGGAGGCCCGCGCCCCGCTCTACGCCCGCGCCGGGCTGCACGTGGACACCGAGGGGCGCTCCCCGGGGGAGGTCGCCGCCATCATCGAAACCGAGCTGAGGGCCCGCAGCGGGCCCGTCTGACGAGAGGCCGTAGCCCCTTCATGCCGGAAAAGCACAGCAAGACGCGCCTGGTGGTGGTGGAAAGTCCCACCAAGGCGAAGACCATCCGCAACTTCCTGCCGGCGGGCTACAAGGTGGCCGCGTCGATGGGGCACGTGCGCGACCTCCCCGAGTCGGCCAGCGAGATCCCCTCCACCCTCAAGGGGCAGGAGTGGGCGCGCCTGGGCGTGAACGTGGAGAACGACTTCGAGCCCGTCTACGTGATCCCCGCGGGGAAGCGGAAGGTGGTGGCGGAGCTGCGCGCGCTGCTCAAGGACGCCGACGAGCTGGTGGTCGCCACCGACGAAGACCGCGAGGGGGAGAGCATCGGCTGGCACCTGGTGGAGGTGCTGAAGCCGCGCGTGCCCATCTCCCGCATCGTCTTCCACGAGATCACCCCCGAGGCGATCCGCGAGGCGCTGGCGCACCCCCGCTCCATCGACGCCGACGTGGTGCGCGCGCAGGAGACGCGGCGCATCCTCGACCGCCTGGTGGGCTACACCCTCTCGCCGCTCCTCTGGAAGAAGATCGCCTCCGGGCTCTCCGCCGGCCGCGTGCAGTCGGTGGCGGTGCGGCTGCTGGTGGTGCGCGAACGGGAGCGGCGCGCCTTCCACTCCGCCGTCTACTGGGACCTGAAGGCCACGCTGGCGAAGCAGGCCGCCACCTTCGGCGCCATGCTGGTCTCCGTCGGCGGGAAGCGCGTGGCGACGGGGCGCGACTTCGACGAGAACACGGGGACGCTGAAGACGCCGGGTGTGATCCTTCTCGGCAAGCCGGAGGCGAACGCACTCTGCGACCGGCTGCGGGCGGCGCCGTGGAAGGTGACGGAGACGGACGAGAAGCCCTCCATCCGCCGTCCCTATCCCCCCTTCACCACGTCGACGCTGCAGCAGGAGGGGAACCGCCAGCTGCGCCTCTCCTCGCGCGACACCATGCGCATCGCGCAGCGGCTGTACGAGGAGGGGTTCATCACCTACATGCGCACCGACTCGGTCCACCTCTCGGACCAGGCGATCAAGGCGGCGCGCACCCGCATCCGCGCACTCTACGGCGAGGAGTACCTGAGCCCGTCGCCCCGGCAGTTCACCACCTCGTCCAAGGGGGCGCAGGAGGCGCACGAGGCGATCCGGCCGGCGGGAACGGAGATGCGCACGCCGGAGTCCACCGGGCTCTCGGGGCAGGAGCTCGCGCTCTACACCCTGATCTGGAAGCGCACCGTGGCCAGCCAGATGGCCGACGCGCGCCAGACGCACCTCTCCGCGACCATCGAGGCGGCCGACGCCGTGTTCCGCGCCTCGGGGAAGCGCATCGACTTCCCCGGCTTCTTCCGCGCCTACGTGGAGGGCTCGGACGATCCCGACGCGGCGCTGGAGAACCGCGAGGAGCCGCTCCCGCCGCTGGCGAAGGGCGACGCGCTGGCGCTGCGCGAGCTGGAGTCGCTGCGGCACGAGACGCAGCCGCCGGCGCGCTACACCGAGGCCACGCTGGTGAAGATGCTGGAGGCGGAGGGGATCGGCCGCCCGTCGACCTACGCGTCGATCATCGGCACCATCATCGACCGCGGCTACGTGGACCGCATCAGCCAGCAGCTGGTCCCCACCTTCACCGCCTTCGCGGTCACCACGCTGCTGGAGCGCCACTTCCCGCACCTGGTGGACACCCGCTTCACCGCGGGGATGGAGGACCGGCTGGACGAGATCGCCGAGGGCGAGGCGGAGTGGCTGCCGTACCTGCAGGAGTTCTTCACCGGCCCCGAGGGGCTGGGCGACATGGTGCAGAAGGGGCAGGAGGAGATCGACCCGCGCGAGGCCTCGACCGTTCGTCTCGAAGGCCTCCCGGCGCGGGTGCGGATCGGGCGCTTCGGCCCCTTCGTGGAGCGCGAGGAGAACGGCGAGACGGTCACCGCGTCGCTCCCCGACGGCACGGCGCCCGGCGACCTCTCCAGCGAGCAGGTGGACCGCCTGGTGCGGGCGAAGACGGAGGGTCCCGACATCCTCGGCGTCGACCCGGAGACGGGGAAGCCGGTGCTGATGATGGAGGGCCGCTTCGGCCCCTACGTGCAGCTGGGCGAGGCGACGGACGACGTCCCCAAGCCCAAGCGCGCCTCGCTGCCGAAGGGGATGAACCCGGCCGACGTGTCGATCGAGGCGGCGCTGCGCTGGCTCTCCCTCCCGCGCACCCTGGGCCGCCACCCCGACGACGGCGAGGAGGTGAAGGCGGGGATCGGGCGCTTCGGCCCCTTCGTGGTGCACGGCAACGACTTCCGCTCGCTGGAGAAGACCGACGACGTCTACACCGTCGGCCTCGCGCGCGCGCTCGATCTCCTCTCGAAGCCGAAGGGCGGGCGCGGCCAGCGCAAGGCCGTGGAGCCGCTCCGCACCCTGGGCGCGCACCCGGCCGACGGCGAGCCGGTGACGCTCTGGGAGGGCCGCTACGGCCCTTACGTGAAGCACGGCGACGTGAACGCGTCTCTTCCCAAGGGTGTATCCCCCGACGGCTTCACGCTGGAGGCGGCGGTGCCGCTGCTGGCCGAGCGCGCGCTGACCGTCAAGCCGAAGCGCAGGGCGCGCCCCGGCACCCGCGCGGCCGCCGGCGCCCGGTCGGCGAAATCGGCCGGGAAGACGGCGAAGGCGGCGGACACGAAGGCCTCCGCCGCGAAGAAGCCCGCCGCCAGGCCGAAGTCGAAGACCGCCGCGAGCGCGAAGAAGGCCGCGGCGAAGAAGCCGGCGCCGCCGCGACGGAAGGGATAGGCCGGGCTCGGGGCGGGCGAGGTGGGGGTGGGCCGAAGTCCGCTGGCATCCCGGGTTGGAAGCCCGGGCCTGCAAAAGCACAAAGTCCGCCTTCGCGGACTGCGCCGCAGGTTTGTAAGCGTACCCGGTCTGCGGTGTGGGCGAGGGCCCGGTGACCCGGCGATTGCACCTCAATTCGCATCGAGCAAAAGAGGCTCGGCATAGTCCGCGAAGGCGGACTTCGTGCCGTTCCAGCCCTGGGTTTCCAACCCGGGGGACGAGGCGGACGCCGCGAGGACAGGCCTGGATCGGGCGGTTGAAACCGCGGCAACAACTGCCCGAAGTCCGCCTTCGCGGACTCGCTGCCGAGACCACGCCGCGCACGACTGGGGTTTGCTCGACCAAGGTCGCGCCACCGACGGTTTTGCGCTGCGGTGCCGCGGTCCGGAGTCCGCGAAGGCGGACTTTGTGCCGTTGTAGCCCTGGGTTTCCAACCCGGGGGACGAGGCGGCGGGCGTGCTCGTTGGCCGGTGTGGAGATGACCTCTTTGTGGGTTCGTGGGGGGATAGAAAGGGTTCGTGGGGGGATAGAAAGCATGGCTGAAGTAACCGTCGTCGGCGGGGGGCTGTCGGGGTGCGAGGCGGCGTACCAGCTCGCGGAGCGGGGGCACGCCGTCACGCTGTACGAGATGCGCCCGGTGCGCGGCACGCCGGCGCACCAGACCGACCGGCTGGGCGAGATCGTCTGCTCCAACACCTTCAAGAGCGAAGACCCGCAGAACGCGCACGGCCTGCTCAAGCTGGAGATGGACGAGCTCGGCGCCGGCGGCTCGCTCCTGCTCGCCTGCGCGCGCGAGAGCCGCATCCCCGGCGGCACCGCGCTCACCGTGGACCGCATCGAGTTCGCGGGGCGGATGACGGCGGCCATCGAGGCCCACCCCCGCATCCGCGTAGTCCGCGAGGAGGCGGCGGAGCTCCCCGCCGGCCCCGCCATCGTCGCCACCGGCCCGCTCACCTCCGACGCGCTCTCCGCCTCCATCCGCCGCGCGCTCGGCGACGACGAGGGGCTGTCGTTCTTCGACGCCATCGCCCCCGTGGTCAGCGACGAATCGCTCGACCACGACGTGCTCTTCGCCGCCAATCGCTGGGGGAAGGGCGAGGGCGCCGACTACCTCAACGCGCCCATGACCAAGGAGCAGTACGAGGCCTTCGTGGAGGCGCTGCGGACGGGCGAGGAGTACGCGGGGCACGACTGGGAGAACGTTCCCTACTTCGAGGGGTGCCTCCCGGTCGAGGTGATGGCCCACCGCGGGCCGCAGACGCTCAGCTACGGCCCGATGAAGCCCGTGGGCCTCCCCGTGCCGCAGTGGGGCGGCCGGCGCGCGTACGCCGTGGTGCAGCTGCGCCGCGAGGACCGCGCGGGGCAGATGTGGAACCTGGTCGGCTTCCAGACGCGGCTGAAGGTCCCCGAGCAGAAGCGCATCTTCCGCATGATCCCGGGGCTGGAGAACGCCGAGTTCCTGCGCTGGGGCTCCATCCACCGCAACACCTACCTCAACTTCCCCGCGCGGCTGAGCACGCACGGCTCGCTGCGCGACCGTCCGGAGCTCCTCTTCGCCGGCCAGGTGACGGGGGTGGAGGGATACACCGAGTCCACCGCCGTCGGCATCCTGGCCGCGGCGAACCTGGACCGCATCGTCCGCGGCCTCGACCCCGTCGTCCCCCCGCCCACGACGATGCTGGGCGGCCTGATGCGCTACCTGCGCGACAGCGATCCGAAGCACTTCGCCCCGATGAACTCCAACTTCGGGCTCCTGGACCCGCTGGACCGGCCGGGGAAGATGAAGAAGGAGGAGAAGCGCGCCCTGCTGGTGGAGCGCGCCCGCGCCGACTTCGGCGCCTGGATGGACGCGCACGACCTGCGCGTCGGCGAGCCCGCGCACCGCGGATGAGCGCCGCGGCAGAGGCCGAGTCCCCCGCGCCGCGGCGCGCGGAGGTCGACGACTTTCTCCGCTATGTGGCGCACGAGCGCCAGCTCTCGCCGCAGACGGTGCGCGCCTACAAAGACGATCTGCGCGAGTTCGTGGAGTTCATGGACGGCCACCGCCCTGATTGGTCCTGGACCGACATCGGCCGGCTCGACATCCGCAGCTTCATGGGCGACTGTGCCACGAAACGTGGGCTGGCGAAGAGCAGCATCGCGCGCAAGCTCTCTGCGGTGCGCTCGCTCTTCCGCTACCTGCACGTGGAGGAGCGGGTGCAGGCGAACCCCGCGCGCGCCGTCCGCACCCCCAAGCGTGACCGGAGCCTCCCCGGCTTCCTCACCCGCGAGCAGATGGAGGCCGTCTTCGCCGACGCCGAGGTGCGCGCGGGCGACGGGCTCTTCCACGGGATGCGCAACCTGGCCATCGTGGAGCTCTTCTACTCCACCGGGATGCGCCTCAGCGAGCTGCAGGGCCTCACCCTCGACGACCTCGACCTGGTGTCGGAGCGCGCGCGGGTGATGGGGAAGGGGCGCAAGGAGCGCATCGTCCCCGTCGGCCGGCTGGCGGTGCGGGCGCTGCGCCACTACTACGAGGCGCGCAGCCAGGTGATGGCGGCCTCCACCCGCGGCGACCGGCGCGCCGTCTTCGTCGGCCAGACGGGGAAGCGGCTCACGGTGCGGCAGATCCAGAACATCGTGGGCGCCTTCCTGAAGCAGGTGGCCGACGACCACGGCCTGTCGACGCACTCGCTCCGCCACACCTTCGCCACGCACCTGCTGGACAGCGGCGCCGACCTGATGGCGGTCAAGGAGCTCCTCGGCCACGCCTCTCTCAGCACCACCCAGATCTACACCCACACCTCCAAGGAGCGCCTGAAGAAGGTCTACCGCCAGGCGCACCCGCGGGCGTAGCTTCGATCGCAGCCGCTGCCTTCGTCGGGCGGTTGAAACCGCAGCAACGACTACACGAAGTCCGCCTTCGCGGACTACCGGCCGTGTCGATGCCGTGGGTGCGTGGCGCGCGAGCGGTTCCCGTCAGCCGAGGTCCGCAGGGCCTCGGCCGCAGTGGCGCCGGTCGCGTGCCCCGCGACCGCGGGGACACGGAGGGTGGGAGTCCGCGCAGGCGGACATCGTGTGTTCGTTGCTGCGGATTTATCCGCCCGCCTGCGGCTCCCGTCAGCCGAGGTCCGCGGGCCTCGGCCGCAGTGGCGCCGGTCGCGTGCCCCGCGACGGCGGTGACACGAAAGGCGGGAGTCCGCGAAGGCGGACATCGTGTAGTTGTTGCTGCGGATTTATCCGCCCTGCCACGCAACCGCGCTTGCGGTGTACAGAGTGGCATGCGAGCTTGCCCCGGCTCCGCGCCGGGGCAAATTCGTTACGGTAGACTGCGAAGATTCTTCCGACTGGAGATAGATGAGCGTTCCCACGTTCCACGCCACCACCATCCTGGCCGTGCGGAAGGACGGCAAGGTCGCGCTGGGCGGCGACGGGCAGGTCACCACCGGCGACATCGTCGCCAAGAGCCGCGCGCTGAAGGTGCGCAAGCTGCGCGAGGGGCGCGTGCTGGCGGGGTTCGCCGGCTCCGTGGCCGACGCCTTCACCCTCTTCGAGAAGTTCGAGGAGAAGATGGAGCGCTACCCCGGCAACCTCTCGCGCGCCGCGGTGGAGCTCGCCAAGGACTGGCGCAGCGACCGCTACCTGCGCCGCCTGGAGGCGCTGCTGGCGGTGGCCGACCAGGAGCACCTGTACATGCTCTCCGGCACCGGCGACGTGATCGAGCCCGACGACGACATCGTGGCCATCGGCTCCGGGGGCGCCTACGCCCTCTCGGCCGCGCGCGCGCTCAAGGACCACTCCACCCTCAGCGCGCCCGAGATCGTGCGCAAGGCGCTGGAGATCGCCGGCGACATCTGCATCTACACCAACCGCAACATCACCGTGCTGGAGCTGGGGTCGGGCGATGCGCCCGTGGCCGAGCCGCCCGCCCCCACGAGCTGAGAGATGGCGACGAACGACACCGACCTCATCATCCCCGACGCCGCCGAGCCGCCGGCCGACGGGAAGGGCGCGAAGGAAGAGCTGCAGCCCTGGCTCGACGAGCTCACGCCGCGCGGCATCGTGGCCGAGCTCGACAAGTACATCGTGGGGCAGAAGGAGGCCAAGAAGGCCGTCGCCATCGCGCTGCGCAACCGCTGGCGGCGCCAGCGCGTGGACGAGGACCTGCGTGACGAGATCGTCCCCAACAACATCATCATGATCGGCCCCACCGGGGTGGGGAAGACGGAGATCGCGCGGCGGCTGGCGCGGCTGGCCGGCGCGCCCTTCGTGAAGGTGGAGGCCAGCAAGTTCACCGAGGTGGGGTACGTGGGCCGCGACGTGGAGTCGATGGTGCGCGACCTGGTGGACGCGGCCGTGAACATGGTGCGCACCGACCGCGAGGACGAGGTGCAGGAGGTGGCCGAGCAGCGGGTGGAGGAGCGGCTGCTGGACCTGCTGATCCCCCCCGTGGAGGGCGACAAGCCCGCGCCCCCGGCCGACGCGCAGGCCGGCGGCGGGGATCGCCCGCGCGTGTTCGTGGCGACCGCCGGCGGCCAGGTGGAGCGCAAGGAAGACGCGGAGGTGCGCGAGCGCCGCGACCGCACCCGCGCCAAGTTCCGCCAGCTCCTGCAGGACGGGAAGCTGGAGGACCGCGAGGTGGAGGTGGAGGTCACGCAGAGCATGCCCATCGAGAACATGATGATCCCGATGGGCGGGATGGACGGCGGCATGGACAGCAACCTGATGGACATGCTGCAGGACGTCCTCCCCAAGAAGTCGAAGCGCCGCACCGTCACCGTGAGCGAGGCACGCCGCATCCTGCTGCAGGACGAGCTCGACAAGCTCGTGAACATGGACGAGGTGGTGAACGAGGCACTCGACCGGGTGGAGGAGATGGGGATCATCTTCCTCGACGAGATCGACAAGATCGCGGGCGACCACGCCGGGATGGGCCCCGACGTGTCGCGCGAAGGCGTCCAGCGCGACCTGCTCCCGGTGGTGGAGGGCTCCACGGTGCAGACCAAGTACGGCATCGTGCGCACCGACCACATCCTGTTCATCGCGGCGGGGGCCTTCCACGTCTCCAAGCCGAGCGACCTGATCCCCGAGCTGCAGGGGCGCTTCCCCATCCGGGTGGAGCTGAAGAGCCTCACCGTGGCCGACTTCGTCCGCATCCTCACCGAGCCGAAGAACGCGCTGATCACGCAGTACCGCGCGCTGGTGGCGGCCGAGGGCGCGAAGCTGGAGTTCACCCCCGACGGCGTGGACGAGATCGCGCGCATCGCGGCGCACGTGAACGACCGGATGGAGAACATCGGCGCGCGGCGGCTGCACACCGTGCTCACCACGCTGCTCGAGGACATCCTCTTCGAGCTGCCGGAGATGGAGCAGAAGGAGATCAACATCGACGCCGACACCGTGCGCAACCGGCTGAAGGCGATCGTGGACGACGAGGACCTGCGCAAGTACATCCTGTAGAACTTCAACCGCAACTGCCGTTTCACGCAGAGACGCAGAGGAACCGAGAGAACTTCAAAAGATCTGTTCTCTCGGTTCCTCTGCGTCTCTGCGTGAAATGGCAGTTTTGAGGGTCAGGGCATCTCGACGTCCGGCGGCGTGGTGCGCTCGACCCGGCGGTTCTGCGCCTCGAGCGCGTCGCGGTTGCGCTCGGCTTCGTGGACGTTCGCCTCCGCCTCCGACGTGTCTTCCGAGGTCCGGCCGGTGGAGGCGGCGTCCATCCTCCCGCCCATGTCCGTGCCCCCCCGCGTGCCACTGGCGTCGAGCCCGCCGGAGTGCGCCGGGCGGCTCCCCTCGATCGGCCGGTCGGTCTCGCCGGAGGTGGTCGCCTCGGTGCGCCGGTTCTGCGCCTCCAGCGCGTCGCGGTTCTCCTCCGCGTTGCGCACGTGCTCCTCGGCGCGCGAGGTGTCTTCAGAGCCGCTGCGGCCCATGTCCTGATCCATCCATCCCTCCGTGTTCGGGTTTCAGTCGCCGCGGAGAGGGGCAACTTCCATTCCGGAGAAGGTTCCTCTTCCGCACCGAACCCGCTCGCATTAGATTGTAAGCTGCGTCCATTCTCGTTCTACTTCTTCGCTCGAGAAAACCCGTGAGCCGCACCTACGACGCCGTCCTGACGGGCGATCACCTGGAGTGGAAGGGGAACTCTCCCAAGGCCCCGAAGCCCGTGGAGGTGAAGGTCGAGGTTCCCGACGCGGACGACGAGCTCTGCGCCGAAGAGCGACGCCGCCTCCGCGAAGAGGCCCTGCGGGAACTCGCCGCGCTCGGAGCGTTTCGCGACATCGACGACCCGGTGGCGTGGCAGCGCGAGATTCGGGAGGATCGACCCCTGCCGGGACGTGATCCATGATCCTGGTGGACAGCAACATCCTGATCTATGCGGCAAAGGGTGTTGATCCCGCGCTCGCGAGGTTTCTCGTCGTAGAGGAGCCGGTGTTTTCAGCGGTCAGCTACGTCGAGACGCTTGGCTATCACGCGATCATGCCAGCCGAGAAGCGCTTCATCATGAAGTTTTTTCGCGGCTCGCAGCTCGTGCCAATCAAGACCAAGGTCCTGCGTGAAGCCGTACGCCTTCGTCAGATCCGGAAGATGAAGCTGGGTGACGCGCTCATCGCGGGTACGCCTCTGGTACACGGATTCAGGCTCGCGACGCGGAACGTGGGCGACTTCGCCTGGATTCCGGGGCTCGAGGTCGTGGATCCGCTTTCGATCAACTGAATCGCGACTCCTGACACGAAGAGGCCCCGCACCGGTGAGTCCGGTGCGGGGCCTCTCTCTGTGCCTCTGCGTGAGACGCTGTCAGTCAGTCGGGGAAGGTCATGCCGGCAGCGGCGGCGCCGCCGCCGATCAGCTCCACGATGGCCTCCATCTCGGCGCCCATCAGGTCCAGGCGGTGGAGGACGCTGCGCGAGTGGCCGTAGTCGAAGTAGAGCGCCACCGCCTCCTCGTCGGCGGGGTGCGCGTCGATGATGCGCTGGTCCATTCGCCGGTGCAGGTCGCCCACGATGAAGTGCACCGCCTTCTGCACCCGCCGCTGGTCCTGGAGCGTCTCGATGCTCATGTCGCCGGTGAGGCGCGGGAGGAGCTGCTCCACCATCACCAGGCTCTCGGGCGGGGCCGCGACCGCGCCCGGGTGACCGTGGCCGTCCGCCACGATCAACTCCGACGCCGACGCCAGCGCCCGAAGCTCTTCGAAGTTGCAGTGAAGGATCACGGAGCCCTCCTGGGTGCCTTCCGCCCTCGTTCCCCTGTAACGAGCAAGGGGCGGGCCATCTGCCACACTGATACACCGTGCCTGCCCAAGTGTTTACGGGCAGGGGCCACGGCAGGTTTCGCCTGGGTTCAACCGGGTGAGAACGGTGGAACGCGTTGCGTGGAGCGTTCCGATGAGACGCGGTGTTCGTCCCCCGGAGGGGACGGATGCGTCCAGGCTGGAGGGTGTGGCTGGGCGTTGCGTGGCGGCCTTCCCTCTACAGATGCAGGAATCCGCGGCGAAACGCAAGGGGGAGGTCAGCCGGTGCCGCCGACCAGCCGCGCGCGGGCGCGGAGGGCGCGCTCCAGCGCCTGGTCGGGCGTCTCTCCCAGGGCGGTGAGGTGCCCCATCTTGCGCCCCGGGCGCGCCTCGGCCTTGCCGTAGAGGTGCAGCGCGGTGGTCGGCACAGCCAGCGCGTCGGCCACCCCGGGGCGGCCCAGCGCGGTGCCGGCGTCGTCGCCCATCAGGTTCACCATGGCGGCGGGGCGGAGGAGCTCGGTGGAGCCCAGCGGGAGCCCGCAGACGGCGCGCAGCTGCTGCTCGAACTGCGACACCGGGCAGGCCTCCAGGGTGTAGTGCCCGGAGTTGTGCGGCCGCGGCGCGATCTCGTTCATGCGCACGTGCCCGTCTTCCCCCACGAACATCTCCACCGCCAGCAGGCCCACCACCTCCAGCCCCGCGGCCATCGCCTCCGCCACCCGCCGCGCCTCGTCCGCCACCGCGGGGGGCACGCGGGCGGGGACGATGGAGACGTCGAGAATGGCGTCGCGGTGCACGTTCTCAGCGACGGGGAAGCAGGCGGTCTCTCCCCGTGCCGTGCGCGCGCAGACGACGGAGACCTCGGCGGAGAACTTCACCCACGCCTCCAGGATCAGCTCCGCGTCCCCGCCGCCGACCGTATCGAAGGCGGCGTCCGCCTCCGCCGCGTCGCGGATCACCGCCTGGCCCTTGCCGTCGTAGCCGAAGCGCGCGGTCTTGAGCACCGCGGGGGTGCCGATCTCCGCCAGCGCGTCGCGCAGCTCGGCGCGGGTGGAGACGGCGCGAAAGTCGGCGGTGAGGATCCCCAGCGCGCGCGCCGTCTCCTTCTCGCGGACGCGGTGCTGGGCCACCTCCAGCACGCCGGGGCCGGGGCGGACGGGGACGATGCGCTCGATCTCGCGCAGCGTGGCGACGTCGGCGTTCTCCCACTCCAGCGTGACCACGTCGGAGCGCTCGGCCAGTGCGCGCATGGCGGCGGGGTCGTCGAAGGGCGCCTCGAGGTGCTCGTCGGCCACCTGGGCGGCGGGGGAGGCGCGGCCGGGGTCGAGCACCAGCACCCGGTACCCCATCCGCCGCGCCTCGAGCGCGAACATCCGCCCCAGCTGCCCCCCGCCCACGATGCCGAGGGTGGCGCCCGGGAGCACCACCCCGGGCGCGGAGTGCGGAAGTGCGGAAGTGCGGGAGTGCGGGAGTGCGCTTCCGCCGGCCGGCCCCTGCGCGTGCGGGTCCGCCATCAGCCCGCCGGCGGCGGCTCGGGGCGGAGCGCGTCTTCGGCGATGCGGCGGGCGTACTCCTTCAGCCGCGCGCGCAGCTCCGGGTCGCGGCTCCCCAGGATGCGCGCCGCCAGGAGCCCGGCGTTGGCCGCGCCCGCCTTGCCGATCGCCACGGTGGCGACGGGGACGCCCTTCGGCATCTGCACGATGGAGAGGAGCGAGTCCAGCCCGTTCAGGGCGGAGGAGAGAACGGGGACGCCGATCACGGGGAGCACGGTCTTGGCCGCGGTCATCCCCGGGAGGTGCGCCGCGCCCCCCGCGCCGGCGATGATCACCTCCAGCCCGCGCGCCTCGGCCTCCTCGGCGTAGCGGAACATGCGGTCGGGGGTGCGGTGCGCGGAGACGATCTCCATCTCCCACGCGATGCCGAGCTCGTCGAGCGTGCGCGCGGCCTCCTGCATGGTCTCGCGGTCGCTGCGGCTGCCCATGATGATCCCGACGCGGGGCTGGCTCACGCGCTCTCCAGGTGTCGACGACAAGGGCTTCGCAAGGACGCAGAGGAACCGAGAGGGAAAAGAGAGAACGACAACTCTCTCGGGGCGTGAATGTAGGCGGGGGGCACGGGGGGCGGCAACGCAAGGGGCTTGTTTCCGTTTGGGAACATGCCTAACTTGGAAGGCGAATCCCCCCACAACTCCGAACCGTACCCCGGCGCCCGGATGGACCTCCGCGACGTTCAGAGGCAGGTAGACGCGTACATCTCCCAGTTCAAGGAGGGGTACTTCCCCCCGCTGGTGAACCTGGCGCGGCTCACCGAGGAGGTGGGGGAGCTGGCCCGGGAGCTGAACCACCGCTACGGGCCCAAGACCAAGAAGCCCGACGAGCCCGACCAGGACGTGGCGCTGGAGCTGGCCGACATCGTCTTCGTCTGCGTGGTGCTCGCCAACCAGATGGGGCTCGACCTGCAGGACGCCATCGAGCGCACCCTCGCCAAGTATGAGGTGCGCGACGCCAACCGCTGGGAGCGGAAGTAGAACGGCAGGGGACAGGTTACAGGGGACGGGGGACAGCGAGAATACCCCCGCACTCCCGCACTTTCGCACTTTCGCGCTTCGGTATCCGTGAACCCGACCGTCTTCATCGTCGACGACGAGCCCGACCAGGTGGCGCTGGTGACGGCGCAGCTGGAGCGCGGGCGCCGGTTCGCCACCAAGGGCTTCACCCGTGCCGACGAGGCGCTCGACGAGGTCCGCGTCGATCCCCCCGAGGCCGTGGTGTGCGGCCTGAAGGCGGGCGGCATCGACGGGGTGATGTTCACCGAGCGGCTGCGCGCGCTGCACCGCACGCTGCCGCTGATCATCGTCACCAACCGCGGCAACGAGAGCGACGCGGAGCGGGCGCTGGAGGCGGGCGCCACCGACTTCGTCACCCGTCCCGTCGAGCCCAAGGCGCTGGAGACGCGGCTCCGGCGCGCGCTGGAAGAGGTGCCCGCGCGCGAGCTGCTCAGCAGCGTGGCGCAGATCCGCTTCGACCGGCACGGGATCGTGGGGTCGCACCCGCTGGTGCAGCTGGTGCGCGAGTTCGTGGACAAGGTCGCCACCGTGCCGCAGGTCACCGCGCTCCTGCTGGGGGAGAGCGGCACGGGGAAGAACATGGTGGCGCGCGCCATCCACGGCGCCAGCCAGCAGAGCGCCCACCGCTTCGTGGAGGTGAACTGCGCCGCGATCCCCGCCTCGCTGCTGGAGGCGGAGCTGTTCGGCTACGAGAAGGGGGCGTTCACCGACGCACGGCAGACCAAGAAGGGGCTGGTGGAGGTCGCCGACGGGGGGACGCTCTTCCTGGACGAGATCGGCTCGATGCCGCTGGAGCTGCAGGCCAAGCTCCTCACCTTCCTGGAGAGCCGCGCCTTCCGCCGCATCGGCTCGACCGTCGACCAGACGGTGTCGGTGCGGGTGATCGCGGCCACCAACGTGGACCTGGCCTCGGAGGTGCGCGCCGGGCGCTTCCGCGAGGACCTGTACTACCGGCTGAACGTGGCCTCGCAGGTGCTCCCGCCGCTGCGGCTGATCCGCAGCGACATCCCGGCCATCGCGCGGCAGTTCGTGAAGCGCGCCGCGGACTACTTCTCCAAGCCCGTTCCCACCATCGACGCCGAGGGCGACGCGCGGCTGCAGCGCTACGACTGGCCCGGCAACGCCCGCGAGCTGCGCAACGTGATCGAGCGCTCGATGATCTTCTCGCGCTCCACGGTGCTGGAGATCCCCGAGCTGGCCCCCGCCGGCGAGCACCCGCAGGAGTCCAACGCGCTCCCGGTCCCGCGCGGGCTCACGCTGGAGGCGGTGGAGCGGCTGTACATCGAGGCCACGCTGGGCGAGGTGGGCGGGAGCGTAAACGAGGCGGCGCGGCGGCTCGGCGTGTCGCGCAAGGTGCTCTGGCAGCGGCGCAAGCGGCACGGGATCGGGGCGTGATTCCATCTATGTTTCCGCCCGGGAACGGAGCGCGTTCCCGATCCGGAACGTCTCACCGGTCGCGCCCGGCGTCCATTTCGTGCAACCCGATGGAAAAGGCCGGTTTACCATTCGGCCGGGGATGGGCCGAAGCTTGCGACGGTGGTGGGGACCAACCTGCCTTGGGCGCAAGCTGACGTGGCCGCCGCCAACCCGTAGTTCCTTCTCTTCACGCGCCCGAGCACCCCCGACGTACCGCCCGCCGCCCGCCCCCGGGAACACCTTCGCTCATACCCCTCCCGCCTTCACGAGGCGCCGTCCCATGGGCGGCGCCACGTCAGCGTTAAGGGGGGGCTTCGCCCCGAGACGCAGAGGAACGGAGAGAAAAACAGAGAGAACGGCCAGCCCTCTGCGTTCTCTCTGTTTCTCTGCGTCTCGCGAAGCCCTTGCTGTTAAGGTCGCCGGAGGTAGATCGTAGGAATGTCGACGGCGTCGGCGCCACCGGAAGCGGGGACGGTGAAGCGCACCGCGGGCGGGTCGGTGCTCGCGCCCAGGGCCTGGAGCGAGCTCGCGGCGAGCGTCAGCGTGTACTCGCCGGCGGGGAGGCGGGTGAGGTAGAACTCGCCGTCGCTGAAAGTGACGGCGCGGCGCGGCGCGGCCTCGCCGTCGCGGCGGATCTCGACCGTGATCCCGCCCAGCGGCCCCGCCGCGCCCCGCCAGCGGACGCGCCCCGACGCCTCGCGCGTGCGCAGCAGCGGCAGGTCGAGGGGAGTGTACACGTTGGGGGTGAGGCGCAGGAGGTACTCGGGGACGGCGGGCGCCACGTCGGTCACGGTCAGGTTGAGGGTGTCGACGCCCACCTGCAGCACCGCGTACGGAAGGAGGCCCCACGAGCGGTACACGCCGGCGGAGTCCGACGTGGCGCGCTCGCCGCCCACCACCACGGGAACGCCGGCCGCGGGGCGCTCGCCGGCGTCCATCGTGCCGTTCCCGTTCTCGTCGTAGAACACCCGCCCCGCCACGCCGCCGCGCCCCATCGCCTCGAAGGGCGTCGCCTCCACCCCGCCGCCGCCCAGCGCCAGCCCCCCGCCGGCGGCCACGAACGCCCCGCGCCGCGCCCCCTGGCTGAAGGTGTTGGTCTGCAGGTAGGCGCTCGGGGTGCGGGTGATCACGGAGAGCGCCACCTCCGGCTCGCCCGTCTCCCCGTTCCATCCCGTGGAGAGGGTGACGTTGGCGCGCTCGCCGGGGCGGAAGGTGGCGCCCAGCGAGGCCGTCTGCAGCCCGTGGGCGGACCAGTCGACGCGCGAGGTGAGGTTCAGGTCGCGCAGGGCGGGGAAAAGGTAGCGGGGGAGGAAGAGGTGCGCCTGCAGGGTGGCCACGTCGCGCGGCTGGAAGCCGCTCTCGAAGGCGGCGGTCACCTGCACCCGGCCGTAGCCGGTGGTGACGGAGGTCTGCCACGCGTCCACCGCGCCCGGCTCGCGGCCGCGGGTGCGCGCCTGCAGGCTCACCAGCTGCCCGCGGCCGGGGAGCCCCAGGTGCACCGTCCATCCCCCGTCGGCGAACCACTGCGGGGTGGTGAGGGTGCTGAACCCCTCCTGGCGCTTCCATCCCCCCGCCAGCCGCCACCCGCCCCACTGGTCGTAGCGCTGCAGCGACAGGTGCACGAAGCTCCCGGCGCGCGCCCGCACCTCGGCCGAGAGCGCCGGGCGGGGGTTCCACACCAGCAGGCCGTAGGGGTGCGTCTCGGCGGCGCTGTCGCGGTGGGCGGTCTCGTCCACCCCCGCGCCCAGGGTGAGGGTGCGCGAGACGCCGCGGCGCAGGTCCGCGTAGCCGTACGCGCGGCACTCGCGGGTGCGGCAGGCCCCCGCGCCGGCGTACCAGCGCCACTCCCCCGCCGGCACCTGCACGGCGGGGACGAGGAAGACGAGCTGCTCGGTGCGCTCCTGCCCCGCGGGGCCGATCAGCCGCACCCGCACCGGCGTGGTGCCGTAGCCCAGCGGGGTGGGGATCGCCTCGCGCGTCCCCGGGGTGGAGACGCCCACCAGGTACTCGCCCTGGTACACCTCGTACTCCCACCCCGCGGGGACCACCGGCCGGATCAGCGCCTCGCCGAAGAAGCGCGGGGCGTAGATGGGCTCGTTGGTGGCCGCGAAGCCGAAGTAGGGGCGGGTGAGCAGCCCGTCGCTGAGCACGTCGCCGAGCTCCAGCCGGCGGATGCGGGTGGAGCGCGGGAAGGCACGCTCCCAGGTGCCGTACGGGTCCACCACCCGCGCTCCCGTGTTGTCCGTCCGCGCGGTGGCGCCCCCCTCCAGCGAACCGCCCAGGAGCGCCGCCCCCGCCGCCGCCCGCGCGCGCCCCTGGAACCCCGCGTCGCCCCAGTCCCCCGAGACCCCCCAGCTCGCCGTCCATCCCCCGTTCCTGGAGGGGTACGGCACGTCGGGCTCGGCGGCGCGGCCCAGCGCGCCGCCGCCCGCGCGCAGCTCCCCCTCGCGCCGCGCGGCCTCCTGGGTGCGGCGCACGATGGGGAAGTCGGCGCGCGCGCCGAGGAGGAGAGTCACGTTCTCCCAGTCCACCGAGACCTCGGCGGCGAGGACGCGGCCCAGCGCGGCGGGGGAGAGGTAGACCTCGCGGCCGCGCAGCAGCCACTCCTCCGGGGCGATGGTGAAGGTGGTGCGCCCCGATGCCACCTCGCGCCGCGAGAGGCTCACCCGCGTGCTCCAGACGCCGGGGGGCCACTGCAGGGCCAGGGTGTCGCCGTGGTCCTCGACGGGGATCTGCAGGTAGTCGAGCGCGGCGCGCAGCGGCACGAGCGGCTGCCCGCGCGGGTCCAGGAGGACGGCGACGGTGCGGCTCTCCGCCACGGCGGTCAGCCGCAGCTCGAAGAGGCCTTCTTCCTGTGCGTGGAGGGGTGCCGCCAGCAGGAGCGCCGCGGCGAGGGCCGGCAGGAGGGCGCCCGCGCGCCGGGCGGTGCGGGGCATGGCGCTAGTTGATGACGGCGACCGTGATCCTCAGCGGGGCCGAGTAGGTGCCGGGCTTGAGCGCGCCGGAAGGGACGGTGAGCTGCCCGCCCAGGTAGATGTCGAAGGCGAACACGTTGTTCTGCGGCACGTTGTTCGGGAGGTCGATCGTCAGCGGGGTGCCGGTATAGAGCGAGGGATTGAAGTTCCCCTGCTGCACGCCGCAGACGCCCGCGGTGCCGGTGGTCTGGTTCCAGACGCACAGCCACCCGTACTGCGTGCCATTCCAGCTCACCGCCATGGTGGAGGTGCCGTTGGTGAGCTGGGTGGGGAGGACGAAGGTCACGCCGTAGCGCACGGTCTTGCGCAGGTTCTCGAAGCGGGCCCCCGCGGCCCACGTACCCACCGGGTAGGGGGGCTGCGCGGGAACGCTCACCACCTGCCCCTGCCCCACGTTGCCGAAGTACAGGTCGCGCGTGGTGGTGAGGAGGATGGGCGGCGGCGCCACCAGCACGCTGGCCGTGACCGTGGCCTTCCACTGCGGCGGCGTGACCTGCGCCGCGGCGCGCGCGGCCGCCCCCGGCGCCGCGATGAGCAGCGCCGCGAGGACGAAGGCCGGGAGCGCGCGGGGCAGCCTCATGTCACCGGGATCCGCTGGTCGACCGGGGAGGCGGGGAGGGCGCCGCCGGGCGGCAGGTCCTCGCGCTCGGTGTCGATGTGGATGCGCACCTCGGCGGGCGCGGCCGCGCCGGCGGCCACGGGGAAGACCAGGCGCCGGCGCATGGTGCGGTAGACCGCCACGTCGTCGTAGAGGGTGGAGAGCACCGCCCCGCGGGCGTCGAGCAGCTCGGCGCGCATGCGGCCCAGGAAGGCGGCGTTGCCGGTGCGGGCCAGGTCCACCTGGAGCTGCACCCCGTCGGCGGTGCGGCGGGCGGAGGCGGCGGTGACGTTGACGCCGGTGCGCAGGTCGCCCTTCCGGTAGTTGGCGGCCATTACCAGCGTGGTCTGCACGTTCAGCTGCAGCCGGATGTCGCCCTGCGTCTGCTCGATGGGCGGCTGGCCCCCGCGCGAGGAGATCAGCAGCCGCGCCCAGTACTCGCCGTCGGCGAGGCCGGCGGGGGGCTCCACCAGCACGCGCACCACCTGGCGCTGCCCGGGCTGCAGCAGCAGGCGGCGCGGGAAGGCGCGCATCCACGCCAGCGCCGAGGGTTCGCCGGGGGCCGGCTCCTTGGTGAGCGCGACGGTGACGTTCCCCACGCTGTCGGCCTGCGGGAACCCGTAGGAGAAGTCGATGGTGACCTCTTCGGGGAGCGAGCCGGGGTTGTAGAGGGTGAGCACGCCGGTGCGGGTGCGGCTGTCGATGTAGAGCGCCGTGGGGCTCACCGACACCGCGTGCGCCGGGCGCGCCACCCCCGCCGCCAGCGCGAGCACGGCCGCGGCGACGCGCACCGGGTGCGCCCCGGGGGCGCGCTTGAGTCGAGCGAGGAACCGCATCAGCCTTGCCTCGGAAGGTACCGCCACCTCAGGTCGCGGAGTTGGAGACGACCACCGTCACCGTGATCCCCGCATCGTACGCGCCGGGCGCCTGGCGCGGCCCCGGCTCGGCCGAGCCGCCCAGGTACACCGTGGCCCCGCCGCTCCCCGGGGGGATGGCGAACGACACCGGGAGCGACGGGTCGAACACCAGCACCCGCCCCGAGTGGGGGAAGGTCACCCGCCCGTCCGCCGGGCCGAAGCGCAGCGGAAGGGAGCGGGAGCCGCTCCCGGCCCGCAGCGCCGCCGGGAGCTCGAAGGTCACCGACACCTGCCCGCTCCCCACCAGCTCGACCACGGCGCGGCGGCCGGCGTCCAGCGGGCTGATCACGGTCGGGATCCCGGAGGAGAGCACGCCGAAGCGCAGCCCCTGCACGGGAAGCACGGAGACCGTGCCCTGCGCGGGGGCAGGGCACGGCCCGGCGAGCAGGGAGGCGAGCGCGGCCAGCAGCCACGCTCCCCCCCCGCGGCGAAGCGCCCGGGCCCCGGTGCGCTCCGCCACGGCCGTCAGTTCGAGGCCGTGAAGGTGAAGTCGATGTCGCCCGTGAAGGTGCCGACGCCCGCGGCGGCGCTGCCGGTCACGGTGCCGCCGACCAGCACGTAGGTGCTCTGCGAGGTGCCGGGGGTGGCCGCGTTGAACGAGAACGAGGCGCAGGTCACCGAGGTGCCGGTGCCGCCGCTGCTGCTGGCCGTGGCGCAGTTGGCCGCGAAGCCGAGGGTGTTGCCGCTCACCGCGTTGGTGAGCACGGCCGGCACGGTGGCGGTGACGGTCACGTTCGAGTTGTGCGACACCTGCACCTGGCCGAGGCCGGCGGTGGCGAGCCCGGAGAGCGCGGCCTGCGACCCGCCGCTCGACGCCAGCGTGGAGCTCGCGCCCATGGCCAGGGTGCCGAACTTGAGCTGGTGCGTGGTGGTGGCGGTGAGGCTGGCCTGCACGGTCGCGCTCGCGGTCACGGTGGCCGAGGCGGTCTGCGCGTGGGACACGGCGGGGAGCGCGGCCACGGCGAGCGCGGCGAGGCTCAGGGCGAGCTTCTTCATCGATCTACTCCGGGTTGTGTTGGGAAGGGAGAACCTGCTGAGTGCAGTCGGATGATGCACGGGCAGTCGGCCAGTGCGTTGGGCAACGCACGTGCCCCGTGGCCCATTTTCCGAAAGTCGAGCAGTGACAAGAATTTATTCGTGCCCCCGGCGTCCGTCCATTGGTTTGTTGTTCCCATTCGGTAACATGATCTGTTCCCACTTAGGAACAAAACTCCAATTTTCCGCTTCCAGGAGCCGCGGGCGAATTTCGGAGCCTGCACGGTGCAAGAGTGAGATGCACTCTGCAACCATGGAGACAAACAGCCTGACGCAGAGACGCAGAGGAAAAGAGAGAGCGCTGCGGTCTCTCCGTTCCTCTGCGTCTCTGCGTCAGGCTGTTTCAGGTGCCGGCGAGCGCGGCGACGGCGGCGGTGTTCTCGTCGACGGTGTTGTAGAAGTGGGGGGAGATGCGCACGTAGCCGGCGCGGTGGTCCACGATGATCCCCTGCTGCGCGAGGCGGTGGACGGCGCCGGGGGCGTCGGCGTGGCGCACCATCACGATCCCCGAGCGGCGGGCGGGGTCGCGCGCGATCTTCAGCTCGAACCCCGCGTCGTCGAGCCGGGCGACCAGGTCCTCGGTGAGCGCCTTCACCCGTTCGAACACCTTCCGCGGCTCGGCCTGCGCGAAGATCTCCATCCCCCCCAGCGCCGTGTAGACGGTGGGCACGGCGGGGGTGCCGAGGTTGAAGCGGCCGGCGTCGCCGCGCAGCTCGAACTCGTCCACGCGGAAGGCGAACTGGTTGGCGGCGCCGAACCAGGAGACCGCGGTGGGGCGCAGCGACTCGATCACCTCCTCGCGCACCCAGAGGAAGGCGAGGCCGGGCCCGCCCAGCAGCCACTTGAGCGGGCCGGCGACGTAGACGTCGGCGTCGGCGGCGCGCGGGTCGACGGGGATCTGGCCGGCGGCCTGGTAGCCGTCGACCAGGAAGAGCGCGCCGGCGTCGCGCGCGGCCTTCGCGATGGGCGCCAGGTCCTGCACGTAGCCGGTGCCGTAGAAGACGTGGCTGGTGGCGACCAGCGCGGTGCGCTCGTCCACGTACTCCGCCCAGCGCGCGGGGTCGACGCCGATGCCGTCGTCGCTGGGGACGCGCACCACCTCCACGTCGCGGCGCGCGAGCCACTGGTAGACCAGGGTGGGGAAGTCGAGGTCGGCGACCACCACCCGGTTGCGCTTCGAGTAGTCGATGGCCGAGGCGATGGAGGAGAGCGCGCCCGACACGCTGGGGGCGAGCGCGACCTCGCTGCGGCGCGCGTTCCAGAACCAGGCGACGCGGTCCAGCAGGTCGCCGATGCGGCCCATCCACAGCTCGTACCAGGCGCTGGCGCCCAGGGTGTTCCAGAGCGCCTGGTACTCGCCCAGGTACCCCATCGACCGGTTGGACAGCGCGCCCAGCGAGCAGGAGTTGAGGTAGGTGCGGGTGCGGAGGATGGGGAACTCGCGCCTGAGCGTCTCGAGCTCCGGGTGTGGGGCGTTCACGAGGCCACCTCGGGAAGGGCGGAGGCGTCGTCGGCCTCGGCGTGGCGGTTGAGCTCGTCGAGGGTGTCGACGGCGCGGCGCAGGTGGGGGATGACGATGGAGCCGCCGACGACCAGGCCCACGTTGAAGGCCTCGAAGAACTGCGCGTCGGTGACGCCTTCTTCCTTGCAGCGGACGATGTGGTAGGTGATGCAGTCGTCGCAGCGCAGCACCATCGAGGCGACGAGGCCGAGCAGCTCCTTGGTCTTCACGTCGAGCGCGCCGGGCTCGTAGCAGCGGCTGTCGAGCGCGAAGAAGCGCTTGATCTCCAGGTTGCCCGCCTCGAGGATGCGCGTGTTCATGCGCTCCCGGAAGGTGCGGAACTCTTCGAGGCGTCCGGCCATCGTTTTCCTCTGCTGCTCCAGGTGGAAGGGAGCGGGGAAGCTGCGGTGCGCGCATGCCTGCCGTCAAGCGAGACGAGAGAAACGGAAGCGGCTCACACGGAGTCAACGGAGTCAACGGAGTGCATGACTACCTTCGCGGCATGCGCCAGCATTCCGCCACCGCAAGCACTGTCATTCCTCTTTCATTTCTTTGTTCTCCACCCCTACGTGTCGATGAGCTGCAGACCCTCCATCCTCATCAACCCTCATCCATCCTCATCGTCCTATGCCTGAGATCAACGAGATTACGGGTGAGATCGTCGACGCGGCGTATGCTCTCCACACGCGGATCGGGCCGGGATTGCTGGAGTCGGTCTACGAAGGGATGCTTGCGAAGATACTCGAATTTCGTGGGCTGCAGGTGCAGCGTCAGAAGCTCATCGCGGTCGAGTTCGACGGAATTCGCTTCGAGGAGGGGTTCCGCGTCGACCTGCTTGTGGAAAACCGGGTCGTCGTGGAGTTGAAGTCGGTCGAACGCCTTGCGCGAGTGCATAGCAAGCAGGTGCTGACCTACCTGAGGCTGCTCGACCTTCCCGTCGGTCTGCTCATCAATTTTGGAGCGGGGAGTCTCTCCGATGGCCTCCAGCGAATCCTGAACTCACGCGGAGAAGCCGTCTCGCCACTGACCCCACTCCGTTGACTCCGTTGACTCCGTGTGAGCCCCCTGCTGTTTGTAAGGCTGGCGCTTCTCGCACGCCGAGCGAGATTGCAGCGCATTCCCGACCGCCGCCTCTCCATCCCCGGATCCTCCCCTCCGTGATCTCCCCTCCCGTATCCGCCGCGCCCGAGACCGGCACGATTTCCGACGGCGAGGAGCGCTTCGAGCGGGCGCGGCGCCGCGCGGGCGTGGTGCTGGCGCCGCTGGCGTTCGCCGCGCTGCTGGCGGCGCCGCTCGGCGGGCTCAGGCCCGAGGCGCACCGGCTCGCGGCGGTGATGGCCGCGGTGGTGATCCTCTGGATCAGCGAGGCGCTGCCGATGCCCGCCACCGCGCTGCTGGGCTCCGCGGCGTGCGTCGTCCTGCGCGTCGCGCCGGCGAAGGAGGTGTTCGCGCCGTACGCGGACCCGCTGATCTTCCTCTTCATCGGCTCGTTCATCATCGCCCGCGCCATCTTCCTGCACGGCCTCGACCGGCGGGTGGCGTTCACGGTGCTCACGCTCCCGGGGATCGGCGGCCGGCCTTCGCGGGTGCTGCTGGCCTTCGGCGCGGTCACCGCGCTCCTCTCGGCGTGGATGTCGAACACCGCCACCACCGCCATGATGTTCGGCATCGGCCTCTCCATCCTCTCCGTGATGCGCACCGGCGAGGGCGGCCGCCCCGCGATCGACCCGCGCTACGCCACGGGGCTGATGCTGATGACCTCGTTCGCCGCCTCCATCGGCGGGCTGGCGACGCCGGTGGGCACGCCGCCCAACGTGATCGGCATCGGCTTCATCCGCGCGCTGGTGCACGAGGAGATCACCTTCTTCGAGTGGATGATCGTCGGCGTGCCCGTGGTGGTGGTGCTCTTCGCCGGGCTCTACCTCTACCTGAACGCGCTCTCGCCCGCGGGGGCGAAGACGCTGGGCGCCGGCGCGGAGCTGATCCGCCGGGAGCGCGCCGCGCTGGGCCCGTGGACCCCGGGGCAGAAGTCGGTGACGGCGGCCTTCGGCGTGACCGCGGCGCTCTGGATCACGCCGGGGCTGACCGCGCTGGTGGGCGGGGAGACGGGCGGGCTCTACCGCGAGCTGAGCGCGCGCGTCCCCGAGGCCGCGGCGGCGCTGCTGGGCGCGCTCCTCCTCTTCGTGCTCCCCGGTCGCCCGGGCGAGCGGGCGATCTCGTGGGAAGAGGCGGCGCGCATCGACTGGGGGGTGATCCTGCTCTACGGCGGCGGGTTCGCGCTGGGCGTGCTCTCCTTCCAGACCGGGCTGGCGGAGGCCGTGGGGCGCGGCCTCACCGCGCTCCTCCCGCTGCACGGCGAACTCGGGCTGCTGGTGGCCTCGGTGCTGATGGCGGTGCTCCTCTCGGAGACCACCTCCAACACGGCGTCGGCCAACATGGTGGTCCCGGTGGTGATCTCCATCGCCCACGCGTCGGGGATGGATCCCTTCGCGCCCGCGCTGGGCGCCACCATGGCCGCGAGCCTGGGCTTCATGCTCCCGGTCTCGACCCCCTGCAACGCCATCGTCTACGGCTCCGGCTACATCCCGCTGATGCGGATGGTGCGCTACGGGCTGATCCTCGACCTGATCGGCATCGTCGTCATCATCGCCGCCGTCTCGCTGCTCGGGCCGCTGGTGCGATAGGACCACCCGCGCCTCTCCCGCGGCTCTGCATCGCTGCGTGAGAACGAGGGTGGAGACAGCGGTGTACGGGGTCGCATGCAGCCCGCCGTCCTCACCCCGGCCGCGCTCTCCGCGCTGATCCGCGGCCGCGCCCTGGAGATGGGCTTCGACCGCGTCGGCATCGCCCCCGTGCACCCCAGCGCGCACGGCGATGCCTACGCGCGCTGGGTCGCGCTGGGGATGCACGGCGAGATGGGCTACCTCTCGCGCGAGGACGCCGTCGCCAAGCGGCAGGACCCGGCGGTGCTCGTTCCCGGCGCGAAGTCCGCCGTGGTCGTCGCGCTCGACTACGCGCCGGCGGACGATGATCCCGCCGCCGCGGACGATCCCTCGCGCGCGGTGGTCGCCCGCTACGCGCGCGGCGACGACTACCACGAGCTGATGAAGGAGCGGCTGATCGCCCTGCAGGCGTGGATCGCGGCCGAGCTGCTCCCCGCCGGCGGGCGCGCCTACGTCGATACGGGCGCGGTGCTGGAGCGCGAGCTCGCGTCGCGCGCGGGGCTGGGGTGGCACGGGCGGAACACCATGCTGATCCACCCTCGCCGCGGCTCGTACTTCTTCATCGGCGAGGTGCTGCTCGACGTGGAGCTGGAGTACGACGAGCCTTTCGCCCGCGACTACTGCGGCACCTGCCGCCGCTGCCTGGACGCCTGCCCCACCGGCGCGCTCCTCGGCCGCGACCCCACCGGCGCCCCGGTGATGGATGCGCGGCGGTGCATCAGCTACCTGACCATCGAGCTGAAGGGCCCCATCCCGCGCGACCTGCGCCCCCTGATCGGCAACCGCGTCTACGGCTGCGACATCTGCCAGGAGGTGTGCCCATTCAACCGTACATTCGCGGCTTCGAGTTCGGAACCTGCCTTCGCGCCACGACCCGGGGTGGATGGGGCTGAACTAACCGAGTTGATGTCGTTAACACCGGAGGAGTTTTCCAGACGGTTCCGGAAGTCGCCTGTCAAGCGCACGAAGCGCCGTGGACTGCTGCGCAACGTTGCTGTGGCGCTCGGGAATTGGGGCTCGCCAGAAGGAGTGCCCGCGCTCAGGCGGGGGCTCACGGATTCTGAGCCATTGGTACGCGGGCACGCGGCGTGGGCTCTCGGGGCTATCGCTGCCACCGTCAACTGCCCTCCCGATCTGGTGGCAACGGTGTTGGACGCGCTGCTGCTCCAGCTTGCTTCGGAGTCCGATCCTTGGGTCAGGGACGAAATAAGGCTGGCGCTCGGGACGTGACGGCCGAAAGGTGTTGGCTTCACGATCGTTGGAGCTGCAGCTAAAGTAACCAACGCGGTTTTCACGTTTGCGCGTCGTTTACCGGATATGGGTTCCACGAACACCCACACGTCCAGCACCCAATAGTCGAGAAGTACCTTGCGCTCCTCTGGCGTGGCGACTTCCCACGTCGTTGCCAGGTTTCGAGTCTCGTGAAGAATTGCCGAAAGCGCGCTCCACGCATCCTCCCGAGAATTTGCGAGGGCCTCGCACTCTGCCAAGCGGCGCCTCGCCGCCTTCAAGTCTTGCTTCAGTGGTTGAATTTCCTGCTCGAAATCGCTCTCGTCTAGTTCGGTATCAGTGGTTAGGGCGACCAGCCGCAGCATCTTGTCGAGCTTGGCCTTTGTGGCCTGCACATGAATCCGTGCAGCTTCCATCGCTTCTTCCGCAGCAGTTCGAAACCCCTCCCGCTCGAGGACGACCTGCCGAATCTCCGTTTCGAAGTCGATCGATGCACGCTCGGAAAGGATTATGTCCCTGATCGCGAGCTCCAGTTCATCGGCACCCACGGTGTACGCCTTGCAGCCTGCTTGGCTGAACGTCTCAAAGGCTGTCGGATTTGCACGTTTTGTGGGAATTGGGTGCGAATAACAACGCACTTCGCCTTGGGCTTTGCTGAGTCGGGTGCCGTTATATTCGAGGCCGCAGTGCGGACAGATCGGTCGCAGCGGATAGCCCCCGCGGGCCTTTCTCTTTTTGTTCCGTGGGCTGGCGCCACGTCGCTCGATCTCCTTCTCCACTTCGCGGAAGAGACTCACGTCGACCAACGGGGGCCACTTCGCCGGGACTCGTGTGCGGATTGGGTTACCCGCATCGTCCCGGTCTTGGAACTCATTCTCGCCAACCAATGCACAGTTAACGAGGATGTTCCGGACGTGGCGGTGACCCAATGCCCCCCCGTGGCGGCCACGGATGCCCCGCTCATACAGTGCCTCACCGATCGCGTTGAAGCTGGCGCCAGCAAGAAGGCGCTGGGCTGCAAACTTCCACTCACCAATGAGGATTGGATCGGCGACAAGTACGACGCCTCCGGCCCGCCGGTGGAGGCTTCGCCGCTACCCAGCACCTTGTTGGCGCGGGTATCGAACCGAAGCGTGCCGAATGGCGGAATCGCGTGGGTCCACCACCCCTGACGAGAGGCGTTTCGGAGACCGCGGGAAACGTCCTTAGACAGGTTCGTGGAGTAGTTCGCGGCCTCCGTCGCGTGGATCGCAATTAGGACGTAGTCGATCATGGGGTTCCCGGTCAGCTCGATCGTGACGAATCGCAGCTGCCACCCGCTCCGCTCGAGTTCCAAGTACATCATCATGTAAGCATTCAAGTCAGGGCGGTTCTCTTCGTCGAGAATTCTGCCGAACCTGCTTGGCGCGTACATCTCGATGTAGCCTTGATTTGCACGTGGGCGCGGGTTGGACCTACAAAAATCGACCATGTCTTGGAAGGCTGGCCGGTCGAAGGTCGTGCCGGTAAAGCTGTCGCGCCATCGCTGTGGGTTCTCCAAACTCTGACGCGGTTTCTCTCTAAACTCTGTCGCCACCAGGCGGAGTTCAGGCTGCGTCGAGTTCGGCGGTCTGGCTGAGATCCTCCTTGAAGTTGCGGGTTCTGTAGGACCGTCCACGCAGGACG